>JACCDY010743777.1_pt1 | contig 39375 bp, 43 predicted proteins | sample 7446391 | NCBI WGS metagenome assembly JACCDY01 (sample SAMN15323451, study PRJNA562643) | freshwater metagenome | isolation source: river surface water | place: USA:Blue River Watershed | collected 2017-08-18
AATGATGGTGCTCGATATTGTGCCCATGCCGCCAGGAATCCTCATGGATGGGCGCATCCCAGGAAAATGTCTTTGATCTCAAATGGTCCGGCCCTTCGAGATGGTCGTAGACGCCGTGCAGCACGGTGTGGCCGATCTCGGTTGCCTGCAACTGCTTGTGAATCCACAAGGCGCCAACGCCTGCCAGAAAAGTGATCGGCTCGAAACTGAAATGGAGCAGCAGACGACCGACGATTTCCATGCCCCGCGAAAACCGATTCACCCGGCGAAGACGAGCCACATCCCGCTCACCGACCTCTGCCTGGACCCTGTTGCCGATCTCATCGATCGCTTCCCCGAAGCGCTGCATCCGCTCCGCGTAAGAAAGGCGCGAGCAATCGGATGAAGATCCCTTTCCGGAGCACTCTTCAGGGAGCGGTGTGGATTGAACGAAGCAGGTCATGTGCTCTGGCAAGAAGTTCTGTTTTTTGCTGGGGGAGCGGAAACTGGTGCAGGTGTTTTGAAAACTTCCGGGGGAAGGGGCTGATGATGTCAACGATGCGAAAAGATTGGCAGGAGATCGCATGGAAGCCGTTGCGGGAAAGCGTGGCAAAACCTACGGAGAACACGAGCCAACGAAATGATAGCACAAGATCCCGGGCCGCCGTCACTCCAACTCGAAATTGATGTTGATGGTGTACGCGCCGCCGCCCATTCCCTCGGGCACGGGTGCGATCTTGATCACCTTGCGCGCCGCCTCGAGGACGGACTGATCCATGACAGGATTGCCACTCGGCTTGGCCAGCGAGAAGGCGCTGATGGTGCCGTCGCGCTCGATGGTGATCTTGAGAACCGTCGCGAACTCGTGCTTGTGCTCGGTCGGAATGGAGGTTGGTTGCTCCCACTGGCTGTAGAAGCGGTCGTGGATCAGCGTGTGGTAGGCATCAACGGTGCCGGGGTCGGCCCCGTTGCCACCCGCGCCTCCGGCACCCGTGCCACCACCCTTGGTGGCCATGAAGGCCGCCTTGGCGGCGGAGTTGCCCTTCCCCTCTCCCTTGCCGGAGGAAGACTTGGCGGCACTGCCCGTCTTCTTCTCGCCGGAGTCAGGCTTATGCGATGCATCGGCATCGGCCTTGGGCTTTGGCTTGGGTGTGCCGGAGGCTTTGGGAGCGGGTTTCGGAGAGGACTTGGGAGATGCTTTCGGGGAAGCTTTTGGCGAAGGCTTCGGTGAGCTCTTGGGCGTTGGCTTCGGCTCGGGCTTGGGTGTCTCTTCGGGCTCGGGCGTCGGCGTGGGACTTGGTTTCTCCTCAGGAGTGGGCGTGGGCTTGGGAGTTGGTTTCGGTGTCGGCTTCGGCGTGGGAGTCGGGGTCGGTTTGGGTGTGGGAGTCGGAGTTGCCGTAGGAATGGGCGTGGGTGTAGGGGTCGGTGTCGGTGTGGCCAGGGAAATTTCGGAAGGAACATCCGGCGTGGCATCGGGGCGCGGAGTCGACTTTTCCTTGGGAGAGGGTCTCTGCTTGGGAAGTTTGTCCGGAATGATGTCGTCAGGGAGCTTCTGCGTTGTCTCAACCGCGGTCTCGGCGGTGTTCTCCTGGGCTTGGGCGAAGGAGCCGGTCTCCATCCAGGTGAGTTGCCCGGAGGGTTTTTTCACCGGCTTGTTGAACCACCAGATGAATCCCACAATGAGCAGGATGTGGATCGCCGCAACGACCACGAAAGCCCGGCTAAAACGGGGTTCCTTTCTTGCCATGACGCGGACTATTGGGGGGAGGCGCTCCCCTGATCTTCCGGACGCGTCATCACGCCGACCTTCGTGATGCCGGCCTTGTGAAGGAGATCCATGACCCGAACGAAGTTCTGGACCGGGAGTTCCTTGTGGGGTCGGACGACGACGGCGAGCCCCGGCGTCTCGCGGCGGAGCTGCTGGAGACGACTTTCCAGATCATCCGCCGTCATGACCTGCTCATTGAGCTTGAGGACGTCGTTGCGGTCGACGGAGACGGTCTGAACTTGGGCCGGATTAATCTCCGTCTTGGCCGTGGCGCTGGTCGGCACGACGAGGTCCATGCTGTTCTCAAGCAGCGGCGTGGTGATCATGAAGATGATCAGCAGGACGAAGGCTAGGTCGAGCAGCGGCGTCACGTTGAGCTCGCTGAGCGTGTGCATCGCGTTGCGGTCGGAGAATCTGCGCATGGCCCCGTTCTCCCCGTTGGTCAGGAACCCCGGCTCCCGTGGCTGACGTAGCGGTGCTCGATCTCGCTGGAGAGTTCGGCCGCGAAGTTATCGCAGGAAACGATCATGCCGCGCACGCTGGTGACCAGGAAGTTGTAGCCGAACATGGCGGGGATCGCCACGAGGAGTCCGGTCACCGTGGTGATGAGCGCACCCGAGACTCCGGGAGCCATCGCGGCGAGACTGGCGCTGCCAGAGGCGGCGATCCCCCCGAAGGCGTCCATGACTCCCCAGACGGTTCCGAGAAGGCCGACGAACGGGGCGCCGCTGACGGCCGTTGAGAGAATGATCATCTGCGACTCGAGCCGGAGGGAGGACTCGCCGACCGCACGCTCCATGGCGGCCTGCACGGAGCGCATCTGCGCGGGGGTGATGCGATCCGCATACTTGAGACGCGCCTTGAAGGTCTCGTCGACCTCGGTCGAGCCGAGCACCTGGAAGCAGAGTTCCTCGCAGCCGGCCTGATAGATCTCGTAGAGGGGGGAACCCTCGAACTCCAGCCCGATCTCGAAGATGCTGAGCGGCTCGCGGTCACGACGAAACAGGGCCATGAAGCGTTCCGACTGGCGTCTGGCGAAGTTCAGGACCCGGATCTTGGTGATCATCACCGACCAACTGAAGATGGATCCCACGAAAAGGGTGAGCAGGACGATCTTCCCCTCGAGGGTGGACTCGAGGAAGGCGTAGACAATTCCGCTGCCAAGCAACATGGACATCGCGGAGAGAATCACGGCGCGGGCACCGTCCCCGCAAGGTTAAAGACAGCCTGACAAGAGTACTGAGGTGAGTCCGTTTCCCGGCCCGGCAGCGCGTGATCATGGAGGGGGCTCCTCGGAAGGTTCCGGAGGGAAGTCTCGGACATTGCTGCTTTGCCTTGCGCGGTACCGCCGCGTATGAAGGATGGATGTCCCGCTTTTCCGCGCTTTTCCTCCTCGTCACGCTTCTTGCCGTGACACCGTTGGCCGCGCAGGGGCAACCGGAGGTCGGACCGGCCGCATCGCCAACCCCCGAACAGACCGCTCCCCCCGTGGGACCAGCTCCCACGGAGAACCGCTACGACGTCCTCTCCAAGATGATCACCCCGCTCGCCGGGGTGCTGCTGGGAGGCCAGCAGACCACGGATCGCGCGCTCAGCCTCAAGGCGACCGTGGGACAGGTGGCGGGGCGCCTTCCCGGAGCCATTCAGGGAGCTTCCTTCCGCGCGCAGATCGAATACCCCGGACGCATCCGCCTGGAAGCACCCGTGCTCGGCGAAACCGTCACCGTCTGCCGGAACGGAAACGACGTCTGGGCCATCCCGGGATCGAAGATCCAGATCCTGCTCGACCAGTTCCAGCACAAGCCGAGGGCACGCGCCAAAGGAAGCGCCCCGCTGCAGCTCCCATTCACCGCGCAGCAGGCCGTCCTCCTCCCGGCTCTCTTCCAACTGGAGCGCGGCAACGAGGTCGCCGAGATCAACAATGTCCCCTGCAGGGTGATCTCGGGGGGGCTGATGCCCGAGATCGCCAAGGCGGCAAGAGCGGAGGACTTCTCCTCCAAACTCTGGATCTGTTCCGACTACACCCCGCGACGCATCGACATCCGCCGCAGCGACTTCGCGATGTCTTTCCTGATCGAGGAGTTCACCTACGCACCGGCCTTCCCTGCATCGACCTGGCAACCTCCCGCGGGCGCCACCGATGTCCTGCGCTGCAACGAGGCCAGGCTCGAAGAACTGCTCTACGTCGTGATGAACTCGCTGCAGATGAGCGCGGAAGACAAGCCGTGGCTGAACGAGGCGACACCCTCATCCCCGGTTGCCCCGCAGGGAAACGCACCCTTCGGGCCGGTAAGGTGACGCGGGGAAAAGGGATGAAACTTCAGACCTGAAACCTGAGTTTTTCCCGAAATCGTCTTCATCCTCTTGATTCCAGACACTGTCTTGGATCCTTATTGCGTCGAGGGCACTTCAGCGGGATCTGTTTCCGAAACTTTCCCCTTCCGCCTTTTTTCATCCTTCAGCCTTTCTCCCTTCATCCTTTCTTTCCATGCCCCTGCTCCAACTCCGCGGTGTCACCCTCCGCTACACAGACCGCCCCCTACTCGACAAAGTCGACCTCCAGATCGATCCGGGCGAGCGCGTCTGCCTGGTCGGGCGCAACGGCACCGGCAAGACGAGCATCATGCGCGTCATCGCGGGTGAGGAACAACCGCAGGAGGGCGAGATCACCAAACCCAATGGCGTCGTCCTGACCCGTCTACCCCAGGAGGTTCCGGAGGGAATCGAAGGGACGGTCTTCGAGGTGATCCACGCGGGCCTGCGCATCGGGGGAACCGAGGAGGACTGGGAAGCCGATGTCCGCGTCGAGGACCTGATGCAGGAGATGGGACTCCCCGCGGAAGCATCCTTCGCGAGTCTCTCGGGGGGACTGAAGCGCCGTGTCCTGCTGGCCCGCGCCCTCGCCGGCCAGCCCGACGTCCTGCTGCTGGACGAGCCAACCAACCACCTCGACCTCGAGTCGATCCTCTGGCTGGAGAATTTTCTCCTGAAGGCGAAACCGACGCTCTTCTTCGTCACCCACGACCGCGCCTTCCTCCGCAAACTCTCCACCCGCATCGTCGAGCTCGACCGCGGCCACCTCACCAGCTGGGCGTGCGACTACGACACGTATCTGGAACGCAAGGGAGCCGCGCTCGAGGCCGAGGAGAAGCAGTGGGCCGCCTTCGACAAAAAGCTCGCGCAGGAAGAGGCCTGGCTCCGTCAGGGAGTGAAGGCACGCCGCACCCGGAACGAGGGACGCGTCCGCGCCCTCAAGGCACTGCGTGCCGAGCGGGGCAAACGGCGTGAACGCGTTGGCACCGCGAAGATCGAGCTGCAGGAGGGCTCCACCTCCGGACAGAAAGTGATCGAGGCCAAGGATGTCTGCTTCGGCTTCGGCGGCACGCCGATCGTCGACCACTTCAGCACCACACTCTGGCGCGGCGACAAGATCGGAATCATCGGGCCCAACGGATGCGGCAAGACCACCCTGCTCAAGCTCCTGCTCGGCAGGCTTGAGCCCGAGTCCGGATCGGTCACCCTCGGCACCAAGCTCGAGATCGTCTACCTCGACCAGCTCCGCGACCAGATCGACGGCGAGAAGAGCGTCGGATGGAACGTGGCGGGCGAAGCCGAAACGGTCACCTTCCAGGGCCGCCCCAGGCACATCCACAGTTACCTCGGCGACTTCCTCTTCCCCTCCGACCGCGTCCGCATGCCGGCGAAGATGCTCTCCGGCGGGGAACGCAACCGCCTCCTGCTGGCGCGCCTCTTCCTCCAACCCGCCAATGTCCTCGTTCTCGACGAGCCGACGAACGACCTCGACGCCGAGACGCTGGAGTTGCTGGAGGAACTGCTCGTGAACTACGAAGGGACGCTCCTGCTTGTCTCCCACGACCGCGCCTTCCTCGACAACGTCGTCACCGGCACCCTCGTCCACGAAGGAAACGGCCGCTTCACCGAATACATGGGCGGCTACGAGGATTGGGTCCGGCAACGGAAGATCGCGGAAGCAGCCAGGAACGCTCCCGCGCCCGCCTCGTCACTTCCGGCAGCCACGCCGCAGAAGGGGGTCAAAATCGAGAAAGGCCGCAAGTTCCTCAACCGCGAGCAGCGCGAACTCGACGAACTCCCAGCAAAGATCGAGGAAATGGAAGCCAAGCAGGCCGAACTCTCGGAAAGGCTTGCCGACCCCGCGCTCTACCAGAGCAAGGATGGCGAGTTCCAAAAGGTCGAACGCGAACTCAACGAACTCCACCACACCATCGAAAAAACCATGGCCCGCTGGGAGGAGCTGGAGAAGCTCAGGAGCGAACTCCAGAGCTAAAGATACATGATTCCCCGCAGAGGCGCGGAGCCGCTGAGTACATCAGCAAGAAAGAGACTTTTCTCTCAGCGTCTCCGCGCCTCTGCGGGCTAAATATTTTTCAGGCGTTCTCGAACAGCGGGGGAAACTTCCTCTCCCAGAATACGGATCGCTTCGATTGCCTTCAGGTGCGGAAGCGTTCCGGGGCTCATCTGGATGGTGATCCGGTCAATGCCGCCGAGCACTTCGTCGTAGTGGAGGATCTTCTCCACGCCTTCCTTGACATCGCCGATGATGAGCGCCCCTTCGGGACCACAGAGCGCCTCGAAATGGGAGCGGCGGATCGCGGGCCAGCCGCGCTCCTTGCCGATCTGCCCGAACATCCGCTCGTAGCCGGGGAAATAATCATCCCGCGCCTCCTTAGTCGTGGCAGCGAAGGAGCCAAGGGCATGGATCCCGATCTTCAAGGTCTCCGGATCATGGCCCGATCGCGCACCCGCATCGCGGTAGAGATCGACGAGCGGGCGGAAGCGGGAGGGTTGCCCCCCGATGATCGCGATCATGAGCGGCAGCCCAAGCGAGCCGGCGCGGATCACTGACTCGGGCGATCCCCCGACACCGACCCAAACGGGCAGGGGATCCTGCAGGGGGCGGGGATGGATCTCCTGATCGCGGAGTGGCGGGCGATGTTTCCCCGACCAGGTGACGCGTGACTGGTCGCGGATTTGCAACAGCAGGCGGAGCTTCTCGTCAAAGAGCTCGTCGTAGTCGCGCAGGTCGAGTCCGAAGAGGGGATAGGCTTCGGTGAAGGAGCCGCGTCCGGCGACGATCTCGGCACGGCCCCCGGAGATCAGGTCGAGCGTCGCGAACTCCTGAAAGACCCTGACCGGATCGGCGGCGCTCAGGACCGTGACGGCACTCGTGAGGCGGATCCTCTTCGTGCGGGCTGCCGCAGCGGCGAGCAAAACGACGGGTGCCGAATCGAGAAACTCCTCGCGGTGATGCTCCCCGATGCCGAAGACATCCAATCCCACACGGTCTGCCGTCTCGACCTCCTCAAGAAGATTGCGAAGCCGAACCACGGGATCGACCTTGGCTCCCGTGACCGGATCGGCCGTCGTGGCGACAAAACTATCGATCCCGATTTGCATAATAGGTCGTGGAAAAGTCTGCCCGAGACATCGGCCTTTCAAGCAATGGCGTTGGTATCCTTCATGGATTTCATGGCCCCAAGATCATAGACCATGCAGGAGGCTGCACCGAACCCCAAGAGCCACTTCAGGTACGGAAAGTGCTCTGTCCTCGTCTCGATGAAGCCGATCCGCTCGTAGAGGCGCCGTGCCGCCGGATTTGTCTCGATGACGTCTAGTCGAACCGTTGCAAATCCCTCCCTCTTGGCATGTGAGAGAAGAGTGTGGAGAAGTCGGGAGCCAATGCCTCCCCCACGGGCCGAGGAGGAGACCCCGATCCCATCCATCAGGAGCTGATTCGGGGCCAATGACCTTCTGAAGAGCAAGAGAACCGTAAGTGCCCGAAGGAATCGGAAAAGTCCGAGTCGTTGAAAGAGGAGAGAGAGGGAGATAGAGCCCGTAAGCGAGCCACCGGTCGTCTTGAACCCCGCTATCCCCACCATAACCCCGGATCTGAATGCGGCGAAGCAGAACTCCGCGTTCATTCCTCTTGCCAGAATGTCCCGTCTTGCGACCGCATCCGGAATTGCAATGGAGAGTTTGGGTCCGAAAGCCTCGTCATAGAGGCCGGCCGCTTTGTCGGCCTGTTCCGGGGCGAACCCCCTTCTGATAACCAGATCATCATCCATAGGTACTTCAGAAAGAATCGAAGTTCAGGCCCTTAGGATTGCATGCTCCCAAAGCCATGTCAGCGAAACAGAGTGAATGACCACGATCACGAGGTTGGAAAGCACAACGGGATTTTTGAAATCACGAACCGTGATGGCACTCAGCAATTTGTAGACGATCTGAAATCCAAAAAGAAAAATGCACACGGGAAACATCCGACTCGGGACGATCAAGGCGTAGAGGCTAAAGAAGGTGATCGCCAGGTAGAGGGAAGAAAGAATCCTCGTTCCCGGAGTATCAGGGCCGTAGGGCCTATCTCGAAAAAGTACGCGAGGGAAAAATCCAAGGATGATTCCCCAGAATCCAGCGACCAATACATTGATCACCAAGGAAACATAGACGATCGCAATCATGTGTCGTTTACAGTGCTCTCTGCGCCTCTGCGGGAAATTAATCCCAAACTTCCAGCTGCCAGCTCCTATCTTCCAAGTTCATCCCCGAGGTGCTTTCCGGGAACGAGGTAGTTCTTCACATAATCGTTAACCGCATCCTCGAGTGAGGTCGCGGGCGTGTTCCATCCCGTGGCGCGTAGGCGGCTGACATCGGCGCAGGTGTGGTACTGGTACTGGTTGCGGATGTGATCCGGCATGTCGATGAACTCGATCTCCGGCTTACGGCCGAGCGCGGTGAAGAGGGCCGTGGCGAGATCGACCCAGGTGCGGGGGGTGCCGGTGCCGATGTTGAACAGTCCATTGGCCGTCGGGGTGTCGGCAATGTGGAGGGTCATGGCGACGGCATCCTTCACGTAGACGAAGTCGCGGACCTGCTCGCCGTCCCTGTAGTCGGGGCGGTGGCTGCGGAAGAGGCGCACCTTGCCGGTCTCGAGGATCTGCTCGTAGGCCTTGGAGACGAGGCTGCGCATCTCGCCCTTGTGTCCCTCGTTGGGGCCGAAGACGTTGAAGTATTTGATGCCTGCGATGCGATCGAGCCAGCCGTTGCGCTTCGCATGGAGGTCGAAGAGATGCTTCGAGTAGCCGTAGGCATTGAGCGGACGGAGGGTCTCGAGATGATCCGTCCCGTCGTCCATGCCCCGCGCCCCGTCGCCGTAGGTGGCGGCGGAGCTGGCGTAGACGAAGCGGATCCCGCGCTGGAGCGACCACTGGGCGAGGCGCTTGGTGTAGCCGAAGTTATTCTCCATGAGGTAACCGGCATCGGTCTCGGTCGTCGCGGAGCAGGCGCCGAGGTGGAAGATGGTCCGGATGGAGTCGAGGCTTTCGGGTTCGCAGTCGAGTCGGTCGAGGAAGGCGTCCGCCTGGATGTAGTCGTCGAAGCGGAGGGGGGAGAGATTCTTCCACTTGGCATCCCTGCCGAGCACGTCGGTGACGAGGATGTCCTCCCGGCCGCGGAGGTTGAGGGCATGGATGAGGGCGCTGCCGATGAGGCCGGCGCCGCCGGTGACGAGGATGGAGGGTGCTGCCATGTCTGTGCTTTGTTGAATCCTTGGTCCCGGCAGAGCTCCTCCTTGAAGTGGAGGGGCACCATGGGCAACCATGCGCCAGCATGGAGAGTGTGCTCAAGTCATGGCAACAAGATCTTGGCCGTCGTGTCGCGGCGGCTTGCTCCGTGGCGCTCTTCCTTGCCGCATTCCCCGCGGACGGACGGGCGGAGGATTCCCCCGCGCGATCCTCCGAAACCTTCGCGGTCGCCCTGCCAGAACTCGAAGGCCCGCTTACCCTCGGTATCTTTTCCGAAACCGGGGAAGCCGTGCGCCTTCTTCACAGGGATGCCGCCGTGGAGAGTCTCCCGGCAGGACTCAACGGGCTGATCCTCTCATGGGATGGACTCGATGACGGTGGCCGACACCTGCCCGACGGCACTTACCGTGCCCGCGGCCTGGTGCACGGCCCGCTCCGCTGCACGGCCCTTCCCTTCCGCGAGCAGTCACCGCTCATGCCGACGTCGATGAGTGATTCCCCGGTGAAGGACCTTCTTCCCGTCATCCCCCTGATCGAGATTCCTAGAACGCGCGCGGGAACCCGCACCCTGAAGTGGCTGGCAGCCGATGATGCGCTCTACGAAAAGCGCCCCTGGATGGTGCTGGGAATCACCTTGAACCACGGGACGGCGACACTTTCGGCAAACGGGCTTCCCCTCTTGGAAATACCCTCATCCGGGGATGCGGAGGAGGCGCTTCTGGCACAGGGAAATGAACCGGGAAGCGTGATGGTCCTGCTCCGTGGCAGCGGGACGACGACTTGCCATACCGTCACCGGACTCGATCGTCTCGTCCCCCTGGAGGCGGGCAAGCTGATCCTTCCATCCGGGGCTTTTCTTTCCGGGGGAGAACGCCAAGACTCCCGGCCATGACCCTCGCGTGCCGTCCGCTTTCTTTCCTGCGGGTGTTCGTGCTCCTTTGCGCCTGCGTCTTCCTCGGCACCATCCCCGCGGAAGCTGCGGCTTTCCGTGAGATCAAGGTCCCCTACGGCCTGAGCTGGGGTGACGGCGTGGACAAGGTGCGCGATATGCTAAGAGCCTTCAAGGGGAAGGAAACCGGGATCTCCGACAAGGCGCCGGGCCGTACTGTCCTTGAGGCGGAAGACCTGGGCATCGGCCAACCGCTAATGAAAAAAACCCTCTTCATGTTCAAGGAGGGCTCGCTCGTGGAGATCGAGCAGCAGTTCAACGATCCCGGATGGGACGGCGAGAAGGCCGCCGACTACTTCGGCGAGATCCGCCGCCGAGTCGACGAACGCTACGGCCCCGGCACCAAGATGGTGGAAAAGCTCAAGGAGAAGCCTGCCGACAACAACGCACCCTCCGACATGACCTTCACCCTGATCGTGTACCGCTGGAGCCAGCCGACCGTGGCGCTGGAACTCAACCTGACAAGCGTCGAGGGGAGTACCCGGGCGTTTCGCCTGGTAAGCCTCCACTACAAGACACCCTGATAAGGGAAGCCTGTGAGGCTGAAGACTATTAGACTGTTAGGAGGGACACCCAAGTCCGGCCTCGGTTGCTGACCTAAAAGTCTAACAGCCTATAGCCTAAACCCCTTCGGGATCTTCAGATCCCGATCACAAAACTTCCACCGGACACTCGGGCAGCGCCTTGAGGAAGGCTTTGCCATAGGGACGGCTGAGGATGCGGCTGTCGAGAATCACGATGGATCCGCGGTCGGTGGAACTACGGATGAGCCGGCCCACGCCCTGGCGGAGTTTCAGGATCGCCTCGGGGAGCGAGTAGGACTGGAAGGGATCGCCACCCTCGGCCTCGATCTCCTCCAGCTTCGCCTCCGTGAGCGGATGATCGGGCGTTACGAAGGGCAGGCGCGTGATGATAACGCTGGAGAGGGCCTCGCCCGGAAGGTCGACGCCCGTCCAGAAACTGTCGGTTCCGAAGAGGACGCTCTCTCCCTCCGCGCGGAACGCCTCCAGCATGCGCGACCGGGAGAGTCCGCCGCCCTGCACGATGAGATTCCATCCCTTCTCGGCAAAAAACCCCTCCATCCGGGCGGCCACCGCCTGCATGGTCCGGTGACTGGTGAAGAGGACGAAGGCGCGGGCGCGGCTTTCCTCGGTGAAGTGGCCGATCCACTTCGCAAGCGCCTCCTCGTAGCCCGGATCCTTGGGCTCCGGCATCCTGCGCACAAGGCGGAGCTTCATCTGGCGGGCATAATCGAACGGTGAACCCAACTGCAGCGCGGCCACGTCGTCGGCACCCACCCTGCCGCGGAAATAGCCGAGCTCGGCGGAGCCGGTCGACAGCGTGGCGCTCGTCATGATCGCGGTCCCGCCATCCCGGAAGAGGAGCCTGCCGAGCAACGGGGCAACCGCCACGGGTGCGGCGTGGATGCTGTGCCAGATGGAGGTCCGGCCCGTGCGCTCGACCCAGTAGACATGGCCGGGCTCGCTCTGAGAGAGGAAATCGGAAAGACCCGCGCGCGCCGTCCGGAGGCGTGAGGCCACGTCGGCAAGCTCCCCCTGCAATCCTTCCTCCTCGGCCTTTGCGGAGGCCGAGCCGGCCGACTCGGCAAGCCGCGCCAGGCCCTCGTGGAGGGGCGAGGAGGAGACCGCCTCCGCCAACTCGTGGGCGCGGCCATCGCGGATGCGGAATTCCCGTCCCTGACGGAACGTGCACGCGCCGGCAAGCGTGTCGAAGAATTTGTCGACCTCGGGAAGGAGATCGGCGGCGGCTCCGATCGCGGAGGAATGCCGCGCCTGCTGAAGCAGTCCCTTGCGGGTGCGCGGATTGTAGAGTCTCTGGATCGCCTGGCGCAGCCCGTACTGGGAGAGGGAGAAGCCGAGGTGACGGGACGCCACCTGCTCGACGGTGTGTGCCTCGTCAAAGATCACGAAGTCGTCGGGGAAGAGGTAGCCGGCACCCTCTTCCTCTGCTCCCCCGAGCAAGGTGAAGAAGAGGGTGTGGTTGAGGACGAGGATCTGCGCGCTCTGGGCACGGCGTCGCGCCGCCTGGTAGAAACATCCCGAGTCACGCCCGCAGGTCTTCGGTGTGCAGAGGTGCTGCTCGCTGCAGACCTGAGACCAGATCTGCTGGGGTGGCTCAAAAGAAAGGTCGCTGAGCGAACCGTCCGTCGTCGTGGCGGCCCACTCGCGGATGCGCTCCAGTTCGGGCTTCTCGTCCGCGGTGAAGAGGTCGCCCCCCGCACGCAGCGCGCGTGCGAGGCGGGTGGGACAGAGGTAATTCTGCCGTCCCTTGAGCAGGACCGCCTCGAACTCCGTTCCGGTGACACCGCGGACCAGGGGGATGTCCTTGTAGAGAAGCTGTTCCTGGAGATTGATCGTGTGGGTGCTGATGAGTGCCTTCCGCCCGGTACGGAGGGCGTGAAGCACGGAGGGGAGAAGGTAGGCAAGCGATTTGCCGACGCCGGTTCCCGCCTCCACGACGAGATGGGTGCGTTCCTCGAGCGCCCCCGCCACCCCTTCCGCCATGCGCTGCTGCTCGGGACGCCACTCGAAACCGCGGATCGCGGCCAGCGCCCCCTCGGGACCGAACAGCTCGCGCATCTCGCGGGCGAATTCACCGGCCCCTGCCCGATGCCCCACGGAAAGCTCCTCGTTGATGGAGATCATGGGTCGGTTCGGAGGGTCAGGGGTGATTGCGGTTGCAGGATGGCGTGCGGGGGGATCAGAATCACGGTCTTTCCGGCGACCTGCAACGGGTTTCTGCCGGGATTTTCCATGACGATTCTCGACCGGTATCTCCTGAACAAAATCCTGGTCCCCTTCTTCTATTGTGTCGCGGGGTTCCTTTCCGTGTGGCTGGTCTGGGATCTGGGCGTGAACCTGCCCGATTTCATCTCGGGCCATGCCGGGCCGTGGCTGATCGTCAGGTTCTACATGCTCCAGATCCCGAGCGTGCTGATGCTGAGCGTTCCGGTGGGCCTGCTCCTCGCCCTCCTCTACACCCTCACCCAGATGTCCCGCCGCAACGAGATCATCTCGATGCTCTGCGCGGGACGGAGTCTGGAGCGGATCTTCATCCCCCTGGTGGCGGTCGGCCTCCTGCTGACCGGTGTGCTTGCGCTCCTCAATCACAAACTCGCCCCAGAGGCGGGCTATGTCCGCGACGCGATGAAGGAGGAGATCAAGACCGGCAGGAAAAAGATCTTCGGCTGCTCCGCCGACTATCTCTACCGCAACCGAGAGGACCGCAGGCTCTGGTTTCTCTCTATTATCAACCGCGACTCGAACGAGGCCCGCCGCGTGGAGATCATCCAGCAGAACGAATCGGGAGTGGTCAGCGACAAGTGGTACGCCCTTCACGTCTTCTACGTTCCTGAGACACGCACCTGGGTGCTCAACGATGCGCGCCATGTCACCGTCGACGAAGCCGGCAACCAGGTGACCACCGAGACCATGCCGCGGTTGGAAATCACCGACTGGAAGGAAACGCCGTGGAAGATCGTCAGCGCGACCATGAATCCCGAGTATCTGGGCCTTGCGGATCTCTCCAATTACCTGAAGAACAATGCCGAATTCCCTAAGAGCCGCCTGGCCCCATTCGTCACGCACTGGCACTACCGCTGGGCCCTTCCCTGGGTCTGTCTCGTGGTCGTCTTCATCGCTGGGCCGCTCGGGGTCGTGATCGGCCGACGGGGCATTCTCGGGGGCGTCGGCGCCGCCATCACCCTCTTCGCGGGGCTCATCTTCTCGAGCAGCCTCTTTCTAGCACTCGGAAAAGGAGACCGAATCCCCCCTTGGGTCGCCGCCTGGGCTCCCTTCGCCATGTTCCTGGGCATCGGGGCCTACCTCTTCTGGCTCAAGGCGACCGGCCGAGAACTCCCCAAGTTCCGGTTGCCCGGCTTCTGAGCCTCCTTTAGATTCTACGCCACCATGCAACAGGACTGGAACATCAAGGGGCGCTCCGAAACGTGCGACGCCACGGGCAAACCCTTTGAGGAGGGGGAACCGTTCCACACCGCGCTGTTCCGCGACGGCGACGGATTCCGCAGGGCAGACCTGTGCGAGGAAGCGTGGAAGGCACGCGCGGAGGATCCCGCCGCCGAGCCTCCCTTTTCCTCATGGCGCTCCAAGTTCGAGCCGCCCGCCCCTCCTCCTCCGGAGCCCCTCCCTCGCGATGACGCCGAAGGGATGCTCCGCCGGCTCCTCGAGAGCAACGATCCTTCCCACGTCAACACGCGCTACCTGCTCGCGGTGATGCTGGAGCGCAAACGAGTCCTGCGGCCGCAGCCCTCCCCTGAGTCTGGAACGCTCGTCTACGAACACGCCGCGACGGGCGAGACGTTCATCGTCACCGATCCGGCCCTCTCCCTCTCCGATCTCGCCTCCGTCCAGGAGGAGGTCTCGGCCCTTCTTTCCGGTCTCTCGGCCCCTCCCCCGTCCGAAGGGGATGTGACAGCCGCCGCCGAAGAGGTTTCCGCGGAAGGGTCCGGAAACGGGGCCTGACCACGCACTTCCGCGCCATGAACGGCGGCGACCCCTTTCCCCTTTTCCTGGCCCCGATGGCGGGGGTGACCAATTCCATTTTTCGGAGGATCTGCCGTGCCAAGGGTGCCGACATCCTCACGACGGAATTCGTCTCCGCCGACGGCATCATGCACCGGAACGCGCGTACCCGGGAATATGTCGAGTTCACCCCGGAGGAACGCCCGATGGGCGTCCAGCTCTTCGGGGGCAATCCCGGACGTCTCGGCGAAGCCGCCCGCCAGGTGATCGACTGGGTCCGCCCCGATTTCATCGACATCAACTTCGGCTGCCCCGCCAACAAGGTGGTCTGCCGGCACGGCGGTTCTTCCCTGCTGCGCGACTGCCCGCTGCTCGAGGAGGTCGCCAAGGCCGTCGTGCGCGCCTGCGACCCCCTGCCCGTGACGGCCAAGATCCGCATCGGATGGGATGCCTCCTCGGTCAACGCGGTTGAAACCGCCCGCCTGCTCGAGCGCGCGGGCATCCGCCGCATCGCCGTCCATGGAAGGACAAAGGCCCAGGGGTACTCGGGGCTGGCGGACTGGGATGTCATCGCCTCCGTCGCCGCCTCCGTCGCCGTGCCCGTGATCGGCAACGGGGACATCGCCGACGGGGCCGCCGCCCTGAAGCGCAGGGAGACCGGGGTCGCTGGGCTCATGATCGGCCGTGCCGCGATGAACAATCCCTGGATCTTCGCCGAGATCAAGGCCGCCCTCGCGGGCGCCCCCTTCACGCCCCCCACGCTTGCGGAGCGCTGGGAACTCGTTCGCCGCCACTGCCGCGACGAAATCGCGGCGCGGGGGGACGAACGCTCCGCGATGCACGGTCTGCGCGGGCGTCTGATGGCCTACACGCGGGGCATGCCGGGAGCCCGCCCCTTGCGGTGCTCCCTCTCCTCGGTCGAATCGTTCGGCCAACTCGAAATGATCATCGGGGACCATCTGCACGCGGTGGAGTCGGGTGTCGCGGAAACGGCGGCACTCCCCGCGGGGGGAATCGTAACCGCCGGGTGAAACCGGGACCAACCCCGGCTCAAGCGACGGAGCCGAGAGGAAGATACACCGTGAAGGTGGAGCCCTCCCCGGGCATGCTCGCAAGCGTCACACGGCCTCCATGGGCGGAGACAACATGCTTCACGATGGAAAGGCCCAGGCCGGTTCCTCCCGTCTGGCGCGCCCTGTCGCCTCCCACCCTGTAAAATCGCTCGAACAGATGATCCTGATCCTTGAGGGGAATCCCGGGGCCGTTGTCCGCGATGCTGACGGCCACTTCCCGTCCGTCGCTCGCGGCACTGACCGTGACCCTGCCCCCTTCCGCGGCGCCATGACGCAGGGCATTGGCCAGAAGGTTGGTGAAGGCCTGCTCGAGACGATGAGCATCGGCGTGCACTTCCGGAAACCCAGCGGGAAACTCGCAGGTCACGCTTGCGCCCCGCTCACGGATCTCCGTCTCGAGCTGCTCGGTCACCGAACTCAACAGAGCCGGCAGGTCGACGCGAGATTTCTCCAGCCTCACATGGCGCTCCTCCATGCGGCTGATGGTCAGCAGATCCTCGATGAGTCTGTTGAGACGGAGGGCATGGCGGCGCATCGCCGCCACAGCCACCATCCGTGTTTCCTCCTCGACGTCGTCATCCTCGAGCGTCTCGAGATAGCCGCTGATCACGGAAAGCGGGGTGCGGAACTCGTGGGACACGTTCGCCACGAACTCACGGCGCACGGCCTCGAGCTCGCGGAGCCGCGTGATGTCGTGCATCACCAGCAGAAGTCCTCCGGTGGGGACGCCCTCCTTCCCCAGTGGGGCAGCGGTCACCAGCAGATGCCGGCGATCCGTCCGTCCGGTGACGGGAACCGTCATCTCCATCCGCTCCACGCGCCCGTGGAGCGCGGCGCGATGCGCCACACCCTGCAGTTCATGACTGATGAACACCTCCGCCATCAGCATCCCCTTCGCGGATCCGCGCAGGCCGAACATCTCCTCGGCGGCCCGGTTGACGAGGCGGACGTGCAGGTCAGGCGTAGTGATGACCACTCCCTCGGTCATGCTGCCCAGAATCGTGGCCAGTCCGTATTCCTCCCGTTCGAGCAATTGCTCCTGCCGTGCAAGCATCTCGGCAATCCGGCGAAGCTGGTCGCCCGCGGGATGCAGCCACCGGGGGAGAGTGCCAAAGATCACGGTGCGGTAATCGCCGGCGGCGATCCTTCCGAGCACACGCAACAGCTCGCGCGCGGGAAAGATCAGCTTCAGCAGCAGCCACCACACCAGCAATGCGGCCGCCACGAGGAGAGCAGCAGGCTCAAAAAGACCGGACATGGGACTACCCCGGGTTCTCCTGCGTCAGGAAACGGTATCCCTCCCCACGGATGGTCTCGATGCACTCCGCATGGGCCCCGAGTTTTTCGCGCAAGCGCCGGACATGGGTGTCGACGGTCCGGGTGTCGACCGTGGAGGAGTAGCCCCAGACCTCACGGAGCAGATCGTCACGCGACTGGATCGTCCCCTCCTTCCCCACCAACAGGCTCAACAATCTGAACTCCGTGAGGGTCAGATCGAGACGCTCTCCCCCGAGCGTGGCCTTGAGGGCCCCCCGCTCGATCACGAACGGACCCGATTCCATGACCTCCGAAACTCCCGGCTCGGGCTTTCGCCGCAGCAGCGCCTGAATGCGGAGCAGCAGTTCCTTCGGGCTGAAAGGCTTGGGAAGATAATCGTCCGCCCCTAGCTCAAGGCCCTTGATCCGGCTTTCCGTCTCGCCCTTCGCACTGAGAATGATGAGCGGGATAGCTTGGGTGGCTTTTTCGGCGCGCAGCTTCCGGGCGACCTCAAATCCGTTCAGCCTCGGGAGCATGACATCGAGCACGATGGCGTCGGGGCGTTCTTCCAGGGCGAGGCGAAGTCCTTCCGCGCCGTCGGCTGCGGAGAGCACGCGGTATTTTGCCTTCCGCAGATGGTATCGGATCAGTTCCGAAACATCTGCTTCGTCTTCTATGAGTAGGATGGTCTCGGGCATGGGTGGCAATCCGTTGCCACACGAGCTATCGGAGGGATGGCGCGGAGGCAAGGTCTGCTTTCGGCTCTCCGGGCGAGAGCCGGTTAAAAAAAGCGGGCCACCCTTGGAGTTCCGGAAAAAACCATGAAACCGGAACGTGGTGGCCCGCCCCAAAAACCAATGAACAGTAGGTCTGACAGCAACCGGGGGTTCCTGTTCAAAAAAATCTCCTTTTTTCTTCCTGCTACACCCCCGGCTTCCTGTTACAATTCACCCTTCATACCCCCCGGTGACGCAATTATTATGAACAAAACGATCGGTGTGTTGACATCGGGCGGCGATGCCCCCGGCATGAATCCGGCCATCAGGGCCGTGGTCCGCACTGCAGCCAGCCAGGGCTGCAAAGTGATGGGCATCTACAACGGGTACGACGGGATTTTCGACACGAACATGGAGGAGCTGGGCAACCAGAGCCTCGCCTCCATCATCGACCGTGGCGGCACGATCCTCCAGTCCAGCCGCTGCAAACGCATGTACTCCCCGGAAGGGATCGATCTCGCGAGACAACGGCTCCAGGAACAGAACATCCACGGCCTCGTCGTGATCGGCGGCGACGGATCCCTGACCGGTGCACGGGAACTGGCGAAGCGGGGAATGCCGGTCGTCGGCATCCCGGCCAGCATTGACAACGACCTAGCGGGAACGGAAATGGCGATCGGCGTCGACACCGCGACCAATACCATCATGCAGCTTCTCGACCGGATCCGCGATACCGCCAGCTCGCACCGCCGCTGCTTCCTCATCGAGGTGATGGGCCGCAACTCGGGGTATCTGGCGCTGACGACCGCCGTCAGCAGCGGGGCCTCGATCTCCGTGATCCCGGAATACCGCTACAACATGGAGAGGATCGTTTCGGTCCTTCACAAGCGCTTCCAGGATTCCAAGGACAATTCGATCGTGATCCTTGCCGAGGGTGTCTGCGGCGCGCAGGAATTCATGGACCGGATGCAACAGGCCATGCCCGGAGGGGAGTTCGAACAGGAGGTGCGTATCACGGTGCTCGGACACGTCCAACGGGGTGGCATCCCGACCCATTTTGACCGGATGCTCGGGGCCCGGTTCGGGGAACTTGCGGTGATGGGCCTCCTTCAGCAGGAAACCGGCTGCATGACGGCCCTCAACAAGGGCCGCACCACGCTCGTGGAGCTCGACCAGGTAATCGGAAAGAAGAAGCACCCCGCACCCGAGCTCATGCGCCTGGCCCGCAACCTGCAGATCGAGTTCGGCGACGCCGTCGAGGTCTGACCCTCCCTTTCATGGAATCCCTCCTGACCCTCCCCGTCGGCGACTTCCGCGCCGTGGATCTCGCGCTGCGTCTCACCGTCGCCCTCCCGGCCATGGTGGCCCTGCTGATGGCCCTCACGGCGTCGCTTCTTCCCCCGGCACAGAGGCTGGCTCTCTGCGTGGCGGCGGTGACCCTTGGCGGCGGTGCATGGTTCGAGGCGGGCGTCTGGCACGGATGGAGGACTGCCTTTGAACTGGCGGGATCCTCCTACTGCGTGACAGGTCATCCTCTGGCCGGGGAGGACCGCATCATTGCCTGGGCATTGGGAGTCCCGGGCATCCTTCTCGCCTTCGCCTTGGTTTCCACCCCGAAGGGGGTATCCGACAGCAGCCTTTTCGGGCGGCTTGCCCTCGTCCTGGGAACACTGGCCCTGCTCGCCCCCCTCTCGAAACTCGTCGCCCTGGGGCTCTTCGGTTACGCCGGCTGGATGCTCTGCTTCCGCAGGGACGCCTCCGCCCCCCTGCTCCGTGCGACGCGATGGGCAACCGGGAGCATGGCATTGGGCCTGCTGATAATCCTTGCAGGGTCATGGCGCCTGCTGCCGCTGGGCAAGTCGGCCGATTCGATCCTGGTACGCGGAGAACTCACCCTCGCCCTCTGCGACATGCTCTCCCTTGTGGTTCCGGCAGTGATCCTCCTTGCGGCACTTCTCGGGGATGCCAACCGCAGGCAAGAACCCTCCGCCGTCACGGCGGACTCCCCCGTGGCCAAGGAACGGAAACCGAAATCACGCGGCGCGGCCACGGACGACCTCCAATCCGGCCTGTTCTAAAACCCACCCGGCTAGGCTGTCAGGAACGGGTAGTCGGTGTATCCCTTCTCCGCGCCGCCGTAAAAGGTGGCCTCGTCGGGTTTGTTGAGCGGGGCTCCCGTGCGAAGTCGCTGGGGCAAGTCAGGATTGGCAAGGAAAGGGACGCCGAAGGCAATGGCGTCGGCCCATCCCTCCGCGAGGGCGGCATTGCCCGTCCCAAGCGTGAATCCCCCAGCGGAGACAATCTTCCCGTTCCATGCGGCGCGCAGTTCCCTGGGGCCGACACCCTCGGCAGCTCCATGGGCGATGTCCTGGGCAGTCACCTGCGTGATGTGGGCGTAAGCGAGGCCGAAGTCGTTCAATTCTCTCAGCACATGTCCGAAGGTCCCGAGCGGATTGCTGTCGTGCATATCGTTGAAAACGCCGGCCGGGGAGAAGCGGATGCCGACCCGGTCGGATCCCCAGATGCCGGTGACGGCCTCGGTCACCTCGAGGGTGAGGCGGGCACGGTTTTGCACGGATCCGCCGTATTGATCGGAACGCCTGTTCGTTCCGTCGCGCAGGAACTGGTCGAGCAGATAGCCGTTGGCGTTATGGATCTCCACGCCGTCGAATCCAGCCTCTTTGGCGAGACGCGCCCCGTGCTCGTACTCGGCGATGATGCCGGGAATCTCGGCCGTCTCCAGCGCCCTCGGGGTCACGTATTCCTCCATCGCTATGCCCGTGAAAACCTGCCCCTTGGGCCTGATCGCGGAGGGGGCCACCGGCAGCGCCCCGTCTTTCTGGTAAGCGGGATGGGAGATGCGTCCCACATGCCAGAGTTGGAGATAGAGATGACCTCCCATGGCATGCACCGCCTGCGTGATCTTTTTCCAACCCTCCACCTGAGCCTCCGTATGGATGCCGGGCGTGCTGGGATAGCCGTAGCCACTCGGCGAGACGGAAGTCGCCTCCGTGATGATCAGACCCGCCGTGGAGCGCTGGGCGTAATATTCGGCGTTGAGTTCGTTGGGAACATGTCCCTCCGAGGCACGGCACCGGGTTAGGGGTGCCATGAAAATGCGGTTCGGGAGGGCCAGCGGGCCCAGGTTGATGGGAGAGAAGAGGTCTGTAGACATTGAGGAGGGGATTAGGTTGAAGCCTGAAGGCTGTTAGGGAGAGGCAGGAAGAAAAATGGATGCCGCGTTTGCCAAGCACCGGCCAGGCAAACAATTCCAAATTTAAAACCTCTCTGCGGCTCCGCGGGGAAATGCTCAGAAGGGCAGGCCGGGGATGCCGAGACCGGCAGTCAGCTTGCCCATCTCGTCGGCGGCCAACTTCTTTGCATCGGCCGTGGCCTGGCGGACGGCACTGAGCACAAGGTCCTCGAGCATCTCGACATCATCCGCACTCACGACTTCGGGAGCGATCCGGATGGAAAGGATATCCCCGGCGCCAGTAACCTTCACGATGACCTTGCCTCCCCCGGAGGAGGCCTCGACCTCGCGCTTGGCAAGGTCTTCCTGGATCTGGGCCATCTTCTTCTGCGCGTTGGCGGCGGCGCTCATCATTTTGGCGATATTCATCGTGCGTGGTGGTTTGGTGGTGATGCGTCTGTCAGGCCCCTTGTGACCCTTGAGACCCGTCCAGGATCTCTGCCTGGAAGACTTCCAGCGCCTTCCTGATCAGGGGATCGTTCTTGAATTCCGCCAGAGCCTCGGGGCTGATCTCGGGGACTTCCGGCTCGGCTTTCTTGGGCGCGGACTCCGTGGCGGAGACACGGGATGGCTCGCGCACCGGCTTCGAGGGAGGGGGGGGCACCGGCACAGGGTCGGGTTCGGAGGGGGGCTCCTCGCCGGTGAAGCGTGATTCAAACGTGATCCTCGCGCCGAGCGATGTGGAAAGCATCTCCTCGATTTTCTTCACCGCCTGGGGCCAGAAGAGCGTCTGCGTCTGGTGCTCCAGGGACGGGGGGAACTCGACCAGGACAGCGTTGCCGATCCTCTCCACGAAGCGTCCGTCCTCGACCCAGCCAAACTTGAGAGGAGAGTCCGAGGCGAGCTGCATGGCCACGGGATGCCACGGATCGTCGTTGGAAGCGGCGGGCTTCGACTCCTGGCTCACAGGAGCCGCGGGCTCCGGTGCGGATGGCTCCGCCACGGTAACGGGTGCCGGCGGCTTGGGAGACTCGGGAGCCGGGGTTGCCACGAGGGACTGCGCAGGAATTGCCGGAGTTGCCGACGCAACCTTTCCCGCTGCCTGCGGGAGAATCGTGGCGGGTTTCACCGGCGCCGAAGGTCGCGGCACCTGGCGCTCCGGAAGCGGCCCTCCGTCGCGCAGCGCGGCAAGCATGTCGATCACCTCGTTCAGGCCGGCCTCCTCCAGAAGGTGCACTGCCTTGATCAGGGCGACATCCAGCTGCAACTTTTTGTCGGTGGCCCATCGGAGGCGGCCCTCGGCTTCACCGAAATGCTCCAGCAGGGTCAGGAGTTTTTCCAAGGAGACTGCTTCGCCCAGCGCGGCCTCGGCCGTGGTTTCCCCGGACGGGTGCACCTTGCTGACAAGCACGTCGCGCAACAGGCCGACCAGATCACCCAAGAGGCGGGCGAGATCCTTGCCGGCATCCGCCTGATCCCTCACCAGAACCAAGGCCGCGGGGGTGTCCCGCGTGAAAAGTGCGTTGGCAAGCGCCAGCACGGTCTCGCGCGGCGTGAACCCGAAGACGCTCTGGACATCGGCGGCCGCAATCGTCGTGCCGCAAAAGGCGACCACTTGGTCGAGCATCGACTCCGCGTCGCGCATCGCGCCGTCGGCTCCCCTGGCGATGGTGGCCGCGGCGGCGGGATCGAGCGTGATCTGTTCGTTCCCGGCGATGTGCAACAGGTGATCGGCGATCAGTTCGGGTGTCAGCCTGCGGAGATCGAAACGCTGGCAGCGGCTCAGGATCGTCGCCGGAACCTTCTGCGCTTCCGTCGTGGCAAAGAGGAATTTCACGTGCTCCGGGGGCTCCTCAAGGGTCTTGAGCAAGGCGTTGAACGCCGCCGTCGAGAGCATGTGGACCTCGTCGATGAGGTAGACCTTGTAGGGTCCGCGGGCCGGGGCGTAGGCGGCGTTTTCGCGGAGCGTGCGGATGCTGTCGACGCTGTTGTTGCTCGCGCCGTCGATCTCCATCACGTCGAGGCTCCGCCCCTCGGCGATCTCGACGCAGGCGTCGCAGGTGCCGCAGGGATTGTCGGTCGGTCCCTGCATGCAGTTGAGGGCCTTGGCCAGGATCCGCGCCGAGGAGGTCTTGCCCACACCGCGCGGCCCCACGAAGAGATAGGCCTGCGCCAGACGGTTGCCCTTGATCGCGTTCTGGAGCGTGCGGGTGATGTGCTCCTGCCCGACAACTTCCTCAAAACGCTGCGGTCGGTATTTTCGGGCAAAGACGCGGTAGCTCACGGGTCTTAAAATTTAAGGGCCGGCCACCCGAAAGTCGAGGGCTTCGGAGCGACGGGTGGCGCCTTTCTTGACACATGCGGGCGGAACGGCGTTCCAAGGACGATGCAGGGCTTTGGGCCGACCGCACGGTCAGCCTGCGCGGGAGCAATTCCCGCGAAAAGAACCCTCCGGTTCCTTTATTCCTCCCCGAACCGGGTGGTGATGAGCTTCTCGAGCTCCTCCACGACGGAGGACGCGTCATCACCCTCGGCGATGACCTTGAGGACGGATCCCTTGCCGGCCGCGAGCATCATGAGTCCCATGATGCTCTTGCCGTTGACCCGCTCCCCGTCCTTCTCGACCCAGACCTCGGCCTGAAATCGGCTGGAAGTCTTCACGAAGAGGGCGGCCGGACGCGCGTGCAGGCCGTTGCGGTTCTCGATGGTGAGGTCCTTCACGGCCCTGGATCCGTCTGTTTGGGTGGTCATGGTTTCGGAAATCTTATGCGGGCTTCATCGCCCTGAGAAGTCGTTCGTTGAACTCCCTCGCCGTGTCGTGGCCCATCGACTTGAGTTTCTGGTCGAGGGCCGCCACTTCCACAAGCCTCGCGAGATCGCGGCCGGGCCTGACGGGTATGGTGACGTGCGGGATGGAGATGCCGAGGATCTCGTAGGAACCCCGGTCGAGTCCCAACCTATCAATCTCCTCCACCTCGTGCCAGTCCTTTAGCGTGACGACCAAATCGAGCTGCTTCTCGGGTCGGACCGAACCCGCGCCGAAGACGGCGGCGACGTTGATGATGCCGATGCCCCGCACCTCCATGTGGAAACGGGTGAGTTCCTTGCTGTTGCCGACGAGGTTGCGCCCCTCGAGGTTGCGGAAGCGGGTGATGTCGTCGCTCACGAGGCTGTAGCCACGCTCGATCAACCCAAGGACGCACTCGCTCTTGCCGATGCCGCTGCTGCCGCGGATGAGGACGCCGATTCCCATGATGTCGACCATGCTCCCGTGCTCGGAGGCGACCGGCGCGAACTCGTCCTCCAGCGCGATGGTGGCGGAGTTGATGAACTTCATCGTGATGAGGGGGGTCCGGAAGACGGGCGTTCCGGATCGGGAGGCGATGTCGAGAATCCCCGAGGGGAGGGGCAACCCGCGGGCGACCACGAGGCAGGGTATCTTCTGGGCGAAGAGGGCCTCGAGACGGGCCGCCCGTTCCTGGGTGGAAAGACTGCGCAGGTAGCTGAGTTCGGCATGGCCTGCCACCTGGACGCGCTTGGAGGCGAAGTACCGGAAGAAGCCCGCCAACGCGAGGCCGGGACGGTTGATGGTCGGCTCCTCGATGGGTCGGTCCATGCCGCAGGAATCCCCCACCAGTTCGAGGCCGAGGGCCGGGCCGTGATCGGCGAAGAAGCGGCCGACGGTCAGCGTCTTGGAGTTGGGGTTCTTGGTGCGGGGCATCGGAGGGGGAAGCTACATTGCGAAGGATTCGCCCAGGTAGAGCCTGCGGCTGATCGGGTCGCGCAGCAGGAAATCCTTGTCACCCTGACTCTCCACCCGCCCCTCGTAGATGAGGTAGGCGCGGTCGGTGATGGCGAGCGTCTCGCGGACGTTGTGATCGGTGATGAGGATCGCCAGCCCCATGTCGCGCAGGTCTGAAATGATCTGCTGGACGTCGTAGACGGCGATCGGATCGACGCCGCTGAAGGGCTCGTCGAGCATCAGGAGCTTCGGATTGGTGACCAGCGAGCGGGCGATCGTCAGGCGGCGCTTTTCACCGCCGGAGAGGGTGAGCGCCTCGTTGCCGGCGATATGGGTGATGCCGAATCTCTCGAGCAGCTCATCGCACCGCTCCCTGCGCTCCTTTTTGGAAAGCGCCGTGGTCTCCAGGATCGCCATGATGTTCTCACGGACCGTGAGCTTGCGGAAGATTGACTCCTCCTGAGGAAGGTACCCCATCCCGAGACGGGCCCGCTGATACATCGGCCGGAGCGTCACGTCCTCCCCGTGGAAATAGGTGCGCCCGCCGTCGGGCCGCACCAGTCCGACGATCATGTAGAAGGTGGTGGTCTTCCCCGCTCCGTTGGGGCCGAGAAGCCCGACGATCTCCCCCTTGCCCACGTGGATGTCGACGCCATTGACGACCGAGCGGCCGTTGTAGACCTTCACCAGCTTGTCGGTGCGGAGAATGGCATCGGCCGGAGGTTCCGGCGCGAAGGGTTTTTCGGAACTTGTCATGGTTGGAAAACTTCAGGGCGTGACGGCACGGTCCCCGCCTTGGTCGACGATCTGGGTCTTGCTTGGACCGACGGTGCGGGAGCGGCCCTTGGCGTTGAGAATCATCTTGGTCTCGGGACTCGCGGCCATCTGGCTGTTGATCCCCTGCTGGATCTGGGGCCACTCCTCAAGGGTCACGTCGCCGGTGACAAGGTCGTAGGTGGCCTTGCCGCACTTGCCGACCGACCTGATCACGTCGCCGCGGTCGTTCTTCTTTTCCTGGACGATGACGACCGAGCCGGTGGCGATCACCTTGGAGAGACCCTTGTGATCGGGTCTCAGGTAGGCGGTCAGCTTCTCGCAGGTCAGGTCGAACTGGGGATCGCGGACCACCACCTTGCCGGTGAATTCCGCGGTGTTGGCACCGTTGTCAAAGGAGGCACCGTTTTCACACTCGATCACGGTCCGGGAATTCCGGGGACGCTCGTCGGAGGAACCAGTCGCGGCGGGTCCGACAGGCCCAAAGGGGTCCGCGAAAGGCCCGACCGGCTGTGCCGTGACGCACGGCGGGAGGAAAGCGGATGCCAGAAGGGCCGCGGCTAGGAAGAAGGGGCGGTTCATGGCAGGGGAAGGGCTTCGTTGTTGCGGAACGAGGCCCGCACATGGCCCTTGAAGATGCCTTTGCGGGCCGCGGTGTCAAACTCCGCGCTTTGTCCCACAATTTCAAAATCCTCGCGGCTGATCAAGGTTTCGGAATCGGCGGTCAACACCCTGGTCTCCAGATCGAGGATGCTGTGGGGAATCGAGACCACGATCTCCCTCTCGGCCTTTTCGCTGAACTGGACCTTCAGCTTCTGAAGTTCGACCTTCTGTTCGTCGAGTTTCTGCGCGGTTTCCGCGGCGAGGCTCATCGTGAGGTTTCCCTGCTCGTCGTACTGGGGGATCTTGATCCCCTTCACCGGCTCCCCCACGGGAACCGGGAGGTCGAGCTTCCTGACAGCGGCCGGGGACGGCTGGGGCTGGGCTGCATCAGGCGCAGCCTGGAGCGCGACGGAACAGAACAGAAGCATGGTCATCACCAGCCCTGCACAATGGCGGTCAATCAAGGGCACGGCGGATGGCGAGTAGGGACTTCAGCAGCGAGGGAAGGCCCTTGTGGGGGATCTGGTTGGGGCCGTCCGAAGGCGCCTTGGCAGGATTCTCGTGGGTCTCAAGGAAAATCCCGTCGACCCCGGAAGCCATGGCTGCCCGCGCAAGGACCGGAGCCAGATGGCCGTCCCCCGTGGTGTGGCCTCCTCCTCCGCCGGGGCGCTGAACCGAATGGGTGGCGTCGAAAATCACCGGGAATCCCTGTTCCCTCATCCAGTAGAGGGACCTCATGTCGGCCACCAGATTGTTGTACCCGAAGGTGGTGCCCCGCTCCGTGAAGCAGAAGCGGGCGCATCCCGCCGCCTTGAGCTTGCCCGCGATCGGGGCGATGTCCCACGGGGCGAGGAACTGGCCTTTCTTCACGTTCACGGCGCGGCCCGTCCGGGCAGCGGCCTCGATCAGATCGGTCTGGCGGCAGAGAAAGGCGGGGATCTGGAGAAGGTCGATGAAATCGGCGGCGATCGCGGCCTCCTCCGGAGAATGGATGTCCGTCGTGACGGGGGCTCCGATCGCAGCGCCCGCCTCGGCAAGCATCCGGCACCCGTCGAGCGCGCCGACGCCGCGGTAGGAGGAGCCGGACGTGCGGTTGGCCTTGTCGTAGGAGGCCTTGAAGACGAATTTCACGCCCAGATCATCGCAAATCGCCTTGATCGTGCGCGCGGAACACAGGAGGGGTTTCTCTCCCTCGATGACGCAGGGGCCGAGGATGAAGAGCGGCTCTGGGCCGCCAAGTGTCAGGCCCCCGATCCGGATCCGCTGAACGGGGTGCTTGCCGGGCGGTTTCGCCGTCTTGGGCGCGGGGTTCTTGGCTCTCTTCTTCAAGGACATGGGCCATAAGCCTATCGCCCCCACGGCGGGCGGGTCACGAGGATTGTGCATTGAGCAGGAGGCCGATCGCAGGGCAGGATCCCATCCATGGCCACCTCCTCCGCCGACTTTCCCGACATGATGCCCGCCGGCACGGCGGCGCCCGACTTTTCACTTCCCGACGTGACCACCGGCTCCCTCCGGACCTTCGGCGAACTCTCCGGCCCGAAGGGAACGCTGGTGGTCTTTCTCTGCGCCCACTGCCCCTATGTGGTCCACGTGCGTGAAAAACTCTCCTCCCTCGCGACGGAATATTTCCCGCAGGGCGTCTCGACGGTCGCGATCAGCTCGAACGATCCGGTCGCCTACCCCGAGGACTCGCCGGAAAATCTTCGCCGGATGGCCGAGGAGTCGGATCTCCCTTTTCCCGTGCTTTTCGATGCCACGCAGGAAACCGCCCGCGCATACGCCGCCGTGTGCACCCCCGACTTCTTCCTCTTCGATGCCGCGGGAACGCTGGCCTACCGGGGACGTCTTGATGCCAGCAGCCCCCGCAACGGCCAACCGCTGACCGGCGAGGATCTGGAGCGGGCGCTGGAGGCCGTCGTTTCCGGCGCGCCCGTGCCGGCACCCTGGCCCCCGGCGCTGGGATGCAGCATCAAGTGGAAGGCGTGACGGATGACGCTGCCCGGAAGGGCTAACGCCCCTCCGCCCAAGCCATCATCAGCTGCGCGTCGTCGAAGATGCGGGGGGCATGGCTGCCCAGTTGGACGAGGATCAGCTCCCTTCCTCCCCTGCTGTAGCTGCTGATCAGGCACTTGCCGGCGGATTCCGTGTAGCCCGTCTTCATTCCGTTGAAGAACGGCGAGCGCAGGAGCAGCCTGTTGGTGGGCTCCAGGAAGCAGAGTTTTCCGTTCGCGAAGTGAAAGCAGTAGGACCGCATCGCCATCGCGTCGCGCAGATCCGGATTGCGATAGGCGCGGAACGCGATCCTGGCCATGTCGCGGGCGGTGGAGTATTGGCGGGCGGGGAGTCCGTGCGGGTTGACGAAATGGGAGCAGGTGGCGCCGCAGCGCGAGGCCAAGCGGTCCATCTCAGCCGCAAAACCACCGATGGTGCCGGAGTGGGAACGCGCAAGGGCGGCGGCGCAGTCGTTGGTGCTTTTCACCAGCATCGCCCTCAGCAGTTGGCGCCTCGTGTAGGTCTCCCCGGTGCGGAGCCCGAGCTTGGTCGGTTCCACCAGGGTGTCCTCGCGGGCAATCCTGACGGGGGTATCGAGCGGGTCCTGTTCCGCCACAATGAGCCCGGTCAGGAGCTTCTGGGTACTGGCGACCTGTCTGGGCCGGTCCGCGTTTTTTTGGTAAAGGGTCTGGCCCGTGCGCGCGTCGATCAGAATGGCGGAATCGGCGAGGATCGGCGGCGCATCCGCGGGCCAGATGGCGCGGGGTGCCTGCGGGGCTACCACAAGCGGCGTGGAGACAGCGGACTGCACCGGCACGGAGGGTTCCTCCGGCGCGCAACCGGAAAGCAGCAGCGCGGCGATCATCATGGGGACGGACTTTCTGAACATCCCCTTAACGTGCCCGCATCAGCGTGCCGGGCAAGCCAAAGAATCCCGTCAACTATCGCGGCACGGCGCGGGACATCCCGAAAAGGAACTTTCCCCGGAAGGCTTTTGGGCCTTTGCTGTGTCGCGATGGCCAGCTTTTTCGCATCCGTCCGGCGTCATCCGTGGATCACGGCCGCCACCTGCCTTCTCTCCCTCCTCGCCGTGGGGGGCTCCTTCCTGCTCGACGGACCGGTCGAGCAGCTTGTGCTCCGAGCGAACGACGGGCACTGGTGCCGCCACCCGCTGGCGTCCGCCGTGAGCAGGTACGGGGACTGGCCGGAACTGATGATTCTGGGCTGCGTCGGCTACGTCATCGCACGCCGCTGCCGGAATGTCCGGTGGCAACGCCTGATACTTTCCGCGATGATCGCCTCTACCATCGCCGGGATGGCCGTCAACGCCTCGCGCCTGACCACGGGACGCACAAGACCGCGCGCGGCGGCGATACAGGGATGGTACGGTCCGAGACATGACGGCCGCTGGCTGGTGGGGGCTGCGGACTTCAACAGCTTCCCGTCGGGTCACACCGCCACGGCCATGGGCTTCGCCGGAGTCTTTCTTTTCGCGGCACCGGCATGGGGCGTTCCCGTCCTGGCGGCCGCGATGGCGATCATCCTTTCTCGGATCCTGCTCGGGGCGCATCACCCCTCCGACGTGGTAGCCGCCTCGGTACTTTCCCTGGCCGTTGCCTGGGTCGTGTGGAGATTCCTGGGCCGGCGCGGCCGGGTCGACAGGGCGGTCCGTCACCCCTGACGGCTGACACGGCGGATAGCCCCTATTGCTCGGGGAACGTCATCAGCGAGCGGACTTCCACCGGCGCGAGATGGGCTCGTCCGCCGAGCCCCTCCAGCTCGACCACGAAGATCGCGCGAAGAACGTCGGCACCCAACCGGCGCAGCAGATGGAGGGCGGCCCCGGCGGTTCCGCCCGTCGCCAGGAGGTCATCGACAAGGATCACCCTTTCCCCGGGAGCGATGCTGTCACAATGGATCTCGAACTCAGCGGACCCGTATTCCAGCTCGTAGGCGTGCGAAATGGTGCGGAAGGGGAGTTTCCCCTTCTTCCTCACCGGCACGAACCCGATGCCCAGCCTGTAGGCGAGGGCCGCGCCGAAGATGAATCCGCGCGCGTCGAGGCCGGCGATCTTCGCCGGCGAGAGCCCCTCGCACTCCGCGGCTAACAGATCGATCGCTTGCCGGAAATGAGGGCCGCTTTCAAGCAGGGGGGAGATATCCCGGAAAAGGATGCCAGGCTTGGGAAAGTCGGGGATCACGCGGATCACCCCGGCCAGATCGGAAGCGGCTGTCGCCATGACGGTGCTCAGTCCCCGAAACAGATGCCGACGGCACGGGCCGTTTCGACGAGTTGGTTGCCGGGCGGAACCTTTTTGAGCCGGTGAACGGCGTCGGCGATCGGCACGTCCAGCACCTCGTAGTTCTGGTAACTCACCATCGTGCCGAACTTCTCCTCGCGCGCCAACTGCACCGCCTTCACGCCGAACCGGGTCCCGAGGATGCGGTCCAGGGTGGTGGGGTCGCCGCCGCGTTGCAGGTGACCGAGAACGCAGACGCGTGTCTCCTTGCCCGTGCGGGCCTCGATCTCGTGGCCGAGCATCTCGCCGATGCCGCCGAGGCGCCATTCGCCATTGGAGGACTGCTTGCGGAACTGCTGCCCCTGGCGGGTCCGGGCACCCTCGGCAACGACGATCATCGTGCTCTTGAACCCGGCCTCGTCACGGCGTTGGACAAACTCGGCCACCTGTTCGAGGGAAAAGGGGATCTCGGGAATCAGGATCGCGTCAGCCGCCCCCGCAAGGCCTCCCCAGAGGGCGATCCATCCGGCATGGCGCCCCATCACCTGCAGCACGATGACTCGCTTGTGGCTTGCGGCGGTCGTGTGAAGCCGATCAAGGGCGTCGGTGACGCATGCGACAGCCGAATCGAAGCCGAAGGTCATCGCGGTCGCCTCAAGGTCGTTGTCGATCGTCTTGGGAACCCCGATTATCGGGAACCCCGCGCGGTAGAGCTGCAGAGCGGTGCTCATCGATCCGTCGCCGCCGATCGCGATGACCGCGGACAGGTCAAGGTCACGGCAGGTCTGCGAGGCACGCGAGATGACATCCTCGGGAATGACAGCCTTGTCCCCGCCGCCGACCTTGGATGTGAAGTGTCCCTTGTTCGTCGTGCCCAGGATCGTCCCGCCGACCTGCATGATCCCGGCGGTGTTCTCCCGGTTGAGGAGCATGTAGTCGCCGCCCTTCGGAAGCATTCCCTCGAACCCGTCGCGGAATCCGAGCACTTCCCATCCGAGCTCCTCTGCCGCGCAGAAGATCCCCCTCAGCACGGCGTTGAGCCCGGGGCAGTCTCCGCCGCTGGTGAGGACACCGATGCGCCTGCGGGAGGGGGAGGTCATCGGGATCAGAGGGAGTTGGAGGTGGTCGCGGGACGCCCCTTGGCGGCCCAGTCGGCGTAGAGTTGCCAACCCCGGCGGACAAGGGCAAGCCCCTCCTGCTCCCGGTCGGTTGCACCCAGAAGCACGACGATGATGCGGCGCGGCGTGGTGTAGACGGTGTCCCCCTCGCGCTTTACCTCGGGGGTCTTCTCGGAGCTGAGGATGATGCACTCGCCCGCGCGGGAGGTGCGCCCGGTCTTCACCCCGTCGATATTGTCGGTGCCGAGCAGCTTGTTGGTATTCACGAGCTGCAGGGCGAGGCCAGCGCCCCCCCGCTGGACATGGATCTGCCGCTCCGGCTGCGACACGTAGAAGGAAAGACCCGGCTTGGAATAGGCATACCGGGTCAGCCTCGCCAGATCAGCAGCGGAGGAGCGGGGCTGCGCCTGCCCCTCGGCGGGATCAAGCCCGTGGGGATTGAGAAAGAGGGTGTGCTTCATTCCGAGCGTCCTTGCCAGGGCATTCATGTGGGCGACGGTGTTGCCGACGGGATCAAGGCCGGTGTCATTGGGCAGGGCCTGTCCGAGATGATGGGCCAGTGTGACGGCGGCGACATTGTCGGAGGCCAGCAGGCAGGCGAAAAGGAGATCGCGCAGCGTGAGCACATCCCCCGCCTGCAGTCCCAGCGGATTGATGCCTCCCGTCGTCGCGATCGCCACCTCGGGCACGGGGGCAGTCTGGTCGAGATTGCCTCCCTTGAGTTCCGACCAGTCGAGGGCCACCATCGCGAGGGCCAGTTTCGTGAGGCTTGCGATCGGCACTTTCCGGTTGGCGCCGGCCCCCTCGAGAATTCTTCCCGTCTGGTTGTCGACGATGATGGAACTTCCGGCATGGAGAATGCCCGACGACACGGCGCAAAAGAGGGCCGCGCAAAGAAGACGCTTGGAGAATCGCTGCATAAACACTTTGTCGGTAAGGCGGGGAGGGTCTTTTTGCAATGAGGAAAGGGTCGGCCGGCGTGGTTTCAGGATGCCCCTCGGCCTCGTCATGTGCCCCTGGTGTTGCCGAAGAGGTCGATGTGCACCCTCGGCGCGAAACGGAACCCGTGCTCCATGCAGATCTCCGCAAGAAGAGGGCCGCGGCTCCTGAGCGCCTCCTGGTCGGTTCCCTCCGGCATGAGCAGCACGCGGTCACGGCTGAATCCGGGCGTCTCGCCAACCTCCGCCAACAGGTCTTCGATCTCCGGAAGCTGCTCCATGGAGGAAAACACGAACTTCAGCTGGCTGGGATAGGCCTCCATCCACCGCCGGATCACCTCGGGGCGGCGTCGGGTCTCCTCATGACGCCCGCTCCAGGCGCCACCCTGCGCCGCGTCGGGAGTCGAGTCGGCAAGCTTGGGACTGAGCGAGGCGAGGTCGCAGGCGATTCCCTCGGGAGGAATCGTGGCAGCCGTCTCGATGGTGATGTGCATCCCCTCGGACCTGAGGAGGGCTGCGAGGTCGCGGATTCCGGCGGCGACCATAGGCTCCCCTCCCGTCAGGACCACATGCGGGCATTCGTAAGCCTTTACCTGCCGCAGGATCGCCACGGGATCCATTTCCTCCCCCTCGGGATTCCACGAGGCGTAGGGGGTGTCGCACCAGCGGCAGCGCAGGTTGCAGCCCGAGGTGCGCACGAAGACCGAGGGAACTCCCAGCAGCAGCCCCTCGCCCTGCACCGAGTGGAAGATTTCGGAGATCCTCATCGGGCCGACGGCTTGGAGGGAAGCTCACCCGCCGCCGCATAGATCGTCGGATCCGGCACCCCGGCAAGTTGGAACGCCTCCCTCCTCTCGACGCAGGTGCCGCAGGTGCCGCAATGGACCTCGCCGCCCCTGTAGCACGACCAGGTGCGCGAAAAATCAACGCCCAGCTCCGCGCCACGACGGGCGATCGCGGCCTTGTCCATGGCCACAAAAGGGCGGAGGAGTTCGATTCCCGCGTAGGTTCCGGCCCGGATCGCGCGTGCCATCGGCTCGAGGAATTCCTCGCGGCAGTCGGGATAGATGGCGTGGTCCCCGGAGTGCGCCGCGATCACGACGCCCGAAGCGCCGCGGCTCTCCGCGAAGCCGGCCGCGATCGAGAGCATGATCCCGTTGCGAAAAGGAACGACCGTGCTCTTCATCGACTCCTCCTCGTAATGACCGTCGGGGATTTCTCCCCCGCGCTCCAGCAGGTCGGAGGTGAATTCCTCGGCCACGAACCCCAGGGGGGCAACCCGGTGCGGCACCCCTTGCTGACGGCAGTGCCACGCGGCAAGCGGCAACTCGCGCGCGTGGTGCTTGGCCCCGTAGTCGAAGCTCAGCCCGGCCACCACCTCGTGATCGCGAAGCGCGGCATGGAAGGCGGTGACGGAGTCCATCCCGCCGCTGAGCAGGACGACGACCTTCACCGCGCCTTCCCGCGGGCCGTGTGGCGGGCCTCCACCCGGATGCCGATGCCGCCTCGCGGGGAAAAATCGCCAATGACCACGGCGTGCCTGGGCGAGACCGCCGCCACCACGTCGGAAAGGATGCGGTTGGTGATGGCCTCGGCAAAGACCGCCTGGTTGCGATAAGACCCGAGATACTGCTTGAGGGACTTGCTCTCGATGCAGCGGCGGTCAGGGGTGTAGCGGATGGTGATCTCCGCGTAATCGGGCTGGCCGGTGACCGGGCAGAGGGAGGTGAATTCCCCCGTCGCGAAGGTCACCTCGTAATCACGGGGCGAGGGACTGGGGAAACTCTCCAGCACCGCCTCGTCGGGCGAGGAAAGCTGGGGCATGGCGCCGGAGCCGAGCAGCGTCAGGGAGGAGGAGGGGGATTTCCGGGAACGGGCTTTCTTGGGCATGGAGGGGATGCTCCCGCAGCGACGCTGCCACGCCAAGCCAGAAGTCGGGCGGTCTTTGCGCTTCCAGCTTCCACGCGGCCTGACCTATCCTCCCGGGATCGTGAAATCACCCGTGACCCTTTCCCAGATCGAGGAGACCTACAGGACCCCGTTCTTCGACCTCATCCAGAAATCCCGTTCGATCCATCTCCAGAACTGGGACGAGGACAACGTCCAGCTCTGCACCCTCCTGAGCGTGAAGACCGGGGGTTGCAGCGAGGACTGCTCCTACTGCGCCCAGAGCGCCCGCTACAACACCGGCGTGAAGGCCGGCAAGCTCATGGGCTGCGACGAGATCCTTCCCCTTGCCAAACAGGCCCGGGAAAGCGGCACCACCCGCTTCTGCATGGGGGCTGCCTGGAAGGGCGTGAAGGCCGGCGACAGCCGTTTCGACTCGATGCTCGAGACCGTCCGTGAAGTCAGCAAGCTCGGCATGGAGGTCTGCGTGACCCTCGGCCAGCTCGGCGACGAGGAGGCCCGCCAGCTCAAGGAAGCGGGTGTCACGGCCTACAACCACAACATCGACACCTCTCCGGAATTCTATCCGAACATCGTCTCCTCGCACACCTTCGACGACCGGCTCAACACCATCTCCTCGGTGCAGAAGGCCGGCATGGCCGTCTGCTGCGGCGGCATCATCGGAATGGGCGAGACCGAACGCGACCGTCTCCGCATGCTCGAGGTCCTCTGCGGATTCAATCCCCCGCCCGAGAGCGTTCCCATCAACTGCCTCATGTCGATGCCGGGCACGCCCCTGGAGGAACAGCCTGCCGTCGACATCTTCGAGCTGGTGCGCCTGGTGGCGGCGACGCGCATCTTCCTTCCCAAGGCCCGCATCCGCCTCTCGGCCGGCCGCACCCGCCTCACCCGCGAGGGGCAGGCACTCTGCTTCTTCGCCGGCGCGAACTCGATCTTCTACGGCGATAAGCTCCTCACCGCCGCCAACCCCGGCACGAACGAGGACCTCGACCTGCTCCGCGCCATCGACATGGTGCCCCAGGAACAGTCCTCCCCGGCCGCCGTCTGAGTCCTTTGCGCTCGTAGCTCAGTGGATAGAGCAGGGGTTTTCTAAACCCTTGGTCGCAGGTTCGATCCCTGCCGGGCGCGCGCATCTTTCTTCTGGCGGGCCCTCCGCCCGGAACCCACCCTTTCCCCATGTTCGAGATCACCATCCTCGCCAGCGGCAGCAACGGCAACTCGGCGCTGGTGAGGACTGAATCTGCCACGTTGCTGGTCGACGCGGGCCTCAGCACGAAGGAGCTGACCGTGCGGATGGAGCGTTGCGGGGTGGAGCCTCGGAGCCTCGACGCGATCCTCGTGACCCACGAACACGGCGATCACACCAAGGGCCTGGCCCAGTGGTGCAAGAGGCACGGCACGCCGGTATACTGTAACCGGCAGACCGCCATGGTGCTACGAGAGAAAATCGAGGACTTCGGCGGGTGGAAGATCTTCGAAAGCGGTTCCGAATTTACGCTGGGGGCGACCTCGGTCCGCTCCTTCCTCATTCCCCACGACGCCGTGGAGCCGGTCGGTTTCGTGATCCGTTCCGGATCCCGATCCTTCGGCTTCCTCACCGATCTCGGCCATGCCACGACACTCGTCACCGAGTCCCTCAGGGGCGTCGACGGCCTGCTCCTCGAGGCCAACTACGACGAGGCCCTCCTCCAGTTGGACACCAAGCGGCCCTGGTCGATCAAGCAGCGCATCCAGTCGCGCCACGGCCACCTCTCCAACGAGGCGGCCGCGGCAGCGGTGGCCGGAATCCTGCACGACGGTCTCGGGCATCTTGTCCTGGGCCATCTCAGTCGCGACTGCAACCGGGAGGATCTTGCGATGGCGGCGGTGAAGCGCGTTCTGGGCGACGCCTCCACCCGCCTCTCCTGCGCGCGGCAGGAGGAGCCCCTCCCGATCAGCCTAGCCTGATCCCCGCGAGCAGGCGCTCGTGCAGAAGCAGGTAGACCCAGTCCGAGACAAGAAGTCCCGTCAGGACGATCCGTGCCATCGCGCCTGCCTTGGGCGAAAGAGCCACCCTCCACCGGGGAAGACGACCCAAGACGGCAATCGCCGCATAGGCCGTGTAGAAGAGTGCGGCGAGGATCCCCGCCATGACCAGCGGGTTGAAGGCCGCGGCCGCCCGGATGTCCCCGTGCAACAGGGCGACGAATCCCCGCGTCGTGCCGCAGCTGGGGCAGGGAATGCCGGTGAGGGCATGCAGGGGACATGGCGGCGTGGGCAAACCGGCCCGCAACCACACCGCCCCCATCAGCATAGCCGCCGCGATCACCGATCCCCAGAGCAGCTCGTGGTCGGGCTCTCCGGGGAGGAGCGGTCGGCGGTGAATCTTCACCCGCACGGCGCGCTATTGGGCGGCCTTGCTCAACTCGGCGATGCCGACTCCCGCCACCGTGGCGAGGAAGAGCAGGATGCCGCAACAGACCAGCCCGGGCAGCACAAGGGCGAGCGTGGCTTTCCAGCCACTGATGCCGTGGGCCTCCCGGAGCCCCACGATGATGCAATACCCCGCCATGATGACCGCGAAGAGCCCGCCACACATGGGAAAGATGTTGAGGACCGCGGCACTCGCCTGCGCGTAACAGATCACGCGGAACGTCGTTTCAAACGGCTTTTCGGCCCCGCCGAGAAGCTTGAGGCAGAGATGCGTGACGCCTGAGGAAATGAAGGCTCCCACCACATAGAGCGCGGGGGAAATCAGGATCGATCCTAGCAGCACGACCTGGAACGCCTTTCCGGAAAGAGCCGGAAGGCCTGATCCGAAGACCTTGGGATTCACCGAAGCCGCGGCCATCTGGTAGAAGGCCGACACCGCGAACATCGCGGAACTCACCAGCACGAAATAGAGCAACGGATTGGCAAGGCCGCCGGTCTGTCTGAGTGCCGCAAAGGTGGGCGTCGGCCGGGTCAGGACGGCCTGCACCGTGCGGAAAAGGGCGGGCAGCAGACCGAGCCTTTCACGCTCCTCCCAGGCCGGCTCGGTTTCCTCAATAGACGCGGCGGCAGGCTCTGCTTCTATAGGATCAAGGGCCGGCGGAGGCGTCTCCATCCCCCACTGCGGGGCCATCTCGCCGAGCGGTTTCCACCCAGTCATTCCCTCCCTCCAGGCAAGATCGCCAGCGAAGAACTTTCCGTCTCGGATGCCGTCTCGGATCTCATCCTCGGTGAAAACGCCGTGGGGCTTGTGGTCTCGGGCAATGTGGATGGTGGCCATGAGCAGAAAACTAAGGGAGGAACGGGGCCGGATGAAACATGAAAACCGCCGGGAAGGGAGTGCTCCACTCCCGCGGACGCGCCGTCATTCCTCCTTCATAATTCCGCCTCCCTTGTGCATTCTCCCCCCATGTCCTCACCGACCACGCTCCTGATGACGCTCGACTGCCCCGACCGGGTCGGACTGCTCGCCACCATCACGGGCTTTGTCGCGGCGCAGCGGGGAAATTTCGTCGAGGTCAACCAGTACACCGACAAGATCAACGGCTGGTTTTTCGCCAGGTTTGCCTTTGAAGTTTGCGAGGGAGTCACGCTGGAGACCGTGCGCACCGCTTTTGCCCCGATTGCGATCGGCCTCAACGCGAGTTGGACGATCCGCGACCAGGGACGCCCGCTGAAAACCGTGCTGCTCGTCAGCAAGGAGGACCATTGCCTCGCGGACATGCTCTGGCGCTGGCGTTCCAAGGAGCTCAACATCGACGTTCCCCTGGTGATCTCCAACCACGAGGTGCTCCGCTCCTCCGTGGAAAAGGAAGGCATCCCTTTCCTCCACGTCCCCATCCCGGCTGACGAAGCGGGGAAGAAGACGGCCTTCCGCAGGGTGAGCGACGCCATCTGCGACGTCTCGGGGGAACTCTCCGTGCTCTGCCGTTACATGCAGATCCTGCCGGAATGGTTCTGCGAGGAACACCGCAACCGCATCATCAACATCCATCACTCCCTGCTGCCGGCCTTCGCCGGGGCGGATCCCTACCGCAAGGCGTACGACCGAGGCGTGAAGCTGATCGGGGCCACCTGTCATTACGCCACCGAGGAGCTGGATGCGGGGCCGATCATCCATCAGGAAATGATTCCGGTGGAGCACTTCCACACCCCGGCGGATATGCGCCGGCTTGGCCGCGATTGCGAACGCCTCGCCCTGGCGCGCGGGGTACGCCTCCATGTCGAGGACCGTGTCGTCGTCCACGGATCGCGCGCCATCGTCTTCGGGGACTGAGGGCAGAATTAGCCTTCAGCCTTCGGCCTTCAGCCTTTAGCCTTTGGTCATGTCCCCGATCCATCTTTCCGCCCGAGGGCTTTGCCAGACCTACGAACTCGGCACGGAGCGCGTCGACGTGCTCAAGGGTGTCGACCTGGACGTGGCACGGGGCGAAGTCGTCTTCCTTCGCGGCGCCTCGGGCGCGGGAAAATCGACCCTGCTCTACATCCTTGCCGGACTCGAGCATCCGCGGGCGGGCAGCATCGAGTTTGAGGGGGAGCGGCTCTTCGATCTGGGGCGCGACCGGCTGGCCACACTGCGGAACCGCAGGATGGGCTTCGTCTTCCAGTCCTACTTCCTTCTTCCCGAGTTGGCCGCCCTGGAGAACGTGATGCTTCCGGCCATGCTCGGCGGCAAGGGGCGCGAGGAGGCCGCGCGTAGCCTCCTTGACCGCGTGGGGCTCTCGGGACGACTCGACCACCTCCCCTCGCAGCTCAGTGGAGGGGAACAGCAACGTGTGGCGATCGCCCGCTCCCTGATCAACGATCCCGGCATCCTCTTCGCGGACGAACCGACCGGAAACCTCGACTCCGCCACCGGCGCGGGGATCATCGATCTGCTCTTGGGTTTGGCGCGTCAGGATGGACGCACCTTCGTCGCCGTGACCCACGACCCAGCGCTCGCCACCCTCGGCGACCGCCAGCTCTTCCTAAAGGAAGGCCATCTTCAGGAACAACTCGTCTGACGCGACTACTGGTTTCAGGTCTCCAGTTTCATCCTTTCATGTCTTCCTCCCACTCCATCGTCACTCCCGTCCAGGTGATGTTCTTCGA
>JACCDY010630936.1_pt1 | contig 39298 bp, 45 predicted proteins | sample 7446391 | NCBI WGS metagenome assembly JACCDY01 (sample SAMN15323451, study PRJNA562643) | freshwater metagenome | isolation source: river surface water | place: USA:Blue River Watershed | collected 2017-08-18
AAGCCGCCGTTGCAAGGTTTAGTGATTCTGCGGACCCATAAATAGGTATTGAGACAACGTGGTCAGCCAGCTCGAGCAGAGCGGGGGCGACTCCCCCGGCTTCGTTACCGAAAATCCAGGCGGTTGGCTTAGCAAGCTCTTCGGGCTTGAAATCGGTGATCGACCTGCCTCCGCCATCTGCGACTAAAACCTGCAGACCGGCTGCCTTCAAAGCGGCAACTGTTTCTTTCAGATCCAAGCCCACCGCCACCGGAAGGTGCAGCAAGCTACCGGCGGTTGAGCGAACAACCTTGCCGTTATATACGTCTACTGACTCGGTGGAGAACAAGACCCCATCGGCACCTGCAGCATCTGCCGCCCGCAGAATAGTTCCTGCGTTACCTGGGTCTTGGATACGGTCAAACACCGCTAGCAATCTCGGCTTGCTGTCGAGAATGTCTGTTATCTCAACATGCTGCTGGTGCACTACCGAGACAACCCCTTGCGGTGTTTGCGTCTCAGAGAGCTTTTCCATTACTCGGTCGGAAGTCACTTCAATGTTGCAGCCGGCTTTTTGCAGAGCATCCAGTTCAAGCTGGTAACGGTTAGCAGCCGTTTCGGTTACAAAGACTTCGTGCACAATCGCGGGATAGTGCAGTAACTCTTTGAGTCCCTGCGACCCCTCCAACAAAAAGAGCCCGGTTTCTTGCCGGGCATATCTGTGCGTGGCTCGTGTGGCCGCCTTGACCCTGGTTGAACCGGGGTCGGAAATCACTAGCTGACCTTTTTAGCGTTCACGTCTTTTGGCAGGGCTGCCTTCGCGCTAGCAACAATTGCAGAAAATGCCTTTGGGTCATTCACTGCCATGTCTGCCAAGATGCGACGGTCAACTTCAATTCCAGCCAAAGCAAGGCCCTGGATGAAACGGTTGTAAGTCATGCCGTTTAGACGAGCTGCAGCGTTGATACGAGATATCCACAGTCTGCGGAAATCACCCTTGCGCTTGCGACGGTCGTTGTATGCGTAAACCAGCGAGTGCAGAATCTGCTGCTTGGCCATGCGGTAGAGCCTGGAGCGCTGACCACGGTATCCGTGTGCACGCTCGAGAGCTACGCGACGCTTCTTTAGGGCATTGACCGCGTTTTTTACTCTTGCCATTTTCTATCTCCTCTACCTAAAAGCCCAGCTGCTTCTTCAGCTTCTTGTAATCCGCTGGCGAAACTAATTGATCTTGATTCAGGCGACGTGTCCTGCGTGAGCTCTTGTGCTCCAGGTTGTGGCGCATGTTGATCTGCTGCTTCATAATCTTGCCGCTGCCAGTTACGCGAAAACGCTTCTTGGCGCCCGAATGGGTCTTCATCTTCGGCATGATCTCTCCTTATTCCTTAGTCACCTGCGCGTCACCCTTTGTTTGTGAGCGCTTCGCTTCGGCTCTCGCCTCAGCCTTGTTTTTAGTTGGTCCAATCACCATGACCATGTTTCTTCCGTCAATGGATGGGGTTGACTCCACAACTCCGGCTTCGCTGACTTCTTCGCTAACACGCTGCAGCAGCTTCACACCAATTTCTGGTCTGGACTGCTCGCGGCCTCGGAAGACAACCATTACCTTCACTTTGTCGCCAGCCTTGAGGAACCTTTGAACCTGGTTAACTTTGGTCTGGTAGTCGTGGTCATCGATTTTTAGTCCGAATCGCACGGTCTTCAGAATTGTGTTGACCTGGTTCTTTCTCGCTTCCCGCACCTTCTGAGCTGCTTCGTACTTGAACTTTCCAAAGTCCATGATTTTGCAGACCGGAGGATTTGAATCCGGTGCAACCTCAACCAAATCAAGATCTGCATCCTGAGCCAGCTTTAGTGCTCGCTCGATGGGTACAACCCCGACCTGCTCTCCGGTTGGTCCAATTAGTCGAACCTGCGAAACCCGAATACGTTCATTGACGCGCGGATCGCTGATACTTTGCTCCTTTTAACCGTTTTAGCTCGCCGAATAGCGCACGAAAAAAGATCAAAAGTCTTACCAGGACAACCTTTCGAAGCGGTTGGCCGGTGGGAATTCAATCCACTTTCATAGCTGAGCTTTCGCCCAGAGCCTCGGCTACTCTAGCAGAGATAGCCCTAAGGAAGAAGAGCCAGTTTGGATAGCGCAGCCCGAGACATAGCCGAAGTCCCAGCAGTTGAAATCATCAATACCGCCGCGGTCCATCTCATGAGCGCCGCCGCGGTCCAGTGTGGCCTAGCCGAAGACCAGCCGGCTGATCTCGATGAAGCCAGGAAACTAATCCACGCCTTGGCCGGCCTGGTTACAGCCGCAGCTACTGAAATTGGTGATCACCACGCTCGCCCGCTGCGAGATGGCCTGCGTTCTTTGCAATTGGCCTTCCGCGAAGCTTCCGTAATTCCAGACCCACCCGGACAGGGTCCTGGTGAGAAGTTCACCGGGCCAGTTAGCTAGCGCTCACAATTCGATAGGCAACTGAGTCGACAATCTCCAAAAACGCATCGCTTTGTAAATCTGCCGTGAAGCCAGCGAGTAAAGCATTCAATTCAAGTTGTGAGAGACCTGGTCTAATTTTCAACTCAATCAGTAGCTCTGCTGATTGCAGCTTTGAGCTTGGGTCGCCGTCGTGTAGTTCAAATCCCAAAACCTGATTCTTAGTTGCAGACAGCTTGACTTGCTCAAACACCGCGGAATTTTGATGGGGTGCTAACCATTTTTTTTGTTGTGCCAAAGCCGCCAAAAAAGGTCGTCGAAGACCGATTGAGTGACCCGCTGGATTCAAAATCACTCTGCTATGTCCTTCACCGATTGCTGCCAACGCAACCCTTCTCGAATCGATTGGAACAGGCCTGGCAGCTTTGTTCCACCGAGTCATCTCCTCAACGCAACTGAAGGCAGGGAGTGCAGTTTGTCCGTCTGGCGTTGCAACGGCCACCACGGAAAGCTCTGCACTCTTGTCTACTTTTTGGCCGTGGGGACCTACCTCAGTTTCACCGATCTCTGCCAGAAGTGGAATCAGTAATCGACTTTCCTCGAGGGAAGAAAAAAGTTCTTGTTTATCAATCGGTGATCTTGCTAGCGCGCCTGCAAGTGCTGCAGGGGTTGAACCGTCATCATTTGTAAATGAATTCTTCGAAAACTCGCGACCTTGCCAAGGGACACCAGCTGAGTCGTGAAACCTATCCATTGGCAACTTTTAGAGCCTCTTGCAGGGTAAACCTTCCTGCGTATAACGATTTACCTAAAATGGCACCCTCTAATCCAAGTGGAACCAGGCCTGAGAGATTTTCAATGTCCTCTAGTGAAGAGATGCCACCGGAGGCAACCACTGGTTTGTCGGTTTTGCTAAGAACCAGTTTGAGTAATTCAAGGTTGGGACCGCGCAATGTTCCATCTTTTGTAACGTCAGTCACTACGTAGCGAGCGCAACCGGCGTCTTCTAAGCGTTGTAGAACATCTAAAAGGTCTCCGCCTTCCTTAGTCCAACCCCTAGCTGCCAAGGTGGTGCCGCGAACGTCCAGGCCTACCGCAATTTGATCTGAATACTTTGAGATTACCGAAGCTGTCCAGTGGGGATCTTCTAGTGCGGCGGTGCCCAGGTTGACTCTGGTAGCGCCCATTGCGAGCGCCGCCTCTAAAGAACGGTCATCCCGAATTCCGCCTGACAACTCTATTTTTGCTTGTCTGCTGTGTTCGATAACTTCCCTAATCACAGCCTGATTATTTCCCCGACCAAAGGCAGCATCTAGATCAACCAAATGAATCCATTCGGCGCCGGCTGCAATCCAATCCATTGCAGCCTGCAGAGGGTGACCAAAACTCTCCTCCGTTCCCGCTTCCCCTTGGGTAAGCCGCACCGCTTGACCTGCTGCGACGTCAACGGCTGGTAAGAGTTCTAGTTTCATAAATTCCTATAGGGAAGCTACCCAGTTCTCCAGCAGTTTCAAACCAGCTCTGCCAGATTTCTCGGGGTGAAACTGGGTCGCAGCCAGCGGGCCATTTTCAACCGCTGCAAGAAATCTCTCGCCGTGCGTGGCATAGCTCAGGGCTGCCTGCTTAAAGGGTGGTCGGATATCTAACTGCCACTCTTTGACCGCATAAGAGTGAACAAAATAGAAACTCTCTCCCTGCAGCCCAGCAAACAAAACGCTTTGGGGGTCACTATTGACCATGCTCCAACCCATGTGAGGAAGAATCGGGGCCGAGAGTTTTTCAACCACCCCTGGCCATTGACCAAACCCCTCGGCACCTTGGTTCTCTTCACCACGTTCAAACAAAACTTGCATACCTACGCAAATACCCAGCACTGCTTTGCCGCTAGAAAGTCGCTTGTCAAGAACGCTCGCGATGTCAAGTGTTGACAAGCTCTTCATCACGGATCCAAACGCTCCAACACCTGGAATCACTAAGCCATCGGAGTCCAATAACTCCTGCTTGTCATTAGTTAGCAGAACGTCTGCCCCAGCTACCGATAAGGCCTTGGCGGCTGAGTGAACGTTGCCGCTTCCATAGTCCAGGAGGGCAACTTTTGTCACAGAGAACCCTTGGTGGAGGGAACACCGACTACTCGAGCATCTTTCTCCACAGCTTTTCTCAACGCTCTAGCAAAGGCCTTGAACTCAGACTCAGCAATGTGGTGTGCATCTCGACCCGCCAAAACATTTATGTGCAGGGTGAGCTGAGCGTTGTGGGCAATCGCCTCAAAAACGTGCCTAACCAAAGAGCCCGTAAAGTGACCACCAATCAGGTGATACTCAAATCCCGCCGGCTCACCGGCGTGAACTAGGTAGCTGCGACCAGAGAGGTCAACTACCGCGCGAGTGAGAGACTCGTCCAGCGGCACCAGAGCATCGCCATAACGATTAATTCCCGTTTTATCCCCTAGCGCCTGCTTGAGGGCCTGGCCCAAGACAATGGCAACGTCTTCTACCGTGTGGTGGACGTCGATATCAGTGTCGCCCTTGGCGCTCACCCTTAGATCAATCAGTGAGTGTTTGCTAAAGGCAGTTAAGAGGTGGTTATAAAAAGGCACGGTTGTCTCGATTTCCGAGCTACCGCTGCCGTCCAAATTAAGCTCCAAATCAACACTGGATTCGCTGGTTTGGCGAGTCAGCTTGGCAATACGGGACATGGAAAGCCTTCGTTGGGGATTATCGAAAGTCTAGTCAAGAACCAGTGCAAGTTCAGCAAGCAATTTTGTGGTCTCTGCCTCTGTCCCGGCCGTAATGCGCAAGGTGTGAGGGATTCCAACATTTCTAACTAACACTCCAGCTTGGAGAAGTTTCTCGAAGGTCATGGCTGGATTAGTGAAGCCACCGACCAACACAAAGTTGGCATCCGATGGGTAAGGGCTTAGTCCCCACTGCTTGGTTGCCTCAATGATGCGGTCGCGCTGCAGCTTGATCTTTTCAACGTTCTGCAAAAGAAGACCGCTGTGCTCCAAGGCAGCTGAGGCCGCAGCTTGGGTGAGGGCTGAGAGGTGATAAGGCAAACGTACAATCCGCAATGCATCAACCACCGCCGAATCGGCCGCCAAGTAACCCAGTCGAGCCCCAGCAAAAGCGAACGCTTTGCTCATTGTCCTTGACACGACTAGGCGCGGGCGACCCGGCAGCAGGGAAAGAGCCGATGGTCCCTCAGCAAATTCAGCGTACGCCTCATCGACAATCAAAATACCTGCAGTGGCCTCATAAGCACGCTCAATCACATCAAGCTCAACGGCTGTTCCAGTTGGGTTATTTGGTGCACAGATAATCACAATGTTTGGCTTTTCAGATCTAATTGCTTGTTCGACCAGCTCCGGCGTCAAACCAAAGTCCGCTGGGCGTGGTTTCTCTGCGTAGTCTGTCATCGTTGTTCGAGCAATAGTTGGATACATCGAGTAGGTGGGTCCGAAGCTCAGTGCCTTGCGACCGGGACCACCAAATGCACTGAAAAGTTGCTGAAGGATTTCATTCGATCCGTTAGCAGCCCAAATTTGATCGGGTGTCAGATTGTGACCTAGAAAATTGGCCAGCTGAGCCCGCAGTTCAAGAAATTCTCGATCCGGGTAACGATTTAGGGTGATGGTGGCTTTCGCTAATTTTTCAATAATCGCAAGCGCAACCGGCTCAGGAATCCCGAAAGTGTTTTCATTGACATTTAGTGAAACGGGGACCGATAACTGTGGAGCACCGTAGGGTTTCTGCCCGCGCAAATCATCACGGACTGGCAGATCATCGAGTGTGCTCACTCGTAAATGGTAGCTAGCTTGTTACGGCAGTGCTATTTGTTGTCCCGGAACCAATTCCGATGAAGAAAGACCGTTTAGCAAAACAACCTCAGCAATCCAATCCCTTGGATCTCCATTGGCGTGTTCCTGTGCCAGCGACCAAAGGGTATCGCCGCTGCCGACAGTGAGGAAATCAAGCTGCCGAGGTGCGTCGCTCGTCGCCACCGAGCCGGTGATTCCTAGCACGCTCAATCCAGCCGCTAGAGCCAAAACGGCCAAGGCCCGAACGAACCGACGAGGGTTCGTCAGACGGTAACTGCCTAGAACCTGCATCTTTATCCCTTCTGTTCGAATTTCTCTTTCGAACATTTGTTCTAAGTATAGAAAAGGCTGGCCCAAAAGCAAGCATTTTCTGCCCATTTTTGGACATTTCTCGAAAATGTGTTTGGAATTTGAACCAAATTCGAATACAGTTTCGATAGCTAGAGATAACCACTAGCCACCGACATTTTTGGAGGTAGCAATGGAAAAGGGCTTAACTGCGGTCCAAAGCCGCATTCTGGACGTCATCAGGGAGTCCATGCAGGAGCGAAACTACGCCCCTAGCATGCGTGAGATTGGCGAGGCAGTTGGGCTTTCGTCCACCGCCAGCGTTTCTCACCAGCTAAACAAACTTGAGCTCATGGGTTACCTGTCCAGGGACCCAAGGCGGCCTAGAACCATTGATCTGCTGGGCGAAGACGCACCTGCCGAGGTCTCTAATGCTGACACTGCCTTTGTTCCGCTGGTTGGTCGAATTGCCGCCGGTATTCCTATCACCGCAGATCAGAACGTCGAGGACGTCTTCACGCTCCCCCGACAGCTGGTCGGACAGGGCGATCTATTCCTGCTAAAGGTAGTTGGTGAGTCCATGATCGACGCCGCTATTTGCGACGGAGACTGGGTCGTCGTTCGCCAGCAACAGACTGCGGACAACGGCGACATCGTGGCGGCGTTAATTGAAGATGAGGCAACTGTAAAAACCTTCAAGCAGCGCGATGGTCACACTTGGCTTTTGCCAAGGAACAGCGCCTTCGAGCCAATTCTCGGGGACCACGCGGTCATCCTAGGAAAAGTTGTAGCGGTCCTCAGAGGCATCTAACGGCTTCTAACTCTGCGGCTAGCTCTTCAGAAACTAATGCGTGAAGCTTGGTACCTTCCTCAAGATAATCAGTTTCAATTACCTTCCCGCTCAGATGTGCCCTGGATACCAAATCACCACGAGAGTAGGGAATCACTCCCCTGAATTCAACTTCAGGCTTTGGCAGCAATGTAGCAATTTCATTTTCAAGCTTGGCAATGCCTTCACCTGACCTGGTCGATACCAAAATTGCCCCCGGCACTAAACCGCGAAGTTCTACTTGTCTTTGCTTATCGACTAAGTCAATTTTGTTGAAGACAACCAGCTCCGTGACTGATCCAGCACCTGCATCAGCGATCACTTCTCGGACAGTGGCGATTTGTCCCAGTGGGTCAGGGTCGGTGGCATCAACTACGTGAACAATCAAGTCCGCCGAGGCAATTTCCTCCAAAGTCGATCTAAATGCCTCCACTAATTGGTGCGGCAAATTCCTTACAAACCCCACCGTGTCAGACAACGTGTATTGCCTTCCGTCTGGTGTTTCATGTCTTCTGACAGTTGGATCGAGGGTTGCAAAGAGTGCATTTTCAACCAAAACCCCCGCCTTGGTTAGTCGATTCAAGAGTGATGACTTACCAGCATTGGTATAGCCAGCAATAGCAACCTGCGCAATTGATGACTTCTCGCGCTTTGCTCGCTTGGTGTCGCGAGCATTCTTCATGGCCGAGATTTCTCTTTTCAGCTTTGCCATACGTGTATTGATTCTTCTGCGATCAAGTTCAATCTTGGTTTCACCGGGACCACGCGAGCCAATTCCCACACCACCCGCGGCCTGACCACCGGCTTGCCGAGACATCGACTCTCCCCAACCGCGCAGCCTCGGCAATAAGTACTCAAGCTGCGCCAATTCAACCTGCGCCTTTCCCTCCTTGCTTTTGGCATGTTGCGCAAAAATATCCAGGATGATGGCGGTTCGGTCGATGACCTTTATCTTGACAAAGTCTTCTAGAGCACGACGCTGAGAAGGAGCCAGCTCATTGTTTGCTATCACGGTGTCGGCTCGTAGCTCACGCGCAAGCTCCTTGAGTTCCTGCGCTTTACCCTTTCCGAAGTAGCTGGTCGGATCGGGCATCGGTCTTCGCTGCAGGACACCGGCTAACACGACGGCTCCTGCGGTTTCTGCGAGCGCAGCGAGCTCCCTGAGAGAGTTCTCTGCCTGTTCCAGGGTCCCCTGACCCCAAACACCAATCAGAATGACCCGCTCGATTCGTAGCTTTCGATACTCAACCTCGCTAATGTCCTCTAGCTCGGTGGACAGCCCGGCAACTCTGCGAAGGGACTCTCGCTCTTCCAACTCCAGCTGGTCGCCGTCATAGTCATTTGGCGCGCTTGCACCGCGGCGAAGAATGCGCTGAAGGGTTGTCTCGTTTTCCATCTCAATAAAGACTAAGGCTCTAATAGATTGGACGGGTGAGCAGCGAACACTATTTCAGTGCCAATCCCAGCGCAGACCAAAAACTTAGGCCTGTGCAGTTTGTGGTAGCGGGGCAGAACTTCAACCTGCAGGCTGCTGCCGGCACCTTCAGTAGTGGCAGATTGGATAAGGGAACAGCGGTCCTGCTGTCCTTGGCTGACCAAGTCCCTAGTCATGGAAATGTGCTGGATCTTGGCTGCGGTTGGGGTCCAATCGGAATCTCAATTGCCAAGCTTTCGCCCGAAACGAAAGTCTGGGCAGTGGACGTGAACTCTAGAAGCGTTGAGATTGCAAATCTGAATGCTAAAAAGTTAGAATTAAATAACTTTCAAGCCGTGTTAGCCGAGAATCTTCCAGGCGATCTTCTCTTTGATGAAATCTGGTCTAATCCACCCATTCGAATTGGCAAGAAATCTCTCCACGAACTTCTGAGAAAATATCTCGCGCTTTTGCACCCCAATGGCAGGGCCCTGCTGGTTGTCCAAAAGCAACTGGGCGCAGAAAGTCTGCTGAGGTGGCTAGAGGAAGAATTCCCCAATCGAACAAGTAGCAGGATTTTGAATGAGCGAGGTTATTGGGTCATTGAGGTAGCTAGTTCTGCCAAGTCCCGCTAAAGCTGAGCTCTGCCGGACCACTAATCGCAACGCGCTCTCCATCTTCAGAAGCAAACATTTTTACCGCTAGCTCTCCGCCGGGTACTTGCACGCGCCAGTTATTCTGAACGCCGCCTGCCCAGTGTCTAATTGCAATCGCTGCCGCAGCAACCCCGGTACCGCAGCTCATGGTCTCGCCAACGCCTCGCTCGTGCACCCGCATGGTCAAACTGGCAACGCCCTGATCAATAAGTGGATCGGCCGGGACTACAAACTCAACATTGGCTCCGCTCTCGGCAGGTGGGTCCAACTCCGGGGCGTTGTGAAGATCAAGTTCGGCTAACTCAGTCGGGTCAGCCAAGGCAACCACCACGTGTGGATTACCGAGGTTTACATGCAAACCTGGCCTGGCAACCTTCAAGCCGAAGCTTCTGACTAGGACTTCTTCTTCTTCTGAAATTTTCCAAGTGCCAAGATCAACGGCAAAACCGGTGGCAGTCTGGGTCAGATCCTTGATTCCAGCTCTGGTTGCAACTGGCAGAGTACTGCCCGCTTCAAAACGCACTAAACCCTGTTCGAGCAGAAAACGAGCAAAGACCCGAATTCCGTTTCCGCACATCTCGGCTTTCGACCCATCCTTGTTGCGATAGTCCATAAACCACTCAGCAGCGGGCTCTTCTTCTAGAAGCTTGGCAACCTCGCTGCCCTTGGTGGGTCTGGCGATTATTAGTCCATCGGCGCCAATTCCGAAATTCCTATTGCACAACTTTCGAATCTCGGCTTCCGAAAGTTCTAATTGACCTGGTCTATCCAGCAGCAAAACAAAGTCGTTCCCTGTTCCGTTACCCTTGGTGAATTCAAGACCCATTACTACAGCCTAATCAGCTCGAGTGCCTGCTCTAGCAAGCTCTTCTGGGGATTCAACCAATTAATTCGCTGATCGCGATTGAACCATGTGCGCTGCTTCTTTGCATAGCGCTGAGTCAGAAAAATAGTCTCTGCAATGGCTTGAGCCTGTGTCAGTTCCCCATGCAGTTGAGCGATTGCTTGCTGATAGCCAATCGCTACCGCCGCAGTCGCTGAGAGTTTGCCATGCTGCTGGAGTAGCCCCTCAACCTCAGCTAGCAGCCCCTGTTCCCACATCAAATTCACCCGTTTTTCGATTCGCTGAATTAGCAGTTCTCTTGGAACATCAATTGCAAGTTGAATCGTTGGTCTGCGAAAACTAGGAGTAGGCAGTGATGATGCGAAGCTCTTGCCACTGATTGTTACTACTTCTAAGGCCCGGATAACCCTGCGCTTGTTGGCTGCCGGAATCTTCTGGGCAGCAATGGGATCTAGTTGTGCCAGCCGTTGGTGCATTGTTAGCGCGCCGACACGCTCCGATTCCACTTCCAACTCACTGCGCAGTTGCGGATCTGTTGGAGCAAACTCTAAATTGTCGAGCGCTGACGCTAGATAGAGAGTGCTGCCGCCAACCACGATGGCAGTTTTCCCTTGCGCCTGAATCTGCTCAAGCGCCTGATCAAACATGGCTCGATACTCAACCGCTGTGAGATCAACCGTAGGTTCAACTACTGACAGGAGATGGTGTCTAATCCCCTGCATTTGTTCTTGGGTTAGCTTGGCCGTGCCGATGTCCATGCCTCGGTAAAGCTGCATGGCGTCGGCGTTTATAATCTCGGCATTTCCAATAGCCTGAGCTATTTCAATTGCTAGTGAAGACTTCCCGCTGGCAGTTGCGCCGACAACCGCGATTATTTCAGCCACGCCTAGCTCTAATCGGGATCCCCAGATTTACCTTGCCGGTTGAACAGGACTCAGCTGCTGCGCGATCGGAGGCGTCCCCGCCTGCTGTTCGACGAAGCGAATACCTCGAGCCCTCCAAGGCATCTGCGATAAGGAAATAAGGGGCAGCCCGGCTCACCTGAACACTCACCAAGTCACCTGGCCGAGGCACTTCCCCGCCCTCCGGCACCTCAAAGTGAACTAGTCGATTATCCCTTGCCCGTCCGGTCATCCGATTGGTGTTGCTGTCCTTGCGACCCTCTCCGTTAGCAACCAGTACCTCAACTTCACGGCCAATTTGTTTCTGATTTTCCTGCCAAGCAACTTCATTCACTAGCTCAAGTAGTCGCTCATAGCGATCTTGCACCACTGCCTTATCAACCTGATTTGGCATATCGGCCGCCGGCGTCCCAGGGCGTTTGGAATATTGGAATGTATAAGCCATCGCAAAGCGGGCAGCCCGAACAACATCCATGGTCGCTTGAAAATCTTCCTCAGTCTCGCCCGGGAAACCGACAATGATGTCGGTGGTAATTGCAGCAGTTGGAATTTTGCTCCGAACACTCTCCAGGATTCCTAAATAGCGCTCTGAGCGATAGCTTCGCTTCATTGCCTTGAGAATTGAATCCGAACCTGACTGCAGCGGCATGTGCAGCTGTGGCATGACGTTAGGAGTTTCAGCCATTGCATCGATAACGTCTTCAGTGAATGCGGCTGGGTGCGGCGATGTAAATCGAACCCGCTCGAGTCCTTCAATTTCACCGCAAGCTCTCAATAGTTTGGCGAAAGCACCCCGGTCTCCAAACTCGACACCATAGGTATTTACGTTTTGCCCTAGCAGTGTAATTTCTAAGACGCCATCCGCCACCAAGGCCTTGATTTCAGACAGAATTTCACCAGGCCTTCGATCCCTCTCCTTACCGCGAAGTGATGGAACTATGCAGAAGGTGCAAGTGTTGTTGCAACCAACTGAAATCGAAACCCAACCGGCATAGGCGTTTTCTCGCTTACTGGGCAACGTTGAAGGAAAAACTTCCAGTGACTCAAGAATCTCAATCTCAGCGCTTTGATTGTGGCGCGCACGCTCGAGTAAAACGGGCAAAGACCCCATGTTGTGAGTGCCAAAAACCACATCTACCCATGGCGCCTTCTTTTGGATCAAACTTTGATCCTTTTGAGCAAGGCAGCCACCTACCGCAATTTGAAAGTCCGGGTTGGCCTCTTTTTTTGCAAGCATGGTGCCGAGATTGCCGTAGAGCTTGTTATCGGCGTTTTCTCTAACTGCACAGGTATTGAAGACGACCAGGTCTGGATTCTCGTCCTGCGCCGGGACATAGCCCGCGGATTCAAGTAAGCCAGAAATACGCTCACTGTCGTGAACGTTCATTTGACAGCCGTAGGTCCGGACTTCGTAGGTTAGAGGCATTGCATAGGGATTTTACCCCTGCTTTTCCGCCCAGCGCACGGCCGAGGTTACTACCGCCGAGGGAAATCCGCGCCTGAGCAGGAACCCGCTGAGGCGACGGTATCTAACATCAGGTGCCAGCGCGGCCATCCGAATGATTCTTCGTCTAGCAAGCGAGTTCGCCAGTTCCTGCTGTTCCTCCAAAGAAACACCAGCACAGACTTCCTCGATAATTCCGTGAGCGACGCCTTTTTGGCTCAGCTCCCGAGCGATTAGCCTGACGGCCTTGCCCTTCGCCAATCGCGCTGCTAAGAATCCGCGAGCAAACGCAGCATCGTCGATCAGACCGGCACGGATAAAGTCAGCGATTGCCCAATCGATATGCTCCTGCGGAATCTCTCGCTTTTGCAAGACTTCACGCAACTGCTTCTCTGTCTTGGCGGTGCGAGTGAGTTGATGCAGCAGTACGTTCTTCGCTCGCTTCTGCAGTTTTTCGTCGCTCGGCGGCATTTACAGAATTAGGCGTCGTTAGCGGCTTTAGCAGCTTTTGGTTTTACTGCTTCCTCAACTGGCAAGTCCGCTACAGCTCTAGGCACACCAACTCCAAGCTTGATTTTGATCTTCTGTTCAATGGTGTCGGCTAGCGCTGGGTTGTCTTTCAAGTACTTGCGAGAGTTCTCTTTACCTTGACCAAGCTGCTCGCCTTCGTAGGTATACCAAGCACCCGATTTCTTTACGATGTCTTGCTCGACACCAAAGTCAATTAGACCACCCTCGCGCGAGATACCCTCGCCAAACAGGATGTCAAACTCAGCTTGTCTGAATGGCGCAGCCAGTTTGTTCTTGACTACCTTCACCCTGGTTCGGTTTCCAACCGAGTCCTGTCCATCCTTCAGGGTTTCAATTCTGCGAATGTCTAGTCGCACTGATGCGTAGAACTTCAATGCCTTACCACCGGCGGTGGTTTCAGGCGATCCAAAGAAGACACCGATTTTCTCGCGCAACTGGTTGATGAAGATTGCTGTTGTTTTAGTCTGGCTAAGAGCTCCAGTAAGTTTTCGCAGTGCCTGTGACATAAGTCTTGCCTGCAACCCCACGTGGGCGTCTCCCATCTCACCTTCAATTTCGGCTCTAGGAACAAGCGCGGCAACTGAGTCAATGACGATGACATCGATGGAGCCGGAGCGAATCAGCATGTCTGCAATTTCAAGAGCCTGCTCGCCGGTGTCAGGCTGACTTACCAGCAGCTCATCGATGTTTACGCCTAGCTTTTTGGCATACTCAGGATCCAGTGCGTGCTCTGCGTCGATAAAGGCAGCAACTCCACCGGCTCGTTGAGCATTAGCGATTGCATGAAGGGCAATGGTGGTTTTTCCGGAGGATTCTGGACCGTAGACCTCGACGATTCTGCCCTTGGGCAACCCACCAATTCCTAGCGCTACATCCAGCGCAATCGAGCCGGTCGGGATTGATTCAATCGGGGCACGCTCTTCGCTACCCAATTTCATGACCGAGCCCTTTCCGAACTGACGGTCAATCTGCGCAAGGGCTGTTTCTAGCGCCTTTTCACGTTCTGAAGCTGTAGGCATGTGGTCCTCTTTTCCTCTGTAATTAGCCATGCTCCAGAAGCTAGCTGGCGGCTCTGACACTTTGGGGGAAATCCAACACGCTGTGGATAACCTCTGTTGTGCTCAAGCTGAGAAAACTCTAAGCGTTCGAACAAAATTTCGAATAACCTCAGTCGGCGTGTCTTGGGGACTTATTTTTACCCTGCCAGCGCTCTTCGGGGATAGCCAATTGCCTACAAATTGCCTCCCAGACGATTCTTGGATCTTCGCCGGCAGCTAGTAACTCTTGTGGGGTCTTGTCGGAGAGTAAATCTAACCGGGTGTCAGATAGGACAACCGCGGCAAAATCAGGGCCAAATTCGTCTTGAACCAGCTCGTAAAAGCGGCTGAGCCTCACTGCCTAGAGAACAGGTCAGATTCGGTAATGAAGTCGTCCGGCAGGGTGTCTGGGATGAAGGTGTCGTCAATGTAAATACCCTCAGCCACGGCCATCCGCGCAGAAACGTCTCTAAGCAGCACGGAAAGTGGTACCTGGAGAGCGTCCGCCACCGAGGCCAGAATCTCCGAAGAGACCTCTTTTTGCCCGCGTTCTACCTCAGACAGGTAGCCCAAAGCAACCGAAGCCTTGGCCGCTACCTGACGCAAGGTCTGACCTTGGGCCTGGCGGTGCTGGCGAAGGACATCACCGATCTCTTGCCTAAGTAGCAACATCTTTCCTCCTGGGGTCCTAATTTACCCCCTGCTGGGGACAAAGATAGGTCCTACTGCTGAATGTTTCCTGAAGTTAAACCTAGAAATTGGCTATCTCTTCCCGCAAAACCGCTAAAGCACGCTCCAAGCTGGCCAGCCGAATATCTGCCCTGCAGCCTGAAAACTGCTCCGCGAATACCTTGGTTCCCGAGTTCGAGCTGATTGCAAGATAAACCTCACCAGGTGGATGGGGACCAACCCAGTCAGGTCCCGCTACTCCGGTCGCTGATAGTCCGATTACCTGCTGTGGTGAAAGCTGCATCGCGAAGGCAAACTTGGCTCTCACCCCTTCAGCGAGCTGCGCGGCCACCTCGGGGTCAACCGCCGATTGCATTTGCAATAAAGCGGGTGATACTCCCAGAGTTTGACTCTTTATTTGATCCTGATAGGCATTGATGCCACCGAGCAATACCTTGGACGCACCTGGCACTTCCGCGAGGCGAGCGCAAATCATTCCGGCAGTGAGTGATTCAGCAAGAGCAAGGTAGATGCCCTTTTTTTGCGCTGCAGAAATTATTTCTTCGACCATAAATACTGCAATCCAGTCCATAGTGTTAGCGCAACCGTAAACCACAAAACTATTTGCGAAAAGATTGAATACCAGTCGCCCAGGAAGTCAAAAGGCGCAATAAATAGACAGACCGAAACAATCTGCATTACAGTTTTGAATTTTCCACCGCCACTTGCAGCAATTACTTTTTTTCTAATTACGACAAATCGATAGACGGTGATGCCAAGTTCTCGAACCAAAATAATTACGGTTGCTAGCCAAGGGACCGCACCTAAGATTGATAAAACAATCAAGGATCCGCTCAACAGTGCTTTATCAGCAATCGGATCAAGTATTTTTCCAAGATTTGTAATCAGGCCCCGTCTTCTTGCAATTGCACCATCTAGCCCGTCCGTGGAGGCGGCCAAAATCAATATCAGCATCGCAATTAGTCTTAGCCACGGATCAGACCAAAATTCCAAAAGCAAAAACAGAACAACGGGAACGAGAGCTAATCGAGCGGAGGTAATCAGGTTGGGAGTTTGGCGATAAAGAAAACTTCTAGAAGTCATCTTTTCGGCCGGTAAGCTGCCAGGCGTCTTCATCAGGGCTATCCTCCCCTGCAACCGCGTCCCCCGCAACTGGCGATTGACCAGTGATGCGAGCAAGTGCCTTATGCATATCTTCTGGTCGAATCAGCACCTCGCGCGCCTTAGATCCTTCAGATGGGCCAACGATGCCACGAGATTCCAGCAGATCCATCAGTCTGCCAGCCTTCGCAAACCCAACTCGGAGCTTTCTTTGCAACATGGAGGTTGAGCCAAACTGGGAATTGACCACCAGATCACAGGCTGCCAACAGGACATCCAAGTCGTCTCCGATTTCACTATCAACTACTCGTGACTGGCTCACCTGATTTACATCACTTCGATATTCGGGGTCCATCTGGTTTTTGACATGGCTGACCAGTTTCTGCAGCTCAGGCTCACTAACCCAGGCACCCTGAACTCGAATTGGCTTATTGGTTCCCATTGGGGCAAATAGAGCATCGCCTTGACCCACCAACTTCTCAGCGCCCGGCCCATCAAGAATCACCCTGGAGTCGGTAACCGAAGAAACGGAGAAGGCCAACCTAGAAGGAACGTTTGCCTTAATCAGGCCAGTGACAACATCGACCGAAGGACGCTGGGTAGCCAATACCAGGTGAATACCGCTTGCCCTGGCCAACTGAGTAATTCGAACAATTGCATCTTCGACATCGCGTGGAGCCACAATCATCAGATCCGCCAGCTCATCGACCACAACCAACAGATATGGATACGGAAGCAATTCTCGCTGCGAACCAGCGGGCGGCTTGATCTCGCCCGCCACTACAGCTCGATTGAAATCATCGATGTGCTTGAAACCAAATGATGCGAGATCGTCGTAGCGGGAGTCCATCTCCCGAACAACCCACTGCAGTGCCTCGGCTGCCTTCTTAGGGTTAGTGATGATTGGAGTTACCAGGTGAGGCACTCCTTGATATGCGGCTAGCTCAACTCGCTTCGGGTCAATCAAGACCAGGCGAACTTCGGCCGGGGTGGCTCGCATGAGTATGGAGGCAATCATGGAATTCACAAAGCTTGACTTGCCTGCGCCGGTTGCACCAGCCACTAAAAGATGAGGCATCTTTGCGATGTTTGCCACCAGGTAGCCGCCTTCAACGTCCTTGCCAACACCGATGGTCAACGGGTGGCTAGCGCCTTGAGCGTTCTTGCTTCGAAGAACATCGCCGAGCGTCACAGTTTCACGATCGGTATTGGGAATTTCAATTCCTATCGCGCTCTTACCTGGGATTGGCGAAAGTATCCTGACTTCGTTTGATGCAACAGCGTAGGAAATATTGTTCGTCAGACGAGTGACCGCCTCTACCTTTACTCCGGGAGCAAGCTCTACCTCATAGCGAGTTACCGTCGGCCCGCGCTGGAATCCTGAAACCTTGGCTTCAACATCGAACTCTTTGAAGACTGCGTCAATGGCTGCCGCCACTTGATTGTTGACCGAACTTACCGCTTTAGCTGGGGAACCCGCTGCGAGTAGACCAAGGCCAGGCAAGACATATGGCTTGCGCTCCTTCGGCGTTGGCAAATCAATTGGTTCAGTTGGCCCCTCTTCTTCCCGCAAAAAGTCGAGTGCTGGCTCGCTATCTGCGACTGCGGGTTCAAGCTCAACCATCGGCAATTCTTCTGGTTCGGGTTCAGAAATAATCTCGAGCGGTGTTTCAAAAGCTTGCGGCTGCTCTCGTTCCCGCTGCCACCACTTACTCTCTGGCTGAACCCTTTCTTTCCTTTCGCTGACTCCAAACAAGTAAGCGTAAACTTCGCGCAGCTTGGGAGCTATTTGGGTTGGCGTAGTGCCAGTCATGACCAATAGCGAAACCAGGGCTAACAAAACTAGTGCCGGCACCGCGCCCCAAATTGTAAACAAACTAATCAGGGGCCCGCCAATCAGCCAGCCAAAAAGACCTCCTGCACTAGCCAGCGCTGGCACCCCATCGTTAGGTGAGGGCAAGTCCGAAAAGACGTGGAAAAATCCGGAAGCCACCGACAAGAAAAACCAAAATCCAAGGGCGAACCTGGAAGAATCCCTCACCGAGGAAGGGTGTCTAAAAAGATAAATTGAATAGGCAAATAAAACCACTGGTAGACCGAAGCTGACTAGGCCAAAAAATAAACCGAAGGTGAATTGGTGCAGAAGCACAGCCCATGCTTCATTACTCAAAAACCACGCGAAAATTACGCCCAATACGCTGAGGATAAACAGGGCGAAGGGAGCGCCGTCTCTTCTCTCCTCGGGCGGCAGTTCCTTACTGAATGATCGGACCAGCTGTCCCAGCCCATGTGCCGACGCCATGTATCCGCGCTGGAGGATGGCAAAGAATCTGCTGCTGGTAGCTGGCTTTGACTTGGCAGCAGGCGCTACCGAGCGTGACTTTTTAGGGCCGCCGGCTCGTTTGGGCGGCTTGGTTTTTCCAGCCATGCAAGAAAAATAGCAAGGAGAATGGGGAAATTGGCTTAGGCAGGGCGCGCAGAGTAGACAACAATCGGGATGATCATGGGCTTTCGCCGATGCGCTTTTGCCACCCAAGAACCCACGGTCTTTCGAATCACCTGTTGAAGTTGATGAGTGTCTCTGACACCATCGCTGGCGGCCTGGGCGAGTGCCTGCTGTATCGCGGGCAAGATATCGTCAAAAACATGATCTTCTTCCGCGTATGCCCTGGCTCTAATAGCAGGTCCCTCAACTAGCTGACCAGTTTCCTTGTTTACGACTGCAAAGATTGAGATGAAACCTTCGGCAGCAAGAGTTCGGCGGTCACTAAGGTCTTCCTCAGTTATTTTTCCCACTGCCCCACCATCAACGTAAAGCATGTCGCAACGAATCTTCCCGACCAGTTCCGCTTTGCCATCCCTTAGGTCAACTACTCCGCCATCTTCAGTGACAATAATGTTTTTTTCGTCGATACCTGTTTTGCGAGCAAGCCTTGCATTTGCAACTAGATGTCTGAATTCGCCGTGAATTGGCATGACATTTTTCGGCTTGATTATGTTGTAGCAGTAGAGCAGCTCGCCAGCTGCTGAGTGACCCGAGACGTGGACATTGGCATTGCCTTTGTGCACAACATTCGCACCCAATCTTGTTAGGCCATCAATCACGCGGTAGACGGCATTTTCATTGCCTGGAATCATTGAACTTGCCAGCAAGACCGTGTCGAACTCGCCAATTTCAATCTGATGATCGCTGTTCGCAATCCTCGAGAGAACCGCCATTGGCTCCCCCTGTGAACCGGTGGACATAAACACCAGCTGACCATCTGGCATGTCTTGAGCCGTTGATAAATCAACCACCGCGCCCTCGGGGATGTGTAGATAACCGAGCTCGGCTGCAATTTTCATGTTTTTCACCATGCTGCGACCGACAAAAACAACTTTTCGACGATTGGCAACGGCAGCCTCAATGACCTGCTGAACTCTGTGCACATGTGAGGCAAATGATGCAACCACCACCTTGCCAGGAGTTTTGGAAATTACGGAATCAATAACTGGACCAATTTCTCGCTCAAGCGGAGTAAATCCAGGAACATCCGCATTCGTGGAGTCAACCATGAATAAGTCGACACCCTCTTGCCCGACTTTGGCAAAAGCGCGCAGATCCGTAAGCCTTCCATCCAGTGGCAGCTGGTCCATTTTGAAGTCGCCGGTGGCCAGTACTGTGCCAGCCTTGGAACGAATGATTACAGCCAAAGAGTCCGGAATCGAGTGGTTCACTGCCACGAACTCGCACTCGAATTCGCCAACCTTGACTCGCATTCCCTCGCTAACGATGTTGATTGGGGCGCTCACTCGATGTTCAGCCAACTTTTCCTGAACAAACGCAATTGTCAGCTTCGAGCCAAAAACTGGAATGTCCGGGCGCATCTTAAGTAAGTAGGGAACTCCCCCGATGTGGTCTTCATGCCCGTGGGTTAGGACTAGACCTGCGATTCGATCTAGCTTGTCTGAAAGGTAACCAAGATCGGGAAGAATTAGATCTACTCCAGGCTGAGTCTCCTCGGGAAACAAAACACCGCAGTCAACTATTAAGATTTGGCCATTAATCTCGAATGTGGTGCAGTTTCTGCCGATTTCACCTACGCCACCAAGCGGTATCACTCGAAGAGTGTCCTGGGTGAGTGGGCTAGGTGCGTTCACTAGCGAGTAGTTCCCGCTACCTTTGGTAGCGCACCGCCCGCAGCCGCATTTCGATCGGGACGGAAGTTATCAAAACTTATTCCAGGCACGGCAACAACCTGATCGATGCCGCCTTCAATCAACGCTGCCTCGTGGTCTTCGGGGCCCACTAGAGGAAGACGCACCCGGGGAGAGTTAATTTGACCGAGTCCGTGCAGAACATATTTTGCTGCCACGGTTCCCGGCACATGCGTCATTATCGCTCTCTGAAGGGGCTCGAGGGCATTGTGAACCGTGAGAGCCGCATGGAAATCATTTCTATTGGTCGCGTCGACCATTTCACGGTAGGCGTGCGGTGCGATGTTTGCTGTTACGCCAATCAGACCGGTTGCACCAATGGAGATGTGGGGTAAAACGTTTGAATCATCTCCAGAGAAATACATCAGGCCTGTTTCAAGCATCAGTCTTGAAACCTGAGCCAGATCACCCTTGGCGTCTTTGATTGCAACAATGTTCGGGTGCTTAGCTGCCCGATGGAAAGTTTCGTAGGAGATAGCAACTCCGGTGCGACCGGGAATGTCATAAAGAATCACCGGTAAGCCGGTAGCGTCCGCAATCAGTCGGAAATGAGTGAGGATGCCCGCTTGGGTTGGTTTGTTGTAGTAAGGAGTAACAACCATCACACCATCGGCACCAGCTTTTTCGCTTGCTTTGTATAGCTGAATAGCATGGGCGGTCTCGTTTGATCCGCCACCGGTGATGATTTTTGCTCTGCCAGCGGAGACGCTCTTACCCACCTCAACAAGTTTGATTTTCTCGGCATCGGTCAAAGTTGAAGTTTCGCCGGTGGTTCCCGTAACGACCACACCATCTGCACCATTTGAAATTACATAATCGATGTGTTTTTCAGTAGCAGACCAGTCGACTTCGCCATCCGCGGTCATCGGTGTAACAAGCGCAACCAGCACCTGGCCGAAGATGTCTTTTTGCTGAGAAACCATTGGTTTAGCCTAGCGAGTTAGAAACTAAGGGGCTACCCTGCCATTTTCATTGAATGCCTGGTAGCTCAGTGGCATCAATTCAGCCCAAAAATCTTCCATCTTTTCGGCAACCATTTCAATCTCCCTCTGGGGGAAGGATGGGAAGTGGGTGCCTTCTCTTTTGGTCCGTAGGGAAAGAAAGTTCATGAGGGAACGTGCGTTCATCGTCACATACATACTGGAGTATATGTTCAGCGGCAAAACAATTCTGGCCACTTCCCTCGCCACGCCCGCCTCTAACATCCTCTGGTATGCCTCATAGGCAGCGCGGGTAACCATCATGGTTTCCTGCTGCACCAAAGCGAACTGTTCGGCAGAACCGTCAACGAACTCATAGTGGCCTGGCTTGCCAATTTGAATCAGTTTTCGATCAGGTCCTGGCACATAAAAAACTGGACGCAATTCACGATAGCGACCTGATTCTTCGTTGTAGCTGGCAATACGATGCCGCATAAATTCTCTAAACACAAAAATTGGCGCCTGGACATAGAAGGTCAGTGAATTGTGCTCAAAGGGAGAGCCGTGCCGATCACGCATTAAATAGTTGATGAGGCCTTTATCTTTTTTCTCCGCTTCAGCGTCGCTTAGCTTTGCTGAATCTAGAGTCTGCTCACCCTGGGTAGAAACTCTCGCCGCGAATAGCACATCAGCATCCCTGGCGCTGTGCCGCACCAACTCAACGGTTACGTCGCTTCTAAATTCAATCTCGCTCATCGCGAAAAGCCTAGGGGGTAAGGGGCTAGTAAAAAGCCGTAACACTCCGCGTAAGTTGGCCGGAATGACCTAACCTAGGGCGGTGGAATCTCTCCTGCCCGTTCTTGCGCTCGTCGTGACTGCCTCTCTCGTTGGGATTTCCTATCGAATTCTGAGAGGGCGCGGTCACCGGGTAATGCGAAGGCAATTGATTGACCCTCGGCGGCTACGGGCCACCAGGCAAGGAATCCCATCAGCAGAACTTGGCAAAAAAGCGACTTTGATTCAATTCTCAACCCAGTACTGCGGGCAGTGCCCAGGGGTTCGACGCCAACTTGCGCAACTTGAGCATCGACACGGGGGACTGACCCATCTGGAAGTAGACATCACGGATCGACTTAATGTGGCAGCTAGATTCGGCATCAACCAAACCCCAACGGTCTTCCTGCTCAACAGCGATGGTGAGTTGGTGTATCGGGTCGGTGGAGTTCCCAACCTAAACAAATTGAATCAAGAGCTTGAGAAACTAGGAGTGAAATGAGCACATTGATTGACCCAAGAGCCCCCCGTTTCGGAGCGGTGATTACGTCTGTAATTGCCCTGATCGGATTTGCGGATGCGTTTACTGTCTATGGTCAGGTCACAGTTTTCACTGTTGGACTTCTACTGGTGCTATTTGTCTGGAGTGTATTCCTTCCAGCATCGCATCCCTACAAGTTCCTATTTGGACTCATTCGGCCTCGAATTGGGGAGCCTAAAGAACTGGAGGACTCTCGTCCGCCAAGATTTGCCCAGCAAGTTGGTCTTTTCTTCGCCGTGTCCGCAACGGTTGGCCTGCTGATCAACTCACAGGTTGTTACCTCGGTTGCGCTGGCATTTATTTTTATTGCGGCTTTTTTGAATGGCTTTTTTAACTTCTGCCTTGGCTGCCAGATGTATTTAGTACTAAAGCGCTTTGGCCTTTTTAGCAAATGAGATTGATTTACGAGCAGCAGCTCTAGCTCGGCGCCGATCTCCTAATTTGTCATAGGAATCAGCCAATAAAAACCAAAGCAGGTAATTAGTCTCATCGTTTTCCAATTTTCTTCGAAGAGACTCAAAAACCTCATCGCCACTAGTTTTGGTAGCTTTTCCACTCGGGCGCAGCTCGTACTCGGGTAGCTCCATGCCACTGCGCTCTAAGAGTTTGCCAAGCTTGGCAAGTCTAAATCCGAATCTTATTTCGTAAAAAATGCTGGCTAAAGCGATAAGCGGGAAGAACAAAATTGTTATTCCCAGAGCGACCGCCACCGGTTGCGGATCAGAGATTAAGACGACTCCGCGCTCAAACAGTAAAAACGCGTATAAGAGAGTGATAACAACCATGGCGATTAGCCAAATTTTTGTAATCACCCTAAGCAATTACCTTTTCAAGACCCACCGTCAACCCACTGGCTGTTGCAGTGAATTCAATCGAGCGAAGAATTCCAAGTGAGTAGGCCCGATGCGAAGTCACATCATGCTCTATTTTTAGTTGCTCACTGTCGGCAGCAAAAATTGTTTCTTGCCTTGCCGAGACTCCGGGCAATCTGACCGAATGAATTGGTACTCCGGAAATGGATTTACCACGTGCAGGCTGTGAGGCATCTACTACAAAATTGGTCTGACTGCGATTTTTGCCGATTACCTCGGCGGTTCGAATGGCAGTGCCAGACGGGGAGTCCTTCTTGCCAGCATGATGAGTCTCGATGATTTCGGCTTGGTGAAAATACCTAGCTGCCTCACCAGCGAAGCGCTGAGCGAGCATCGATCCGATGGAGAAATTTGGAACAACCACTACGGCAGCAGAAGTGCCGGTGAGCTTCTTTTCAACTCCAGCAAGCTTCACCTCTGACCAACCTGAGCTTCCCACCAAAATTTTCAGGCCATTAGTAACCGCAAAATCCACAATCTGTTCGCTTATTTCGGGATTCGTGAAATCAACCACCACGTCTGCACCAAGCATTGAGGCTTTATCCGATTTTGAATCAAGTGCTGCATGCAGTTTTAGATTGGGATCGCTATCGACAATATCTTTGGTCAGCTGGCCCATTCGACCAGTAGCACCAACAATGGCAACGGAAATCATGGACTAAACCTATCAAGCGAGTTTCTCGAGGGAGGCAAGATTTTGGCCAACCGCGACTAGGGAACTTGGAGCGCTTGCCATTCTTCTTGCCACGCGAAGGACATCGTCCTTTGTCTGCGCCTGAAATCTCTCGAGCACTTCCGAAACAGATAGATACTCGCCAGAGCCCAGTTCTGTTCCGACTAATCGATTCATTCGGGCCATACTCGCCTCGAATCTCAATGCTAAGGATCCAGTGATGTTTCCCAAAGCGAGAGTGAATTCTTGGTCAGTAACACCCTCACTGGCAATCTCCTCTAGCTGCTGTCTCATCAGTTTTACGACAGACTCAGCGTTTTCCGAATTGCATCCAGCATAAAGACCAAAAAAGCCGCTATCGGAGTAGCCGTGTTGGTAGGAATAAGTGGAATAGGCAAGGCCACGTTTTTCTCGAATTTCCTGGTAAAGCCTGGATGACATTCCCCCACCCAAAACGGTGTTGTAGATTGCCAGCGCATAGCGATCCTCGTCCATTGAGTGCGGACTTTGAAATCCAAGAATTACGTGAGCCTGCTGAGTATCTTTCTCAATTAGTCGGAAAGTTTCGGGATGTGGAGGTTGCCTAAATTCTTGTGGGCGTCGGGCAATCGGAGTTGAAGAATTGTTCCAACCAACAAGGTCAAGTTGACTTTGAACAATCTCCACTAGATGAGCGTGCTCTACTCCCCCGGCAGCTGCAATAATCAAAGAATTAGCGGCGTAGTGCTGGCGGTAGTGATCCATAACCTGCTGCCTGCTAACTGCCAAGATGCTCTCTTTGGAACCACCAATCGGTCTGCCAAGATCGGTGTTTGGCATCAGCGCATCCGAAAACGCTTCGTGCGCAACATCCTCTGGGTCATCCTCGTTCATCGCTAGCTCTTCGAGGATTACCGTCTTTTCGGTATCAAAATCGTTTTGATCGATTTTTGCTGATGTAAACATGTCTAGTTGCACATCAGCTGCGAGGTTAATTGCTGAATTCTGCACCCGTGCGTAGTAGCTGGTGTATTCCTTAGCGGTAGCCGCATTGGAGGATCCGCCGACCGAATCAAAAGCGATGGAGATATCAAGCGCTGATCTTCTAGTGGTTCCCTTAAATAGCAAGTGCTCAAGAAAATGCGTTGAGCCTAGGTGTTGAGCTGACTCATCGCGCGAACCGACCCCAACTGAAACAGAGATTGCCACGGAAGGCGCCCCCTGCACATGTTCAGTTAAGATGCGAACACCGCTGTCGAGGACGGTTTTTGAAACCGTCGCCTCGTCAGCGGTGAACTCAACAGATGCTTTGAGCGGCAGAAGCAATGGATTACTCCGACTTAGCTTCGTCCTCAACCACTGGTACAAGCGATAACTTGCCCCGGTCGTCAATCTTGGCAATCTCAACCAGAATCTTCTGGCCGACTTCTAGAACATCTTCAACGTTCTCAACTCGCTTGCCACCTGAAATTTTCTTCAGTTCTGAAACGTGAAGGAGTCCATCCTTGCCAGGAAGCAAAGAAACGAAGGCACCGAAGGTCGCTAGCTTGACGACCGTTCCTAGGAATCGCTCGCCAATTTCTGGAACGTGTGGATTTGCAATCGCGTTGATAGCGGCCTTAGCAGCTTCAGCGGCTGGTCCATTGGTAGCGCCGATGAAGACAGTTCCGTCATCCTCAATACTGATTTCTGCACCGGTATCTTCTTGGATTTGGTTAATCATCTTGCCCTTTGGACCGATGACTTCACCGATCTTGTCGACAGGAATCTTCACTGAAATGATTCGTGGAGCATACTGCGATAACTCGTCCGGTGAGTCGATTGCCTCTGTCATTACATCCAGAATGAAAAGACGGGCTTCCTTGGCCTGAGTAAGAGCCTTGGCCAGCTCAGCCGACGGGATTCCATCGAGTTTGGTGTCGAGCTGGATAGCAGTGACAAACTCGCGAGTTCCCGCAACCTTGAAGTCCATGTCGCCCAGGGCGTCTTCAGCGCCCAGGATGTCGGTCAAGGCGGCGTATTGAGTCTTGCCATCCACTGTGTCGGAAATCAGACCCATGGCAATTCCTGCGACAGGTGCACGAAGCGGCACTCCAGCATTTAGCAGACTCAAAGTACTAGCGCAAACCGATCCCATGGAGGTGGATCCATTTGAGCCAAGCGCCTCAGAAACCTGTCGGATGGCATAGGGGAACTCGTGCCTGGTTGGCAATACTGGAACAAGCGCACGCTCAGCTAGCGCTCCGTGGCCAATTTCACGTCGCTTTGGTGAACCAACGCGACCGGTTTCACCAGTTGAGTAAGGCGGGAAGTTGTAGTGGTGCATGTATCGCTTGGTGGTAACCGGAGTCAGAGCATCAATCTGTTGCTCCATCTTCAGCATATTCAAGGTGGTTACGCCCAGGATCTGGGTTTCACCGCGCTGGAAGATTGCTGAGCCATGCGCCCTAGGAATTACTGCGACCTCGGAGTCAATGACACGAATGTCCTTCAGACCTCTGCCGTCGATGCGGATTCCCTCTTTTAGAACACGCGTGCGCATAACCTTCTTGGTTACGGCTTTGTAGGCGGCAGAAAACTCAAGCATCTGCTCTTCTGAGAGTTTGCTTGCCAATTCTTCTTTGACCTTAGTTTTCAAGGCATCATCAGCATCTTGACGCGCTTGCTTATCGGCAATTTGGTAAACCTTGCCTAGTTCTGCAGCGGCAGCATCGGAAACGATTTCGTAAACATCATCGGAATATGGCAAGAACAATGGAAAGTCAGCTGTTGCCTTCGCAGCAGCCTTAGCTACCTTGTTCTGAGCCTCCACCAAGACCTTGATGAATGGCTTTGCTGCCTCGAGCCCTTGAGCGACAACTTCCTCAGTTGGAGCAACCGCTCCACCTTGAATTAGGTCCCAGGAGGTCTCGGTAGCTTCTGCTTCTACCATCATGATCGCAACATCTTCTTTGCCATCTTCTTCAATAACCCGACCTGCAACGACCATGTCAAACACAGCGTTTTCAATCTCGGAATGGCGAGGGAACGCCACCCACTGGCCTTCGATTAGAGCAACGCGAACTCCGGCAACTGGGCCAGAGAATGGAAGCCCTGCCAACTGGGTAGACATCGAAGCAGCATTAATGGCAATTACGTCATACATCTCATCTGGATGAATCGACATAACGGTTGCTACCACTTGAATTTCATTTCTTAGACCATCAACAAATGATGGTCGAAGTGGTCGGTCAATCAAGCGCGCAGCCAAGATAGCCTCGGTTGATGGCCTTCCCTCACGTCGGAAGAAGCTGCCGGGAATCTTTCCTGCGGCATACATTCTTTCCTCAACATCAATTGTTAGCGGGAAAAAATCAAACTGATCTTTTGGTTGCTTTGAAACTGTGGTTGCTGAAAACAGCATGGTTTCATCGTCTAAGTAGACAGCCGCACTGCCTGCTGCCTGTTGGGCAAGACGACCAGTTTCAAACCGGATTGTTCGCTTGCCAAATTTACCGTTATCGATAACGGCCTCTGCATCTTTAATTTCTGGGCCTTCCATGGCCCCTCCTTATCCTCATTGCGCACGACAACAAGACCCAACTCGGGTCAACGTGCTAGAGGAGGAAGCGCTGGTCGTCAGTCAAAAATCTTGGGGCAGTGACCCAAAACCTTCCACCGAGGACCCGCCTTCGTCTCCTCCTGTCATAAGCCTAACGAAATGACTACGTTTTGCCCAGCAAAAACCCCAGGTGAATTACCTGGGGTTTTGAAAAATCGCCAGTTATCGGCGAAGTCCGAGCCGCTCAACCAACTTTCTGTAGCGGTCAATGTCAATCTTCTGCAGATATCCCAACAAACGACGTCGCTGACCAACCAGCAGAAGAAGTCCTCTGCGGGAGTGGTGATCGTGCTGGTGTCCCTTTAGGTGCTCGGTTAGATCTGAAATGCGGCGTGAAAGAACCGCGATCTGAACTTCTGGGCTACCTGTATCTCCGGGGCCTGTTGCATATTCCTGAATGATTTGCTGCTTTATTTTTGCATCAAGTGCCATTGCTGGTCCTTTCATATCCGCTGCGCGGCGCCTGGGACCGGATGTCCAAAGCTCTCTCTATCCGCGGCCGGTAAACGGCGAGCAATAGCCTAGGGGGAAGATGGGAAAAATGCTAGGCGGTGGTTCCGTCTTGCAAGCTGGCTGGATTTTCAGGCTCCACATACTTATTACCGTCATAGAAACTGCGTGATGGTTTTAGTGCAAAAACTAAATAAATCACGAGGACTGCAAGGAATAGCCCAAAAATGGGAATTACTAAGAAAACAAGCGACATCAGGTCTTCGGTAGAAAGGGCCAGTAGGCCGCCCGCTGACGAAAGAATTGAAATTGCACCAATTGCCGCAAAAACACCATAGGCAATAGGAATTAGTTGGAGAAATAGCCACTTAGCTGAAAATCCTGCATCGTGGAATCTTCTGGCAGTAATGGAGAGATTCGGAACCAGGAGTGCGATACCCAAAATGTTGGTTAGAGGTGTGGGTTGAGCAAGGCTGTTTTGTAGCTGCTGCCATTCGTCTTGGACTACCGGCACTGGCCACAACACTGACTCAATTGTGGTGGCGACAATACTTATTAGAACCGTAAACAAAAACCAGTACCAAAACTCAGACCGGGATGCACGGCCCCGGAAGTTGAAGTAATTCCTAAATCCACTAACAACGGCATCAGCAAAGCTCATGCCTATACCCTACTCACCTAAAAGTTCTTTTGCCTTGGCAACGTCCGCGGCGATTTGGGCGGTTAGTTGTTCGACTGATTCAAACTTTGCCCAGCCTCGAACCTGAGCAACGTACTCACAAACCACTGTTTTGCCATATAAATCAAGATCATCTCGACCTATGACATGGGACTCTAACAGCCTTGGCACCGCTTGAATTGAATCGTTAGTACCAACGGAGTGCGCTGCGGGATAGCGAATTCCATCGGCAATCAAATACCCGGCGTAAACACCATCGGCAGGCAAATATCCCTCGGATGACCTAGCGAGGTTTGCAGTTGGGAAGCCGAGTTTTCGTCCCAGCTTTCTGCCGTGTTCAACCTCTCCTACCGTGTAATGGTTCCGGCCGAGCAATAGGTTTGCTAGTTCTACCTTGCCCCGGTCAAGCAGATTTCTAATTTCCGTTGTCGATATCTTGTGCCCGTCAACTTCAACATGTGGAACTTCGCGCACCTGAAAGCCATACTTTGCGCCAAATTCCCCAAGATCAGCCACGCCACCCTTTCCGCCAGCTGCGAATCGAAATCCATGGCCCACCAATACGACCCTGGCACGCAGGGGCACCAGGTGTTTGGAAATAAAGTCTTCTGGGCTTAGTGCAGCTAGAGCCTGAGAAAACTCAAGGACACAGAGAACATCAAGACCCAAAGTCTCCAGCAGGTGAGCCTTTTGATTGGGTCCGATCAGGGGTTGGGGAACATTTTCAGGGTTAAGAACTGCATTCGGGTGTCGATCAAAAGTGAGGAGGCAGGCAGCCAAACCAGCTTCCTCAGAAACTTCAATAAGTTCATGCAGCAATTGCTGATGGCCAAGGTGAATTCCATCGAATTTGCCGATTGCAACGGCTGTGTCCGAAAAATCTGCTGGGAGCGAGGTTCTAAAGATCAGCATTAATCTTCCTGAGCCAGAAAATACCAATTACGGGCAAAACTAAGGGCACGAAACCATAGCCGATTCCAAAACCTGACCAAACAGATGGGTGACTGAACCACTGGGGAAGAGCGATGCTAAGTCCACCGACGACTAGGACTCCAATCAATTCGAACCAAATCGCAAACTTGGCGTGCTTCCTAAGTCGTGAATTAGCAAGCAGCACTGTGGCAACTATATAAACGGCTGCTGCCACAAGTGAGAGCGAATACGCGATTGGCGCCTGGTCAAACTCATAGAGAATTTGATAAAGCGATCTCGCGGTGGCAGAGATAGCAAATACTGCGTAGACGGCAATTAGAAATCTGCCGGGGCCAAGGGTTTCCTGCACGCCCTAAGTCTAGAGCTGGCTATTCAGAAAGCTCGGTGACTTCGGGAACTGGTAAGCCGATCCCCAAAACGCTGGCTGAAGCAACACGAACCTTTTCTTCCAGACCGACAATTGCTGATGTCGCAATTAGGCCCTGGGCATCGAGCCGGAGCGCATATCTAGCAACCGCACGTTTAGAAAGCGAGTCTTCTCCGCAAATGGTTAGGGATACTGGCACAAGGGCTCTATATGGCAGTGCAGCTTCCGAGCTGCCGGGTGAAGGAAGCGGCATAGCCTGACTGTCGAAGCTTGCAGTCACGAATTGATCTTCTGTCTGAGTGCTAAACATTGTGGAACCTGCATAAACCGCTTGTTGATCTGGTAGCAACACACCTGCAGGGGTTTCAATGTTTGCAACCGTAGAACCCGCAATGTTGGCTTCCGACAGTGGGAAAAGTCCAACACTGCCGGGTGCCATTTCAAAAATTAGGTCAGAGAATACTGCCTCAGGATCATCCGTCAAAAGGCCAAACGTCTTACTTTGTCCAGTGAGCTCGCCACTCCAATTTTCCATGGCTTCAATAACTAGCTTGTTGGAACTGGCTACCACTTGAATCGGCAGGTCAGGAAACAGAACTTCTGGATTTAGGTCACTAAAAATCGGGTCCGACCAGTTGGTTATTGCTCCTGAGAAAATACCTTGGATTGCCTCGCCCGAGAGATTGATTGAGAAGGCCTCATCCAAATAGAAAACAATCGCCGCAGCATCGTATGCCACGGGTGCAGATGCGATCGCCTCGCATGGTGCAGGAAAAATTGATGCGACCAATTGAGCTTCAGCGACAGTGGATGCCCCACTCATACTTAAACCTGGACACGCCTCAATCAACGGCTCGTTCCAGGTGTCGATTAGGTCAGCGAAGCCGGGGTCCATGTATACGGAGACATCACCAGGCTCCCCACACTGAACCACTTGTTCAGCCTGGGCAACCAGCAAGGATTCTGGAATCGGCGGATCACACGCCGTTAGGGTAAGGGCCGAAGAAAAGGCTATGACTGCCAACTTGAAAATTTTCACAATTCTCCCTTACAAAGTTGAGCCGAGGCTCAGGACCAAGAGTCCTGAGCCTCGACCGAGTAACTACTATCGAATGCGATCAATCGTGTTATTTGCAACCTTTAGGAAGTCACCAGTGAAGGCGACGTAACCAAGGTTTGCACCCTTCTGAGGTACACAAGTGTTGACTACATACTTGATGAAGTTACGGGCGGCCTTGGCCTGTGGTGTTGCAGCCTCGGTAGGTGCCATAGCATAAGCAACCAAAACGATAGAGTAGAAGTTGGTCGTCTTGTTCTTGCCAGACAAACCTGACTTGGCATTGTAGTCAAATGTCACAATACCCTTATCGCTCATTGGCTGTACCGCTAGGAAGCTACGAGCTGTCTGAACGGATGGCTTTACAAACTTCTTAGCACCGTTCTGAACAGAAGCGAGTCCGAAGCCTTCAGCTAACGCATCTGCTAGATCCAGATAACCAATTGAGTAAGTGGTCTTCTTGATTTCAGCTCGAACACCCTGGCTCTTGTCGCCGGCGATTCCAACTGCTTTGTTGCCAGTGGCAGTTGCCCAGCTGTCATTCACGACCCACTTTGCTTTTGGATTGGTTTGCTTCAGCCAGTTAGTGAAGTTGTTTGTAGTACCTGATCCATCCTTGCGGTAGACAACGTTGATGGTTTGAGCTGGAAGCTTCACACCGCGGTTTACTGCAGCAATATTTTTGTCGTTCCACTTAGTAATTTTTCCAAGGAAAATGTCTGAAATTAGAGCTGGCGTAAGGCGAACATCCTTTAGTTCTGGGACGTTGTAAGCAATAGCAATTGGACCTGCTACAGCTGGTACATAGGTGAAGTCAAAAGTCGGCTCGGTGCCTGCTTCATAGAGCGAGTCCGAAGCGCCGAAAGAAGTCTTACCGGCGGTAAAGTCCTTCTTTCCTGTACCCGATCCAGCTGGGTTGTAGGTTACCGCGTCGGTCGTGTATCCAGCGATACACTCAGCAAACATCTTGCCAGCGTAGGAAGATCCGGATCCTGAGATGTCAGTTGCGTAAGCAGCGGGAGCCGCTATTAGTGATGTCACTGCAATTGCTGCAGAGGCTAGAATTGCGGGAAATTTCCGCATTTTTTCTCCTTCTATTTGTCTGTCTGGTGAACACCTATAGAAAAGCTTCATCCGGTTAACAACTACCCCTGCAATGGATTTACTGCTCGCAAATTAATGGTTAACGTTTGGCTAACCAAAGTGCCCATTGACATAGGCGTTGGTTCGAGGATCAATTGGCCCGTGGAAGATGCGCTCAGTCTCGCCAAACTCAACTACGTGCCCAGGTTCCCCATCATCGGCAAGGAAGAAGGCCGTCTGGTCAGAAATGCGCTGCGCTTGCTGCATGTTGTGAGTGACTATGACGATTGTCATGGTCTCTTTCAGCTCCAGAATCGTTTCCTCAATTCTTCGCGTCGATCCCGGATCGAGCGCGGAACACGGCTCATCCATGAGCATTACTTCCGGGGTCATCGCAAGCCCTCTTGCAATGCAAAGTCGTTGCTGCTGGCCTCCCGACAGGGAAAGAGCCGGTTCGGCAAGGCGGTCCTTTACCTCATTCCACATCGAAGCTCGACGCAGTGATGTCTCGACCAGTTCTTCCTCATTTGAAACCTTTTGACCCGAAAGTCGCAGGCCAGAAATTACATTTTCCTTTATAGACATAGTTGGAAACGGATTTGGTTTTTGAAATACCATTCCCACCTTGAGGCGGACATCTACGGGATCTACACCTGTTTCATAAATATCCCTCCCGTCAAGTAATACCCGACCCGCCAAACCAGCTCCGGGGATTAGCTCGTGCATTCGATTGAGCGTTCTAATAAAGGTGGACTTTCCACATCCCGAGGGTCCAATCAGTGCGGTGACCTGATTCGATGGAAATGTCAAAGACACATCCCTGAGCACATGCCTCGCACCAAACCAGACATTTACTTGGTCAGTTTCTAAGTGATGGGTTTGAACGAGACTCATTATTTCTTTCCTGACTTTCGTGGGGATGAAGCAATTCGAGCTGCTGAGAAAATGATCGCGACAACGATCAAAATGGTTGCTGCGGCACCCCAGGCCCTGGCAATTGAGCCATCGGTGCCGAATGAAAGATTCAAGAATAGATAGGTTGGAAGCGAGGCAACACCCCCGTCAAACATGTTTAGGTTGGTGACATTGTTCGTAAAAATAGTTAGTAGAAGTGGAGCAGTTTCACCAATAATGCGGGCGATGCCCAGCAACACAGCTGTGATAATTCCTGACTTAGCAGCAGGCAGGGTCACCATTAGGAATGCCCGCCATGATGGAGCTCCCAAAGCCAAGGCTCCATTTCGGAGTTCTTTCGGCACCAGTCGCAAAGCTTCTTCACTGACACGGGCCACTGTTGGCAGCATTAGTGGAACCAGAGCCAGAGATCCTGCATAGCCCGCATAGGAAGATACTCCCGTGGCGATAAACATGGCATAAATAAATAAGCCCGCCACAACAGATGGCAAGCCACTCATTGCCTGCAGCAAGGTTCTTATTAGACCACGACTCTTTCCCTGTGTCTCAGTGATGTAGACCGCGGTCGCAATTCCTAGTGGCACAGTGATAGCCGTTGTAAATGTAACGATCATCAATGTTCCAACCAGAGCATGGCCTAATCCGCCGTAACTAAGGTCCGTGGTGGGACCCACATAACGATTGTTTTGGTAGAAGAAATGGGGACTCAACGCCTGAAAACCGGTTGCAAAGACAGACACCACCACACTCAGCAGCATCACCAAGACAAAAGCTGTTAGGAAGAGAGTCACGACCACTAAAAGGCCGTCAGGAATGCCTCGTTTGCCGAACCCAACAAAACCTGCGTAGGCCCCGCCTAAAAGTTGGAGCGGAAGGAAAACTGCATATAAAACAACTATGAAATTGAGCCCTGAAAGTAGCCAGAAACCAAGGGCAAAAACAAGTGGAAATGTAGACGCGATGATCATCGCGGTCTTAAGCTTCGAGTCAATTTTCGACCATGGTCGGGCATCACGTGGACGGGAAAGCATCTCAATCGTCATGCTTGCCTCCACGGTTGAGCCTTCACGACAATCCAAGAGGCAATCGCGTTCACAATCAATGTCACGACAAACAGCACGACGCCGGCCGCCATTAGAGCGGCGAGCTCCGCCTCTGTCGCCTCGGCGAATTTAGCTAAAACGAGCGAAGCAACATTGCCACCCTCCGGCATAAGAATCATGCCCCAGTTGAATCGATCGTAAACAAGGTTTAAGACAAAGTAGATAGCTACTGTTTCGCCCATTGCGCGTCCGAGCGCGAGCAAGGTTCCGCCAACGATTCCAGATGCTGAGGTTGGCAGAATTACTTTTCTAAAAGTTGATTCCGCGTTACCGCCCAGAGCTTGAGCTGCGCGTATAACCTCCTGATCCATCTGACTGAAGATTTCACGTGTGACTGAGGCGATGATGGGGACAATCATGATGGCCAACACTAGGGACGCAATGAATGGAGAGTTCGCAAAAGTACCTGCGTCATGGCTGAAGATTGGAATCCAGCCAAAAAGGCTGTTTAGAATAGCGGACCACTCCACCGCGATTGGAACGAACGAGAGCAAGCCCCACAGACCAATGACCACAGAAGGAATCGCAGCTAGGAAGTCAACGAGTATCACGGCAGCTTTTCCGATGGACTTTGGGGCGATGAAAACTATGAAGTAAGCAATGGAGATTGCCATCGGCACCGCAATTGTGGTCGCCATGGCAGCAATCAAAAGGGTCCCGTAAAGTTGCGGGCCTAGCCTCAGGATGGGCGGGTCGACTGAAGTGTCCCAGCCAGTTCCAAAAACAAATGGAAAGACGCCTTGCTCTTCAAATGCCGGCCATGCTCGCTGCATCAAAAAGAAAAGAATTAACAAAATTATGACAATTGCCGAATACGCTGCCGTTGACGCGATCCTGAAAAATACCTTGTCTGCCGTTCTAAACGGCCTTAGTTGCAGGTCCCGTCTAGTTGGCGAGGAAGGACTGGTCATGACCAAATCCTGTTGTAGGCAGGTAAAAACCAGGTCTTTTTGAAGTTAACGAAAGATGAACGACTAGTTTCCGAACGGTATTCCGGTCCAAATCTGATTCATTCGGATCAGCATTATCGCAATAGTTAGGCTCGCGAATCCCATAACCACGGTTGACCACCTGGATTGTTCAGCCAGGGCCCAAATAACTGCAGCTGGGGGAATAAGCAAGGCCACGAGTAGATAACCGAAGAATTCGACTGTGCTGACCTGGGCTTGCGCTCCTGCGAGAACTATTCCGGTGCTCACAGCCAGCTGTACAAAAAGACTCAACTCGACGCAGAAAAAAACGATAATCAAATTACCCCGCGGCTTTAGGCCACCAATGCCGGCAACAACGAGCACCGACCCTATCAAAATCGAAAGAATCAGAATTACAAAATAGAGCCACTCAACCAACGAAAGCCTCCGGAAAAACAGTGATTGAACGGTAGCTCTTGGCAACTGGCTCAAGAATGGCAAGAAGCTTTCCCTCAAAGCTGGCCGCTAGGTTTCCCTCATTTTCCAAAGTTAAACGCTTGCCGTGAACAATGTCTTGGGCTTGTGATGATGATAGTTCAACAACCGGAAACAACTTTCGCGCTACGTCAAGCAGTGGCTTGAAATTACCAACACTTTCTATGGAGGTGGCATCGGCAATCGAAAACTCACCTATTCGAGTTCTCCTCAAAGCTCTCAGGTGGCCTCCGACTCCTAGCGCCGTACCTAAGTCTCTGGCTAGAGCTCGAATGTAAGTACCTGAACTGCAGTCGACCGTTACATCAAATTCCACAAAGTCCCCGACCATCCTCAGCTCAGAGGTTGGTTGAAAGTGATACACCTCGACACTTCTTGCAGGAATCACTACCTCTTCACCGGCTCGAGCGAGGTCGTAGGCCCGCTTCCCCTGAATTTTTATGGCACTCACGCTCGATGGAACCTGCTGAATGCTGCCGGTGAGATTCTTTATTTCTTCCTTTATTTGCTCGATTGAAACTGATTTAGCAGATGCCTCTGAAACAACATCCCCCTCGAGATCATCGGTTGTGGTGGCCTGACCAAGGCGAATGGTGGCTAGGTATTGCTTGTCGAGACCAAACAGGTGATGCAAAAGCTTGGTGCCCGAACCGATTCCCATCACCAAAAGTCCCGAAGCAAAAGGATCAAGCGTTCCGGCATGGCCAATTTTCTTTTCAGACAATTTCTTTCTCAGCTGGGCCACGACATCGTGCGAAGTTATCCCAGTGGGCTTATCAATCAGCACCACTCCACTTGGCAATTAGTCGTCCTGCGACTTTGGTTTGATGTAGGGATCAGGGTCGCCAGCAGGTTTCGCTTTTTTGGCAATCTCTTCCACTTCAGCATCTCTGCGCTTAGCTTCGGCCAAGAGCTCTGCCAACGCTCCGGCTGTTGCAGGAATTTCGTCCCTAATTAGTTCGATTGTTGGTGTGATGCGAATACCCAGGCGGTGGCCAATCTCGCCGCGCAACCTACCGCGATTGCGTTCAAGTGCCTCGAGAGTGCGCTGCTGCTCTTCATCACTGCCGTAGACAGTGAAATAAATCCTGGCGTGAGACAAATCTGGAGTGACTCGAGCATCAGTAAAAGTGACAAAGCCAATGTCCGGATCTTTAACACCGCGCTCGAGTGCCTCTGCGGCAAGCACTTTGATTCGCTCCCCCAGTCGGCGAGCTCTATCGTGATCGACCACTAGACCCTCGGCTTCTCCACCATTTCATAGGTTTCAATTTCGTCGCCAACCTGGACATCATTGAAGTCTCCTAGGCCAATTCCACACTCGTAATCGGTCTTTACTTCACTGACATCGTCCTTGAATCTTCTTAGTGACTCGACCTTTAGACCCTCTTTGACTACAGCGCCATCTCGAATAACTCGAGCAAGTGCGTGTCGCTTAATTACGCCGCTTCGAACATAAGAACCAGAGATTGTGCCGAATTTGGATGAGCGGAAGATTTCTCGAATTTCCGCAGAACCCATTTGCTTCTCTTCAAACTCTGGCTTGAGCATGCCCTTGAGGGACTTTTCAATGTCCTCCAGAGCGTTGTAAATGACGCTGTAGTAGCGAATGTCAACGCCTTCGCGATCTGCCCGCTCTCTTGCTTTGTTATCAGGTCGAACGTTGAATCCAATGATGACCGCAGCATCCACCGTTGCAAGGTTGACGTCAGACTCGGTAATCGCTCCGACACCACGATGAATGATGCGTAGCTGAACGCTGGCATCAACATCAATCTTTAGTAGCGCATCCTCTAGCGCTTCAACAGCACCTGAAACGTCACCCTTAATAATTAGGTTTAGGGACTCAACCTTGCCCTCTTCGAGAGCCTTGGTGAAGTCTTCCAGCGACATCTTCTTGCGAGTTCTAGCGAGTAGAGCATTTCGATCCGCTGCCTCACGCTTCTCAGCAATTTGCCGTGCCTGGCGCTCGTCCTCAGCGACTACGAACTTATCGCCAGCTCGAGGAACGGACTGTAATCCCAAAACCTGAACCGGCCTGGAGGGGCCTGCCTCTGAAACAGGTGTACCGTTCTCATCAAACATCGCTCGAACACGACCGTGCGAAGAACCTGCGACAATCGCATCTCCCACTCGAAGAGTTCCAGATTGAATCAGCACCGTAGCAACCGCGCCACGACCCTTATCTAGGTTTGCCTCAATGGCAACTCCGCGCGCAGCTCGATCTGGATTCGCTCTTAGGTCAAGCGCAGCATCTGCTGTCAACAGCACTGCATCTACCAGCTTGTCAAGACCTACGCCCTTCAGCGCTGAGACGTCGACAAACATCACATCGCCACCATATTCTTCAGCCACCAAACCAAACTCAGTTAGTTGCTGGCGAATCTTGGCTGGGTTTGCACCCTCTTTGTCCACCTTGTTGACCGCTACCACGATTGGAACTTGTGCGGCTTGAGCGTGGTTTAGGGCCTCGATGGTCTGAGGCATGACGCCATCATCAGCTGCCACCACCAGAATTGCAATGTCCGTAACCTGTGTACCACGAGCACGCATTGCGGTGAAAGCTTCGTGACCTGGGGTATCGATGAATGTGACAGCGCGATCCACGCCTTCATGCTGGGCGTGTACCTGGTAGGCACCAATGTGCTGTGTAATTCCACCCGCTTCACCCGCAACCACGTTTGAGTTTCTAATCGAATCCAGCAGCTTTGTCTTTCCGTGATCAACGTGACCCATCACCGTGACAACTGGTGGTCTGGGCTGCAGTAGTTCCTCGTCTTCGTCCTCAAGCTCAGTAGAGATGTTTAATCCAAAGCCTTCGAAGAGCTCTCGCTCTTCGTCTTCTGGCGAGACAACCTCGACCTTGTAACCCAGTTCTTCACCAAGAATCTGGAAAGTATCTTCATCCAGCGATGCCGTAGCGGTTGCCATCTGGCCTAAATGGAACAAAACCGTAATTAGCTGTCCAGAATTTGCGCCAATCTTGTCTGCGAAATCTTGAATGGATGCACCGCGACGAAGACGAATAACCGTTGTTCCGTCTCCGCGTGGAACAACTGCACCACCTAATGATGGTGCCTCTCTTAATTCAAACTCTTCCTTCTTTACGCGCTTGGATTTGCGAGACTTACTCTTTGATCCGCCCTTACCAAACGCACCGGCTGTTCCCGCTCCTCGACCACCGCGACCACCGGGTCCCGGTCTTGACGGAGGGAAAGCGCCTTTTCCAGCTGGTGGAAAAATCGACGGTCCGCCCGCACCCGTTCTTTGCGGAGGTCTTGGTCCTCGAGGTGCTCCGGTTTGTGGTCGTCCTCCAGCGCGATCAGGTCGTTGACCCTGTGGTCTTGGTCGAGACATACCCTGCGCAGATGAAAATGGATTGTTGCCCGGTCTTGCCATCGGTCGAGGAATTCCCATGCCTTGAGCAGAGGCAAATGGATTATTGCCAGGTCTTGGAATTCCAGTTAGTGGATTTTGTGTTGCAGCGGGAGCTGCCACAGGCTTCTCAACCTTGGGTTCAGGTTTGGCGGCCTCAGCCGGAGTCTCCACTTCAACCGTTTCTTTGGTTTTTGCCTTGGTTGTCTTGGCAGGAGTTTTTTTAGGTGCAGGTTTTTCAGCATTTGGAAAGGCAGCTCGCAACTTGGCAGCGACTGGTGGAGCAATGGTGGAAGATCCACCTTTTACATACTCACCGAGTTCTTCCAGCTTGGCGAGCGCGACCTTAGTGTCGATACCAAGCTCTTTGGCTATGTCATATACGCGTGGAAGCGCCAATTACTTTC
>JACCDY010714499.1_pt1 | contig 39269 bp, 17 predicted proteins | sample 7446391 | NCBI WGS metagenome assembly JACCDY01 (sample SAMN15323451, study PRJNA562643) | freshwater metagenome | isolation source: river surface water | place: USA:Blue River Watershed | collected 2017-08-18
CAGCTCTAGTAATAAATGTGCTCAAAGATGAGAATGATAAAGTTTGAATTCCAGTGAGTGCGTAAGCATTTAACGTAGTTGTTAATACTATGGTAGCACCTATTCCACCCACTGTATAAGCAGGTACTGTGGTTTGTATTCCATTCCAAATGTAAGAAGTAGTAACACTAGAAATTAAAAATGGATTTAAGGTCAAATTATTTATAGTTGAGGTGATACCAAATGGGCCCCTAGCTGTGATTGCAAAACCTGTTATCAGAGAGGTGCTAAACGCCGTGGCGAATCCTGCGGACGTAGCCGAGCCTGTAGTTGATGTAATAAATGAAATGTTTTTTACATCAAGTCTTGATGAGCTTGAAGTAATATTAATTGTTGTTGCAAGGCCAACATTGAGCGTAACAGACAACGTGAGATTTTGTGCGGAGCCATTTGAGCTTCCGCCTGCACCTACAATTGAATTAGGAGAAACAGTGAAACTGGTTATTCGCCAACTATCATTGAACAGAGTGAGGGCTGTTGATGTATTAAAACCATTTGGTGCTCCTTGTACAGTAACGGCTAAGCCTTGAGCATATTGTCTTGATGTAGAAATGCCAAATGAAGTGGTAACCGAGCCAGCTGAGACTGTAGACAAAGTGGGGAAAACTAAATTATTAATTGTTGTGCTAGTTACAATATTTCTAATAGTTACATTTGATAAAGGTGCAGAATTTATCGTGAATGTAATAGTTGCAGTTTGTAAACCAAGAACAGGATTTGTGTAATTTGACACAGATGACAGAACAGTGAAAGGTGCAGCAGTGGACAAGCTAGTTGAGATTGTGCCTGGAATAGATGCTGTTATAAAAACATTGGTATTCTGCGTAACGGCATTTCCAACAGTAAGTTGCTGAGTAGTGCTGAAAGATGATGGAGTGATATAAATATTTGAAGGTACAGCAAGTACAGAGGAATTACTTGAATTCAGTGCAACAGTAAGTATACCAATTGGAGAACGATTAACGCTTGCCACCGCTCCAATTGTGGTTACACCCTGATTACCTACAAACCAATTATTGTTTACGGAAAAATCAAAGACAAAAGGCAAAGCTTGTATCGTTGACAAACCAGTGGCTCCTCTGAAAGATGCAGACAGTGTTATTGATTTTGGTCTAGTAGTAGTTACACCCACTGAAAGTCTTGTAATGATACCAACTTGGCCAGCTGGAACTGTAACTAGGCCAATTGGAATACTCAACAATGTAGAATCTGTGCTGCTTACAATAATTGTAGATGGACTTTGCGATGGAGCACTTAATCTGATGTTTGCAGTAACTAAGTCTTCAGAATACGCAAAAAACGATGATGTATTTAGGCTAAATGAACCTAAGCCGATTGGAATTACAGTAATAGATGACGAAGATGTAGTTATTCCATTTGTAACTGTAATAACTGCTGAAGTGGCTATGCTTGTAGCACCCACTCCCAAACTAATTACTTTAACAAGAGACCCGCTTGGGAAATATACAGGATTAGGCACTGTTATCAAATTATTGCTTGATGTCACTTGCAACTCTTGTCCAGCTGGATTATTTGAAGAAGGATTGAGTATAACAAGTGTGGCGTCTAGCTGTTGCTCATTTACAATATTTGTAGACAAACCAAGAGTTATTGTGTCTGTTGCCAAGCCTCCAGGCGAAGGCACTACCGAAAGAACATTAAAAGTAGGACTTGGGGCATAGGTAAGCCCATTTCTGTTAACAATTGATTTTGTAACACCTGTAATAAAGAATGATTTATCTAAATTATTAATATCATTAGGTGATGTAATAATATATGCTGTGTTTACGCCTACGGCATAGTTTTCAAATATACCAGTAACATCATTCCAAGTTTCATTTTCTAATCTGAAAACTTTCGAGCCAACATCTGGCAGTTCTGAAGTAAATCTTGTATCATTTAGGGATTTTGTTACCGCATAAAGATTGTTTTGTAAAGTTTTCAAAACTCTTACTGAAGAGGAATTTGGTATCACATAAGGTAGATTTAAAGAATAATTTTCATTATCTAAATTCAAATTATCTACATTGAATGAAAATTTAATTTGTTTCCAAATAAATTTTGAGCTGTTTATTTGTGATGGAAGGCCGAACGTATTAATATTTTCATTATTTGCAACAAGCGTGGTGGGTTCAAAAAGATAACCAAATTTTATAATTGGCAAAACATTTGTGTTAACAAAGAAACTTGACGCTGAATAAATTAAAATTAAATTATCATAAATGAATAAATCTGCACCGTTCTTTATGAAAGAAATATTGTAGTCTGTTTTTGAATTAATTGAAACTTGTTGATATGTTTTATCACCAAAAGAAATTAACAATTGAGAGCTGGAAGTATCTAATGTGAAAGCTGCTTTGAGCGTGGTAGTAAATGTTGAAATTTCAATAGATTGTGTTCCTTCTAAAGCTTCAAAAGAAAGCGTAACTAAATAGTTTTCGCTAGTTGTGCATCTATTAAACCAAGTATTATCTTTTGTAGATTCGTAAAACACTTGTCCATTTTTACTATAGATAAGTAAAGAGTTTTCACTTGGACCATAAGATGCAGTTCCCACACCATTTTTGCTTAAAATCTTTTTAAGTTGCCAGTTTGACAAAATATCAAAATTATATGGTTTAAATAGCAAAGTATTGTCTTGATAATTTTGGAAAATGTATTCTTTTGAATTTTTATTTAATTTACCAACAAATGGCTGCCCAATAACTGAGAAATACAAATTGTCTTTGTAGGTTGATAGCTGATAAGGCAAGAGAGCATTGAAGTTGTTATCTGAAGTTTCAAGAACTATCTCTTGAGCAGAGAAAATTCCACTAGACAGTCCTAATTCAACAATTCCATTATTAGTACTAGTAAAGAATAACTTATTGTCATAAGACTTGATATCATAAATTGAACCTGCTCCAGAGTAAAGAGTTAAATCATTTGATAATTCAAATTTTATTTCAGGATTATAAATAGTTGTACTTAGTGAGCTAGCAAAAGAAATGGATGGTAAAGTTCCAAAACCCAAACCTGACTGTGATAATCCAATTGAATTTAGAACAAAGCCAGGAAAGCTATTAGAAGACCCTGTTGAAAAAGCAATTGAGGAGGTGTTAAATGTGCCGAGCCAATTAGTTGCCACACCACCAATAGTTTGAACTGTAGCTGTTAACGAAATAGGGAAAGTGGTTGCACTACCTGTCACTGATACAGATTGTATGGAGCCGTAAAGAGCTGTGGCTGAAGCTATTGTTGATAAACCATTTACCAAAAGTTGTGGTGATGAAGTATAGCCAAACCCTGGACTCACAATCTGAATATCGCTGACACGATAAAGAAAGTCAGGTGTTAAAACAGCACCTCCTGGAGCAGTGAGAGAAATTAAAGTAGTAGTTCCAATTCCTGCAGATGTAACTGAAACAGAATAAATTGAATCGAATTGTGTTACGGCTGATGCCACAGCTTGGCTTCCAAAGCCAAGATTGCCTGTAATAGTTACTGAAGGATTAGTATTAGTATATCCATAACCTTGACCACCAGGATTTAATCCAATTGAAATTATCTGACCATTTGGATTAGTAATTGCATAGCCTGTAGCCTGAACTCCGCCAGCCACTGGTGCTTGAATAGTTACTGTAGCTCCAGCAGTATATCCCACGCCACCTGCCAATAAGTTCAGCTTAGAAATATATCCTTGTAAAACGGGGCTTAATCCTACGCCAGTAATTGGTCCTCCTACAGTTATATTTGGTATAGAATTGATATTAGTGCCAGTGTTGGTAACGATAACACTTGAAATACCATATGATAAAACTGGTGAAAGATTTGCTGGAATAAAGCTTGAGCTAATTGAATAGAAGAAAGAATTTCCTGACCACAATCCAGAGTTGAGTACTGTTACTGCTTTTACGCTTACTGGCGGTGTTTGAACTACTTGCCACGCAAGATTTTTAAGATTGTTAGCTGGAGTTCTGAATATTCTTGGGATATTAGCAGTGGTAGCGTAAACATATGCCACGCTTTCTTCAGGATACTGATGCAGTTCAAATTTAGAAATTGGCAATGCATCATCTCCCCAGGTAAATGAAGCAAATGGGCCAGTAAATACACCATTTTGATAAACGAAAGTTTTTCCATTTTCAGTGCCAATAATTACTTGTCCATTTACTGAAAGCATTGCAGTAATAGCTTTGCAACCAAGAAAACCAGGAAACACTAACTCAATAAGTTTTGAATTGTCCCAAACATAAATAGTAGCCTGACCTGCTTTAGATGCTCCAACAATCAATACTGGTTTGTCGTTAAAAGTAGTAGATTCTGTAACTGTAAACAGCACATTTGTGATTAGCTTTGAAACTATATTCCAAGTATAAATATAAACCTGGTCGCTAGCTACTGTTGCAGTGCTATAAAGAACGTTGTTTCCAAAATCTTTAAATTGAAACTGAATTGAAAGAATTCCATCTTCAATACTTTCAGGTAAAAAGATTTGTGCAAACTCACTGTAGTCTAACCAATTTCCAAATTCGCCATCTGGAAGTATTCGATATCTGAATGCTTTTACATCTGATAGTGAGTCTTCGGCAACAAGTTTTGTGGTAATAATATTTGAAGTAGTAAATGAAATTAAATTGAATGAATCAGGATTTACAAAACTTACAGATGCTGTAGGCCCCTGTGTATCAATCAAGGCAGACTCATAGTAGAAACTCTCCACTTGATTGGTTTGTGAAACATTTCCTACTTTGTCGGCCACTTGTAAGCTATACTTATAATATCCTGAAAGTGGCTCACCAGTGGTTATTCCCATTTTATTAGCAACAAAACTTGGGTATGCTACTACAGATTGTATTCCAGAAAGACTGTCTGTATTAAAGCCAAACCACGAACCATAAAATACCTCACCTGCTGGAGTTTTTTGTACTATTCTTGCGATTGACAATCCTGCACCAGAATCTGAAGCAGTGGATATACTTAAAGGAACGCTCTTTGGATTGTCGGCAATTTTTGATAAAATACCCACAGTAGGAGCTGTATTATCTAAGGTGTAGTCTGTGCTAAATCCTGTTTGCGGAGTTTTTACATCAGAAACACTTAGCCCATAAACGCTTGCATTAACTAAAGAAGTGCTAACAGTTCCTAAAGTAATAGTTTCATATGTTGAAAAAAGTTGATAAATTAAATTTGGATTTGTAAAAAATCTATATTCTTTCCCATAATTTGGAAGCAAGAAGTTAGAGCTGTTAGAAACTGCGGGAATAAAGTTACCAGAATAAGTAACAACTAAATTGTATGTAGCTGGAAAAATACTAGTTGAAATGCTTGCAATTTGAGAACTTGAAATTGCAAAGTTCATAAAAATAGTATTGTTCGAATTTGATTTTTCTGTTAATTGATAAAGCTCACCGTTTTGAAAAACTGAATTCCATTGAGTGGACAAGTCTGTTTCCCTAATGTAACCTGCTGGCGAATTCAACAGTTTTAATTTAACTTGATTTAAGCTACTTACTTGAGATATTCCATTTACTCCTACGCCAAGTTTAATGAATCCTGGATATTTGTAAAAACTTGAAATTCCTGTGAAAAGCAAATTGTTGTCTTCGATGACAAAAGGACATGCCACGGCATTACAAATCCACTCTGTTGAAATAACATCTTGCATCCATAATGTATCCCCAAATAAATTTCCTTCAGAAACCAAAACAGTGGGCTCAAGCTTTCCAGAGCCTGCGGGATTTGCATTTTTCTTTACCCATTGTTTGGTTTGAACTTGATAAACGCCATTTGTTGATTTATCAAACTGACCAGTTAAGAGAACATAGTCGCATGGCTGAAGATACACACCGTCGGTAAAAGTGGGCCCAAAAAGACCAGCTGGAGAAGTGAAAACCGCTTTGACGGTAAACGTGATGTTCTCATAATAGAAATTTTTAATTGTATTAAACTGGAAATAAGTTTCTACCTGAGGATAATTAAATGTAGAAATTCCATATGTATTTTGTTGAATTAAATTTTTACCATAACTTGCGGTGTAATCTACATTCTCAGAAGAGAAAAGAGAGAAGTAGCTCTTCTGTTTATCGTAAGAAAGCCCAGTATTATATGTTCCCTTAATTACAGATGAGCGTAAAAAAATATTTCCATTTCCAACCAAAGAAAAGAATGGATAAAAACCATAAACTAAAGAGTTGGTGTCATTAGGCTCAGATAATATTTCTTCAAGATTGAATACAAGCGGATTATTTGTGTTATTTACATTCAATGTTACTGTGGGCTTGAGATAAAATGCATCTTTTACGTTTTGTTTTTGTATTGTGAATGTCACTGAGTGAGTGTTGTTCAAGCCTAAATTGAATCCCGATGTAACAGTATAAAATCTTTTTTCACCAGAATCTGTTAATAAACTTAAATATACTGGGCCATTTACATCTGTTTTGAAATCTGTGAAGTCAAATACAATTGCATTGTAAGTAGACGCATTGGTGATGTACTGCCGCATGTATGTGGGCTGATTATAAAGTTGCCCCAAGGACGCATTCTTTGCACTTGTATCTGTGAATCCTAAAACAAATTTTCCAGTGTTTTGAGCAAGAGAGTTTGCTGTTATAGTTCCTGTCATTAATGAATATCTGTATGTTTCTCTAGGGTCAAAAGTTACAGCACCGTCGTAGTAAAGTCTGAGTCTTGCAAATCTTACGTTTGTTTCGCTAAGTATAAATTTGAGCTCTAAGTTTCCTGTAGTTGGACTGAATAAATCTGTTCCAGTGACATTTGAGACATAAGTCCAATTTAAAAAAACGTCAGATACTTCAATGGAATATTTAAAACTTGGGAGTGTTGCTGGACATTCAGGAGGAGTGGCAATTTGAACTGTCAGTTTTAGTTGAGTGATAGTACCAAGTTGCCCAAAATCATACAAGAAGTTTAAGCTTGTATTTACATTTTCCGATGCAGTATTGATGATGAATGTGTTTGGATTTGTTGAGCTTATAGATGTTAAATTAGCAACATATGGCTGCCCAGGATTTATTGTATTCAGGCCTAAACCAGGACCAGTGTTTATCGAAATTGGAACATTGCCAGCATTTTGCACTGTAATTAAATTAGTAATTAAAGTGGATGTAGAGTAATTGTAAGGCTCGTTAGTTCCTATCCAGGCAGAAAAAGTAGCAGAAGTGGATAAATTATTTATTGTCCTTATATAAAAAGGCGGTGTAAGGCTACCAGTGGAATTGCTTTGAGAGTAGAAAAACAATCTGTCAGTAACAGACGTGGTAATTGAGCATGTTTGGGCTAATCCTGCATCTGTTACATTCAATTGTAATTCATTCGAGCCAGAATAATTAATTACAGAATAATAATTAAACTTAGAATTACTTACTGGCAATGTTACACCTGACGAAGTTTTTAGTAAATCAGTAAAAGTAAAATCATCAAAATTCAAATTAGAATCGAAAGAATATGCTGTATTTATAATATTTGGATTTGTTGTAGGTAAATTGAATGACGCAGTTAAAGTTACTTCATTAGAAAAAGTTGGAATTGAGGATTGTATTTCAGCAGCAGAAATATTATTATCTTCATCATTTAGTTGATTATTATAAAATTGAACAGTGGGAAATCCGTTAACAGTAGCATTATTAGTAACGCCACTTGACGGAGAATTATTTAATGTGAACCAACTTTTTAACTCTTGGGCAGCGTAAAAATTACCTGTATCATTTTGTAGATATAGATTTGTGTCTGTACTTATTTTGTCATTCGGCATCACCGCCGCAGAAATAGTTCCTTGACAAATTCCAGATTGAGTTGATTCTAAAATTACTGTATATGTTGCATTTTGAATGTAAAATCTAAACTCGCCATATAAATTTAATGCGGTGCTTAACAATGATGAAGTAAAAATATATTCTGAAACAACAATGTTGTTTTGTGAATCTGAAGGTTTGAAAATTAATTTACACTGAAAAATCTTTTCGCTTTCATTTAATACTTCAACAAGAGTACAAAAAATTCCAGATTGTGTAATTTGAGCTACTATGTCTGGATTTGTAACTGAAATAAGATTGTATCTTGCCGTAGGTACATTTGATGAATCAGTAGACCAAGTAGTATCGTCTATAGATGTGTAAATGTTTAATGTTTTAAAGGTGTCGTCAAATGCAAGTTGCTGTCTTAAATATTTTGTTGAGCCTGTGCTATTTGTAACATTTATTTCATAGAAAAAACTTTGTCCAGGGACATAATTCAAACTATTTGCATAGTTATTTACAAATGCTTCGAAAAAGAAAACATTATCTGAGGAAGACAGCTGAAATGGTGTGGTTGTTCTGTAATTTCTATAAAAATTTGGAGACCAAGTAGCTTGAACAATACTTGTTGAAAAAATTGTGGGTAAATTACCTTGATTAAATTGTGAATTCAAAACTTGGGCAGTTTTAAAAAGTTGTAAACCATCTTGCGAATAGTTATCCCTGGCAATGTTTGATGTTGAATTTAAAATTAAGCCATCCCAGAAGTAAGATGCTATTCCTGAATCATTATCAGTAAGATTTCCCGCATTACTTGCAGCCTCTGCCTCAAAGTATAGAGGTGACGAAACATAATTATCTTTTGTAGCTCCGATTGCATTTGGTGTGTTTGGTGAAGCTATTATGCTTGAGCAAACTGTTAATTCATCATAGACATTCAATCCCTGTGGGTAAACCGCTTGCTCGCCATTGCTTAAAGTAACACTTAAAGCAAAGAAAACTTTTTTATTGCCTGATGAACCTGAAAGCGGCCAGTTAAGTATTTGAATGTTTCCAACACCAGATGTATTGCTAAAAGTCACAGACTGACTGTTTGGTAAAAAGGTATTTACTACATCATAATTAGCTAAATCTACAGTGTAATTAGTTTCAAAATTATAAGGGCTAGTAAAGCTTGTTGGTGTTAGAACATATGCTTGTTCAAAAGTAGGGTCGTTTGAGATTTTAAGGTAGCTAATTCCTGATATTGAAGGCGTGGCATCTTCATTTTGCGGATTTAGATTAAAAATTTCAAGTTGAAAAACAATATTAGCGGTATTGTTTTGTTGATTGAAAGTTTGAAAATTATCTGTCAAAAGTGTATTTGGTGATACGCCTTTTACACTATCTGGATTTACCAAAATTACATTCTTTGCATATTTACTGAGTAGAAGTCCCCTCGGTACAATTTTCAGATTCCATGACATTTATAAAATATTTCCAGATTTAAGCTTCATAACCTTGAAAATAATCTGAAATAGCCTTAAAATCATCAAGTTTTATGAAATTCAAATGAGTAAGTAAGCTTTCTTTTTTAGAGCTGAAATCGAAATTGAAAGATACTTTGTCTGAAGAGGTATTTAAAGAGTTTAATTTCATGAAATAATAATTTGCGTCTTCAATTTGCCAGCTTATTATATCGGAAGAGTTTATCTTCAAAGTGTTAAAATGAATACTTAATTCACAAGCACTGCCCATTACTTTGATTATAATCACATCATTAAAATGCTCATTGATATTGCAATCAATTTTGACAGAAAGTTCTACGTTTTCACTAAATGAATAACCAGCAATTTCTTCTTGCAAATTGAAATCTTGCAAATAAAATGCCTGTCTCCATTCTTTACTTTTTTGATATTTCCACATTGGTACTATTGATTTAGTACACGGTTTCAATATTTTATTGATTTCATTTTTTGAAACAATAGAATCATTTTTAGTTGTAAGTGTAACATCTTGATTATGAACAAGACAGCCGTTTGCATAAAATCCTATATTTTCAGCAAGTTTTAAGGAATAAATTTTTTGCTCGCCAACTAAAATTATGTTTTTTACAGTTTTGATTTCATTTTCAAATTTCACTTGCTCATTATTTTTTAATCTGAAAGCATTTACATAGCTGTTTTGTGAAAGAGAAAATACACAACAATTCTTACTTATCTTCAATGATGATTCATCATTGAAGATAACCTGTAAAACTTCAAAATGACTGTGCTTAGTGATAATTATGTCCACTAACTTTTCTGCAAAATTACAATCTATGCCCACTATCTTATGCTCATTAGTTAACTTAGAGGCTTTAATATTTCCTTTAAGTGTTTTGACAACCGTAGATTCGTGTATGCCAGAAGATGTAAAGCATTCTTGTTTTCTTGAAGGCATTACATTGTTGGAATATTTGTCAGTTTTTGTTGCATCTTGCTGCAAGTATCTCAAGTTTGAATTAGATGGAGGATTACAAATCGAAAAATCATAACTAGGTGGCTCTGTTTGCGAGTGGCTCAAAATATTATTTGCATAATAGCAACCATCATTTTCTAATTGCAAAGAAACTACAGGAACAATTGTTTTTGCAATTATTTTTTCTACTTTCTCAATGCCATTAATTGTTTTAATATAATCACCAGCTTTTATCTGCCATACTTTTCTAAAAGTATTATCAGTGTAAGAAAAAATACAATGATTTTCTGAGCATTCAAGTTTTGATTCTAAACAATATAACGCATAAACTATTTGGTCGCTTATGATTGTTTTTTCTTTAACTCTGAAAGTGGTAAATATTGCAGGGGAAACGGGGCCAAAAACAAAATCTCCAACCATCAAATCTTCTGCATTTTTTGTCTCTGTTTCAGAAATGTTAATTTTAGTACCGAACGTTACACAGGATTGTTGTGAATCTTGTGAAGTTTTAACAGCGGAACTAAATTTATTATCATTGTTTACTGTTTGAGTGATAAAGGAAGGGTGGGCGTTTTGAGAATGTGATAAAATATTGTTAGCAAAATAACAACCTTTGTTTTTTAACAAAATTCCAATAACAGGTTGTGAGCTCATGATTTCTATTTTATCTATTGTGTAATTTCTATCAAAACCTTTTATCTTGTCTCCAATGTTCAGCTCATATGCATGCTTGAATGTTTTTGTCTCTGGGCAAAAAATACAATGGGATTCAGAGCAATCTAAAGTTTGCTCCCCAATATAAAATCTGTAAATAGATTCACCATTACTATAAAAAATACTTTCAATTTCAAATTCAGCAAAATTTTCATTATCATCTAATCCAAGTATTGAATCAGTAATTTTTATATCCTCTACTTTCTTTGAATCGGTTGTATTTATTTTGATTAGCGTTCCGAATGCTACACAAAAGGACATGGTTCTAAAACTCAAAGGAGTAATTCCTGGAGGAGTGACAGCTGGCTCCGGTGTAGCTGGCTCCGGTGTAGCTGGAGAAGTGGGCGGAGCAACAGGCGGAGCAACAGGTGGAGCAACAGGTGGAGTTACAGGTGGAGTTACAGGAGGAGTGACAGGTGGTGTTACAGGAGGAGTGACAGGAGGAGTGACAGGTGGTGTTACAGGAGGAGTGACAGGAGGAGTAACAGGAGGAGTGACAGGAGGAGTGACAGGAGGAGGGACAGGTGGTGTTAGTGGCGGTGAAGTGGGTGAAGTGGGTGATGAGGGGCTTGATGGAGCTGATGGAGAGTACGGTGTGCCTGGAATTCCAGGGACAGATGGAGTGCCTGGAGCAGATGGAACACCTGGAGCAGATGGAACACCTGGAGCAGATGGAATACCTGGAGCAGATGGAACACCTGGAGCTGATGGAACACCTGGAGCTGATGGAGTGCCTGGAGCAGATGGAACACCTGGAGCAGATGGAACACCTGGAGCAGATGGAATGCCTGGAGCAGATGGAATGCCTGGAGGTGGAGGTGGAGGTGAAATTTCTGAAGATAAAACATGCAACAATCCTTTTGAATCTATCGAGTACAATCTATTGTTGCCTATTGCTGGTGCTGAATAAAATCTTTCAAAATCATTGTTAAGCTCACCACCATATTGATATTCCCAATTAATTTGTCCATTTTGGTTAATTGAATAAATTGACTGAGTAGTGGAAACATAAATATTTCCTTTATCATCTATCGCAGGTTTTTGAGGAGTTCCAGAAATACGAACAGACCAAGTTCCTAAAGCACCAGTTTCTACATCAAAATAGCCCAAATAAGGTGCTATTGCTCCAGTAGAGGACCCTTGCAATAAATTTCCGGCTACAAGTATTTTATTTTGATATAATGCAATTTTTGGCTCTGGTGCAGATTTTGAGCCACTAAATTGAGTTTCCCAATTTTTATTACCCATATTGTTATATGAAAGAATAAAATAATCATAAGAAAATTCAGGAAAACCTATTGCATCTGTAAATAAAGTTAAAATTATACTTGACTGGCTCGAAGACCAAATTATATCTTTGCTTACGTTTGTTACCCTAAATCTAAAATCGTTTGCTGTGATGGGTTTAACCCAATTCACCATATTTGTTGGTTTTATAGAGCAAAGATAAAACTCTGGAGGTCTTTCAGGAAATGTTTTATCAATAATTTTTAAAACTACATATATATTGTCATTAGAATCAATCACAATCTGGCTTGAATTGTCCACTTGATAAAAAGCATTATTGAAACCGAAGTCATTTATCCACTTTGTATTTCCATTTGGCTCAACAGCGGCCATTCCTTGGTTTAAAGTTATTACATAAATTGTGCCATCGTTGCCAAGTGCAATACTTTCGTTTTGCAGATTTAAACCATTTGTCCACAAAATGCTAGAATCTGTCACTCCTGGAAAAGTTGGCTGTTTGAATGCTTTCAGTCTTAATCCCTCAATAACATATATTGTTTGGTTTAGAGATACTATTGGATTACTTTGAACAATATTTCCTGTGTATTGTGTTGTAAATTGCACAACTGGAGAATTTTGAGGAAAATCAGATATAGCAATAAAGTTAGATAATGATAAGCCATTTGTTGAATAAAAATAATAAATAAAATTATTTTTTCCTATCACTGGTGCGGCTATATTTTGCGGGAAATTTGCTGCAAATCCACTTTCTCGTCGATATAAAAGTTTATAATTACCTGTGATTCCTGAACCAAAAGTTAACCCTGAGTTAGATAAATTTTGACCATATTTTGGCCACACAGAAGTATCAAGGCTATTAGGTTGAGGCGGAGGTGATGGAACACTTGGAACACTTGGTGATGTAGGAGATGCAGGAGATGTAGGTGATGCTGGAGATGTAGGAGATGCTGGAGATGCTGGAGATGTAGGAGACGTAGGAGATGTAGGAGATGTAGGTGATGTAGGTGATGTAGGTGATGTAGGAGATGTAGGAGATGCTGGCGAAGAAGGGTTTTTGCTAAAATATGCAATTATTGTGTAAGATTTATTTTGAAGTAAGGCGATTAAGTAGTTATACTTTGTACTTCCGTCTACGGACCAATATTTAAAATAGTATGTTTGTAAAATGCCTGTAGATAAGTTATAATAGTTACCATCAACGGTGCTTAAAAAAGAGTAAAGAGTGGTAGAGCCCTCTAATAATAAGGTTTTTGGTGTAAGAAAGTTTGCAACCCCATTTAAATCTTCTGGTGAAATTGACACGGCGGCTCCGATAGGCTCACCGCTTTCTAAGTCAACAGCTTGAACGCTCCAGTTTACATTTTCAGGAGGCGGAGGTGCAGGACCCAATGTTTCTTTTCTGTAGAAAGCATTTACATTAAGATTGAAATTATATATAGGAACCTGAAGCGTGTTTGAATAACTTGCAAAATCCAAATATGTCCATTTTACAAAAACATAATTTGAAATGGTATTATTTACAGTATCAACAAACGAGCCGCTTAAAGGAGCAGTTATAATAGATGGTGTGGGTGAGTTATAGCTCAACTGAAAATAAGTAGTTCCAGAAGTGTTTCCATTCAAATCACTTGGAAAGTTAACCATAGTTACGGCTAAAGAATTTGTTGATTGTTCATCATATGCATTAACAAGAATGTTTCTTGTTACAGTGCTTGGAGATGGAGATGGACTTGGAGATGGACTTGGAGATGGACTTGGCAAAGGTGCACAATCTATCGTAAAAATCTTAAAATCATACAATCTGAATTCGTTTGGAAAAGTGTTAGTAATTTTTTGTAACTGAACTTGAATCTGATTTAAAATTTTATCTGACCTTAAGTAATTTGAAAAATTAAAATACAATTCAAGGCCGTAGCAAGTGGTATTGTAAAGTCCACCGTCACTAGGGTCTGTATTTAAAAAAGAAATAATAGAAGCCTCTTGTCCACATACTGAAAATGTATCGGGATTAGATAAGCCGTCGTAATAAAAAGAAAAATCTATCAGATATGTGTTTTTATCAATATCAGCAGATTGAATATCAGAATAAGCAACAAAAAATAGTGAAACCCAATCATATTTTTTGTAATTTAAATCTGATAATAAATATCTTCCGCTCATTCCAATGTAATAATTACCGTTTAAAAGAGGCGACGACAAATTTGTTGAAAAAGTTGTTTTTTGATTTGTTTTTGTGTCTGGAACACCATAATCGTAAAGATAACCTTGTGAATCAGATGTCCAAGAAACAGTGGGCCAATTAGGCGTATATTCAGGTCTAGGTGTAGGCCCTGGTGCGACAATAAATTGGCTCAAATACTGATAACAACAATTTTGTGATGAAATAGAAGGCAAAATACCCGTATCAATATTTACGTTTGAAGATGGAATTGGAGAGCTTGGGCCTCCAGTAATTTCTGCTTTGATGTTGATTGAATTTTGATAAACAAACTTTTTTACCTCCACTCTGCATTCTCTGAGCCCATCAAAAAAGTTTTGGTAATTTGCCTCGTCAAATAAAAGCTCTGAATAATAAATTGAACCCTCAGTGTCATTTTTCACTTTAGTCAATGGAGCTACCCTTTTATTGCCAGGATTGTTATAAAAATCAAAATAAAATGCTAATAAATAATTTTGATTAATTACTCCTGCGGAAAGATTGTCCACTGCGTGGCTTATTACTTTGGCATAAACAAGTACGTTGTTTTGAGCTTCATTTTCAGCATTTACTGTGCTAATAATTTGAACATCTTTATATGAGTCAAACCTGTCAGAAAAAATGTTATTATTGAAAGTTTTATAAAAAGTAATTGAAAAACTTGGTAATATTTTTTCAAAAATGTAATCCGATGACACTGAAAAAGCTTGTAAAGATTGGGTTTTAAATGTTTCCGCTTGTTCTTCAAATGTAATTGATGATTCCCCGTTGACACTAATGATAAGATTTTTGTCTGAAATTAAGGAAGTTTTTTCAGAATAAATTTGAATGATTTTTTCGCCTACTTCAACATAGAACGTATTTTCTTTCAATTTTTTTATTTTCTTAAAACTAAGAGTAACGATGTCGTAGTTTTCATTTTTGAAATTGAAAGTAATTTTTTTGGACTCAATATTTATTTTACTTTCCAGATTAGCATTGAATAATTTTTTGTTTTCTATGAGTGTAAAATTTTTAAATGAGCAAGTAAAATTCTCATCTATTAAAAAATCCACACCATCATTTTTTTGGTTAAAATTAATCTGCATATATCAACAACATTTTTTTAATTACTAAACTACTTTTACATTTCAAGACAACGTTAGACAAATCATTTTTATTTTTCAAAATGTACACATTGTTTATCATATCCACTGAGAAATTATTAGAACTTTCAAATAGCACTTCACTTGAAGATTTAAACATCAGTCTTACTTCTGAAACATTCCCAGGAAAGTAAAAATAATTTTCACTTTGCAAATTTAAATCTTCAGTAATCCAACCAAGGTTGTCATATTTATTTACAGCCACTCTTTCTCGATTTATCTCAATGAAGCTCATTTCTTTATTTAAAACTGGAAGCAATTTTCTCTCTACTTTTCTAAGATAGAAAGGGTTTTTAATCTTATAGCCATTCAAAACATAATCTGAATTATCATCCGTATCAATTAATTCTAATTTTGATGGCGGCAAAATTTTTATAGACTCGACAACTTCAAGCTTTTCAAAATAATAAATTGAAGTATTTTTTTTCAAATTGAAAATTGGGACATAAAGTTTATCAGTTTTTATTAGACAGCTTTCAGGTAAAATAATTGAACTTGATTTTGTTTTGATTTCATAATTAGCTTCATCTTCAATATAAATTAGACAATCAACAGATGAATATAAACTATCACTAAGTAAAATTGTTTGTTTTGATAAAGATTCAAATGAAAGCTCTCGTTTAACAGGATTCAAAGTAAAATTATTAAGGTTTTTAGTTGTGTTTAAACTTTTAACACTGAAAGAACTTGTATTTGCTACTTTTTTAATAAAGTTCATGTAAGTGATTTGATAACTATCAGTAACTAAACCACTGGAGGTTTTAATTTCCAAAATTAAATAGTTCAAAATGTTGTTTGGAAAAACAACATTATCAAAATCAAAAATTACATTAAAAAAACCTGCTGAAGCATTTTCAAATATACTGCAAGCGTCTATAATAGTAAAATTTTCATCAGATGTTTTAAAATTTAACAAAAATTGTGTGTCACTAGCCGGATTGTAATTCAGGCTTGTATTTTTAATTGTTAATCCAAAATATTTTAAGGTAGAAAAATTATATCCTTGCAAAAAATTAAATCTTATAGATGTTCCTTGGTTATTGTTTGTGGTGTAAATTGTTGAAACAGTATTGAATAAATTGTTGCTAAGAGTTATGTTAAGCGGTTGAAAATCAAAATCAAAACTATCTGAATATTGAAAGTAGTTGAACGCCGTGGTTACATTTTCAAAAAAATTAAGGTTGTTGTTTTGGGAAGATATGGTTTTGAATACTGGTGTATTTGTGGTTTGTGAAATTGATGTTGACGCCGAGTTATTGATTGTCAAACTTATTGGATAACTTAAACTTACAGAATAATCGCCTACAAGTGTGAAAAAGGTTTCTCCATCATACTGAAAAATATAATCTGAATTTTTCAACGGAATTTTAGCTGAATATGTAGTGAAATTATCATTTTTTCCGATACAAGTAACTAAATAATATACAGTTTTATATTGACCAAGAGATTGAGTTCTTGTAAGATAAAAAACATTTGATGTTTGACCTACTGTGTCTTGAACAATAGATTTATAAACTAAAATTTTTACAAAGAAAACTTTCAGATTATTTTCTTGGCCGTTAATGTAGTTTGTCCTATCAGACGATGACAAATTAAAAGGATAAAAATCATCAGAAATTACTTTAGACAAAATTTGTTTTCCGTTTTTAGATTGTCTTTTGTACGTAAAATTTTGGTCATCATAAAACGAAAGAGAATAGCGAGGAATCTCATTTAATATTGTTTGCTCAGACGGAGTGAAGCTAAGTGTTTTGAAATTATTCTTTTTTGGATATTTGAAATTAACCACCTACTTGACCACCTGCTCCGCCAGTATTTCCGCCTGAAGTTCCTCCTCCAGAGCCGCCTATAATATTGCCGCCAGCATTTCCTCCGCCAGTGCCACCAGGCGGACCACCAGTATTTCCACCTCCTGTTCCACCTCCTGAAGGTCCTCCAGATTGCCCCGTAGAATTGCCTGAGCCATCAGCCACAAAGGTTCTGAAGTAAATTGTTCCATATTGCCCTGTTATATCAGTAACGTAAAAATATCCATTTTCTTGGATGTCAAGAGAAACTGGCCTTGTAAAAACATTTGAAAGCGAGTAATTGTTAGTGCCATCTTGGCTTATCTCAATTAGCTTTGACCTAATTTTGCCCAATCTATCATTTAGCAAAATTAAGTAATTATCATCTTTAGGAAACGCTTTTACGGCATCAAAATTTTGGTAATCGTATTTATTTATCAGAGAAGCTGTATTTCTGTTGTAAACATAAACTGTGCCCATTATAGTGGTAGTACCAATACCTGGGTTTGCAACTAATAAAATATTGCCTGGTTCCAAAGCTCCTCTGTCAAGAACTACAGTAGAGCCGCCAAGCTTCTCATTGAAATTGAAATTACCAATGCTGATTTTATAATTAAGCTCAAAAAGATTATTGTAAGCTCTAACAGCATTGTTTCCAACTGTAGAAACCACTAGAGTTTCATTATCAGTAAAATCTAAATGCAAAGGCTTAAATATATTATCGAAGTATATTGGAAGCACTTGCACTGGAATTGAGTAAAAAGTGGCATAATTTGGAAATTGATTATTTCCTTGCCAATAACTCCATAGAACTGTTGAAGTTTCGTCAGCAGTTCCAAATGTTACAGGGTCTGTAATTACCTCTACAACATTATTTTCAAAATTAAGAATTGTGCCTATACCTTGGTTTTGATTAATTACAAATTCAGAAAAGGATGTATTTGTGTATGTAATAGTTTCATTTTCTGGGTCGTTGCCATCACTTCTCCCTGTTGTAGGAACTTGAAAAGGAGGATTAGTTTCAGGATTTTGAATTTGGAATTTTACCTGCTCGGGGTATTCATTGATTATAGCATCCATTGCTGTGGTTGCCGTGGCATAAAAAGTTGCAGATTGATTATTAGAATTAATAGCGAATAACCCAGTATTATTTTGGTCAAAAAATGCTACATTAGATAGATTATAAGAAACACCATTTATGTAAAGAGAAAGTTGTTGCAAATAGTTTGTAGGCAAAACAAGAAATTGACTAAAAGGAACATAAAGTTGTTTTGTATTTGGGTTATAAAATGCTCCTAATACTGCAAATGCCCTATCACATCGTGGCAATGTAATGTTTCCCTGTATAGCCCTTGATAATAGACCATTCGAATCTATTTCAAGCACTCTATCGTTACCAGTATCGGCAATAAAGTATCCATTTTCAAAGTTTGAAACATAATGTTGTGGATTATACAAACCTGTTTCGAGACCAGCAAAAGCTTGATATGGAGATAAATAGAAATTATTGTTTATGTCAGCCAAGCTATTTGAAACATTTCCAGACGCAATCTGCAAGTTATTAGTAGATAGATAAACATATTTATTCAAATCTGACGTGTTTTCAATTTGTATTTGGTAAGATTGTGTATTGTCATTTGGCACAGGTAAAATATCTAAGTTTGTTAGTGTGCCTTGTGTCCATTTGAATCTTGGGTATGCTCCAGCTGGTGCGTTATTGACATTAGTATCATAGATAATTCCAGTAGCCTGTCCAAATACAGTGTAGTAAAGCGAAATACTACTTAGTACTGGGGCGGCAAGAGTATCAATATTTGAAGCATTTAAATAGAACATCAAATCTATAAATCTGCCAGATGCATTTATTGCTGTACTGCCACCTGAAACTGGATAGATGCGTGTTCTTTGACTAGATGCGTTTAATTCTTGAAGCGTGTTGGCGGTTCTGTAATAAAATTGAATAGATGATGTGCCATTTGCGGAAATAGGCGTGGCAAATATAAAACTTCCATAATCAAATGTTGCACCGCCTCCCACTCCCGAATCAAACCTGAAAACAAATACTCCATTTGGGGCGTACCTATTTGCGTTGAAAGCAAAAATTGAATTTTTGAAACCATATTTTTGTCTGTAGTTTAACACTTTAGGATAAGAAACTCTCAATAAATTGGTATCGAATTCTGGTAAATACCAGCTTAATTGGAATACATCACTATTTGTCCAGCCAGTTTCTGTACTCCACTTGAAACCAAAACCAATAATAGATGGATTTGGTTGTGTGGTAAAATTACTTAGCGGAACAAAACTAAAAATATTGTTGTTCAGTAAGCCGTTTGACCTTAAAACAAATAAATTAGAAATTCTTATGTTTGTTCTTGCAGGATTATTTGAAAGAGAAAAAGTTATGTTAGTTCCGTCACTAAAATTATCAGCAAAAATTAAGAAACAGCTTATTTGACCAAGAGTTTTTGATGATGATTCGTTCAACGTGGAAATAGCCACTGCAATTGTATCTTGAATATCTAAAGTCTTAGTGCTAAAGGTCACATAAGAATATCTTGCGATTATGTCTGCCTGTACTTGTGTGCCTTGAACTATTTGCTCGCCAACAAACCAATTTGGAGGTGTGGTGGTTCCGCTAGATGGTGTGGCGATACCCAAATATCCTATTGGCTGTGTTAAGGTAATTCCTCCGCTTGTCAAGCTTGTGTCGCCCACCCCAAATAAAGAAGTGGACAATGATGAAATAGTATTCGAAGCAAAAGTGGTTAGCGTGGTGGTCAGACCGTGTATTCTGTTGTTAAGGCTATCTGCCACAAACACTGTACCAAAGCCCTGCTGTGCGTAAATACCTGTGGGTCTGCTAAAGTAGATTAAACTAGATGTGTCATTCAAACTTCCAGCAGTGCCGAAAGTATATCCAAATCTAAACTGGTTATTTGTTGTTCCCACTCCTACGCTTACACCATTATAGCTTATTACACGATTGTTATCTGTATCTGTGATTAAAAGATTCATGCTATTATTTCTAGAAGTAAAAGCTAAACCTTGAGGGTGGTCAAAACCTAAAGAATTAGTTGTAGAAACTCCATATGAAACAAATGCTGTAGTAATGTGGCCAGCACCATCTGTTAACACATTAATTAACCCGTTATTATTTCCATTATAGAAAACAATAAATGTGTCAAAATCTGAATAATTAGTTCCTGAATTTGCCACTCCTATCGTTGAAATTGTTCCAACTAATGAATTGTAAAAAGTAAAAGCCGCTCCAGTACCTACTACGTTAGATGATTCATCAAAAGTAATAAGGTTTGTATTAAATATTCCAAAGCCTGCAGAATTTTGACCTAAAACTTGATAGACATTATACTTGTTATTTGCTTCAAGACCACAAAGAACTCTATGATTATTGTAATCTGCAACAAATAAGAAATTATTCGAGCCAATAGTTGTGGCGAAAACTCCCCTTGGGTCACTCAAAGATTGATAAATACCAGTTATGCTCTGGTCGCCAAATTGATATGTTTTCTGCCAGTTAGGGTTACCAGACTGCCACATATACTTTTGAATCTGATTATTTCCTGAATCAGCTACATAAAATGTGTTTCCTAATCCGTACACACCTTTTGGAAAATTAAAACCGTTGCCAGAGCCAGGGCCTGGTACTCCAGAGCCATCGTTTGCTCCTATTTTAGCAATTAAGTTTGTCAGCGTAGCATCGGTAACAATTATTCTGTGATTAAAAGTATCCGCAATGTAAAGATAGCCGCTAGAATTATCAAACCATAATCCGAGTGGAGAATTTAAATTCAAATTTGGGTCAAAATCTATTCTGCGATTAATGTAAGAACCAGTGGTGCTGAATGAAGAGACGAAAGAATCCTGGGAACTTGAAACATAAATTGTATTTGCAGAGCCTGTTAATCCATAAGGCATATTAATTGTTCCAGCTTGCGATGAAGTGGTCACACCAGTAACTTGAATATTGGTTACTCTTGGATTAATTACAGAGTCTTCCGCATAAAACAAAGCTGTGTTGAAATCTTGTGTAGTGTTCACTTTTATTACATTTGATTGTCTCGCCACACCAGTTACGCCATAAACTCTGTGAATCTCATTGTTTACCACAGCTGTTGTATTTGCCACGTCAACGAAATTTTCTAATTGTGGATATGGAAGATAAAAAATTGAGTTTAATTGCTCACCATCAATGTTAAAAAACCCCGACTGCTTCTTTAAGGCTAAAATGATTTGAAGTCTATTTACTATACCATAATCTGATAAATTATAATTTACACCTGGATATTGTAATGCTGCCAGCAATGAATCAATTTGCTCATGAGTAAGTGTACCAATATCTGTTAGCGAATTATGATTTATTAAAGGTAATCTATTAGGGTCTAAAGTACCAGAAGTAACTTTGCTTAGGTCAAGCTGGTCAATATTTTCGGCTGATAAAAATCCTGTTACATGTTTTGCTAAATCTATTGGCGAGGGATTATCTGGCCCTCCAATGTGAACATGATTTTTGACTAAACTACTTAATGACGCAAATAATGAAATTTCTTGTCTTCCATATTGAGCAGTATTGTATACCGTAACAGTAAATGAGCCATCAGTAGGGCTAATGAATAAAAATGCAGCTCCTAATCCTATGTAGTTCACAGGGTCAGAAATTTGATTCAAAGATGCAACAAACGTAGTACTTTTTTCAGTGGCGGTTAGGAGATTGGGTGTGGCGTAAATGTAATACCAAAAACTACCAGAGGTAGCTCCACCAGGTAAAATCAAATCGAGGTTTTCTGGCTCAATGGTTTCAGCATATTTATAAGCTATGTGACCTTTACCGCTTGATATTTGCACTTTTCTTTCATTGGGCACTGCGGATAAAACCCACGAAGAAATTTGCTGACCAGAACTATCATAGATGGCTAAAATACCGTTTCCAAAAATATTGTATACGTTAAATAATTGATTTTCAATCGTTGTAAAACGATTCTTATCCATATCTAGATTGTCCCCTACAGTCATGTTGGGAACAAAGTAGCCTAATTGATAAATTGGTGTAACATTCATATTTCGGGAGTGGATATATCTGTAATTTTACCAATTCCCCAAATTGATTTTCCATAAGTTATTACATTTGGTGCTGGGTAATCTATATAATTTGTATTTTGAGGAACAAGTTGCAGCTCGGCAGCTAAAGATGAATATTGTGAAATGGTGCTCAAATTTACATCTTTTGTTTGATAAAATCTTATAGCTTCTGACAAACTTGAAAACTTCATATTTATAATTTGCGTTTTTTGAGCACAAATACCTTGAAAAATTAAAGTGCTTGAATGGGTTTTTTGGAAGCCCCTACTACCACTTCAATTAAATTTTCATTGATATTGAATTCATAATTAACTGAGTTATACAAATAAAGGTCTGGCATAAGAGAAAAAACATTTTCGTTTTCATATGCTACTTGAAAACTACCCCATTCTTTGAGCGGCTCAGTGACATATGCTTTAAGAGTTATTTGTTCAAAAACATTTGTAAATCCAGCTTGAAATGTTCTGTCAACCCAAAATTGAGCATATTGATTTTGTGGAAGTAAGCTAGGTCTTTGTTGCACTTCACTAAAATCCGCAGGTGGGTTGTCAAACATAACAATTTTTTCGTATCCTACATAAGATTCTAATCCGTCAATATTTATAGTGCCGTTTTTAATTAAAACTTCTGAAGCAGCTAAGTCGCCTTGATTAAAAGTGTCTACAACGTTCATTTTGCCTTGATTATCAATAAACCTATAAAAGCCTTTTCTAAATAAGTTTGTAGATTCAGAGCTTGATTCAAACCCATCGTTAGTTCTTAAAAATCCATGTAATTCAGATATGTCATTTATCATTTTTTCTGAAATATTTCTTGATGTTATGTAAAATATATCTTTATCTTTAGGCAGTGTCCTCGAAGACATTTTAATTCCATCTAATCCTGGCACTGATGCGTACCAATAAAAAATTGGCATATCAAATCGTATATTTTGGCCAGGTTTAGTAGAAATGTTAATTGATAAGTTTTTAATTGTCTTTAACACTGAAAAATAATTGTCTTTAGTGCTGTATGGAACTACTTGTAAAGCACCTAAGCTGCTTATATTTAGAAAAGAGGTATCAATTTTTGGAAGAGTATAAAGCTTATTATATTTCAATTGGTATGCAATTGTTTGATTGTCTTCAGGGTCTCCGAGGTCATACTGGAAATGATTGTACAGTTCAGAAAAATATACAAGCTGATTAATTACATTTTTGTAACGCATTCCTGGAAATCGCATTTGAATGGTGGAAAGTATCATTGTTTCGTCTTTTTCAAACAAATGATAAAGCAAGTCTTTAGCTTTTACGTTTATTCTTGTTTTATCTAGTCCCTCAGATACCTCTACTGAGTTAATCATTCCTTCGAAAAATACTTTTACAGTATCATATCCAGACCAAACTCTAATACAAACTATATTTTGTCTTAAAAATTGCAATACTTTTAAACCATCTTCTGTTTTATTTAAATTTACAAAAGAAATATCTAAATCACTGTCAACATATGACAAGCTTGAGCCATCTATTTTTTTTGCAATTCTCAATGAGGCAACTGCATTTGATAAAATTTCAGTAATGTTTGCTCCTGATTTAAGTTTAATATTATAATTAACATATGAATCAGATATTTTAGGCTCAGGTGCATTAACTGGCATAAACTTACTAAATGTTAAGCCACCAAGATTTTCTGGAAAAGTTGCCTTGTATGGATTTTGTGATACCGATTGTTTAGCAACATAATACTGAAAATTTTCTTTCTTTATTACTGCTCTTGCATCAACATAAATCATTGGGATGAACTCGCCAGCATTCGGATTATTTTTATTTTTTTGTGCAAATGTTTCTTGATTTTCTTCTGCTGATTGAAAAGTTTTTACACTATTTTTCAAAAGCAAATCTGGCACATCAAGTTCTTGCTCAGAAGCTGGCACTTTACCAGAAATATAATTAAGAGCATTAGGAAGTTCTTTAGTGAACTGCTTTATATTATTTGCATCATATGGAGAAAATAATGGTGGCCCATAAGTATAAATAAAATTGACAAATTGTGCTTCTATCCTTACTTTAGATTCTTCATTTAATTGATGTTTATATGTAATAGTATCTTCACCATTTGAAGATTTAGCGTTTTGAGGATTTAATTTAGGTGCAGCAATTGTCGCCCATTCGGATGGATTAGATGAATTGCCAATTAGCATAAAAGGGCCAATATAATAAACATAAATTGATAAATCATTTTGAGTTTTTGAGCCCGAATTTCGGTCAACAAAATTTAGATTTTTTAAGTTTGGCACTGATACCACTTTGGCATTGGCTGTTATTGTGTTATTTATAATTTCAGAACTTGACACATCAAAATAAACTTTTGGAACATCATTTGCTGATAGTTTTAAAGTGTATTTATTAATCACTTGAGTCTTATCAGATTGTCTTTTTTGTTGAGGTTGAAAGTCTACATTGCCCCACGAGATAAGTATTTGGGGAACATCTACTACACCCTCTGCTCCTGTTGGCTGAGAATTATTCAAGATAACACTTTTTAAATTTATGACAAATCCCACTGCTGGGGCATTTTTTTCATAAAGGCCTACTGGAACCTTTCTTAATGATGGGGTCTCTTGGGTAGCACTGTCATATATTAAAAACTCAGTTTGCGGAAGATGGGCATAATCTTTTGCAATTGGGTAATATCTAGTTAATGAAACTTGAGCATTTGAAGAAAAAACTTGTATTGCCGCAGTATCGCTAAAAGAAACTGTTTGAGCATAAGGCTGCACTCTATCTATAGGTGCACCATCTTTAGGAACAAAACCTAAGTATTGTTGAAAATCAAAATAACTTGAAGAAATACCTAGTCCTCTGTCTATTGGTATATTATCTATTTTCCAAATATTATAAGATAACAAGGTTTGTGGCTGAGCCGCTGCCACTAAATTTGAAGTGAGTGTAGTTGAAGGAATAAAAACATTGCCTAATTTGTTAAAAATAATTGATTCCTGGCTTTTATTTTTTGGGTATTGTTGAGAAAATATTTGCGGTTGAGCTTCATTATACTGAAGAGTAGAGTTAGCTTCAAAAACTGGAGCATCACTAGGCCCTGCTATCAAATTGTAGTAAGGGTGTTTTTCAGGCAAAAGAGTTCCTTCAATAAAAGTGGAATAGGGGGCCCCTGAGCAAACAATATGCTGATTAGATACACCTACGCTTGAAGAACTTAATGTAGAAGATTTATTATTTTCTAATAATTTTTGATTCACAAAAGATTCATTTTCTTTACCGCCAGGTGCGGGTGTAAATGGGTTATTAGCAAAATTATCCACATACGAAGCAACAAATTGTGCCCTAGATTTTATTGACAACAAACCAACTTGAACAACAATATTAAGTTGTGATTTTTTTAGATTAATTCCATCTAAAAATTCAAAGTTAGATGTATTTTCTGTATTAATTTGAGTTCCTATTGCCATTTATAATTTGATTTGCTATCACTCATTAACTTCGCCTATTTTTCGAAACTTGCCTACTAAAACGTAAGACTTATCAACTAACACTTCATATATTTCGCTTCCAATATAAAATTGCAAACCAATATTTATACCATCATAATCAACAAATCCAACTCTTTGAGATTGTTCAAGATTTGCTTCATATGGCTTAAACGTTGCTGGGTCTACCCCTTGTCCTGCTACATATTTGAATTTTGTTAAAGAAGAATTTGCAATTAAAGAATTTAATACCTGGATAAACTTGTTTTCAGGAGTAGAGGTGGGTTTTAAATTTCCATATGCAATACCTAGTCCATAAACAAAACAATTATTATTGGTGTAAGCACCTCGTAAAACAAAAATTTTGTTCCCTGAGTCAAATGCTAAATTGAAATTTTGTCCATAAAGATACACATCATTTTTGCAAACTGTAATTTGATTAATGTTTGGAAATTCAGCCTCACTAAAAGAAAAAGTATTACTACCGCCTACTGAGGAATTCGTTTCACAATATTTTTTGAAATCAAATACCAAGAAAGCTTTTGATACATTTCCCGCATCTACTACCCTTGCATAAATTGCATGACCAGCAATAATTTTATTTTTTTCTCTGTTTGATTTTGCGTTAGCCGATAAATTTGATGTTTGTTTAAAAACATAAAAAACAATAGGGCTTTCATTTGTTACTAATAATCCGGGATATGTTACGCTTGCTGGGCCATTAAAAAAGTACTCAGAATTTGGGCCACTAGGTTTGTACAGCGATGATTTAAATGGCTCTAAATCTTGGCTTGTTGCAGCATTGTTAGGGTCGCCCTCAATTAAAGTAAAATTACTTCCATTTGCAGTGGGGGCAGACTGGCTAAAACTGATTATTAAATTTCCGTTTGCTGTTACGCCCACATTGTAAACTTGGTCGCCCCTATAATCTACCACTGTAAAAAAACAACTCTGAATTTTGACAGCTAAAGCCGCAGGATTGGAAACAGGAAGTAAAGTTCCATTATCCCCAGCTTGAGCCGCATAAAACCCAGGTGCTTGCATGGATAAAAATATTGAATTTAAATTGTTATTGGCACTCACTTGACCAAATAACCCTATTGGAATAAATCTATTATCTGTGCGTGTCAAAAGAGGCCTGCTCATTTCAAGCTCTACTAAGTTAAGGTTTGCTAAAGGCGTTTTTACTAAATTTGAAAAAGAAGTATTTCTGTAATAACTTTCAGACACAATCTGAAGCACAGAATTTTCAGATAAATTAGTTTTAGTATTTGCTGCAGTAATAATAAGCCCATTGTCATGCCTTTTGGTATCTACCACTTTAATATCATTAGCTTGCCCAGTTCTAAAAAAAATTTTATACGGCTCAACACCCCTAACTATAGTACCAGTTCTACTGCCATTAATTCTAAAAGCATCATACGTTAATTCCATATTTTCTGGTAGATTCACAGCCCAGGTAGCACTATAGAGAGCTCCACTTATTGGTAAGCCATCTCGGATTGAAAATTGCGTAGTCCCGTTGGATTTTTCTAGTTTGAAAATGAATGTTGAGCCACCTGCCACATAGCTTGTTGGCTGAACAGGTAAATCTTCATAAAATCCTATGAGAAATCCCCCTACTTGGCCAGGATTAAAACTAAAATATTCAAGAGTGTTTTTCTCTAGTACAATTTTGTTTACATCTATTATAGCATTTGGTTCACTACTTATAAAGAATAATTTAAGTATAATAAGGCCTTCGGTTTGAGGCAAAAAGAATGGCACTGTAATTGTTGCTTTGTTAGTACCTGTGCTTTCAGTTACCACTTCATACTTTGAGCTTGCAAGTTTTAAAATTAGTTTGTTTGTTTGTTTGTCAACAAGATTAATTTCAAATTTTATGCTTACGTTTTCAGAAAAATCAGCTGTAAAATTAAGAATCCATTCTCCAGCATTTATTCTTGAATTTGATGTAGAATCAAAAAGAATTACATAATCAGTTCTAGAAAAATAACTATTTTTAGATACTAATTGATTGACTAAAATGGTAAAAGATGTATTAGTTTCTTGAGTGTTGGGAAGTGCTACGAATAAATCATTTACTCCAGCAGGATTGTCTATTGTTTTAGAATATGGTTTTGAAGAAACTGATGAACCTCCGTATGTAGTAGTAATAATAGTAAAAGTATCTGTTTCGGCAGTATACGAACCTTTTAATCCAGGAAATCTTTGTGGTTGGAGTGTGCCGCCGTTGACTAATGATTTTCTATAGTATAGAGGCAACTGCAATATAAAATCATCTTTTATTACAAATGTAATTACGGGTAAATTAAGTGATGAAAAATTGTCAGCATTGTAATTTGCGAAAGAATCATTAGGATTTGAAAATGCGTATATTGCACAATATAAATCATAGCTTTCATTATTTGGCAAGGGATTAAATGTGCCTTTTTTGCTGTTATTTATTATTTCAGAAGTTTCTACTTGCTGCAGCCTGCTAGAAATAACACCAGTTACTAAAACATTTGAAAAATTCCATGTTTTATCCACCTCTGTTGATTCAAGTGTAGAGTCAGCTGTGCCTGAGTCAACAATTTTAAATGTTCTTGTTCCTTGGCTTTCTGGATTTGAACTTGAAACATCATTAATTTTAGGAGAAGCAAAAACTCTAAATACTAATCTGGTATCTAATAATTCATTTGGCTCAGATACAAAACAGTTAATCGCTGAATATAAAAAACCTGAATCTAAAGAAAGTTGAGAAAAAGAACCTGTAGGATTTAATTTGAATGTGAGACAAGGGCTGGATTTTTTAAATAGCTCATATAAATTTGGCTCATCTTTGAACAAATAAGTATTAAAAACAAATCTTTTTAATTTAAGATTAGCAGGCGGTGCTGTTGTGGCTTCTTTTGCATTTAATATTTTAGTTCTAGGCAGAGTACCAGAATATATATCCGAAGGATTGCTTATACCAAACTGGTCTATGTAAATATTTCTAAATGAATCTGAGTTTGTTACACCTTGTTGCTCATAATAAAATTGATTTTTAAGAAAATATTCAAAACCAGCTTGATAAGTAAAAATTGATTTAGTGGCAATTACTTGGCCATTTTGTTCAAGATTAACCTGTCCTGAATTTTTTTTAAATATGGCAGAATTAATTGTTGCTAAGTTCAAATTTTCAGAATCACTGAATCCAAAAAACAATAATTGTTGCGTAAATACTTGCGGGCCAATAATTACTCCATTGTACAATTGGCTATCTACTATTCCAATAAATAAAGATTGTGGGTCTTTTAATGGCTGAACAAAAACGAAAATTCTCAAATCTAAAGAATGCGAAAATCCTGGAGAGCCAGTGATAAAATCTGGATTAAATAATTTTACACTTATAGTAGGTGTTATTGAAATAGCCTCTGGCCATACATATATGCCAAAAGCTTGTGCAGAAGCAGAGCCTCCAATTGAGCCTCCAGAAGAAGCTAGATTTGACTGAAGAGATAGTGTGGGAAAAAATTTACCCTGCACTGCCATTGAATATCCAAGAGCGGCACAAGGCAATTGTTTTTGTCCTTCTTGAAATCTAAAATTAGTTCTGTCAGCAGAAAAAAACATAATTTTTTTGACAACAAAAATTAAGGAAGTGGGGAAGTTAGTAGCGGAAGGATTAATCTTGAATATTACTTTTTTATAAGCTGTAAATTTACTTCTATCTAAAATTTCTTCTACAAACTTAATTTTTAAATTATTAAATTTTAAGTTTGTGTTATTGCTTGCATTTACTTGTCCTGATTCATCTAGATTCGTTCTTGTTCTGGTAATCGGTAAGCCTTTGAAAAATTCTGTTTGGATTAATTGTTCTTCGCCTGAAGATTTCACGCCGTAAACTAAAATTACTGGTTGTTCTGGTTTTTCTTTAAAAAGATAATTAGGGTCATCTCGCCAAACTGACAAATCATATGTAATTTGAATACATGATAAGGGCCTATCTTGAAATTGCAAAAATTCAAATTCTAAAACATTTGTTTCTTGTATTTCTTTGATTACAAAATTATTTCCATTGCCTAAAAGAACAGGAAACCCAAGTGCTAACGGTCTTGTTGCATTTATTATAGGGTTGTAAGAGTAGCCTTCTGTTTTATTTTTGAAAAATTGAATTTTAATAAATGTTTCATTGTTTTTACGCCTAACGTAATAATTTCTAAAAGTTCCTCTATCTATAATTAAATTAGAAAATCCAGATGTAAAATTTATACCGCCTATGCTGGTTGGTGGTGTTGGAACCCAAGTATACGAGCCTGTTGTAGGGATATTTGTTGGATTTTTATATTCTTCTGGCATGTTCTACGAATTAATAAACTTCATGAAAAAATCCCTTTGTTCGTTTAATCCTCCCTCTATAATTTCTGTTTTATACTCAATTTTTTCTAGCGTATCAGATATACTTTGTACATTTTTGCCAATTTCTTCATTAACTGCTTTGAAATCAATCACTTTGACATAATTATTATTTAATATGTTAACGTTTTTTTCAAGCTCAATTACTTGTTCAATTGAAACGCTATTTGAATTAGTTACTTGCTGATTTAAAATATTTTCGATATTAATATTCTGTGAATCATTATTTTTTGATTCAAAAATTTGCGGTTGATAATTATTATCAAGTGTTTTATTTTCTTTTATGTTTAATTCGGGTGTATTTTGTGACAAAAATTCTTGCTCACTAATAATTACTTCATCATCTGATTTAATTTCTTTGTTTTCGAAGAAATATTGGTTTAGTTTTTCTGTGACACTGTTTGTTAATTTTTCTGTGACACTGTTTGTAAGTTTTTCAACTAAATTATTTTCTTTTTGAGTTTTATTTTTTTGTATTTTATCTAAATATGAAATAGTTTTATTTATTTTTTTAGACGTAGTGTTTACATTTTTTGTAAGTGAAAAATTATTAATTTGGAGAGGTATGCTTTTTTCGTCAAGTAAAGGCAAAATATTTTTTTCTTGAAATTCTTCAAAAAAAATTTGCTTGAATATTTTATCGTTTGAATTGAAATCTTCAATTTTGGGCTCAAAAAATCTTAAATCTCCTGAGGTAAATTTGTTAGCTGGAAAAGATTTTGTTTTTATATCCCAGTTTAGATTATGAATGTAATCATTTAATCCTAAATCTTCAAAATTTATGAAAGCTTCAAAATCCACATTATTTTCCTTGACTTCCGAAATATCTTTTAGCTGGTGCTGATTGAATTTCTCTTAGTTCTTTTTCAAAACTAAAATACAAACCTTTATAGTAAGGCTTAATGTACTGAACATTTTTAGGAAAAACTTGATAGGCTTTGGGTTCCATTACTTTTATTAAGGCTAAAGCGTATGTATAATATTGAATCAAAGCTTTCCAGTCCCTTAAGTCGGGTGTTTTATACATCTCCATAAATCTAGCATATCTTTTTTCAGTGGCACAAATTAATGAGCATACCGAAAAAAATTTTTGCAAATCTGGTGCTAATATTTGAAATTGCTGAGTTCTCCTTTGCAATAATTCTACATTTTTTTCCAGCGTAGAAATTTTTGCAAGTTCAGAATTATAATCTCTCATTTTGGCAGCAAATTCTGATGTATTTGCTTCTTTTTTTCCTCTATATTTGTTGTATTGCTCTTTGTACTTTGCATCATATAAGTTAAAAGCATTCATATAATTGAAATAATATTTGTTATATTCTCCTATAATGCCTTGAATATCGTCGAAGGTTGTTTCCGTTTCTGCCATTTTGCTAACTATATCACATGGCTTAGTTGATGAGGGAACAGATTTAAAAAAAGGAGATTGTTGAACAATTTTTTGAAACTGTGAATCCATTTGCTCATATTGATTTTTTGCTGCTTCTAAATTATTATAAAGAACAATCATTTCTTTTACTAGTTTGCTTGATTCATAGGCCTCTCCTAATTTTTGTTTATCTTCTTCACTTTTTTGATTAGGATTGCTACTGTCAACAACATTTACTTGATTAGGCTTATTATTTTTTGTAACATCCGCTTTGTTTTGGTTTGTTTGTGAATATTTTAGATTAAAATTTTTCATTTAGCCTCCTTAAAGGTTTCACTTAAAGGTGCTTTAAAAGACCTGTCAAACTTTTCAAATCCTCCAAACAAAGCCCCAAAAGCAGTAACAATTGGAGATGACCAAAAAGTTCTAGCCACTGGATTATCATACAAATTATCTTTCACCCAGGTGTCAAGTTGCGACCTCCATTTAGCTTTTTGAACCCCTATGTCAACCAATGCTTGAAATTGTGCTAATGATTTATCAAGCATTGCTGCGTTAGCTTGAGCCTGAGCATTGTCTAAATATTGTGCTCTTAAAAGCTCTGCTGATTTTGTTCCTAACATTGAAACTGCAACATTAGAATTTTCAATTATGTCTTTAGCAACAGCATCAGAGGGTGCTTTACCAAAATTAGAAAATAAAAGATTAAGTGCTGCCATTCCGTAATTTCCTCTTAAAAATTCTATTACATAAAGTTCTTTAGGATTATCTGCATCTGTTGCTTTATCTACCAAATCTGTAATTTTTTGAATTACTGTATCTATATTTCTTTTTCTGTCCATATATTGAACTACAAAATTTACAAAAAGTTGCCCAATATTTCCCTCCACCTCTTTTAGAGGCATTAAAGCTGAAAGAGCTCCTTTCATTGCTTGAACTAAATTATCAATTTTATCTAATTGCCGCCCCATAGGTGTGCTAACTAGCCATTGTCTTAATTTTTTAGGCTCTATATATTTTGGGTCTGTGATTCCATGCTGCTTTAATACATTTGCCAACTCATTGAAAGAAGTTTCTAACTGAATAGGCTCAGTTCCACCTGGCATTTCTTCAGTAAAATCATTTCTGACATCTACAACTTTTTCTTTAGTATCTTTATACTTTTTTCTGACCTCATCAATTTTCTCAAATGGGTCTAGTTGAGCAAATATATATTTCTTCATTTTTGTTTAATTATCAAATAAGAAGCCACGCCGTTTAATGGATTGACAGCTTTCAAAGCTTTTTTGCCATTTTTAAATGTTACTTCTTCATAAATATTTGTTTTGAAGTGGTCTCTTGATTTTACACAATAAAAATGTACAAATTTCTTATCATGCCCTTGTTTAGATTCAGATGTAGTTGCGACAATTCTATCCATGAAATTCACCTATCTATTAATGATTACAAGCCTGAGTTACCCTGTCCTTGTGGAAACGGCACAATGAAAAGAATATTTGATTCTTTTGCCACTAAAGAAGGAAGGTCTAGAAACCAAAAATCTCAGGGAGCAACAGAAAAAAGATTAGATAGCGGAAAATGGATGAAAGAAGAAACAAATAAAAGAAAAAAAGATGCACCACCCGATTCCAGAGAAGCTGTGTCAAATGAGTTTTGGCTCGGAAATGAATTCAAAAATGGAGACAGAAAACTTACAGATTTTTGATGTATAATTAATTTATGGACAATTTCAGCACAGACGAAAGACCATCATTTATAGTTCAAAACATCACGCCATTTTATCACGTGTGTAGCGATATAAATTTAACTTGGGGCCCTAGAGAAGTAAAAGACCTTACTTGGGAAGACCCAATGTTGATTAAAAAATCCGCCAACTTGAAAAATTCTTTGAGACAAGGTACTTTGAGACAGCTTAATGAGAAAGAATATGAAAAAACTCAGCAGCTTCAATACGAGAAAGAAAAGAAACAACTTTTAAGGGAGCAGAAAAACAAAAACGAATATAAGAAAATTAAGGCTGATGATAGAGAATTGATGGCAGACACTTTTGAGCTTGACAAAGCTAGAAGAAAGTTTGGAGATGAAATTGATAACACAGGCACTGCTAATCATCCAATGTCATACGTTACGGCATTCGAAATTGCTCAAAACATTGCTAACGAAAGAGGAGACCTGCTTACAGCTGAAGAGTTTTCAAGCATGGTAGAATCAAATCCAAATATTGTTCCAGCTCTTCTTGCACAAACAAGGCAAGCGGAAACTGCTGAAAATCCTAAGTCTGTGTACTATGCTGTGCCGATGGGTGAAGGAAATACTACCACAGGCGTAATTAAATCAAGCATGAAGAATTTAAATCGAGATGCCAGAATGAACTCAGATTTTGGTGAAGTGGAAGAAAAAACAAGCTACATTATGGATGCAATTGGATATGATGAGCAAGCTATGGTTTCTCAGCAAGAATCTGTTGATGTGGACTTTGATATGGATGTTGATGCAAATGATGAAGATTTTGCTGAAACAATTGTGATAGAAGAAGAATAAATAACAGGCATAATATAAATTTTTCATAAAATTATATTATGCCAAGTGCAGTTCCATATCAACAAGGTATAATTGGGTTATATAACAATTCTTTAGAAAACCCTGGTGTCTATATATCTTGGGACCCAAACATAAACTATTCCACCACACAATCTTTAATTTTTAAAGGGGTGGATAATTCTGGTTACAGATTTCCTTTAATTGTTTCATCATTCTCAACTAGCGGTGTTCAGCAGAGATTATCAAGGCCAATAGCAATCGGAGCTGGAGTTACTTACAATTATCTTCTCACACAAACTAATTTTATTGTTTACCAGAAACAGCAAGAACGATTTAACACAATCTTCAGCACATCACTAATCACTGGAGTATTTCCAGCTTATCTTCCAAATACATTTGCCACTTATGGCTATGGTAACACAGAATACTTATTTTTGGGATATGACCAAGCTGGTGGAGCTAATGTATATTCTTATTCCAACTCATCTGTTACTTATCAAGGAACAATTTCTTACGATGATGTAACAGGCTTAAATGTTGGCATCTATACTGGCTCGTATTTTGCTATTGATGATTACAACTTTTATCTTACCTATGGAAGCGGTGTGTATGCGTGTGGATATACGGGCGATTTCAATTTAAATACAAGTAACAGAGCACAAATCATAAACACATCAAATGGTGTGGTAAGTGGAGCCACTTTAATTGGTATTGCTTGCTATGACAGCTCAAAGATAGCATGTTATGATAATTTTAATAATGTGTATGAATGGGCATATGATGGCGATATTTCGCTCGGTAATAATTCCTCACAATGGACAAATAATTATGTCATGGCACAGCAACAAGATGCTGTATGGTCAAACATTATCTACAATCATTTTGGTATCATTGTTGCCACAGATACTTATAACAACAACGTAAGTGTAATTGCTAGTGCTAGCCTTACCGTAAATACAGATACTTATGGTTTTAATGGAGTGGGCTATCAGATTGTGTCACAGTCACAAACAAGCTCAATTTCAGGTCAGGTGACAAACCGTGTAGGTACTCAAGGCGTGAGCTATCAGCAATTTGATAATCCTATTGGAGTGGCTGAAGACAATCAATTCAACATAATGGTTATTGATTACAACAATCGAATCACTTACATTCCTACAGCTTTGAACTATTTGGCATCTGTGCAAGCACCACTAAATGAATATATTGATGGGCAAGGTAATCCAGCTGATGTTTATTATATCGTGCAAACAAATCTTGATTATTCAAGTGTAGTGCCTATTCCGCCAACTATAGGTGACGAGCTTTTAATTAAGTCATCTGTGCTTTACGAGCTCAATGCTCTTTTAAGAGTTCCAGTTTACGATGAAGAGCCATTATTTGGCTACAATAGATTAAGTGCTCAGCTTGCTTATGGAGATATTGTTACAGACCCAGCTCCACAAGTGAGAATCACCTGCTCAACGAATAATGGACAACGCTCGCCAATGTTTATTCTTAATCCTTACACAGGATTCTATAACAGCTTAGACCAATCGCTTAGTGACCCATTTGACATCCCAAGCACATTGCAGAATAATTATCCAAATGGATTGTTCTATAGATTTACAAATCAAGGTGTGATTTTATTCTTTGATTCGCTCGGAAACCCTGTAAGTGTTCAAGAATATGACACAATCTTAGTTACGTACTATGTTAAGATGTTTACTAATACACAGATTAACAACGCTCTTTATCTTGCTCTTCAAGCTATCAATGCTCAGCCTGGAACAAACAAGTATAGTTCTGTAGCTGCTGTGCCATATTGGTATGACCAAGCACTTGTATCTGGAGCCACTTATTATCTTATTAGACAGCTAATTGTTGGTCTAAATCAAAGAGAGCGAAGATTGCTTGTCATGGACCCTGAAAGCGGCTCATTTGATGCTGTTGCCAATCTAAAAACCACGGCAGATATGTACAAAGAAGAATTTTTTGAACTACTCAAGAAGCTTCCAATTGCTGTCAGGCCAGTTATGGGGACGATTACTGTACCTGAGTATGCAATGCCAGGAGGAAGGTCACGTATGTTCAGAGCTTTGTGGAAAAACGGGGCGTCTTAATCGTAATCAAAACATTCATTTACCCAAGTTTTCACAGCCGCGTCACTATACTTTTTGTTTTTATGTCTAACATAAATCAAATGCGTGATGAAGTTTTGCGGATAATAAGAAGCTGTGGGATATTTGGCGTAAAAATCTTTGTCAAAAAATTTGTCTACAGCATTAAGCAATGCTTGTATTTTTTCTGTGGTGAAATTAGGATTTTTATTTCTCAATCTTCTATTAGACCTTATTCTGCTATATTCGTCTAAATCATTTGATTGCCAAAGTTCTTTTACCAAATCTGATTTGCCTATGGTGTCGTAAAATTTTTGTTTAATTATAGGCATGTCTTTGTCGAGCATTTTTTCCCATCTTTGCATTTTAACATAGATTGGCTCTTCATCTGTTGGTGGTTGGTATGAGCTATAAGATGGGGCATCTTTTAACATTTCGTAAGCATTATTGACAAGTTTGAATCTTTCTTCAGCATCTGGTTCTTTGTTTACATCGGGGTGTAATTGTAAAGCTTTTCTTCTGTAAGCAGACTTAATCTCATCAGGCGTCATTCCTTGGTGAGCATCTAATAGCGAATAAGCTTCAGCTCTTGTCATTGCCAATCTTTTTAAAAAGATGGAAGATTGTGTGTCTGCTTGTTTAAATTGTCCTTTTTGGTCTAAATAATTCAAATATTCAAACAGATTAATCATAATAAATGATTGCAAAACTTTTAATTTTAAACCTGGTAGTCTTTAATATACTCTTTTTCGAGCTCGCATAATTTTTCAATGGTTGTGCAATTAGAATCATTGTTCAGCCATTTTTCTATCAAATCATCTTTTTTTCGCCATTCTCTTCCGGTGAAATATTCAAAACCTGGAAAATTGCTTTTGTATAATCCTGCATTCTCAGCAATGCAACCTAAATAAACATAATCTAAGTTCATTTGTTTAGCATATTCAATTTCTTGTATTTGCGAAAATTTGCCAAGCATTAATTTTGGATTTTCATAGTCCCAACAAAATTGATATGACACTAAGCTATTTCCAAATTGTCTCACTGTGCAAAAGCCATGTAATACACCGTTGATTCTATACAAAAGATGTTGAAAATCTTCTCTGGAGTAATAGAAATTAAATTTTTCAAAATCATTATGGAAATCTTCAAATTGTTTATTGTTTACGTATTTCAAATACACTTGATACAATTCTTCAAAATCCACTTTACTGGATGAAAAAAATTCTGTAGTAATGTTGTTTTTGAGCAATCTTCTATACTTTTTATTCAAGACAAAATCTTTCACAACAATTCTAGATAATCTGATTGGCTCCCATGCAAATTCATTTGGTTTTTCACATCGTTTGGAATGCTCTGTGTTTTGGTCAATCCAAAAAATAATTGGAAACCATCCATTGTCCAAAGCGTAATCATACTCATTTTCTTCAAAAATAGCAGATACTAATGTATGATTAAAATCATGATTTGCTTGCTGAAAAAGAACATGGTCAAAAAATATTTTCATTCCACTGTGAAGATTTTGTTGAGAGGTTTATAATCAATTTTCGAAACATCTGGCTTCAAACCTGTGTCATTCCATAAAATTCTATTGTTTGGTGCGGCAGCTATGTTTCCATTATCTAAAAACAAAATATGACAGCATTTGGTTATGCCAGGATGGTCAGAATATTCAGAATCATAAAAATCCACAGTGGTGAAATAAGTGGCCCCATATTTTTCCCGCTTTTCTCCAGCAAAATATGTACATCTTAAATACTTCAAATAATCGTAAGTTATGTTAGATAAATGAAAACTAAAAGTATCGTAAGTCACTAGCGAAGGCAAATCCATTTTTTCATAATTTTCTTTGAGTACTAAGGCATGCACTGGCAACTTCGAAAACATAGCTCCATGCTCAGTAAGCACATGAAATTGCAACACTTGCCCTCTTGTGCTAGAAACAGCAAAAGCTTTGGCTTTAATCAAAGCATCAGATTGTGTAAAGTTTGTGAGGAATTCTTTTTTGACAAAACATTCAAAGTGAGGTATGTTACAATTAAGAGTCATACTTTGATTATAAAAGAAAAGTGAAAAATGAATTTTATTTAGAACTTTTTAATTATGGGCACAATTCCTTATGTTGGCAAAAGAATGACAATTGCAGAGCTAAAAACTTATTTAGAATCTTTAACTTTCACTTCTTTCAAACCTCAATTTGTTGTAGTTCATCACACTGCATCACCCAATCTTTCGCAAAGGCCAAATGGATTTACAGACCAACATCTTATAAATCTCAAATATTACTACGAGCATGTAATGAACTGGAACGGTGCTCCGCATTTCTTTATTGATGATAAAGGCATTATTGTTTTTCAGGCTTTGAATAAACCTGGTGTTCATGCAAAAAGCTATAACTCAAACTCACTGGGTATTGAAATGCTAGGTGATTATGATACAATTACAGATTTTTCATCACACAGAGCTAAAGAAATATTTGAGACCACTCAAGAATTGTGTGGGTTTTTATGCGACTTTTTAAAAGTGCAGCCTTCCACTCTGAAGTTTCACAGAGATGACCCATTAACAAATAAAACCTGCCCTGGCAAACTAGTAGATAAAGCCAAGTTTGTAGAGGCAGTAAATAAGCAGTATTTGATTATAAGTGGCGAGGGTGTAGCACCTTGGACTAACCCTGTGTTTGAAATAGCATTGGGAGATAATGTGTTTATTTATGGAAAAACAAGAGTGGTAAATAGCAGAACCATTGTACCAGCAAGAGAGTTTATAAATAAACTTCAACCAAAAAACTATGCTTTAGTGAAAGTGGGCAAAAATATTGTTTGGATGAATGGTTTGAAAAAGTATTCTGCAAGCGTGGCTGAAATAGATGAAAGTGGAACTGCATGGATTTTTCTTAGAGAAGTGTGCGATAAAACTGGAGCTACATTCACTTTAATACGAACTAAATAAAAGTTGTAAAATAGTATTATGAAGTTTAATGCCGAAACACAATCTGAAAAAACCTTA
>JACCDY010127313.1_pt1 | contig 39262 bp, 37 predicted proteins | sample 7446391 | NCBI WGS metagenome assembly JACCDY01 (sample SAMN15323451, study PRJNA562643) | freshwater metagenome | isolation source: river surface water | place: USA:Blue River Watershed | collected 2017-08-18
GGCTTCAGTACCACCATAAATAATGCCGGGTGTTTTTCCAGCATTGCGCAGGCGGCGGCTCGCACCCGTTCCCTGTACGCTACGTTCGTAAGCGACAACTTTCATAAGAACTCCAAATAATTAAAAATAAAGGCTTTTCTGTTCGCGACCAAACAGGAAAGCCCTCTATTCTATCTTAAAAAGCTTGATTTTTAGGGAATAAATTAGGAATCAGCAAACAATGACATCACTGAATCTCCCGTACTGATGCGAGAGAGTGTCTCTGCTAATAAGGGGGCGGTTGATAACACCCTGATTTTATTCAATTTTTTCGCTTCATCATTGAGGGGAATTGTGTCGGTAACAACTACCTCATCCAAGTCAGATTGTGCGATCCGACCTGCAGCACCACCCGACAAAACAGGGTGTGTACAGTAGGCTACCACGCTCTTCGCGCCACGTTCTTTAAGTACTTGAGCTGCTTTACACAAAGTGCCACCTGTATCAATCATGTCATCCATGATCACACAGTGTCTGCCTTCAACTTCACCAATGACATGCATGACTTCTGAAACATTGGCTTTGGGGCGACGTTTATCAATGATGGCCAAATCACAACCTAGTTGTTTTGCCAAAGCACGTGCACGAACAACACCACCGACGTCTGGAGAAACTACTAATAGGTCTGGACCTTTTTTACTTTGTAAATCGCTTAAAAGAATCGGAGAGGCATAAATGTTATCGACTGGGATATCAAAGAAGCCCTGAATTTGGTCGGCGTGCAAATCCATGGTCAATACACGGTCCACACCAGCCACTTGCTGAAGCATGTTAGCCACGAGACGAGCTGAAATAGCCACGCGGGCAGATCTTGGTCTGCGGTCCTGTCTTGCATAACCGAAGTAAGGAATCACTGCGGTTATACGGCCTGCAGATGCACGTTTAAGTGCATCCACCATGATCATCAATTCCATCAAATTATCATTAGCAGGGGCGCAAGTCGATTGCAAAACCACCACATGCTTGCCGCGCACGTTTTCTTGAATTTCTACCTGAATTTCACCGTCAGAAAAGCGACCCACTTCCGCTTTGCCCAATGGCAACTGCAAATGATCTGAAACAGCTTTCGCCAATGCTGGATTGGCATTGCCAGTGAAAATCATCATGGTTTCTTGATGCAAGGGCGCTTTTGTCATATTTGGTATTTATTTGATTGAGTAGTTAGATTATGCGACAAGTGTTGGCAGGGGAAGAAGGATTCGAACCTTCGCATGCCGGAATCAAAATCCCGTGCCTTAACCAGCTTGGCGACTCCCCTCTCGCATCTACTCCTATGAACTTAGATTGTATGACGGATGCTTAGAAAGCCCCCGAGTCACAAATCCGATCCATTGATGAGGCAATTGCTCAAGTAAATTCTTGGCCTTATCTGCATCTAAGGCAACAAAAACACAGCTACCTGATCCAGACATCCTTGGGCTCGATGATGGAGCCTTTTGGCGAAGCCAATTCAAAACTTCCGCAACTTCCTGATACTTTTGAACCACCAGCTTTTCACAATCGTTGCTACCAAATTGATCAAGATTGGGTAATCCAATAAAGTCTGAGATTGTAACGGTTGGGTGATTTCTCGTCAAATTTGGGTCTTTAAAGATATTTGCCGTGGTGATGTGAATATTGGGATAAATCACCAAAAAGCTTGATTCCGCAAGGTCGATAGGGGTCAATATTTCCCCAATGCCTTCCGCAAAAGCATTGGTCCCCAACAGAAAAAATGGCACATCAGCACCTAATTGAACACCCAAATCCATTAATTCTTGCCGGCTCAATTGAAGACCCCACATTTCATTCAGTCCCCATAAAACTGCTGCAGCATCAGACGAGCCGCCCCCTAGACCGGCACCCATTGGAATGCGCTTTTCTAGGCGAATTTCGCAGCCGAATGGAGTGTCACAACTTTGTTGAAGTAATTTGGCTGCTTTGACCACCAAATCATCTTCTGCTGGAACATTCGCAGGACCTGCTACCCTGCAGATTGTTTTGTCAGTGGTGAGGTTTAAATAAACGTCATCAATCAAATCAATTAATTGAAAAGCGGTTTGCAAAAGATGGTAACCATCTGGGCGTTGGCCAACAATATGAAGAAAGCGATTAATTTTGGCCGGTGCTTGAATATGCAAAGAATTAATCATTCAGTTCTTCAAAGAGTAATTTAATTTCAATTCGACCGGAAGAAGAATTTCTCTCTAAATCTAATTTTTTTAATTGATTTGTTTCTGACCATGTAAAAGTCATTGTCCAGCCATCTTGAATTAATTTTTTTGCACGAAATAATTCGTCTCTCTCAAGGCTGGCCGGGGCGCCAATGCGAGCTTCGCCATTGAGCCATTTTGAAAGACCGCGGGCTGGCAGAGGTAAGCCAGTGTATCTTTGAAGTAACAAATCAGCATCATGCGCCTCAAAGACCTTGTCACCATCTTCTAACTTGGCTCCAGATGCATTAATGGTAATTTTGGCCATGGCGCCGCCCATGGGATTTCTAATGTCCAAAATATCAGTTTGAGATTCGTGACTTAAGGTGAAGGCGCCGCTGCCACCATTGTTAGAATTTTGCCCGCTCATCTTGACAGCAAAGCGACCATCCCATAGTTGTTGCTTTTTTGTGGCTGGCACACGCTCAGGCCATAAACGCTGAAGAGTTTCTTTGAGCGTTTTATTGTTGGCATCTAATGCTTCAGCTTTGCGCCAAGCAAGATCCGCATTGGTTTTGTCATTGACTGACCACAAGGCCTCGCCAAGATGCGCGCCGATTTCAGCCTCTGGTTTTGTTTCAAAGGCCTTGCTCAATTGTTGAATGGCCAGTGTTTTATTACCTTGTCGAAAATTAGCCCAAGCTAAGCTATCCAATATATACATGTCATTAGGAGCCAATTGATGCGCCTTGGTAAGTAGCTTAATGGCTTCCGGTAGTTGAATCCCGCGATCAGCCAATGAATAACCAAGTGCATTCAGTGCTGCTTGGTTATTTGGATTTTTCGCAATGATTCGGCGCAGAATTTTTTCCATTTCACCAAAGTTTTTGACTTTTTCTGCGCCCAGTGAATAAGTGTAAAGAATGTCTAAATCATTGATTTGCGCCACATGCGGCTGCAGGATTTTAAAAAATGCAATCAAGCTTCCTTCTTCATCCTGTGCTCTGGCTAGTAAAGGTTTCCAAGAGTTGATGAGTTTCTCTTTTGCAACAATCGATTTAATTTGTTTGAGCTGGGCTTGAGCTGGTTGAATGCTTTCAGTCCAGCGTTGATTAATCATGAGCAAAGTTGTCAAAATTTCTTTGGCTTCTTTTGGATTTAATTCATCCCATAGTTTTGCAGCATCTAAGGCGAGTTCAGATGAATTACCTGCAATCGCAATTTCCATGGCTCGTTTAGCGAGCTCGGCATCTCCAGCTGATCTGGCCATGCTCATATAGGTTTGATAGGCTAAGGAGGCTTCACCGCGTTGCAGGCTGATTTCAGAGGCCAAAATCTGGAACATTTGTTCAGCCGATAAGCCGCTCGATGGGTTTGCCCAAACGTGAAAGCTGATGATGGTTAGAAAGCTTGCCAGCCAAAGTTTGATTTTTGATGTCATAAGCACATTCTAATCTCAGAGCCTACAATTGCGATATGCCTGAATTGCCAGAAGTTGAAGTTACTAAGCGGGGGATTGAGCCCCATGTTTTAGGTAAAAAAGTGACTGGGGTGACCATTTATGATGGTCGCTTGCGCTGGCCTGTGCCTAAAAATTTAGAAAAAATTCTCAAGGGTAAAAAAGTTTCAGTCATTTCAAGGCGAGGCAAATACTTACTTTTTAGAGCCGAAGATGGTTATCTAATCATTCATTTGGGTATGACGGGGGTTCTGAGAGTTTTAAATCCAAGTGATGAAGTGAAGAAGCATGATCGAGTTGAAATTCATTTCGGTAAAAAGGTATTGCGTCTTCACGATCCAAGGAAATTTGGAGCTGTTTTGTGGGCCAGCGATGAAGATGGAGAAATTGAACATCATCCCTTGATAGCAAAGTTGGGTGTAGAGCCTTTTTCTGAAGAGTTTTCAAAAGAAAAAGCGGGTCATCACCTATATCAGCATGCCAAAGGTCGACAAGTGGCTATTAAACAGTGGTTGTTAGCCGGTCAGGCAGTCGTGGGTGTTGGTAATATTTATTGTTCAGAGAGTTTATTTTTGGCAGGTATTCATCCTGCCATGTCGGCTGGAAAATTATCTAAACCAAGAGCAGAGAAGTTGGCAGACTCCATTAAAGACACTCTGAGTCGTGCGATTAAGGCAGGTGGTAGCAGTTTGAAAGACTTTGTGAACAGCGAGGGTGACCCTGGGCACTTCATGCTTCAAACCAAAGTTTACGATCGAGCTGGATTGCCGTGTGTGAAATGCAAAACACCCATTAAACAGATTGTTCAAGGTCAACGTTCCACTTATTTTTGCCCCGATTGTCAAAAGAAGTGATGAAATTTTTTAAGCTAGATCACTTTTCTGAAAAATTAATTGAATGGCAAAAAAAGCATGGGCGCCATGATTTGCCTTGGCAAAAAAATAGAACGGCATATCGGGTTTGGTTATCAGAAATCATGTTGCAGCAAACTCAAGTCGCCACAGTGATTCATCGATACGATCAATTTTTAAAAAGATTTCCAACGGTACATGCCTTGGCCTCTGCATCAGTCGATGAGGTTCTTGCAGAATGGAGTGGTATGGGTTACTACACTCGAGCAAGAAATTTACATCGCTGTGCTCAGGCAGTTGTTAAAGACTATCAAGGAGTTTTTCCGAGTGACCCTAAGTCATTAGAATCTTTGCCAGGTATTGGTAAATCAACAGCTGCAGCGATAGCTGTTTTTGCCTATAAGGTTCCAGCTGCCATTTTGGATGGCAATGTCAAAAGAGTGCTTGCCAGAATTTGGGGTGTTCAAGAGGATTTAGCGAAAACTTCTCATGTGAATCTTTTGTGGTCTCATGCCGAGAGTCTTTTGCCAAAAAATCCTGCAAACTTGGCTTCATATACACAAGGTTTGATGGATTTTGGGGCGACTGCATGTACTCCCAATCAGCCTTTATGTCTCAGCGCTCCCCCAAAAGCATGCCCCTTCGAATCAAGTTGCACCGCTCATCAGAAAAATTTGGTGAAGGTCATTCCTTTGAAGGTCAGAAAAGTAAAGGTGACGCAGAGAAATCTTACTTGGTGGGTGTTGATATGTCGTCGCAAGATATTGTTAGAAAAAAGACATCAACAGGGGATCTGGGAGGGCTTGTGGTGTTTTCCAGAAAAGCTTGAGTTCGAGCCCAAAAGTTTTGAATTATTAAGCCCAATCCAACATGTCCTAACTCACCAACGTTTAAGTATTCAACCCATTAAAGTTGTTTTGAAAAAACAGTCGCAAGTAATTCGTCAGCAGCAGTGGTTTAGTGTTGATGAGTTAGATCAACTGGCCATGCCAAAACCTATGACAGTTTTTTTGAGGAATTTGAGTCTAACTCTCGATGACGAATGAGCAGGTGGGGTTCACTGCCTTCAAAAATTTGCGTTCTCTTTTTGAAGTAATCAAATAAACAGTTCACCAAATAAACAGATCGATGTTGTCCACCCGTGCAGCCAATGGCCACAGTGAGATAACTTCTTCTATCAGCCTGATATTTGGGTAACCAAGTTTCAATGAAGCGACGAATGTCTTCCCCCATGGCTTGAACTTCAGGGTGCTCTCTTAAAAAATTCGCCACCTCAGGATCATTGCCGGTCAAGGGTCTCAGCTGTGGATCGTAGTGAGGGTTGGGAAGGCAGCGAACATCAAAAACAAGATCTGCATCTCGTGGAACGCCATGCTTAAAACCAAAAGATTCAAACAGCATGGTTAATCCTGGACGTTCATCTTTTAACAGATCTTGAATCCAAGATCTGAGAGTATGTGCTTTGATGTGGCTGGTATCAATGTTATGAGCACTTTCTGCAAGCTCAGAAAGGAGTGCCCGCTCTTTTTCGATGGCATCAATTAAAGCCACTTGCGGGGCTCTGTTGTCATCTGATTTGGAAAGAGGGTGTCTTCTTCTGGTTTCTGAGAAGCGCTGAACCAAAGTTTCAGTATTGGAGTTCAAGAACAGAACGCGTACATCGTGTTTGGTTTTTAATTGCTCAATTGTCTTTGGCAATTCTTGAATAGACTGCCCGCGTCGCCCATCAATTGCGACAGCAACTTTTTCACGCCCTTGTTTGCCAAGAGACTCGACCAAGTCTTGAATAAAGTCTACGGGAAGATTATCGACACAATCATAGCCTGCATCTTCTAGCGCATTCAAGGCAACTGATTTGCCTGATCCCGAGATGCCGGTGATGATGAATACGCGCATATTAAATTAAGCGACTTTGATTCTTATGGGTTTCTTCTGCGGCCATTAATTGACGTTGACGCTCCATGAATTCCTTCAGGGTATCAATGCCTCGCAATTGAAGAATCGTATTGCGAACCGCAGCCTCAACCAAAACCGCTAAATTTCGACCGGCTGCCACTTGAATTTTGACGCTACGGATAGCTAAGCCCAAAACATCGACAGATTGGCCGTCAATGGGTAAGCGTTCAAATTCACCATCGTTACGTTTAACCAATTGCACAATGAGTCTGAGTTTCATGCGTCGACGTACGGCGGTCTCACCAAAAATGGTTCGAATATCTAATAAACCCAAGCCGCGAACTTCGAGAAGGTCTCGTAAGATAGGGGGGCAACGGCCCTCAATGTAATCTGGTCCTAAGCGAGCAAAATCAACAGCATCATCAGCCACCAAACCATGTCCACGAGAGATCAGCTCTAAACCCAACTCACTTTTACCCAAACCTGAGTCACCGGTAATTAAAACCCCCATTCCCAAGATGTCCATAAAGACTCCATGCATCGAAACACGAGGAGCGCCGACCTTGGTTAAATATAAGCGCAGACGATCGATCACCTCTGCAGCAGACGTTGGAGATTTAAAAAGTGGTGTAGATGATCGTTGGCAATAAAGAACAAGGTCATCATGTGGTTCGCACCCATCAGCCACAATCAAGCAAGGTGGTTTGAGCGCAATTAGACCTGCAAGTTCTCTTTTGCGGCTGTCAGTGTCTAACTTTTCGTAGTAATTGATTTCTGGAACGCCAAAAACTTGCATTCGATCTGGGTGAATCAAGTTGAGATGGCCTACCAAATCAGAGGAAGAGGAGGCTAACTTAACAGCTTCTGGGCTAAAACTTTTATCTGCACCTTCAAGACCGGCAATCCAGCTTAACTTTAATTCTGAAAAATTATCATCAAATAAAGATTGCGCAGTAACGCTCGCTAAATTGAGGGGCTGGGTCATTTTTAATTCCAGGCGGTTAGCAATTGATAAATCTTATCAGGGCTCGGTTCGGTCAGTAAGAAATTTTTTGTTTTTGCATCAGAAAGCATTTGCGCTATTTGTGCGAGGATGTCTAGGTGTAATTGTGTGGCAATTTCAGGCACTAGCATGATGACAATTGCTTTGACTGGTTCCTGATCAGGTGATCTGAAATCAATGCCATTTTTAAGTCTCACAAATCCTATATGAGCTTGGGTCAATTGTTTCACTCGACCATGAGGGATGGCAATTCCGCCACCTAAAGATGTCGATCCAAGTGCTTCACGTTCTTCTAAGCAGGTTTTGACTGTTTCTGCTGAGATGGCGTGATTGTTTTCAAAAAGATTGGCAATATAAGAAAAAAGCTGATCGCGAGAGGAAACATCAATATCTAAAGAGATATTGTTGGGGGTGATCAGTTGAGCCAAGGCATTCATGTGTGCAGTGCATTATAAGATTGCCTTGGCACATTTAATCAAGTGTTTTTCAGTGTTTGATGATGATGATCTTGAACTTTTTCTTTGTGTTTGATCACTTGTCGGTCCAGTTTGTCTATGACTAAGTCCATGGCGTGGTACATATCACCATGATGGGCTTCAGCGAAAAGGTCTTTGCCCTTCAGGTGAATCGTAATTTCAGCGTGATTTCTTAATTCTTTCTCTTTTTCATTATTAATAGACAAAGTCACAGAAATACTCAAAACTTGATCAAAATGATTGGAAATTTTGATTAACTTATCTTCCAAATGTGAGCGCATGGCTGGAGTGATTTCCACATGATGACTCGTAATTTTTAAATTCATCGCTTGCTCCCTTTATTTTCTGCGCAAATGGACAGCAGGGATGCGCAGAGATTCCCTGTATTTAGCAATGGTTCTTCTGGCCACAATCAAGCCTTTTGCATTGAGTAATGCAACAATTTGAGTGTCTGAGAGTGGTTTTTCACAGTCCTCTTCATCAACGGCTTGTTTAATGAGGGTTCGAATCGCGGTTGATGAGACTGTGCCACCGGTGTCTGTAGCAACCTGGCTACCAAAGAAATATTTGAACTCAAAGCAACCTGCGGGGGTGGCCATGTATTTTTGAGTTGTGACTCGAGATACCGTTGATTCATGCATGCCAATCGTATCTGCAATCTCCCTTAGCACCAAAGGCCGCATTGAAATGGGCCCATGATTGAAGAAGTTTTGCTGTCTTTCCACGATTGCTTTTGCAACTTTTAAGATGGTTTCACTTCTTTGTAGCACATTTTTGACCAACCATCTAGCTTCTTGTAGTTTTTGGTGCAAACCATCAATACCCTCTTTTCCTTTATTTTCTTTGATTACTTTTGCATATTCTTCATGAATACTGATTTTGGGGGAAGCGGCAGGATTTAATGTGACTTGCCATTGACCTTTAATTTTTTTAACAATCACATCTGGTATTAAGGTTGAATCAATTTCAACCTCAAATTCCTGAGCCGGGTTGTAACGAAGACTTTTAATGAGTTGGATGCTGGCTTGCAGTTCTGCATCGTTAATCTTCAAAATTTTTTTGAGTTTGGACCAATCTTTGTTTCCTACCGCAGGTAAATAATCTGAGCAAATACGATGCGCATGTTTCCAGGTGTGCGTCTCTTTGATAGAGGTCGGCATATTCTCAAGTTGTAATCGAAGGCAGTCAGCTAAGTCTTGTGCCCCAACCCCGGCTGGTTCTAGCTGTTGAAGACGCATGAGTGCGCGCCGAATTTGCTCCTCTGGAGATCCATCGTCAGGATTCATATGTGGGCTTAATTCATCTGCCAATTCAGAAATGCTGATGGTTAAGTAGCCTCTTGTGTCCAAATTGCCCGCAAGAAAGCCCACCAAAGATTTTTCTTCAGGATTCAATTTGAGCAGTTGAATTTGTTGAATGAGATGATCAAGTAAAGTCTGCGGCATTTTGATGCTGGCCAAGCGATCATCATCTTCATCATTCAAATAATTTTGTGAGCTGTTGGCAGCTCGATGAGATAGTTGGTAGATGGGTTCTTTTAGAGATTCATCACTATCTGATTCGTATTGAATTAAGGGATTTTGTTCCGCCGCTTGAATGAGTTCTTGCTCAAGTTCTAAGGCTGAAAGCTGTAAAAGCTTGATGGACTGCTGCAGTTGCGGGGTGAGTGCAAGGTTTTGGGAAAACTTAAGGTGCAGTGCTGCTTTCATGATACGGTCATTTTAGACCGTTAATACTTAGGGTGGTACGTTTTTTGCTTTAAAAAATTACATCCTAAAATTTTCACCTAAATAGACTTTTCTGACCGCTTCGTTATCAATGATTGAAGAGGGTTGTCCCGAGGCCAATACTTTGCCCTCGCTAATAATGTAGGCGTGATCACAAATACCCAAGGTTTCACGAACATTGTGGTCGGTAATGAGTACGCCAATTTGACGGTCTTTCAAAAAGCGAACAATTCTTTGAATTTCACCTACCGCAATCGGATCAACCCCAGCAAAAGGCTCGTCCAATAGAATGAATTTCGGTTGAGAGGCTAAGGCTCTTGCAATTTCAACTCTGCGACGCTCTCCTCCAGAGAGAGACATGGCTGGGTTGCTGCGCAAGTGAGAAATTTGAAGCTCTTGTAACAAAGAATCTAAACGTTTCTGAATTTCTTCTTTAGATAGAGGCTTACCGTTTTCTTCTTGAAGTTCTAAAACCGCTTGAATATTTTCTTCAACATTCAGTTTCCTGAAAACTGAAGCTTCTTGAGGTAGATAAGACAAGCCAAGTTTGGCGCGATCATGAATCGGTAAATGACTGATATTCTGACCATTGAGAACAATTTCACCATCGTCTAGTGGGACCAAGCCAACAATCATGTAGAAAGAGGTGGTTTTGCCTGCGCCATTAGGGCCCAATAAACCCACCACCTCACCGCTTTTGACTTCTAGACCAACATCCTTAACCACAGTGCGTGAGCCATATTTTTTTTGAAGCCCAAAGGCCGAGAGAGTGGACTGATGAGTGCTCATGGTTTTGGGTTTCCTGGAAGTTCTTTTCGTCTAGGAGATAAAGTGGTTTTTACAGAAGCTTTGGAGTTGGCAGAGTACTTTTCTGTATTGCCATCATAATGAATTTTATCGCCATGAACTTGGTCTGAAACTTTGGTGCCGTTAAGTTGGTTCATTCTGGCGCGACCCTTCAAAATGGCTGTTTCAGTTTTTGCATCATATTCAATTAATTCTGCATAACCTTCAATATAACTATCTTGGCCAGTGTCTCGCTTTTGTCTCAAGCTCGCCAATTGGCCGGGCAATGCTTGGATAGTGGCTAGCTGATAGCCTTCAGGATCAATTTTTACCTCAGCTTTTTCGCCTCGAATAATTAAAGTGCCTTTGATTAACAAAACATTTTTTTCTAAGAAATAAATTTGTTTGACATCATCAAATTGAGCCTTATCAGAGCTTAAGGCAATCGGTTTATCTTTATCCGACTTTTCAGCAAAGCTTGGAGATGACGCCATCATCAGGCCCGCTAATAGAAGAGAATAAAACCGAGGTAAAAAAAAGGGATTCACTAATTTTTACCTTTTGTTTCAGACTCAATGCGCCCTTTGACTTGACCAATCATGGTTAGTTTTTGATGCACGTTATCAAAAATGGCACCTTCTTGAGATGTCATGATAGATAAACCTTGTTCCAAATTAACAGGCTGATTGGTTTTTACAATATCTTCATTCATTAATACAGTGAATCTGCTTGAGCTCATGAACATTCGTGCGCTACCCGCTTGAGTGGCTGTTGCAGGCTGAGCTGGACGGGTGAGCGTGGCGTTTCCAACCAATTGAAGAATGCTCATGTCGCCATCCATGTAACCTTTATCCGATCGAACGGTGATGGCGGGCTTGGTTTCATGAAAACGACGGGCAATTGGCAAATCAATTTCTGAGCTGGCATCGTCTTCGTAGTGAATTAACTTTTCACCCACTACTCGAAATTTTGTATTTCCTTCTGGCCCCAAGGTGGTGACCACAATTTTATCCATGGTGTAGTCAGGCACATGCTTCTTTTGTTTGGTTGCATCTAAGTTAGGCGTACTCATTTGCACCATCCAGTAGGTTCCCAAAGTCAGTAATGCCATGAGTAACATTGGCAAAAACTTGAGAACAAGTGCAATGAAATTCATGATCTAAAGAGACTCTTGCAGTAGACGCTGATAGTTGTCTTGTGCCATCAAGATTAAATCGCAAACTTCACGAACAGCCCCTGCGCCACCTCGCTTTTGGGTTATGAAGTGAACTCTTTTTTTCACTTCCTCATGAGCTTGGGCGGGACACGCTGAAAAATGAACTTTTGGAAGAACTGATAAATCAGGCCAATCATCACCCATGGCGGCGCATTCATTCAGAGAAAGCCCAGTTTTTTGAAGTAATAACTGCAAAGCTTTGAATTTTTCAGAGACGCCCATTTGCACGTGAGCAATGCCAAGTTCTTTGGCTCTTCCCTCAACCATAGGGGAGTTACGCCCAGTGATGATGGCCACCGTAACCCCTGTTGATTGCAATAGCTTGATGCCATGCCCATCTAAGCTATCAAATACTTTAAGAGCTTCTTTGCCTTCTGAGCCAATCAATAAACTGCCATCGGTTAAAACCCCATCGACATCTAAAACCAATAATTTAATCTTGGCAGCACGATCAAGAGCTTGAGGGTGCTGAGTATTTGGGTTGCTGATCATGGGGCTAAATGCATTGGACATATTAAATTACCTGAGCTGCAAAAAGATCATGAAGGTTGAGGGCGCCAAGCAAGCGATTTTGCTCATCCACCACAATCAATTGATTGATGCGATAACGCTCCATCATTTCCACCGCTTCTGCTGCCAACAAATCTGCAGAGATGGTGCGCGGTTTAGGGGTCATGGCTTTTTCTAAAGAAGTATTTTGGAACTGAATATTTTTTTCTATCAGACGTCTTAAGTCACCATCAGTAAAAATGCCGACAACTTTTTGGGCATCATCAGTAATCACTGTCATGCCCATGCGTTTTGCAGTGATTTCTAATAGTGCATCAGTGATGCTGGCATTGATATTTGTTTGAGGAGCTTCGTTGCCGCTTCTCATCACATCACGAACATGCGTGAGTAATTTACGTCCGAGACTGCCACCCGGATGTGATCTAGCAAAATCTTCAGGTTTAAAACCTCGGGCATCTAAAAGAGCCACCGCCAAAGCATCGCCCATGGCGAGCGCAGCGGTTGTGCTGGCTGTGGGGGCGAGATTAAGCGGGCAGGCTTCTTTTTCAACAGAAACGTTGATGTGTGAATCCGCTAAAGATGCTAAAGAAGATGCTGGATTACCAGTTAAAGCAATCAGTTTTGCTCCAGTTCGCTTGATGATTGGCACGATGGCTGTTAGTTCACTTGTCTCGCCTGAATTTGAAAATGCCACAAAAACGTCTTGATGGGTCACCATGCCCAAGTCTCCGTGGCTGGCTTCAGCGGGATGCACAAAAAATGCCGGTGAACCAGTTGAGGCAAAAGTGGCCGCAATTTTTCTACCAATGTGACCAGATTTACCAATGCCAGAAACCACAATTCGTCCCTTGCAACCCAAAAGTAATTCAATGGCCAAAGCAAATTGTTCGGCATTTTTTTGGGTCAGATTTTTTTGAAGAGTAAGAATTGCTTCACCCTCAATGGTCAAGGTCTCCCTTGCCAAATCAATGGCCCGTTGATTTTTTTCGGCTGTTTGTTTGGTCATATTGAGAGTATATGTCCTAGGCTTATTTCAATAAAGGGGCTAAATACTTGCCGGTATAGCTTTTGGTAACTTTGGCAATCATTTCTGGGGTGCCAACAGCCAAGATTTCGCCACCTCCACCACCACCTTCAGGACCCAAATCAATGATCCAGTCTGCAGTTTTGATGACGTCTAGATTATGCTCAATGATGACAATTGTATTCCCATGTTTTTTCAGAGTATGAATCACTTTTAGCAGTAATTGAATGTCATGGAAATGAAGTCCTGTGGTTGGCTCATCAAGGATATATAGAGTTCTACCGGTGTCTCTTTTCGATAATTCAAGGGATAACTTGACGCGCTGGGCTTCACCTCCGGAGAGTGTGGTGGCGCTTTGCCCAAGTTTTACGTAGCCAAGTCCAACATCTAACAAAGTTTTTAGTTTTCGCTTAACTGTTGGAACGGCTTCAAAAAACTCATGAGCCTGTTCAATGGTCATCGATAAAACTTCATGAATATTTTTTCCTTTATAGCGAATGTCTAAAGTTTCTCGGTTGTAACGTTTGCCATGGCAAACATCACAAGGAACATAAACATCCGGTAAGAAGTGCATTTCTACTTTGAGAACGCCATCTCCCTCACAAGTTTCGCATCGACCACCTTTGACGTTAAAAGAAAAACGTCCAGCTTCATATCCACGTTCTCGAGCTGCAGGAACTCCTGCAAAAAGTTCTCGAATCGGAGTAAATAAGCCAGTGTAAGTTGCGGGGTTTGAACGAGGAGTTCGACCAATCGGCGATTGGTCCACATTAATGACTTTGTCAAAGTGTTCCAATCCGATGATTTCTTTATGAGGCGCTGGTTCAGCGCTAGACCCATAGAGATGTTGTGCAACGGCATGATGCAAGGTGTCATTGATTAAGGTCGATTTCCCTGATCCAGAAACACCGGTCACACAAGTTAGCAGACCCAATGGAATTTCAACATCCACATTTTGTAGATTGTTGCCAGTGGCTCCAATAATTTTTAGGGTTTTTTCTCCAACTGGCGTTCTGTTTTTGGGAACCGCGATAAATTCTTTGCCAGATAAATAAGCACCGGTTAAAGAGCTTGGATGTTTTTCAATTTCTTGTGGCGTTCCCTCGGCGATAATTTTCCCGCCATGTTCTCCTGCTCCTGGACCAATATCAATGACATGGTCAGATGCCCTAATCATGTCTTCGTCATGTTCAACCACCAAAACAGAATTACCTAAATCTCTGAGGTGTTTTAAGGTGCCAATTAGACGATCATTGTCACGCTGATGTAGGCCAATCGAAGGCTCATCAAGAACATACATCACGCCAGTCAAACCAGAACCAATTTGAGAGGCCAAGCGAATTCGTTGCGCCTCTCCACCCGATAGGGTATCGGCACTGCGATCTAAGGAAAGATAGTCCAGCCCCACATCATTTAAAAAACTTAAGCGAGAGCTGATTTCTGAAATGATTTTTCCAGCAATCTCTTTTTTGGCGCCCTTTAAATCTAGCGCTTTGAAGTAATCAAGCGCTTTACCTAAGGGCAGATTGCTAATTTCATAAATGGCCCTGGCTTGTTTGCCTTCGCCTACTTTGACATTACGAGCCTCAGTTCTTAAACGAGTGCCGTCGCAGGCAGGGCATGGTTTATTGTTTTGATATTTAGCTAATTCTTCTCTGACCGTTGGAGAGTCTGTCTCTTTGTAGCGACGTTCAAAGTTTGCAACAATGCCTTCAAACGCATGCTCCCTGATAATCACTTTGCCTTTTTCATTGAGGTATTCAAAAGGAATATCTTGCTGATTGGAGCCATGAAGAATCAGATTTTGAGCAGCTGTTGGTAAATCTTCAAATGGCGTTTCCAAATCAAACTTGGCGAACTTGGCTAAATTTTGCAAAAGCCTGAAATAGAATTGATTGCGGCGGTCCCATCCCTTGATTGCACCAGAAGCCAGAGATAGTTCAGGGTGAGCCACCACGCGCTTAGGATCAAAGAAACTGATGTGACCTAAACCATCACAGCTAGGACAAGCTCCCATCGGATTGTTGAATGAAAAAAGTCGGGGCTCAAGCTCCTGCAGTGAGTAAGAGCATATTGGGCAGGCAAATTTACTGGAAAAAATTTGTTCTTTTTCAGTATCCATTTCCAAGGCAATGGCACGACCATCAGCTAAGCGCAATGCTGTTTCAAATGACTCTGCCAAACGTTGCTGAATATCTGCTTTAATTTTGATGCGGTCGACAACAACATCAATGGAATGTTTTTCATTCTTTTTTAATTTAGGTAAGTTATCTACTTCGTAGATTTTTGCTTGCGCATGTTGGGCTGTGCCGCCACCTGATCGAATCCTGAAACGTACAAAGCCCTGAGCTTGTAAGTCTTCAAATAAATCAAGATGTTCACCTTTGCGTTCGCTGACCACCGGCGCCAAAATCATGAGCTTGGTATCTTCTGGTTTAGACATCACCGCATCAACCATTTGAGAGACACTTTGTGCTTCCAAAGGGAGGTGGTGTTCTGGGCAATGCGGAGTGCCTGCTCTGGCGAATAAAAGACGCAAATAGTCATGAATCTCAGTCACTGTGCCGACGGTGGATCGCGGGTTATGACTGGTGGCTTTTTGTTCAATAGAAATAGCAGGAGATAAACCTTCAATGGAGTCCACATCGGGTTTTTCCATCAATTGTAAAAACTGTCGCGCATATGCTGATAAAGATTCAACGTATCTACGTTGGCCTTCAGCGTATAGCGTGTCAAAAGCCAGGGAGCTTTTCCCTGATCCTGATAAACCCGTGATGACCACCAATTGATCTCTGGGGATATCTAAGTTGACACTCTTTAAGTTGTGGGTGCGCGCACCCCTAATTTTTATCTGATCCATGATTTTTCTCTGCGTAACCAGTTAATATAGCTCTTCTTTATGGAAAAATCAGAACTTCGCGCTTCTTTGGCTTTGGCCGGCATCTTTGCCCTCAGAATGTTGGGGCTGTTTCTTATCTTGCCAGTCTTTAGCATGCATGCCAAAGGGCTTCCTGGTGGCGACCAGGCTTTATTGGTCGGCTTGGCTTTGGGAATTTACGGATTTGTTCAGGCTTGCTTACATATTCCCCTGGGAATGTTGTCCGATCGGTATGGGCGCCGCCCAGTGGTTGTGCTTGGATTGTTGTTATTTGTTTTGGGGGCTTTAATTGCGGCCAGCCATGATGATTTAGTCTGGATTACCGTGGGGCGTGCCATTCAAGGGGCGGGGGCTGTTTCGGCGGCTGTCACAGCATGGTTAGCTGATTTAACTAAGGAAGAGACTCGAACCCGTGCCATGGCTATGGTGGGGGGTAGCATTGCCTTGACCTTTGCTATCTCTTTGGTATTGGCATCACCTCTGCACGAAAGTGTCGGTTTAACTGGCATGTTTTACTTAATGGCAGCCTTAGGAATCGGTGCAATTTTGTTGGCGATATTGGTCGTGCCCCAACAAGAAAAATCTGGTACACCTTTTACAGCGAAGTTTTCAGAGGTTTTTTTCAATCAAGATTTATTGAGATTAAATCTTGGGGTTTTGATTCTTCATGCGGCTCAGATTGCTTTATTTTTGACTTTGCCAAGATTGCTGGTGAAAGCTGATTTGCCTTTGGCATCGCATTGGCAGTTATATCTGCCAGCAGTTCTGATCTCGTTTGCATGCATGGCTCCCATCATCATGATGAGTGAAAAACGCAAGCGCATGAAACCTGCATTTATTTTTGGAATCGCAGCCATGATGTTTGCTCAGTTGGTCATTGCCAGTGTGGATGGTTTGACTGCACTGGCATTCGGTGTATTGGTGTATTTCATCGGCTTTAATATTCTTGAAGCCATGCAACCTTCACTGGTGTCTCGATGGGCCAGTCATGCCAAGGGAACGGCACTTGGTATCTACAACACGACTCAATCAATTGGATTATTTTTAGGTGGCTTGGGGGGTGGTTGGCTTTTGCAATTAGGTGGTGAATCAGCTGTTTTTTATGCCTGTGCCAGCCTCATTTTTGCCTGGCTTATAATTGCCTCATCTATGCGAGAGGTGCCTTTGAAAAAGTAGACAACTGGACGCAGAGGCTGATTGTTTAGATAAAGATTTAAATTTCGGTACAACAAACTTTTCTTCGGGAGATAAAAATGGCATCAGTAAATAAAGTAATTATTGTGGGTAATGTTGGCCGTGATCCAGAAACTCGTCGCCTACCAAGTGGTGATGCAGTGACTAATATTTCAATTGCAACCACTGATCGTTACCGCGATAAGCAGTCTGGTGAGATGCGTGAAAATACTGAGTGGCATCGCGTTGCATTTTTTGGGAAAGTCGCTGAAGTGGCTGAGAAATATCTCAGAAAGGGTTCTCAAGTCTACGTTGAAGGTCGTTTACGCACTCGTAAATGGACTGATCAAAGTGGTCAAGAAAAGTATTCAACTGAAATCGTGGCTGAAACCATGCAAATGCTAGGTGGTAAGGCATCAGGTTCTTCAGATGCGGGTATGTCTGCCGGCTCATCAATGTCAGCACCTAAATCAAATCCTCCAAGCGGTGGAGCTAATTTAAGCGATATTGACGACGATATTCCGTTTTAATCACTGTCTAGAGTGGCGTTTGTTCTCTGGCCACTCTGCGTTGTAATCAGCTCTGAATGGGTTGATATCGATGCCGCCTCTGCGAGTGTATCGGGCATAAACCGATAGTTTGCTAGGGCGGCATTGTTCTTTGATGTCCATGAAGATTTTTTCAACGCAGTGCTCATGAAATTCTTGATGTTCTCTGAGTGAAATCAAATAACGTAATAAGCCTTCTTCATTGATGCTCAAACCTGCATATTTGATTTGAACGCTGGCCCAGTCAGGTTGACCGGTGACGGGGCAATTTGATCTGAGTAAATGACTGACTACGCATTGCTCAACCATTCCCAAGGATGAATCAACGCTTAGTAGTGAAGCATCCGGTGCTTGACTGGGGTTAACTTCAATGTCTAAACGGTCTAAAAGTTGACCTTCTAATTCTTGCATGCCCCGATTGCTTTGATGTTCAGGTGAGTGCAGTTGAACATTGACAGAGGCACCCGCTGCCTCTGAGAGGTCATTTTTCAGTGTGCTGATTAATTCTTCAGACGATGCAAATGGATGATTATTGAGACTGTTTAAATAAAGTTTCCAAGATTTGGATTCAATGATGTTGGGTGAATTGGCCGGAACCATGAAGCAAGCGATGGCAATCTGCGGTTTACCTTTATTGTTAAGCCAACTGAGTTCATAGGCATTCCAAATATCAACCCCAAAAAAAGGCAACGCATGATCTTGAATGCCTAAAAGCTGACGATTGATCGATCGACTGATCGGAAAAAGAATGTCTGGGCTGTATTGGTTTGGCGTCGCCGAATTTTTTCCCAGAGGTGCGTGGTCTAGAGGACTTTTCATTTTTTAACTTGGTTGGTAATGCCTGAAAGTACTTGGCCTGTTGGAGCAATGTCTGAAACAGATTCGCAGTGACCCAATTGATCATCAAAGAAAAAATCAGGTTGGAATTCCTTTAAGAAGTCTTTCTTACCGAGACCACCCAAGAACATCGCTTCATCCACCGTAACTCCCCAGGCCATTAAGGTTCTGATGGCTCGTTCATGAGCAGGTGCTGACCTGGCTGTCACGAGTGCTGTTCTTATCTTCATGTGTTGACCAGCCTGTTTTGCATTCGCTTGTAGTCGATGAAGAGCCTCTAAAAGTGGTTTAAATGGCCCTGGCGGTAAAGGAGTTTCCACTTTGGTACTTTCATGAGCCACAAATGCATCTAAACCGTTACTTTGAAAAATTCTTTCAGCTTCATCGGAAAATAAAACTGCGTCACCGTCAAATGCGATTCTGATTTCATCAGGATTCGATTCTGCAATTAGTTTGCTTTGAGGAAATACCATGGCGGCTGGAAAGCCAGCGTCTAAAGTGGCGCGAACATCATCTGCGTTGGCAGAAAGAAATAAATTGGCTTGTAGTGACTTTAAATAATGATAGGGAGGGCGACCTCGCGTAAACACGCCGCGTTCAATTGCCAGCCCCGCGTTTTTAGACGAGCGAAATACCCTTAGGCCACTGACAGGGTCATTTCTAGACAAAATGACGACTTCAACATTTTGTTGCTGCCCCTCATTAAAGGCCAATAATTTTTTAACCAAAGGATAGGCAACACCTGGTTTGGCAGGTAAATCAATTCGTTGTAATTGCAGTTGCATATAGGCGGTGTCATCACTGGCTTCGAAAATTTGATTTTCTTCTTCAAAGTCAAACAAAGCCCGAGAAGAAATGGCTACCACCAATTTTCCGTCCAGTGAAAACGCCATTTTTATGCCAAGAAAAGTTGATAAGCGGGGTTATCGCTTTCATCCCAATGCGGATAACCAAGCCCAGATAAAAATTTCTTGAGTTCTTTTTTATCGCTTGCTGGAACTTGCATGCCAATCAGGATGCGACCATAGTCTGCACCATGATTGCGGTAATGAAATAAGCTGATGTTCCAATTGGGGGCCATGCTGGTTAAAAATTTCATTAAAGCGCCCGGTTTTTCTGGGAACTCAAAACGATAGAGCAACTCATTTTTAGCCAATGGTGAGCGACCGCCCACCATGTGACGCAAATGAGATTTTGCCAATTCATCATGGGTGAGATCAATCGTACTGAAGCCAGATTTTTCAAAGGATTTGGCGATCATTGCGCTATCAGAAGCTTTTTGCGTCGCTATACCAACAAAAATATGGGCTTGCGCTGAATCAGCGATTCGATAATTAAATTCGGTGACGTTGCGATCACCGAGTAATTCGCAGAAGCGCTTAAAGGAACCTCTTTGTTCGGGAATGGTCACTGCAAAAACAGCTTCTTTGGCTTCGCCAACCTCTGCGCGTTCAGCCACAAATCTCAAGCGATTAAAGTTGATATTGGCACCACAGGCTACAGCCACCAATGTTTGGTTCTTACATTTCTCGCGTTCAACATATGCTTTTAAACCCGCGAGAGCCAGAGCGCCTGCAGGCTCGAGAATGCTGCGGGTGTCTGTGAAAACATCATTGATGGCTGCGCAAATGGCATCTGTATCCACGGTGATGATTTCATCCACTACTTCCTGGCATAGACGGAATGTTTCTTTGCCCACGAGTTTGACAGCCGTGCCATCTGAGAATAGACCCACTTCTTTGAGTTCCACTCTTCGGCCCGCTTCTAGAGATTTTTTCATGGCATCAGAATCAATCGTTTGTACTCCGATGACTTTGATTTCTGGACGAATTGCTTTGATATAGGCACCAACTCCTGCAATCAGGCCGCCACCGCCAATTGCCAAAAAGATGGCATCAATAGGCTCTTGATGTTGTTGCAAGATTTCCATGGCGATGGTGCCTTGACCGGCAATCACATCAGGGTCATCAAATGGATGAACAAAGGTTAATTGATGTTTTTTTTCAAGCGCCAAGGCATGTTGATAGGCATCGCTGTACGAATCACCATGCAGAACAATTTTGACAGAATCACCACCCCTAGAACTGACGGCATCAATTTTCACTTGAGGCGTTGTCGTCGGCATCACGATGATGGCTTTGCAATTAAGTTTTGCCGCTGCTAAAGCCACACCCTGAGCGTGGTTACCTGCTGAAGCAGCAATGACGCCACGTTTAAGCTCAGTTTGACTTAAATGAGCCATCTTGTTGTACGCGCCGCGTAATTTAAAAGAAAATACGGGCTGGTTGTCCTCTCTTTTAAGAAGAACTTTGTTTTTGATGCGTGAAGAGAGGTGTGAAGCTAGTTCAAGCTCTGTTTCACGGGCAACGTCGTAGACCTTGGCGGTCAGTATTTTTCGTAAATAATCTTTTGGCATCCTGTGAGCGTATCACGTCAAAAGCCTAAAATGATCAAACATGGAAAGCAATTTACATAATTTTTTGGTTTGGGTCTCATTGCCAACGGTTGGTTTACCGGCAGTTTTTACCGTGTCTTTTGTTTCTGCAACCCTTCTACCGTTGGGTTCTGAGCCAGTTTTATTCGGTTATATCAAGCTCAATGAAGAAATGTTTTGGGTTGCTGTTTGCGTTGCTACCTTGGGGAATACTTTAGGCGGCATGCTGAACTGGTTGCTAGGTTTTGGGGCCAGCAAGGCTCAAGAGAAATTGGTTGGGCCCAAAGAGCATAAATTATTAGGCTGGTTTGAAAAATTGGGGCCCCCTGCACTCTTACTTTCATGGTTGCCAATTGTGGGCGATCCCTTGTGTGCTGTGGCTGGATGGCTTCGATTACCCTGGTTGCCATGCATGATTTATATGGCCATTGGCAAGTTTTTACGTTATGTGACGATGACTTATGTCCTATTGATGATTCCAGATGGCTTTTGGAATGCCATTGGCAATTGGTTAGGGATGTCCTGAAACCTTTTTAAAGCTTAAAAACCCTATACCTTTAAGAATTGGGCGAATATCCCCATAGTCCTTTAAAATGACGTTTTAGTTAAATCGAGTGATATGAACGCACCTTTGCCTCTCACTAGCCTTGCGGAACATTCTCAGAATGCTCCGCGTTTACGTGAAATCCCCTACAACTACACCTCTTTTTCGGACAGAGAAATTGTTATTCGTTTGTTGGGCGAAGGCTCTTGGCAAATTCTTGATGAATTAAGGTCTGGAAGAAAAACTGGTCGTTCAGCCAGGATGCTTTATGAAGCGTTGGGTGATATTTGGGTTGTGCAGCGTAATCCTTACCTCCAGGATGATTTGTTAGATAACCCAGGTCGTCGCAAACAGTTAATTGAAGCTTTGCATCATCGGTTGCGTGAAGTTCAAAAGCGCATGACCACTGATTTGGCTGACAAAGTGGGTAAATTGCTTGAAAGTGCCAAGCAAGCGATTGAATCATTCAATGCTGAGTTTGACCGAGTGGCCGCATTGCGTAAGCGCGTTCGGAAAACATTGGGCAAGTTTACGGCCTCAGACAACATTGCTTATGATGGTTTGGCCAGAGTCTCGCACGTGACAGATGCCACTGATTGGCGTGTGGAATATCCATTCGTTGTTTTAACTCCAGATTCTGAAGAAGAGATTCCAAACCTTGTGAAGGGTTGTATCGAATTGGGCTTAACCATCATTCCTCGTGGGGGTGGTACGGGTTATACCGGTGGTGCTGTGCCTTTGTCACCGATGTCTGCTGTCATCAATACAGAAAAATTGGAGACTTTAGGTCCTGTAGAGATGTTGCGTTTGCCTGGTTTGGATCACGAAGTGGCCACCATTTATTCTGGTGCAGGCGTTGTCACTAAACGTGTGTCTGATGCAGCCGATCAATCCGGTAACGTTTTTGCTGTTGACCCAACTTCTGCCGAAGCCAGTTGTATTGGTGGCAACATCGCCATGAATGCCGGTGGCAAGAAGGCTGTTTTATGGGGTACTGCACTTGATAATTTGGCCTCATGGCGAATGGTCGACCCTGATGGTAACTGGTTAGATGTTGAGCGTGTGGGTCATAACATGGGCAAGATTCATGATGTTGATTACGCCACATTCAATCTGGTCTGGTCCGATGGTTCTTATGCGCCAGGCCAAAAGATCATTAAGACAGAAGAATTAAAAATTGAGGGCAAACGTTTTCGTAAAGAAGGCTTGGGTAAGGATGTTACGGATAAGTTTTTAGCGGGTCTGCCTGGTATTCAAAAAGAAGGCTGTGATGGCTTAATTACGAGTGCAAGATGGGTTTTGCATCGCATGCCCAAACAAATTCGTACAGTTTGTTTGGAGTTCTTTGGTCAAGCGCGTGATGCCATTCCAAGCATTGTTGAAATTAAGGCCTATCTTGATCAACAAACCAAACAGGGCGGTGCTATTTTGGCTGGCCTTGAGCATTTGGATGAGCGTTATTTGAAAGCAGTAGGCTACGCCACCAAATCTAAACGCAATGTATTACCAAAAATGGTTTTGATTGGTGACATTGTTGGTGATGATGAAAACTCAGTTGCCATGGCTGCGAGTGAAGTGATTCGTATGGCCAATACGCGTGTGGGTGAAGGTTTTGTGGCAGTGAGCCCAGAGGCTCGTAAAAAGTTTTGGTTAGATCGATCAAGAACTGCGGCCATTGCTAAACATACCAATGCTTTCAAGGTCAATGAAGATGTGGTGATTCCTTTGGATCGCATGGGTGAATATACCGATGGTATTGAGCTCATCAACATTGAGTTGTCTCTTAAAAACAAACTTCAGTTATTGGATGAGTTAGAGACCTTCTTACAGCAAGGTAATCTGCCGTTGGGTAAATCTGAGGATGGCGATGTTCCTGAAGCAGAATTATTGGAAAGTCGAGTTTCTCAAGCATTGCAAGTCATTGCTATGGTTCGCCAAGAGTGGTCTAACTGGGCTAAAAATATTGATCAATATTTTTCTGCTTTGCAAGACAGGAGCTTAAGGGCTTCATGGAAATTGCAGGTTAGGGCTGAGCTAAGAAATATTTTTGGCGGGCTTGCGTTTGAGCCAATTGTTAAAGAGTGTGAAGCCATTCACAAGCGAGTATTGAGAAGCCGAGTTTTTGTTGCTCTGCACATGCATGCAGGTGATGGAAACGTTCATACCAATATTCCGGTTAATTCAGATAATTACGATATGTTGCAAGATGCGCATCAAGCGGTTGATCGCATCATGAAGTTGGCTCGGTCATTGAATGGCGTGATTTCTGGCGAGCACGGTATTGGTATTACCAAGCTTGAGTATTTGACTGAAGCTGAAATCAAAGATTTCAGATCATATAAGTTGCGAGTTGATCCAGAGGGTCGTTTCAATAAAGGCAAATTAATGCCTGGCGCTGATTTAAGAAATGCCTATACGCCAAGCTTTGGCTTGATGGGTCATGAGTCTTTAATCATGCAACAAAGTGATATTGGAGCGATTGCATCTAGTGTCAAAGATTGTTTGCGTTGTGGCAAATGTAAGCCTGTTTGCGCAACTCATGTGCCAAGAGCTAATTTGCTCTACAGTCCTCGCAACAAAATTTTAGCGACCTCTTTGTTGGTTGAAGCATTTTTATACGAAGAGCAGACTCGTCGAGGTGTTTCTGTAAAGCACTGGGAAGCCTTTGATGATGTGGCTGCGCATTGCACAGTTTGTCATAAATGCGTAACCCCTTGCCCAGTCAAAATTGATTTTGGTGACGTGACCATGAACATGCGTAATTTGTTACGCAAGATGGGGCAAAAGCGTTTTAACCCCGGTGCATCGGCTGCGATGTTCTTCCTAAATGCCACCAACCCAGAGACCATTCAATTCACGCGTAAATTAATGATTGAGTGGGGTTACAAAGCGCAGCGTTTAGCCCATGATGTTTTGAAGAAGTTTGCTAAAGCACAAACTGCTAAACCTGGTGCCACTGTGGGTAAGCCTGCAATTCAAGAGCAGGTGATTCATTTCATCAATAAAAAAATGCCAGGCAATCTTCCCAAGAAGACGGCTAGAGCACTTTTAGATATTGAAGATGCGGATGTGGTGCCAATTATTCGTAATCCACAAACAACATCAGTAGATACTGAAGCAGTGTTTTACTTCCCAGGATGTGGTTCAGAACGCTTGTTTTCTCAAGTTGGTCTAGCGACTCAAGCCATGCTCTGGCATGCTGGTGTTCAGACTGTGTTGCCACCAGGTTATTTGTGCTGTGGATACCCTCAAAGAGGGTCAGGGGACTTTGATAAAGCTGACAAAATCATCACAGATAACCGAGTGTTATTCCATCGGATGGCCAACACTCTTAATTATTTAGATATCAAAACTGTGGTGGTGTCTTGCGGCACTTGTTATGACCAGTTGGCTGGCTATGAGTTTGAGAAAATTTTCCCTGGTTGCAGAATCATTGATATTCATGAATTCTTGTTGGAAAAAGGAATTAAGTTGGAGGGTGCCAAAGGAGTTCGTTACATGTACCACGATCCTTGCCACAGTCCGATGAAACTTCAAGATCCATTGAAGACGGTGAATAGCCTAGTAACTACCGAAGATGGCACCACTATTGCCAAAAATGATCGTTGTTGTGGTGAATCTGGGACTCTGGCAATCACTCGTCCTGATATATCTTCTCAGGTTCGTTTCAGAAAAGAAATCGAAATGAAGAAAGGCGCCGACAAGCTGAAATCTGATTTTGATGGTCAGGTAAAAGTTTTGACCAGTTGCCCGTCATGCTTGCAGGGATTGTCACGCTATGACGAAGACTCTGGAACCAAAGCAGATTACATCGTGGTTGAAATGGCCAATCATTTATTGGGTTCTAATTGGATGGCTGATTATGTAAAAAATGCTAATCAAGGTGGTATTGAAAGGGTCTTGGTATAACAATGAATACAGCGACTAAAGCACCACTTCCGCAAAATATTGTAGTTCACCAACAATCTAAAGTATTAGAGCTTGTTTATGAGGATCAAACTTATCAATTGCCATTTGAATTTTTAAGAGTTTGGTCGCCGTCTGCTGAGGTTAGAGGTCATGGTGTTGGCCAAGAAACTTTACAAACTGGCAAGCGCAATGTGGTGATTACTAGTATTGAGCAAATCGGTCATTACGCCATCAAGCCTATTTATTCTGATGGCCATGATTCTGGGATTTACTCGTGGGAGTATTTGTACGAAATGTGTGTCAATCAAGAAGAGATGTGGCAAGACTATCTAAATCGCTTGGAGCAAGAGGGTGTTGATCGTGATGCGCCAATGAACAAAGATGCGGGCCATTCTTGCGGGCATTAACTTCATATGGCACAAACACATTTTGGTTATAAGACGGTTGATGAAACCGAAAAAGCAAGCAAGGTCGCTGAAGTTTTTCATTCAGTAGCGAATAAGTACGACATCATGAATGATTTGATGTCAGGTGGCTTGCATCGAGTTTGGAAGCACTTCACTATTAGCAAGGCTGCGGTTCGCCCAGGTCAAAAAATTTTAGACATCGCTGGTGGTACTGGTGACTTGTCCCTGAGTTTTGCCAAATCAGTTGGTCTAGAAAGAGAAACCGGCGGCCAAGTATGGTTAACGGACATCAATGCCTCCATGCTAGGTTACGGACGTGATCGTTTGTTAAATAAGGGCTACCACTTGCCATGTGTGCAAGTTGATGCCGAACAAATACCATTCCCTGACAATTATTTTGATTTAACAACGGTTGCTTTTGGTCTTCGAAACATGACGCACAAAGAGCTTGCTCTAAAAGAAATGCTTCGTGTGATTAAGCCGGGTGGCAAGGTCATGGTTTTAGAGTTTTCTAAGCCGGTTGAAGCTTTAAAACCAATCTACGATGCCTACTCTTTTAAAATTCTTCCGTGGTTGGGGGAAAAGGTTGCGGGAGACGCGGAAAGTTATCGATATTTGGCTGAGTCCATTCGGATGCATCCGGATCAAGAAACACTAAAAACCATGATGGAAGATGTGGGATTTGACAAGGTTGAATATCATTCATTAACCGGTGGTATTGTTGCGTTACATATCGGTTATAAGTACTGATATTTCTTGAATTATTGAAAAGAGGTAAAAGATGTTGAAGAAAAGTTTCGTTTATTTGGTGCTTTCTTCCTTTGTGTTAATGGGCACATCATTTGATGCAGAAGCCAAGCGCATGGGTGGTTCGAAGAGCATGGGTAAGCAATCTCAAAGCGTCACGCAAAAGCAGCAAGCTGCACCGGCTCAACCTGCACAAGCACCCGCAGCTCAGCCGGCTACTGCAGCAAAACCTGCACAAGCGCCAGCAGCCCAACCTAAAAAAGGTTTTGGTATGGGTGCGATTTTGGGTGGCTTAGCTGCCGGCCTGGGTTTAGGTTGGTTGTTATCTCACTTTGGTTTGGGTGAGGCAGCGGCCTCTTTCTTTATGGGTCTTTTAATTGTGATGGCAGTGGCTATGGTCGGTCTATGGTTGTTCCGTCGCTTTGCTAGTAACGGACAAGCAACTTACAAGACGAGTCCAGCGGGTGGTCCTCAGTGGGAAGATCAAAACCGTTTTGACCGTCAAGAGCCAGTTTCAGCCCCAGCGGCAACTTATGGTGGTTCAGTAGCGCAGCCCAGTGCACCAGAAGTTGCTATCAGTGGTTTTGATCAAGAGTCATTCTTGCTAAATGCCAAAAAACATTTTGTTCATTTACAAGATGCTTGGGACCGTGGTGATTTAGAAAAACTCAAAGAATTCGCAACAGCTGAAATGTTTGAAGAATTGCGTCAAGATCTTGAGGCAAGAGCGACTGTTCAAAACAGAACTGAAGTTCTTACTTTAGAGGCTGAACTTTTAGGGGTTGAATCTTTACAAGATGTTTATTTGGCCAGCGTTCGCTTCTCAGGCATGATTCGTGAACAAGCAGATGGTCCAGCAGAATCATTTGTAGAGGTTTGGAATTTAACAAAACCAGTAAACGGTCAAGGTGGCTGGGTATTGGCGGGCATACAACAATTGGTCTAATCTGAAAACGATTGTTCATGCTTTAAATTATTTACTGGCCCAAGAAACTTGGGCCAGTGACCTTTTGCGAAGGCAAAAAGGTAAAACAATCAAAATAGTTTTACCAGTCACAGATCTTTCTCTTGAAGTCACTGAAAACGCAACTTTTGGTCTGTCAACTTCTAGCGATGAACCTAATGTCACTTTGGTGATTGGTTCCGAAGTCTTTAATGCTTATATTGCCGGGGGCAAGGAAGCCGCCATACGTCATATCAAGGTTTCTGGTGATGTGGATCTTGCTCAAGCCGTTTCTACTCTGGCAGGTCAATTGCGTTGGGAAATTGAGGAAGATTTATCCAAGCTAGTAGGTGATGCAATGGCTCATCGAATTGTTGAATCTTTTAAGAAAAGTCGACATTTTGGACAAGAGGTTGCGCAGGATTTCGGTTCAAGCGTTTTAGAATATTTGGTTCATGAGAAACCAACGCTGGTGAAAAGGGATGAGTTGATGCGACATAAAGAAGAAATACGCCACCTGCGCGATGATGTCGATCGCATTGAGAAACGCATTGAGCGTTTATCGGAAGGGTCTTTGTGAGACAGTTCTTACGTCTATTCAAGATTCTTTACACCGTCTGGCGTTTTGGTCTTTTAAGGATTATTCGGGATAGCTTAAAACCTGGGCTTATCAAAATTGTTTTGACAGTCTTTTCCTGGGTGACTCCAGGCGGGTTCACTCGAGGAGAAAGTTTGCGCTTGGCCCTTGAGGCATTGGGGCCGATTTTTGTTAAATTTGGACAAGTTTTATCTACGCGTCGTGATTTATTGCCATTGGATATCGCCGATGAGCTGGCTAAATTACAAGATCAGGTGCCGCCTTTTTCTCAGGCAAAATCAATTGAACTCATTGAAGCCTCGCTGGGTAAAAAGCTTTCTGAAGTATTTATTTCGTTTGATGAGAAGCCAGTGGCAAGTGCCTCGGTTGCTCAAGTTCACTTTGCTGTTTTAAGAGGGACCGATAAATATCCTGAGTGGCATGGCAAGGAAGTGGCCATCAAAGTATTGCGACCTGGTATTTTGCCCATCATTGAGAGTGATCTTGCGCTATTGAGGGTCTTGGCAGGCTTAGTTGAAAAACTCTGGCGAGATGGAAAACGCTTAAAGCCAAGAGAAAACGTTGATGAATTTGATACTTATTTGCATGACGAATTGGATTTGATGCGTGAAGCATCGAACGCAAGCCAATTGCGTCGTAACTTTGAGGGATCTAAGAAACTCATCATCCCAGAGATGTATTGGGATTTATGTGGCATGAATGTCATGGTGATGGAGCGCATGCATGGCATTCCGATTTCTAGACTAGATGACCTCAGGGCCGCTGGCGTAGACCTAAAAAAGCTAGCATCCGATGGTGTTGAGATTTTCTTTACGCAAGTATTTCAAGATGGTTTTTTCCATGCAGATATGCACCCAGGAAACATCTTTGTCAGTGTTGCGCCAGAAACTTTTGGCCGATACATCGCTTTAGACTTTGGCATTGTGGGTGCTTTGTCGGACTCTGATAAAAATTATTTGGCTCAAAATTTCTTGGCATTCTTCAATCGCAATTACAGACGGGTTGCTGAATTACACATTGAATCCGGTTGGGTGCCTAAAGAAACGCGTGTGGAAGAGTTAGAAGGGGCTGTGCGAGCGGTTTGTGAGCCTTACTTTGATAGACCGTTGAAGGAAATATCACTGGGTATAGTTTTGATGCGCTTATTCCAAGCATCAAGACGCTTCAATGTAGAAATTCAACCGCAGTTAACTTTATTGCAAAAAACTCTCTTGAATGTTGAAGGCTTGGGTAGGCAGCTGGATCCAGACATGGATTTATGGAAAACAGCTAAACCAGTTTTAGAGCGTTGGGTTGATCAGCAGATTGGTATCAGGGGTTTTCTCGATCGCATTAAATCAGAGGCGCCTCATTGGGCTAAGTTAGTACCCACTATCCCTAGACTTCTTGCTCAGTGGTTAGAGTCTCAAAATGAAAATCAAGAAGGCAAACATGAAGCTTTGCTGTCTAAGTTGATTGCTGAACAACAAAAAACCAAAAGAGCGATTTGGGGCAGCATTCTTTTCTTAAGCGGATTATTAGGCGGCACCTTATTTACGCTCATTTGGTTGAGCTAAGCCCTATAATTTCAAGCTCCATGAAAAAATATTTTATTGCAGGCATCTTAGTTTGGACTCCTTTGGCAATCACCATTTGGGTGATTACTTGGGGTCTATCCGTTTTGGACGGTGTTTTCGGTTCAGTGATGTCAGCACTGTTGGCTGTCATGCCAATGGATCAAAAGCCGGCCTTGCAGTCATTTAGAAACCTGCCTGGCGTGGGTATCTTGATTGTGATTGGCATCATTTTGATAACCGGTGTCATTGCAGCTAACTTTGCTGGTCAATGGTGGATTCGATGGTGGGATCAAATCATTGTTCGCATCCCGATTGTCAAATCAATTTATTCAAGCGTTAAACAAGTTTCTGGAACGCTTTTTTCCAGCAAAGGGAATGCATTCAGAAAAGCAGTTTTAATTCCTTATCCAAGAAATGGTTCATGGACCATTGCCTTTGTTACTGGTAACCCAGCCGAAGAAGTTTCAAAAAAACTGAACGGTGAACATGTCAACGTGTTCTTACCAACTACACCCAATCCAACCTCAGGATTTTTCATGATCGTTCCTCGTGCGGACATCATTGAATTAGATATGGGTGTTGAAGAAGCCCTGAAACACATTGTTTCTATGGGCTCAGTACCTCCTTTAAATCATTCAGTCCCATCAGCAAAGTAGGAAGTTTTATGTCAATGCGTAGCCATCAATGTGGCCAAGTCACAGAATCTTTAATTGGACAACAAGTTACCTTAGCGGGTTGGGTCAATCGTCGTCGTGATCATGGTGGGGTCATTTTTATTGATCTAAGAGACCGTGACGGATTTGTGCAAGTTGTTTGTGATCCTGATCGTCAGGAAATGTTCTCAGTGGCTGAGCAAGTACGTAATGAGTTTTGCGTTCAGATTAAAGGTTTGGTGCGTGCTCGTCCCGCAGGTACAGAAAATAATGATTTAGCGAGTGGCAAAGTTGAATTACTTTGTCATGAGTTGAATATTTTGAATGCGTCAATTACTCCTCCATTCCAATTGGAAGATGACAATCTTTCAGAAACAACTCGCTTAACGCATCGTGTTCTAGATTTACGTCGTCCACAAATGCAAAAGAATTTGCGTTTGCGCTACAACGTCGCGATTGAAACCAGGAAATATCTTGATCAAGCTGGATTTATTGATATTGAGACACCGATGTTGACCAAGAGTACGCCAGAAGGTGCACGAGATTACTTGGTACCTTCTCGAGTTCATGATGGTCAATTTTTTGCTTTGCCACAGTCGCCACAGTTATTTAAACAATTGTTGATGGTGGCTGGTTTTGATCGGTATTATCAGATTACCAAGTGCTTCCGCGATGAAGATTTGAGAGCCGATCGTCAACCTGAATTTACTCAGATTGACTGCGAAACAGCTTTTTTAGACGAATATGAGATTCGTGATTTATTTGAAAACATGGTGCGCCATATTTTCAAAACAGTCATGAATGTTGAGTTGGCCAATCCTTTCCCAGTAATGCCGTATTCAGAAGCCATGGCTCGATTTGGCTCTGATAAACCTGATCTTAGGGTCAAGTTAGAGTTCACAGAATTAACAGATGTGATGAAGGATGTTGACTTCAAAGTTTTTTCAGGACCTGCGAATCAAGACAATGGTCGAGTGGTCGGTTTGTGCGTTCCGGGCGGGGCTGTGATTAGTCGCAGTGATATTGATGATTACACTCAATTCGTCGCTATTTATGGGGCCAAAGGACTGGCTTGGATTAAGGTCAATGAAGTGGCTAAAGGTCGTGATGGTCTGCAGTCTCCGATTGTTAAAAATTTACACGATGCGGCCATTGCTGAAATTCTAAAAAGAACGGGTGCTAAAGACGGCGACATCATTTTCTTTGGTGCGGATAAGACGAAAGTCGTTAATGACGCCATTGGTGCATTGCGCTTAAAGATTGGACATTCTGCTTGGGCCAAAGAAAATGGCTTAATGGAGCAAGTATGGAAGCCAATGTGGGTGGTTGATTTCCCAATGTTTGAATACGATGAAGATGCTGCTCGCTGGGTTGCTTGCCATCATCCATTCACAAGTCCTAAAGATGAACACCTTGACTACTTAGAAACTGATCCAGGTAAGTGTTTGGCTAAAGCTTATGACATGGTTTTGAACGGTTGGGAAATCGGTGGTGGTTCAGTCCGTATCCACAAAGAGTCTGTTCAAAGCCAAGTGTTCCGTGCTTTGAAGATTGGCCCTGAGGAAGCCCAGGCTAAATTTGGCTTCTTGTTAGATGCCCTTCAGTATGGCGCACCTCCTCATGGTGGTATTGCGTTTGGTTTAGACCGCATTGTGACCATGATGACGGGGGCCGAGTCCATTCGTGATGTGATTGCGTTCCCTAAAACACAACGAGCCCAATGTTTGCTTACTCAAGCGCCAAGTCCAGTGGATGAAAAGCAATTGCGTGAATTGCATATTCGTTTGCGCAACACTCAAATGCCTGCATGAAAATCCCTATCTCGGTACTAGTCGTTATTTATACGGCTAGCAACGAGGTATTGTTGCTAGAGCGGGCCGATCATCCCGGCTATTGGCAATCAGTGACCGGTAGTTTGGATGATGTGAATGAGCCTCTGATAGAGGCTGCTGCGCGCGAGTTATTTGAAGAAACCGGCATTGATATAAAACAGCTTCAGCCTGATGTCTTGGTTTCGATGAATCATGCCATTGAGTATGAAATTTATCCTGAATGGCGTCATCGTTATCCACCAGGGGTTGTCTCAAATACTGAGCATTGGTTCAAAGTCTGTGTTCCAAGCAATACCCAAGTTCGTTTGGCGCCAAGAGAGCATTTATCTTATCGTTGGGAACCTGTTGAGGTCGCTGCTCAACTATGTTTTTCCCCCAGTAATCGTGAGGCAATCTTAAGACTCAATTCTGATTAGAATGAAGTCATGTCTCTATTAAGAAAAGATCGTTGGCAAACGATTGATGACCTTGATTTACTGGAAGGTGGAAATAACTATTTTTCCACTCTAGAGGCGTCACTACTCAAGGCTCAAAAATCAATTTATCTTGAGACCTATATCTTTTCTGCTGATGAGCAAGCCAAAAAGATAGCTGATTTGTTGATTGCTGCTGCTTTAAGAGGTCTGGATGTCAAAGTGATTCTTGATTGGCTAGGATCACATCCATTTCCATTTGAGCAACAATTTCATGAATCAGGAGTGCAGCTGGTGTATTACAACCCTTCTTGGTTTGGGCGATTTGGATTTTCAAGAACGCATCGTAAATTAGTAGTGATTGATGAAATTGAGACATTTGTTGGTGGCATTAATATTTGCGCAGATGATCAAACTGCTGAGGGTGAGAAGCTTAGTGGGTTGAGATGGGATTTGGCCTTAAAAGCCACAGGAAAAATTGTTGAAAAAGTTCATGCAACCTTTTTAAGGCAATGGCAGAGAATGCAGCCCAATGCGCTTCATCCTCGAAACATCCTTAAGCGAATCTTAGATCAAGAATCACCTTGGAGTACCAGTCACTTTTTGGGGATACGCCATGGACAAAAAGCAAGTTTGGCATTTATTGCCAGAGATAACTTGCATCATCGTCGTGATATTGAGCGGGCTTATTTAAAAGCAATTGGTCAATCAAGAGAAGAGATCTGGCTAGTAACCCCTTATTTTATGCCGGGGCGACGTTTTAGAAAGGCATTGATTAGAGCAGCTGAAAGAGGTGTGGCAGTTAATTTGCTCTTGGGAAGAGATGAGTTCAAAGTTTTAAATTGGTCAGTTCCTAGTTTGTATGGGCAATTTTTAGCCGCCAAGATCAATATCTATGAATATCCTTTGGGCCTGCTTCATGCTAAGGCCATGGTGGTTGATCGGAGGTGGGCTACCTTAGGCTCTTCTAATTGTGATCATTTGTCGTTTCTTTTAAATCATGAAGCAAATTTAGTGATCAGAAATCATCCGGTGGTCAAAGAGATTCGATGGAAAATAGAAGACCAAGCTTTAGAGAAGGGGATCAGAGTGGATTCTGATCTATATTCGCAAAGACCTTTCATGACTAAAGTATTTAATTGGGTTAGTTATGGATTTGTCCGTTTGCTGTTGATATTTTTGACTGTGGGCACACGAGATAAAGACATGCCCAATTTGAGCGATTAATTACTTATTAAAAGAAAAATTCATGAGACATATGTTGAGTCAAGAATCCCAAGCTGGTCAGTCGGTTCAAAAAACCAGTGATTGGAAAGTGATTGCCAATTTACTACCTTATCTATGGACCTTTAAGGGACGGGTGATTCTTGCTTTGTCATGTTTGATTGCCGCCAAAGTAGCTAATTTGGGTGTGCCCATTTTGTTGAAGAAAATGGTCGATGCCATGGACGTGCCAATGGGCGCGCAGACTTTGGTCGTTGTACCAATCGCTTTAATTATTGCTTATGGCTTACTGAGATTATCTGCATCGTTGTTTACTGAGATGCGTGAATTAATTTTTTCTAGGGTGACTGAGAGTGCTGTAAGAACTTTGGCCTTACAAGTATTTGATCATTTACACGGGTTGTCCTTGAGATTTCATCTATCAAGGCAAACGGGTGGCATGACCCGAGATATTGAGCGCGGAACCAGAGGGATACAGTCTTTAATTTCTTATTCGCTTTACAGTATTTTGCCTACCATCGTGGAGCTCACTTTGGTTTTAGGTTATTTCATTTGGGTTTACAACTATTGGTTTGCCATCATTACTTTGGTTGCTTTGGTTTTATATGTCATTTTTACGATTGTTGTCACAGAATGGCGTACTCAGTACCGAAAAAAAATGAACGAGTTGGATTCCAGAGCCAACCAGCGGGCAGTAGATTCTTTGATCAATTTTGAGACAGTCAAGTATTTTGGCAATGAGGCGTATGAATCTCGTCGCTACGATGAGAACTTGCGCACCTATCGCGAGGCTGCTATTCAGTCACAGCGTTCTTTGGCGGTCTTGAACGTTGGTCAGCAAACCATCATAGCTGTGGGTTTGATATTAATCTTGTGGCAAGCCACGCTTGGAGTGGCGAACGGCTCAATGACCTTGGGTGATTTGGTGTTGGTGAACGTTTTAATGATTCAGTTGTATATACCACTTAATTTTTTGGGTGTTATTTATCGAGAAATTAAACAGGCGTTGACAGACATGGATCGGATGTTCAAGTTATTGGGAACCGACCAAGAGATTGCCGATCAGCCGAATGCACTTGAATTGAAAATTGAAGATAAATCCAAGGGGCCTCACGTTAAGTTTCAGAATGTTTCTTTTTCTTATGAGTCGAACCGACCCATATTAAAAAATATTGATTTTGAAATAATGCCCGGCAAAACAACTGCTGTGGTTGGTCATAGCGGGGCTGGCAAAAGCACCTTGGCAAGATTGTTGTTTCGTTTTTATGAAGTGACTGGAGGTGATATTTTGTTTGACCAACAAAATATCAATCATGTCACGCAAAAAAGTCTTCGAGCCGCAATTGGCATCGTTCCGCAGGACACAGTTCTGTTCAATGACACCATTGCCTATAACATTGCTTACGGTCGGCCAGGCTCATCACAAGAAGAAATTGAGGCCGCAGCACGTGCGGCTCAAATCCATGACTTCATTACTTCCTTGCCACAAGGCTATGCATCAACGGTGGGTGAGCGCGGATTAAAACTCTCAGGTGGTGAAAAACAACGTGTTGCAATTGCAAGAACGCTGCTCAAAAATCCTGATTTTTTAATTTTTGATGAAGCTACTTCTGCTTTAGATTCTGAAACAGAGCGAGCCATTCAAAAAGAATTGATGGCTTTGGCTCAAAATCGTTCCACTCTCATCATTGCGCATCGTTTGTCGACGATTGTTTATGCAGATCAGATCTTGGTTATGGATGAGGGTTCAATCATTGAAAAAGGAACCCATGAACAGCTTCTTGCAATCAAGGGGCGATATTGGGATATGTGGCAAGTTCAACAGTCTCAAATCAGCTAATATCTGAGTATGGCCCTAAAAAATACACCTGACTTTTTACAAAAAGCTTTTTCAAGCGCACTACAAACTGCCGATCCGCAAGTGATTTTGCCTCTGGGTTTGAAAAAAGTATTTCCTCAACCCTTAACAGGACGTTGTCTTGTTTTGGGGGCTGGCAAAGCGGCGGCCTCAATGGCGCATGCCTTAGAAAGTTATGCAAAAACAGAATGGCCCAAAGCAAAGCTAGAAGGTATGGTCATTACGCGCTATGGGCACGGATTACCCACTCAGTCGATTCGGGTCATTGAGGCAGGACATCCCGTGCCTGATGATGCCGGGATGAGGGGCGCTCAAGAAACCCTTGAACTCATTAAAACGTTGCAGGCAGGCGATCAATTGATTGCTTTGATTTCTGGCGGTGGTTCGAGTTTGCTCACGCTGCCTGCAGAAGGTCTAACGATTGAGGATTTAAGAACAACGACCCAAGCTTTATTGATGTCGGGTGCACCGATTGGTCAAATGAACGTGGTGCGTAAACACTTATCTGCTATCTTGGGCGGGCATATGGCGCGAGAGGCTGCTAAACGCGGTGCAAAGGTAGATGCTTTCTTAATATCCGATGTGACCGGAGATCATCCTTCGAGTATCGCAAGCGGTCCTTGTGCTCCAGATGATTCAACTTTTGCCGATGCTTTGCAAATTTTGAAGGATTTTGATTTGCTCAAGGGGCAAATTCCTGTTGCTGTCATGAATTATTTACAACAAGGATCAGAAGGTCAAAAGCCTGAAACTCCCAAAGTAGGGGACCCAATTTTTAACAATACGCATAACCATTTGTTAGCTACAGCCCATGCCTGTCTAGAGGCTGCTGCGAATTACGTTCGATCTCAGGGTGTGGAAGCAGTTATCTTAGGCGACACCGTGATGGGCGAAGCTAAAGATGTGGCCCTTATGCAGGCTTCTATTGCCAGAGAAATTTATTTGCATAACCAGCCTTTTAAAAAGCCAGTTGCTTTGCTATCTGGCGGAGAATGTACAGTGACTATTCCATCAGATGTCAAAGGTCGTGGTGGTCGTTGCAGTGAATTTTTATTGGCCCTTTATGCCGCTACCGAGGATTTAAAATCCTTATCTGCCTTAGCTGCTGATACAGATGGGATCGATGGCAGTGAAAATAATGCGGGAGCATGGTTTACTGCTGAATCAAGAGAGTTGATGAAAAACCGTCAGCAAGCAGTGAAAGATTATTTAAGTTCGCATGATAGTTTTGGTTTTTTTGAAGAGTTAAAAACATTAGTTCATACTGGACCAACCCTGACTAATGTGAATGACTTCCGAATTTTGCTTATAGATACAGAGTCCGAATGAATTCAATGAATACCCTTGAGATTTGCCAACCAGATGATTGGCACTTGCATGTTAGAGATGGTGAGTTTCTGCCGGATTTGTTAAAACACACGGCCAGTCAGTTTCAACGGGCCATCATCATGCCTAATTTAAAGCCTCCTGTGACCACAGCAGAGATGGCGATGGCCTATAAAAATCGCATTCTTGCGGCCTTACCAAAGGGCAGTTCCTTTGAACCCCTGATGGTGTTGTATTTGACAGACAATACCAGCCCAGAAGAGGTTAAGAAAGCGAAAGAAGCGGGCGTAGTAGGTTTTAAGCTTTACCCTGCAGGAGCAACAACCAATAGTGATGCAGGTGTGACCGATATTCAAAAATGTTCTGCAGCACTGGATGCTATGTCAGCTTGCGATATGCCATTATTGGTTCATGGTGAGGTTACACATGCTGAGATTGATGTCTTTGATCGTGAGGCAGTATTCATTGATCAGGTGTTAGAGCCCTTGCGCATGCGCCACCCAGGTTTGAGAGTTGTCTTTGAGCACATCACTACCAAGCAGGCGGCGCAATATGTTGAATCTGCAGATACTCAAAGATTGGGCGCCATCGGAGCAACCATTACGCCACAGCACTTACTCTATAACCGCAATGCAATCTTTACTGGCGGTGTTCGTCCCCATTACTACTGTTTACCTATTTTAAAAAGAGAAGAGCATCGTCAAGAGTTGGTGCGGGTGGCCACCTCTGGAAATTCAAGATTTTTCTTGGGGACTGACAGTGCCCCTCATCTGAAGGGCACTAAGGAAAATGCCTGTGGGTGCGCTGGTTGTTATACAGCATGGCATGCCATGCCCTTATATGCAGAAGTATTTGATGCAGCCAATGCTTTAAATAAATTGGAAGCTTTTGCAAGTCATTTTGGCCCCGATTTTTACAAGCTTCCAAGAAATACAGGTCGCCTGAAATTAAAACGACAAGCTCAGAATATTCCAGAAGATTTTCCAATGGGCAGTGGCACAGTGGTGCCCTTGCGCGCCGGTGAAACTGTGGCTTGGACAATAGTCGGTTAGACTAGCGTTGCAGAGTCGGTAAGGCAACCGCTGCCTTGTATACAAGGGAGAGGAAAGTCCGGACTCCATAGGACGGGGTGATGGCTAACGGCCATCCACGGTGACGTGAGGAATAGGGCCACAGAGACGAGCGTATTGAGTTACGGTGAAACGCGGTAACCTCCACTCGGAGCAATCCCAAATAGGCAAGCGTTGAGGCGGTCCGCTGAGCTTGCGGGTAGGGAGCTTGAGTTCACTGGCAACAGTGAAACTAGATGAATGGTTGCCCCTGTATGAAAGTACGGGCGACAGAATCCGGCTTAATAGCCGGCTCTGCACTTTTTTAAATTTCGACTAATTCAATGTCGTGAGTGATTTCGGCAGTTTTGCCCAGCATGATGGTGGCGGAACAATATTTGTCATGAGAAAGTTCAACAGCCTTCTCAACACGACTGCGATCCAAATTCTTTCCGCTGACAACAAAGGTCATGTGAATCTTTGTAAAGACTTTTGGGTCTTCTGAAGCACGTTCTGCGACCAATTTAACCTGACAATCGTGAATGTTTTGTCTAGCTCGTTTGAGGATCATGACGACATCAAAACAAGTGCATCCACCAGCGCCTACCAACATCATTTCCATGGGGCGTGGAGCAAGGTTTCTTCCACCCGCTTCTGGGGCTCCGTCCATATTCACAAGGTGCCCACTGCTAGTTTCTGCGCTAAATGCCATTCCGTCGTTACCGAGCCATTTGATGGTTGCTTGCATGATTTCCTTGAAAAACTTACTTAGTAAAAAAGTTTAATGATAAAGATTTGCATTAGACAAATGAAAAAATACCTAATAAAAACAACAAGTTTCTTGAAAAAGTGGGGGTTTTATCTATAATTTCTGTTAATAAATCTTTTTCATTTTTTTGATTTTAGCTAATTCTCGTTTGTCTCCTCCACCCTCTAAATGGTGGATTTCAGCCCAGGATACCTTCCTGGGCTTTTTTTTGCTACAATTGAAGGCGTTCCTGGTTTGCCCACAGGAAATGGTTGCACCAATAACTCATTTGCACTGCGAGCCTGCAAGCATAAGCGGAGCCAAAGGAATAGTGAATTTATTGTTTTTTTAGGGCTTAACAATTTAAGGTAATCATGAAAACTTTCTCAGCAAAACCGCATGAGGTGAAGCGTGAGTGGTTCGTGATTGACGCTACGGACAAAGTCCTCGGTCGTGTCGCCAGTGA
>JACCDY010934317.1_pt1 | contig 39216 bp, 30 predicted proteins | sample 7446391 | NCBI WGS metagenome assembly JACCDY01 (sample SAMN15323451, study PRJNA562643) | freshwater metagenome | isolation source: river surface water | place: USA:Blue River Watershed | collected 2017-08-18
GCGATTTATTTGGTGGCGTCGCTTCGGGCTTGGTTTACAGCCTGAACTAACACGAACCAAAAACAAAAGCCGCTAGGTGGTTAAACCTAGCGGCCTTCATCGTTGCAAATGGTGGTGGATGGTTGACTACTTACGAATCTCCTATTTCGACTACTTAGTAATTCAAAGTAAATGAGCGGTAATGTGCGGTAGATTCTTATTAACTAATTTACACCAAAATTGTGCACGTAGTAAATCTGGATTTGAACCATGATCCACAACTGTTTACGCGAACGAGTTTCGCAACGTTGCTCCATCAAAGATTTGCCATTCATATGGAATATTGACTGCTGATAAAAAGGCTGCATCTGGCCCCTTCGAAGGAATTATTCAAGAACTAGGACAAAACGAGATAAATTTTCATTTAGATGAAAATGCAGCCATGAACGGTCCTACTTTTACACATGAAACCCTGTCCGTAACAAGCCCGCCAGACGGTGTAGCGTCTGAACTACCAGTTGCCACACGAATACAAACCCTCCCATTCGGATCACTCACTTGGGAAAATTTTGAACGTCTTTGCCACCGATTGGCATCTCTTGCTGACAATGTGGAGCATTGCGCTCGGTATGGACGGCAAGGTGATGAGCAAGCAGGAATAGACATTTATGCACGTCAATTTAACGGTAAATATCACTGCCTCCAAGCCAAGCGCCATCAAAACTTCAATGCATCAAAAATAGAGAAAGCAGTAGATCTTTTTCTCGAAGGTAAGTGGGCTACAAAAACCGAAAAATTCACAATTGCCGTCCAAGGCTCGCTTCGCTCGACAACTACACAAGACGAAATTGAACGACAAGCGAAAAGACTGTTAAAAAAGGGAATTGCATTCCACGCAATAGACGGGGAAGATTTAACAAATAAGCTACGTCAACACCCTGAGATCATGGATGACTTTTTTGGTCGCCCATGGGTAGCAGCGGTACTAGGTGATGAGGTTGCAAAACAACTGAAAAACCGGCCTGATGGTGCAGCCTTTGCAAAAGCTCGAGCGCAACTGACACGTGTTTACGAAACAAATTTCCATTTTGTTGATCCCGGAAGCTTCGGATCAATTGGTGATGACCAAGGTCTAGTTGCACTGACATTACTGGAAAGATTTCAAAAACCAGACATCCTCTTACGCGAAACAACAAACTCGATAGAAGTCCCTAAAGAACACGTAGAGCTGGCTAACGACGCTAAAGATAAAGCAATTCCAAAATTTGAAAATTCAGAGCGCTCACAAACTCATAGCCTACTAAATACCGGTAATCGAATTCGACGATTACCGATGAGCGAATGGGTAAGCGAGACAGAACGATTAGTTGTTCTCGGTGATGCAGGAAGCGGGAAAAGCACTTTACTTCGTGTCATAGCTTTAGATTTACTACGCACACAAACACACTTCCCCGAACTATCCGCACGCTGGGGCTATCACTTACCACTTTACATATCATTTGCTCGCTGGTCCTCACAAGCAGCGCGTACTGGTGGAATCGTCAGCATTAAAGACATAGTGCGGCACTCGCTTGAACAATTGATGACTACACCTTTGGCAGAACTCATTGATCAAATCATTGATGATGGTCGCGCGTTGCTACTCATCGATGGACTCGATGAATGGAGCAACGAACAAGCTGCACGAACAACACTAGGTGCGTTAGTCACCTTTGTAGAAACCCACAACATTCCGGTCGTTGTCTCAGGCCGCCCTAAAGGGCTAGAGAAAATAGGAGCCATACCGGCTACATGGCGACGTGGAACAGTAGCCCCGCTCTCGCAAACTCAGCAAATCTGCATTGCATCACGTTGGTTTGCAAGATTCTCAACCGAACAACGAATACTTACGGAAACCTCTGAAGTTAGTTTGCGCACCGACCGTTTCAGAGCTGAATTAGCTCGTGATGCAAACCTTGCCGCCTTAGCAACAACGCCACTGCTGCTAATTGGCTTGATAACACTGGCACTCCGCGGTCAAATTCTTCCCCGCACCAAGAGTGAGGTTTACAACCAGCTCGTACGTCTGCTTCTTGAGGTGCACCCCAACAGTAGGGCCACGGCAGCCGGAGACACGGACTCTCGCTTTCACCACGTAGCAGATCCGGACCAGCGTCGTGCGGTAATAGCATATCTCGCTTTTACTATTCGCGCACAAGCAGGCGGTGGCAACGTTGCTAGGGTTTTTGCGAGAGACAAACTGCAAGAGTTCTTAGCAACCCCTTCAAACCTAGCACTTGATAGCACTACAGCCAGAAAAGCTGCGGACGAAATTCTTTCCGTCAATTCTGAAACACAAGGGCTGATTATCGAAAAAGCACCTGCTGAAGTCGGCTTCGTTCACGCCAGCTTTGAAGAGTACCTTAGCGCAGAACACATAGGAAGCTGGCCATTCGAGCAAATAACTTCTTTCGTACAGGCGCATGCAGGAGAGGAGCGCTGGCGGAATGTCATAACGAATTTGCTAAGCCAACTTCAACGACGAAACGAAATTGATCGTCTTATATCGATCATCAAAGAACCTCGCAAAGATGAACTTTCGCAACTGAGTTGCAAAGCCTTGCTAGGAGATATAGCTTTTGCAATTTCAACTCGAGCCAGAACCACAGCGCAAGAATTAGCACTCTCCACAATGGAGCGCGTGGAATCGGAAGATTGGACACCTGGACGCCGTGAAGCATTAAATTCAGTACTCAAGGGAGTCAGTGATCCGACATTACAGACAGAAGTCGCCCATCGACTTGCCCAATGGTTGCCCGACAGCCAACAATGGCGACCTTCGCTGATTGATGCACTGGGTTCTTGGCAACCGTCAGCCGAATTACAAGAGACGCTATTTCGGGCGATGCACGACGAAGATAACTACGTACAAAGATCAGCGGCTAAGACATACGCTAAATTATTTTCTACTTCTGATGCAGCATATCAACGACTAGTTAATGGACTATCGAAATCACGAGATCTACATGCATCAGCAGCACTGTTAGAAAGTCTTGCACATGGATGGTTCAAAGTACCAAATACTGAAAATTTATTTCAACAAGCATGGAGTCATCACCGAGGAGAGTTGCGTTTAGTTGGTGCACTTGGGCTACTTAATAGGGGCTCTAGATTAGCCGAGATTCGCGACTTCGTGTTACAAGCCCAGAGCTTCTGGGCTTTACGTTCGATTACACATAGATCGCTGGCTGTTGAGATGCTTATTACTTATTGGCCTAATGACCTAGAGTTTATTCAAGGTGCAATTGAACGGCTTTCACATCATGGTTCTTCAGTCTGGGAACATGACTCAGCTGGCCAATATTTATTCAGCTGTAGCATTGGCAATCATAAAATTCACCAATGGGTCTTGAAGGCCTTCAATGAGGATTACCCATTCAACTTTCACTTAGGGAATCAACGAGAGTGGGACTTTATCGGCAGACTTTCTGCTCATCATACTGACATCAGATCTGCAGCAACTAAATATTGGCAGGATCCAAAAAATCGTGCAATCGGAATACACAAATTGGCAAGCTATGTTACGCACGTAGCCGATCCAGAAATACTAGCAGTTTTAAAAGAAATACTTGCAGATAAAAAAAGCAACTTTAATCGTCTATGGGCACTAGATGCTCTATTGACAGGTTGGGGGTGCAACCACGTTGATGCAAAACCGATGTTAGATGCCATCATTTCGGCTCCAGATGAAGAGATCGAAGATCTAACATCCTTGCTTCCGAAAGTGTACGAAGATAAAGCCGACGCACGTAATCGACTATTGAGCATAGGACAACGTTCAACTGTAAGGCGTGACTTGGTAACTCAAGGTTTTGCACTTTGCGGTTGCGACGGATCGGATGACGAGGTTGTTAAAGTCATTACTAGCAACATGCAAGAGCGCGGCAGTGCTTATGACTTGTCGCACCAACTCTTTAACTCCTTTGGCACACACCCTGTTGTCAGAGAAATGGCCAAGCAGAGCCTACGCATACCAAATGGACCTCTTAGTGCCATAGCAACGGGGTACGCGAATGATTCAGAATTCGCGTCAACCATACTTGCAGCAGCAACCCCACTACCCACTGGCCTACGCACACAAATTGTGGAATTTGCAGCAGAAGGAGCAACAGGCACAGCTTTAGAAAAAGTTCTTGACAAAGCCTTGCTTGAAAGTGACCCTGAGCTAAGAGTACGTATGGCGATTGCTCACTATAGAAAGTTACCAGCAAACGAGCACGCAACTGCTAAACAAGAGTTACTCAAACACGCAATCGCTGTCGGCCCCGATTTTGATGCTGTGCGTGCAGCCGCTTTGGCGGGACTAACGGCATTAGGAGCTTTAGGAGATCTTATTGAAAAAAAAGACGGAGACAAACCGTTGAAGCTTTCGACAGGAAGAGGGATGGATCCGATGCCATCACTTGAGCGTCTTATCTGCCAGCATTTTTCCGATTTTGAATTGGCTTTCGGAGAAAAATTACAGACTAGATTTGAATCTTGGAGTCATCAAAATCGACTGGCTGAGATTCTTACCGCCGCGCCCAGTGCGTCGCCAGCCGCAAGATCTGCATTCTTAGAAATGGCTGAAAGAGGCGAACTACCAAAAACGCTTCAAACAATAAGAGCTTTGGCAGGAGAACGTCCTCGCAGCATGCTTTTGCTTAAAACTTGTTGGGACGTACTGGAACACAAAGAACGAAACAATACTCGTGTCTCTATTAATGCGGAAATTGGAATTATTTTGCGGTCACATTTCCCTGGTAATTTCGAAGTTCTGGAAAAACTAATTAATCTTTTTAAGCAATCACCGACAACTGAAACAGCAATCACACTAGCAATTTACTCACCTGATGCAAGAGAACTTCCCAACCCATCAATTCGAGAGATTGGTCAAGGTCTTGGGAACTGGACTATTGCCATACATATAGCAGCAAGACGTGCGAATAGTGCCGAATTTGTAGCACTTTTGGAAGGAATGGTGACACGAGATTTTCGCAGTCAATTCGATGCGCAAACCATCACCAACTTAGCCATTCAAGAGCGCCTATTAACCGACATTGAACTCGTAGATTTACTCAGCACGCGTCTACACGTGAATGTTGATTACAGCATTAGCGGTAGCTTCGCACGCTATCTCGCATCAGCGGGGAAGTTCGATGAATGCGTGCGAACAAAAGTGGAAAATTTGCTAAATTCAATAACCGAAAATCAAAGCCTAGCGCTTGCTGGTTATGACGCGATTGCTGATGAGTGGCGCTGTACAAGAGCTACGCTTCTAGATGCACTTTCTGCTGGACTCGATTTAGATTGAAAGCCAACTTAAAGATACTAAAACTTACCAATCTCGCTCAGCGTCTTGCCGCAGAAGAGTGCCTTCGCCGCCGCATCGGCCGCAATCACAGCCGCGAAATGTGCCGCTGCCTTGACAGAGCGGGCACTTGACCGACTCGAACCTGCTCCAGTCAATCTCGTCATAGACCCACCTCGGCATTAGCCCCCCCCCCCGCGACACGGCGGACAGTCAGTCCCATGCACCTGGCCTGAGCCTTTGCACAAACGACACTTGATGATCTTGTAGTCGCTAAGGTCTATCGCGTCCCGTTGACCCTGCGTCACTTGGCTCTCTCCGCCACAGGCTCTGCAATCGTCGCCGTTTTCGTCGCGCCCGCTACCCTCGCAAACGGGGCAATCCACTTCGTCGTATGCGCGCAGTTCGACTCGTTCAGCGGCGTGCCTTGGCATACTGCGATTGCCGCTGCACTCTGGGCAATCCTCCCCCTGCCACTGGCCAGCGCCTTTGCACAAAGGGCAATGCACATCGTCGAAAGCCACCAAGTCCACACGGTCCGCGAAGCGTCTCTCTATATCCCGGTCACCATGGCAAACCGGACAGTCTTCCTCATGGTATTTGCCTGCTTCCTTGCAGAGCGGACACTTGACCAACGTGTAAGGCTCAAGGTCGATGCTCTTAGCCCATGCGGAATCGACTTGCTGCTCGCCGCTGCACACTGGACAAACTGAGTCGCCGTGAAGGCCGTTTCCCTTGCAGAGAGGGCAGTCAACAAACCCCGCGGCCGCACGGAATTCGTCGTCGAGTGTCAGAGCTGCGGCGGAGGCCAACCGACCATGCCGAGTGGGCTTCTGAACCGAAATCTCCAGCCTCGCCCAAAGATCTTCAGGAGTAGTGGAGGCATTCTGCTTGCTGCGCTCCCGCTTGCCCTTGACAGTGCTTGACTTCAATCTCTCCACAGCATCGTCTGCGAGTTTTTCGTATGAATCGAGTTGGCCTGCAGTCGCCTTGCCCCTAATCGCCTCAATCTCTTTCTTCAAATGTTGACACAACTGAGCGAGGGAGTAGCACTCTGCGATGGAGTTCGCATGTGATCCCCACTTCACACGGGTGGCATACAGCAGCGTTCTCTTGAAGCCGGCGACGTATTCACGCACCTCTTCAACTGGCCCCAGGACCCCCTGCTTGTCGAACTTGGTGTGGTGGTTCGCGCACAGATAAATCAGGTTATGGGGATGGTTGCATTTGCTTGAGGCCACCGGCTCAATGTGCGCAATCTCGCAAGTGTCATGGTGGGAGTGGCAGACCGCACACTGGAGAAAGGATTCTTTCTTCACCTCCTCCTGTATCGGCGTTGGGACGTGAGGACGATTGCCATCCTCGGCCGGCCATGGCTTGCGCAGGTACTCATCGAAGCTGAGGAGCTCCTTGCGCGAATAGGTGAGGTGGCTGCCTACCTTTTTTGAGGATAGCTTCCTTGACTCTCCCTTTTTAGGCGCTCTGCTTGTGAAAGAACGCAGCAGGTCCGGAGACATTTGAACAAGCGCGGCGGCTGTGAACTCATTGATCTCGTCATCTTTCATCGCGACGTCCCCTCCAGTCTTGCTGCCTTACGCTGTACATACCTAACTTCTCCAATCGAAGCTACATGAGCTTCGTCTGCTCAGCAATGGCCTCGAACATCGCGTGACGAGCGGTCACGGTCACCTCGCTCTCTCCTGGCAGAGCCCCTGTGAGCGCCATACGCTCAAAATCCCGCTTCAGTGGACGAATAGTGCCCATCTGTTTGCAGTGGTCAAGCAACCATTCCCTATAAGCATTGTGAAACTTCTGCAACTGCGGTGTGACATGCGAGCATTGGCGAGCGCTAAGGACTACGAATGCCGCCACCCGGCGCAACATATCTTGACCGTAGGCTGGATGGGTGAGGCAAAGGGATGCACCAATGTGCTCAATCACACGCCAAGCGTATACGAGAACATAGGGCAATCTTCCATAGAGGTAACTCCACTGTGTAATCTTGGCATCAACATCTGAGAAGATGAAGTTAATATTCATGAGCTCAGTTTTGATCGCCTTATGCTCGGTGAAGAGATGAATTGCCTTGTTACAGATGCCGTCAAAGCCGTCATCCACCTTGTCATAACGCAGCTGAGCTAAATATGCGGCATCGAATTGATTCTCCGTACCCGTGATCTCTAGTATCTTCTGAATACGACAGGCATGCCCATCAACGCCGCCTGCGGTATGAGGCCGGAGCATCAGAGGGTTTCTGGCCAACGTTTCTGCAAAGCCTGCTTCATCGAGAACGATTGACTCGAGAACAAACAAACTTTCCTGCAGCGGCTTCCTAATTAAGGCGTAGGTAACGTTCAACTTACCTTTGCGCGAACACTCCAGAGCTTCATAGAGGTAGTGCAGCATGTCAGACAGCACGGCAGGCAGAACAATCGCTTTTAGTATGCGAGCTCTGTCGTCAAGACGATTCGACGCTTCGAGCCAGTCAAATATATCCTCCGCTTCACCAAATGAAGCAGCTTCTGAGTTTTCTGAGAATTGCACTCTGGCAGTGAACACGCCGCTTTGCTCGCCGGAGGCGAGAAACTGGGCCAAGATATCGTGGACTGCAAAACAAAAATCATGAGCGATAAAGAACTCCTTTGGGAGAAAGCCGCTCTTGTTTTTCACGTAACGCCGCATGTCAAAGTCTGCCTATGTGCAATCATTACGTATACCTCGGGGTACCAAGCATACTTGTTACTCTAATGCGATCTTCAAGGCCACGATCCTTAGCTGCACTATGTATGGCAGCGATTTCCTCTTCTGACAAAGACGGACCCAAATAAATGCGATCAACGAGTTTTGGGAGATCAAACTCAACTTGAACCCCGAGTTCTGGAACCTGAACACCAAACTCCTCTGCCATTCGAACCGATACAACCAAGCGAAACTCTCTCTCCCAAGAGAATGCCATGTGCTTGAACCAAAACCTATCCATCATGCCCACGTTGAGCCGCGCCTTAAGCAAGTCGACATATTTAACGTTGCCAGCCCAAAGATCTTCGTGCCCATACTCAGGCTTCAATCTAAATGGTTTGGCCGCGTCGCGGATACGCTCCGCATTTGTGCGAATTGCGACCCCTTTGCGTAATCCCGCATAGAGCTGCCACATAGCATCGCTTTCATATGCGGCACGGTGCCAGCAACTCACCTTCGTAAGACGTCGAAGCTCTTCGAAAGCTCGCTCATCTGATTCATGCTTTGCGTACCATGAATCTACTGGAAATCCAGCTGGAAGCACAGCGATTGCTCCTTCGAAAGGGTCCTCAAATTGCCTGGCGGATGAAAAGTAGAGACTGCTACCTCTCAAAACTTCCAAAAATCTCTCAGTCTTAAAGTAACGCCACAGCGGTTCTTCCATGTCGATTGATTGGTCACTAATGATGCGCAAGTTACCTCCTATAAGGACTAAGGTAATGTAGACAGAAGAGCACTGGGACTCATGAAAATCAATCTCAGCGACTTAAATGATTCACACTATTTGAAGAATTCGCCCTTAAGAAATCGGCTTCTGATGAGTACCGGTAATGCTATTTATATATTCTAAAGCTGCACGACTTTTCGGTATCTCTGGAAATGTGAAGAAAAGAAATCGAATCATTTCTTCTTTGCTTGCTATAAGTGATAAAAAACTATCTGCAAATTTTTCTGCAAACTCAAATAACTCATGCTGAATCAAAAAAGTGCGCGCAATCTCAGCACATGGAGAATCAGGCAAAACATGGCGCAAAAAAGTCCAGTGAAGGCAACCAGCAAGACAACGTTCGTCCTCAGGTATCAGATGAAGCTCTGAACAAACATTGTCCATTACAGCCTCCCAGTGGACGCGGCGCTCAGGATGAAACTGCAGTTCTACAGGAACAATAACTATGTGCTCAACAGCATTGTCTAAAGCGCCCAACGCATCTGAATAACCTCTATTCCAATTCTCGTCATCAGCTAAAGCCAGCTTTGGAACTCCATCAACATGAAATCGGTGCACATGCAACACCTCGTGACGAACGCCTCCTTCAGGAAAATATCCATCTGTTGGAGCAAAGAGCTGAACACATTGGGCATTGATTACGACTTCAAGTCTCCCCTGTCCCAAAGGACCGCTTCCGTTCAATTTAGAACTGAGAATGACCTCAATGTTTATGTTTGCGCACTCCTCTACTTGCCGAACGAACGCTTGAACTGGCTCACTAAGTAGTGCAAGAAATTGAGGATGCATAGATTAATGCGAGTTCAGCAAGCGGGCGTCTTTCTAAGACTACCTCCAACAAGCGTGAACAAGGGCGAGAAAACTATTTGAACAAATTTTTCAGTTTGTTAAAGTGCAAATCTATACCTCGTTAACGGGAAATAGTTGTTCTATTAGATTGTGCACAATCTGAAAGGTGGTGAATACTGTTGGATACAAATTCTTCGTTCCATGTGCATGCATGTTTCTCAGATTTGGTAAGTCGCTTTCGAACTGCTCAATCCAGTTATGAGCCAAATCTTCTTCTGCTATTTCAACTGCCGATAAGTCATATTCCATCTCGCGGAGTCCAAGTTCTTCCATACGATGGATCATTTTTAGTGAATGACGAAACTCAACATTTTTTTGAGCCATTTGACGACCAGGGGCAAAACGCTTGTTGGAAATCCACCCTTCCTTACGCGCAGTAGAAAGCATCCACTTCAAACCGGGAAGACTGGCACTGACCACCTTGATTTGGCTATCGTGTGAGAGACGTTCACGGAGAGCAAATTCAAGTGTGGTGAGCACATATTGCTCAGCGACCATGTGAAATCGGTATACAAACCAAGCATAAAGAAGAACATTCTTGGCGGTTTCGAAGTGCTGAACAATAGCCTCTGGTACATCGGCATTTAAATTTAATGTTGATATGGCGCGCCAACGCTCATCCATGCCCGTAATCTCCCCGCTCATACGCGGATCTGCAAGGCATGCGGTTTGGGGACTACGAAGTCCATCGGCTGGATTAATGTTGCTCAAGGTCAAACATATAGTTTAAAAGTGAGATTCTGCCGTACCCGCTAGGCCCTAATTTAGAGGTATCGACCACTGATGCTTCGGAAGATACACGCTTTTGGTACGCACTAGGGCGCAAGTTTTCTCCTACACAACTGTATTCACAAGATAGTGCTCGCAGGTGGCCCGATCCCGAAACGCGGTCTTGGGTAAACAAACTTAATGAGTGACTGACTCTGCCTGCAAAGTAATTAATCTCATTGAGACACATCCCTAGGCATTGATTTCAACCACTTGCGAATCTGTTGTCGGACTGAGTGGAAATGGTGCAACAAGTTGTCAAGATAACGGTCATTTACTGCTGCCCCCTCTGCGATTGCCAGCACCGCCTCATGAAGATCAAACAGATTGAGGTCAATACCCTCGATCAACTCCTCTGGTGGGTGCAAAAGTTGTAAGCGAAGTAAGTCGTTATAGATTTCGAGCGCACCCCGACTCTTGGGAGGCGCAGTCAATAGATCAATGACACGACCATATGCGCGGATGGTAGCAATATGCAGCGCCCAGACTTGCATGAAGTACATCGAGCGACCAAGTACGCTGGTGGAGCGACGAGGCAGTCGTTTATTTAGAACGTCTTTAATATTCGCCGAACGGTCTTCTCCGACTAACTCTTGCCACCAACGGAAGCGAGACTTTTCAATGTCAATGTACCGTAGATCCACCTGAGCATCAGGGTAAATTTCGGCGAATCGTCGGATAGCATTGATTCGCTCAGAGGCCCTCGACTTAGATTGCATTTTGTTGACGAGTTCAATAACGACTAGCTGGCCTGATGCTCTGTTCTTGGCTATCGCATCGAATCTCATATTCCCGATCCCAGCCTGAGTCTCTAACGAAACATCAAAACCGCGACTTGCATACTCTTGCAAGATCAATTCAAGCTGATATCTCTCGTAGTCCTCATTCCTCACCACATTGCTCCGTTGTTGTTTATGTAGGGCTCAATCTTGATGGCTGTTGCTTGGACCTTTGGACCACCACCGATCCCGCTTGCAATATTAAAGGCAGCCAGCAAAGTTGGAGCCAAAGCTGCGGGGATCACTAACGATACGCCTGGCACAGCAGAAATCCTCTCCGCAATCAGTCTCTGAACAGATCGATCATTCTTGATGATTGGCGGCGCAATTGCATCTAAGGTGTGCTTGATGCCATTGTCAACATCAAGATACTGATTGTTATGCGGAAAGAAGAAGAACTTTGCAGTTAGGTTGCCTGCGTACGGTATAGGAGCAGGCGGCATCGGATACTTCAAACGTAGCGCGGCTACTGCCTCGGCCCTTACATTTTTCTTCCAAGCAATCTTCTTAGTGGAATCTGAGTTGACCGATGAAGGCTTTCCTGTCACAACAAACTCTATTGGAACTGGCAAGATTCTTCTCCTTTTTAGCCACTTTTGCTGTGCTATCCAAGCAGATTGCAATTAATCCACTCAATACCACACGACCTTGACAAAGCTAAAATCCCCGGCGCTCCCGACGTCCCCCCAGTTTCAGTAGTACTGGGCTTTGGAGTCTGAGGTTAATTTAACTGATTTCTCGATGAGTGTTCTGGCATAGGCAACAGGGGTCAGTCCACCCAAAGATTTTTTGGGACGCTCCTCGTTGTATTCCCGCAGCTAGGCTTCGATGATCACGCGGGCATGCTACAGACTGGTAAATGAGTGCTCGTTCAGGCATTCTTCCCGGAATCAACCATTGAATGATTCAATGTGGTTCTGGAAATTGAACCTAGATCCAGAAGTCGTCCGACTGAGCAGAACTTTAGGGTCACGCCCGTCTGCGCAACTGTAGAGATTACAAATTTCAAGAACATGACACATGTCTCAAGATTTCGGCTTCCCAGCGGGTGGTTTCTTTGCCTGAGCTCTCTTTGGTGCTACTTTCGCTATAGATGCGGGCTTTCGCTTGGTACGGCCGCCCGGACCTGTGACAATGATCGTTGACCAAGACCGATCAGCACGAACAATCTGCATTTCGTGGTCAGTTTTCGACTGGGTGATGAAAGGTTCTGTCTGGTAAAGCACGGCAAAGAAGTAACTCCAATCCTGAGATCCTCCGTATCCGTGCATGTCGGCATAGATTCCGTCCATTGCCGCCTTAGCATCCGCCTCGGAATCAATGAACTTGTATTCGGCTGCGGCCCTCAATGATCGGACACCAAGATCAATATGATAAGTCTTGAACTCCTTCGGAGTCTTGATCTCTCTTTCCACTTGTCGAAACCCGTACTTCAAGACCTTGAAAATTTCAGCTCGCACGTGGGCTTCATTTTGTGGCTTCAATTTTGCTTCGGCAATGATCTTTGCAGAGTTCTCCAAGATGGTACGAAAAACATCCAAGCCACCCAAGTGCGTTGGATCGAGAAGTCCTTGGATTGATCGCATGTACCCATAAACGAGGCGCAGATGAGGCGAGTACGGCTCAAACTCTTCATCTTCGAGTTCATAGCAGCTGTACCCATCACCCAGTGCGTCGCACTCCGCCTGAAACGCCGCAAGCAGTTGAATCAGTCCAAGTCGTTCGCATAGGATGCGCACCTCTCGCAAGGCCTTCTTGACAAAGTACTCAAGAACCTCTTGCTCACGATCAAGCTCCTCATCGCCTTCTATTGCGTCTGGCTCTGATCTGTAGCTCGTCTGAATTTTGTGTGTCCGACTCAACGTCTGACGAGCATCTTGAAGGGTGTGCTCCAGAGTAGCCATGAGTCGGTACTCTTCAGGTCCAATATTTGTGCTCAATAGCCCTCTCCCTGTTGTAACTTTGTCGGAGCGACCTTCACAAGTCAATAGACTGAGTCAAATCTTGATTTGACCATTGAAGATGCTTTCCATATTTGTTTATGTCGATCGCTCTGAGACTGTTGCAGAGGTTGATTCCTATCTTGATCAACTTCTCAGCATGGGACTGCAACGCTGACCTAATGACTGTGGTACATGGTAATTTATTAAGAATTGATTATTTTTCCATCGTCTCAGATGCTTAACCTTAAGCTCCTACAGAACCATAAAGAGTCTATTCATAATTCTTTATACCGAGGCGAATTTTGATAACGCTCAGTACGCTAAGCTAGGTGCCCCTGAGGTATCACACTAGCTGAAACCATGCCACTAAAAACCGATTGCCCCCATTGCACACAGTTACGCCCCTTAGATGAGCACTTATTCGAGCTTGGACTTGCGTGTGATTATTTAAATAACCAGGCTAATTATACAGAGCCTGGATCAGACTCATCCAGACTAATTCACACACGTACTATTGGCGAATGGCTCAAATTGTCAGCGCAGCTTGACTCAGTACAAATTAATACTTGGAAATTCGAGAATGACAGCGGCTACTGTGGAAGCTTTGCAGAACAAGTCGAATCGGACCAAAAGCACTATTCAAGCTACGCCAAAGTGCTAACGAAATTCCTTTTTATTACCAGCGCTCTTGAGGAAGCGTACCGTTTTTCCAATGAATTTTTTTCATCACCTGAGTATGCTTCCAAGATGTCAAGAAAATCCCAGCTGAAAAGCCCGGCAATTCGAGCTGCAATTTTTCTTGATGAAATGGGAGTCAATTTTTTACCGAAGCACCTTAAGCACAGAACAGACCAGTTTGAGTCCATTTTTAACGTATATATAAAACGACACAAGCTCGAACTTTCTGGAATGAAGTATGCAAAAAGAGACGATGTGAGCTACGGACTGCATCTAGTGCGAAACCTGAGAAATCACGCAGCCCATGGTGTATTTCCACTTGTACCTAATCCTGATTACTCTTGGTCCACAAATTGGGATTCCGACATCCTCACCACTATTCTTGGACACGCCTGCAGACTATCAGCAATGTATCTACAAGCCTTGCTCGCAAGATGCAATCAAGGTTTCAAAGCAGACGAGTACATAAGATGTTACGACTCCGATGAGCCCGAGTTTGCATACTTCATAAAGAATTGCACCCCCACTTATATAAAAAATCTTCACTTGAAACAGAATTTCTCACTAATTTCTGCTTTCGACTATCAAACAAAACCCTGGCAAAGTCACTAATCACTACCTACTCCTTAATTTTTTAATATCTATAGATACCGTCAAGAAGTACGCGCCGATCCCGTTTGGGCAAACTTGTACGTATCCTTTGCGAAGCTCAGGACCTCCCCAAGGAGACCACTCAACAGAAAAACTCCATAGCTCGCAATCTGCTTGATAACTGTCTAAAAAATTCTTCCACGCATGATTCAAATGTCCAAAGGGAAGAACAGGCACGGCACCGAGAGGATCACGAACGACTTCCCGCTCTTCAATCTCTTGCACACTTAATTTTTCTAGAAGATTTTCTCGTTTTAGTTCAAAGACAGGCTCATCGGGCCATCCAGTCTTCCCCCGCCGAAATATGCCGCCATGCTCTTTAAACTTTAAGTAAAGAAGTCCTGGCCATACAAAAGATCCGACCGCAAAAAAGAGCAAGGGCGCAACAACCTCACTCATCAACACCTCATGGATGCGACGTTCTTGAACAACTTTAGAACGCAATATTTTTTTCAGTTCCTCGTCGTTTTCCTTCTGATGCCATTTATTCTCAAAAAACATCCAGACAGAAATAACAAGACCTAGAGACAAGTAAAAATGACCGTAGCTCATCATTAATCCTTCGACTTATCTCTAAAGATAGTCATGGCCGAAACTCCATAGCCGTCTGGTGCTTCCGAATCTGCTTGTCCGTTCTGCTTAATGGTTTGCTGTGTAACCACACCTCGCTCGATCGTAAGAAATAGATCTTGCTCATATGTACTGCCATATCCCATGTGAACATATTGGAGTTGTCGCCCCTGAGGCAATCGAATCGTGCCGCTGTACCAATGGGCAAAAACTCTGTCATGAAAGCCCGGGAATATCGTCTCAAGGCTAACCCTTCCACCTCCCTCAAGGCGACCGTTCAAACCGATCAGATACAAGCGATCAGCAACAATCTCCCACGTCCCAACGTACCCTCTCCAGAGTGCTGTGCAACTCACTTCAAAATTCGGCGACTCCCCTCCCATCACAAAATAGTCAGATAGTGGATTGGTGCACATTGCATGATCGTTACCTTGATATCTAAGGCGCTCAGGGATTTGTGCAGTCATCTTTTTCTTTCAATTTCATATAGGCGTTATTTGTAAAAGCTGTTACTTTTTATGCATGAGCATTGGCAACTACTTCTAGCTCCAACGCTGATTTATATTGAGCTTGCAATTCCTGACTGGGAACACAAATTCGCACCAATTCAAGTGGTTCACTGTTAATTGAAAATAGATTTAGAGCCTTTGCCGTAATCCTTGCTGCGAGCATGGCTGGAAACTTGAATGTCCCAGTACCTATTGCAGGCATAGCCAATGACTTAATTCCATTTTCTTTGGCTACGCGCAGTGCTGATGTAATTGCAAATGACATATAGCGCTCGGGCTCAGCGTTATTGATGTAATGTGCTGAACGTACATGTATCACCCACTTATTAGGCAACTCAAATCCCGGGGTAATCAGCGCGCTTCCTAGCTCCAGTGGTGCAAATGGTTTGCAATATTCCTCCAGCTTTGGGCCTGCGCCAGTATGGATCGCACCAGCAACTCCAGATCCAAGTCTCAGATTGGCGTTCGCAGAGTTAATTACAGCCTCAAGGTCTGACTGTTTGATGATGTTGCCCACCACGACTTCAACTTGCATTACCCGCTCCAATTATTCGTTGGGCTAAGTGTGAAGTGCTCAAGGCTCAAGGGATGAGCCTGCTCAAATAATTGATTTACTGATAAAAAACACAGGCGACTAGCTCACCCCAGTAGCCTCAGGCTTTAGAAACTGTTGCCACTGTAATTTTGAGGTGAGGATCATGCTTCTTTCAGTCTTGTTGCTATGGGCGGAACTAACCATGGGTACTGGCCTAGTTGACCATCAATCGGTCATAGAAAGTCAAGGCAAAGTCAGTGCACTCAGCAAAAAAGAACGTCAAAGAACCCAATCTGAGGTTCGGTACATACAAATGGAGTTCGGGGCCGAGTACAGCGCAAGGAAGCTTAGTAAAAGAGAAAAATTGTCTTTGGTATTGACGAATGCCATCTCAGATGGCCAATAATCTATCAAAACAAGCAGAAAACATGAGTGAAATTGATCGTCTCTATAGCTACAGAACTTTGCTGACTGGTCGGCGAGCAGTTCCTCGCGATGAAATCCTAAGTAAGCTTGAAATTAGTCCCGCTACATTTAAACGCGATATGGCGAAGTTGAGAGACAGGCTCAACATGCCGATTGTGTTTGATCGGGATCTAGGGGGTTATCGAATTGAACGAGTAGATTCGCGAGAAGAACTTCCTGGTCTCTGGTTTAGTCAAGAGGAGGTACTTGCCCTACTCACTATCCAAAATATGCTGGATCAACTTGAGCCGGGATTGCTCGGCCCTAAGCTTAAACCTCTGCAAAAACGCTTGGACGAGATGTTGAACAGCCAAGGGTTAGATCCACAAACTCTATCTCAGCGTGTAAGGCTAGTTCATGCAGGTAAGCGTCGTCTACATCTGAAGTCCTTTGAACAAATTGCAAAAGCACTTTTTGAGCGCAAGCAGATCACCATAGAGCATCTAAACAGACAGAATGGCAAATCTGTTGCGCGAGTCATTTCTCCACAACAACTTGTCCACTACCGAGACAATTGGTATGTAGATGCCTGGTGTCACCTCCGGGGTGAAATCAGGAGTTTTGCAGTTGATGCAATCTCAACATGTGAATTGCTAAGCAAGGATGCAAAAGACATTGATCTCGTTGCGATGAGACATCAATTAGACGGCGGCTACGGTATATTTGGCGGAGCTGCTACATCCTGGGCGCATTTGAAGTTTTCACAAAAACGAGCAGACTGGGTTAAAAGTGAGATGTGGCACCCAGAACAAAGAACAGAGCTCTTGTCAGATGGAAGTTTCAGCCTACGAATTCCATACTCCGATGAACGGGAGCTAATTGGCGATATCCTTCGTTATGGGCCTGAAGTCGAAGTCTTAGAACCCAAGAAGCTGCGAAATCAGATTCAATCCGAAGTAGAAAAGACTTTGAAGATTTACAACGCACCAACGGACTAGTTCATCCAAAAGCAAAATTAGCCTCAGGGTGTGGAACTCATGAACCAATCAGTCGGAACGCAGAAAATTGGCAAACGAATACTTGATGAAATTTATGTACACCGTGAAGCGGTTCATCTAGTTGAGTTTCCTCACTTTCAAGATTTATTTCAAACTGCACTAGCGCTAGCCACTGACGTTCAAGTTCAGAAGTTCAATGTCATTAAAGTAAACGTAAAAAAACAGAGAGTCTCACTACTTCACTATTTAGATTTTGATTTAGATCCATTCCCCACCCTACAAGAATCGTGGTCTTACTCTCATGAACGCAAGACGATCACTTACCGAGACTTCTCTAAATCGTTTAATCCTCCAATCCTCCACAGGAAAGAACTTCTAGTTGGCCATTTGCACAACTCTTTCGAAAACTGGTCACAACTAACTGCGCAGGCCGAATCAATTGGTCTTTTTGATACACCCAATGTCATAGGCTTCAAAGAAAATTGGGCCAAGTTAATTTTTGAAAAAGGTTTCAAGCTTGAAGCAGGTAATTTTCTGCCATTGGGCAACGATGATGTAGATACAGCCGACTCAACAAAATCAAACTCCGAGAATGGAATACAGCGGCACTTAACTGCGCTTAACAGGGTAAATCTTTCGGCGCCAATTCAGCTATTGATTCGCCTAGGACTATTGGACAAAGAAACCGTAGTTTTTGACTACGGGTGTGGACGTGGTGATGACATTGCCGGACTGAATGAAATTGGCATTCAATGCACAGGATGGGATCCTCACTACGCCTCTGAAAATTCAATAACAAACGCTGATGTAGTAAATCTAGGATTCGTTGTTAACGTCATTGAAGACCCGGCGGAAAGAGTCGAGGCAATCCATAAAGCATTCACTCTCACAAAAGGAGTTTTAGCAATTTCAGTAATGCTGCACAGTTCAGAACGCACAGGAAAACCATATCGCGACGGATACATTACCAGTCGCAATACTTTTCAAAAATACTTTGCTCAGGACGAATTTAAGAATTACATCGAACAGATTCTTTCACGTGATGCGTTCATGGTCGGGCCCGGCATAGCCCTTGTCTTTGCGAGCGAAGACGCTGAGCAAAATTTTGTTTTTCAACGACTAAGACGGCGTGATGTCGCAAAGCGACTCATCTATGCAAGACAGCCTAAGCTTAGAGTTCGCAAACGCTCTCAATTTCAAGAAAAACCGCCAAGACTTACTAAACTCGAACGAGAGTTTCAGCAAGTCAAGCCAGCTCTAGATCAACTTTGGGTGCAATCTCTTGATTTGGGACGCATCCCCGATGTAGATGAAGTTAACTCGTTAGAAGAGCTTCAAAATCAATGCAAAACCTTTAGTAGAGCGAAGCGCCTCCTTCGAATTCACTATGATTTTTCATTATTAGAAGCTGCCGCTGTAACACGCTCTGACGAGATTAGATTATTTTTTGCACTTCAACAATTTTCTCAACGCGCGCCGTACAGGCAACTCGAGCCACGCCTGCAACGCGATGTAAAGTACTTTTTTGGAGATTACAAATCAGCGCAAGCCGCAGGTTTCTTGCTTCTAAAAGAATCTGCAGACACAGAAGAAATTCTCAAAGCTTGTAAAGCAGCTGAATCCAATGGAATTGGATGGCTTGAAGATGAACACTCGCTCCAACTTCACGTTTCTTTAGTCCCAAGACTTCCAGCAATCCTTCGTGTCTATGTTAGCTGCGGACTATTGCTCTGGGAAAACATTAGCGAGATTGATCTAGTCAAAATACACATTGAATCAGGAAAACTAACCCTACTTCAGTATCAAGATTTTGATACTTCACCAATTCCGCTTTTACTGAAAAGAGTAAAGGTGAATTTGAGAAAACTTGACTATGACTTGTATGAATACGGGTCAGAAAAATATCCATCCCCTCCTCTTTACTATAAAAGTAGGTATCTGCATGAAGACATGCATGACTACGCATCTCAAGAACAGTTTGACAACCAGCTTGAAGCACTTATTGCAACAGTAGATGAAACTGTTTTTCCAAGTCTTCAATCTCTTGAATCAGCATTGAACATGCAACGATTGCTCATCAAAAACTTTGAGCTCGTCCCTAGCAACAGTCTTCCCGAACTAGATCAACTTTGTGGTCTGAATTTCACATATAGAAACTTTATCCATTGCGGCGCTACTCAAGCACGCCTGGGAATTGCCAACCTCCCACTCAACCCTGAGACTTATAACTCCTACAACGGCTTAGCGAGGAACGTGATTGACCCGTTGATTGATTACTTCGGTGGAATTCGCCTTACCTACGGTTTTTGCTCCGCAATGCTAGCTGGCAAAATTACTGAACGCATTGCACCGAAGCTTGATCAACATGCTGGACACGAGCTAAATCGAGTTGGCAAACCAATATGTGAACGACTTGGTGCCGCTGTCGACTTTATCGTTGATGACGAAGACATGGCCGAAGTAGCCCAATGGATAGTTGAGAACACGGACTTTGATCGCATTTATCTATATGGGCGAAACAAACCACTACATGTCAGCTACAGCAAAACACCCGCAAAGCAAGTAACGCTGATGCTCGCATCAGCTTCCGGGCGCTTAACTCCAAGAACTTTGACCAACAACAACAGCATCTGCGAACTCATGCCCAAATAACCGTAAGTTTGTACGTTTAATAGACTTGATATGCCGTTGTTTGTATGTAAAATAACAAACACGGACACAGAATATGCAAACGTATGTCAAACTTTGAGTACACATTCCCATCAATCAGAGGTGTACAAGCAGGCCGAGAGTACTACATCTCAATGTGCCCACTTCGCCTCATTCCTCGAATTTTCCTGTTTGACGACGAGGAGTTGACGCCGGAATTAAGGGCTCAGAGAACTCTAAACAGAAGTCGAATTCCCGAGATGTCAAGGTACATCCTTGAGAACAAACATGACTATGTTTTCTCTGCCATCACAGCCTCCATCAATGGCGATGTCAGGTTCACGCCAATTGGCAACAAGGCCAGCGACGATCGAATGGGCATTCTTCACGTAGACATGAAGAATCAATTCATCATTAATGATGGCCAACACCGGCGCGCTGCAATTGAACAAGCCATCAAAGAAGATCAATCACTTAGCGATGAAACGATTGCCGTAGTGTTCTTTGTCGACCAAGGCTTATCACGAAGCCAACAAATGTTTGCTGACTTAAATCGACACGCAATTCGCCCATCCAAATCTCTCGGACTTCTATACGATCAGAGAAACGATTTGGCCAAAGTCGGAAAACTTGTAGCTCTCAAGTCCGAAGCCTTTAGCGGCATGGTTGAACTCGAGCGAAGCACCCTGTCTGAACGCTCAAGAAAACTGTTTACGCTCAGCGCACTTTGCTCTGCAACTTCAGACTTTCTTGGTCCGAAGGAATACAAGACACAAGAGGATGCAGCTGACGAAGCAATCAAGTTTTGGGATGAATTGGCAAAGCACATCCCCGAATGGCAACTTGTTCGTAAGTCAAAGATGACTGCTGGAGAAATTCGACGCGATTTTGTTCACTCACATGGAGTCTTACTACAAGCATTTGGGAGGGTTGGTGCAGCACTCAACGCCGGAGAGAAGAGTGACTATACGGCGCTAGCAGACCTTAAAAAGATTAATTGGTCTAGAGCAAATGCGAAAGACTGGGAGGGGCGCGTGATGCTCGGGGGTCGATTGAACAAAGCAACTAATAGCGTAATTTTGGCATCAGCATTTATCAAAAAAACCATCGGTATAGAACTTTCGCCCGATGAACGCAAAGCAGATGCCTCCTTCAACAAATCAAGAAAAGCAATGAGAGATTAAAAGATGGCTTCCAACCTTGCCTTAAAAATTACTTCAGCAACAAAAAATATTGCCGAGTTGTATCGTGCTGATGAATTGCCTTGGATCATTGGCTACAGCGGAGGCAAAGACTCCACAACGGTATTGCAGCTTGTTTGGCGCGCAGTTGAATCCATACCAGTAAATGAGCGCACAAAAAAAATCTATGTAATTTCAACAGACACACTTGTTGAGAATCCAGTTGTCGCTCGCTGGGTACAACTATCACTATCAAAGATTAATGTTGCCTCTCAAAAAGGCAAGATGAACATAGAAGCACGCCGCTTAGTCCCAAAACTAGAAGATAGATTTTGGGTTAACTTAATTGGCAAAGGCTATCCAGCGCCTCGCCCAAAATTTAGATGGTGCACTAGCCGATTAAAGATAAATGCATCTACTGACTTTGTGCGTAATGTAGCGACCGAACGTGGAGAGGCAATTCTTTTCCTCGGCACACGCTCTGGAGAAAGCCAAGCACGTAAGAAGGTTATGGAGCGACACGAAGGTAGCACGCGTGAGCTTCTTAGTAGAAACTCAGATCCTCGTTTAGATAGAGTGTGGATCTTCCCACCTATCGCCGATTGGAGTAGCGATGACGTTTGGGAATACTTGATTGAAAATGAAAACGCTTGGGATCATAGCAATATCGAGTTGTTCCATCTCTATAAAGGTGCCACACCAGACGCCGAGTGCCCCTTAGTAGTTGATAGCACAACGCCGAGTTGTGGAGATAGTCGCTTTGGATGCTTTGTCTGCACGATGGTAGATAAAGACAAATCGATGATGGCGATGATTCAAAACGATGAAGACAAGAAGTGGATGATCCCGCTGGCTCAACTGCGTGAGAACAAATTGAGTACGGCAGATGATTTTGTGAATCGCGACTTCAGAAGGATGGACCGCACTTTAACGGTTTACCAAAAGAAAGAAGGCCCCGGCCTGATCCATGGACCATACAAGCAGTCTTATCGAGAGGAGCTGTTGCTAGAACTTTTAAAAGCACAAAGTCAAATCAGAAAAGATGCTCCGCATGGTTTGGAAAATTTCGAACTGATCTCACTTGAAGAACTCGAAGAGATTCGACGAATTTGGGTCGACGAAAAACATGAAATTGAGGATAGCCTTCCTCGAATTTTCAAACTCGCGACTGGAAAGAAATATCCAGCTACTGACTCTGATGAAAAACCACTCTTTTCTAAAGATGACTTGGACATCTTGAAAGAACTTGCATCTAGCGAAGATGACCCTGATGGCATTCACTACCAAATGTTGCGAGAGATGCTTCACACAGAACAAAACTATCGTGGCGCCTATCGGAGGCACGGAATTTTCGAATCGCTAGAAAAAACCTTAAAGCAGCACGCATTCATAAATGCAGAAGAAGCACTTGAATTTAAGTTGAGTCACACAGACCAGATTTATACCTACTCAGAAGTTTCTTCTGAAGATGAGTTGAGTGACTTAACTGAAATTGACCCCGCAGACGAGATCGTTAAATGATTCTTACAAAACTAACACTTCACAACTTCGGCATTTACGCCGGACGACATGAAATCGATATCACCCCAAAACCAGATCGTCCAATCATCTTGATAGGAGCATTGAACGGCTCTGGAAAGACAACTCTACTTGAAGGAATCCAGTTTGCATTGTTTGGCAAATTTGCAAAATTTCTAGGAAAAAACAAAACTGCATACCTAGACTTCCTAACAAACTCGGTGAATCGTCGGAACTTGCAAGACTCAGCATCAGTAAGCGTTTCGTTTATTACGAAGCGAAGGGGACGACAACAGCAGTTTGAAGTTGTGAGAACGTGGTCTTTAAAGACTCACGGAGCATCAGCCGATACTGTTCAAGTATTCAAAAATGGAGAGCTTGACTTAGAGCTTTCTGAGCGCTGGCCGGAGCTCTCAGAGACATTCTTCCCAAGCCAACTTTCTGATCTATTTTTCTTCGACGGTGAACGAATTGAGTCATTGGCTCAACCTGCACGTTGTAGCGAATTAATTCGAACAGGTCTGAATTCATTACTTGGCTTAGACCTTGTCACAGATCTTTCCAAAACACTACAAACCCTTGATCGAAGACTGAAGGTTGAAGGCGTAAGTGAGGAACATAAAGAAAAAATTCTCCGCTTGAACGAAAAAGTCTCGGTTCTTACGGATCAACAGCAGCACTTGGATCATGAGATGTCTGAAATCCTAGCCAGACTGGGAGATTTGCAATCACATCTAGAAACACTCAGAGCGCAATTAAAGCAACAGGGCGGCGATCTTTACGAGCAACGAGACTTGTTAGTTCAACGCCAAAGCGAGCTACTTTCCCTTGTTTCAAGCAAACGCTCAGAACTAACAGAGCTTGCATCTTCGAACCTACCTCTTACTTTGCTTGAGGGGATGGTCAAACAATTAGAAGCCCTAGCTAGAAATGGCCTCACTCTCGATCAGAAAGAAGTTGTTCAAGACGCACTTTCATCATTTAGCTCTAGCGTTATTAGTGAGCTTTCTGGACGCTCAGAATTTACTGAATCACAAGTTGAATTTCTAAGAAAGATTCATTCAACTTTGATGGAAATCCAAAAAGATGATGACTCAAGACCTGAAATCAATTTTTCTAAAGAAAGTATTTTCAGAGCTAGAACTGAAGGTACTCACAATCGCTCAATCGCCTTAAAGCAGTTGCTTGAGCTGGGAAAATTTCAAACTGAACTCGATCAAATTGATCGTCAACTTCTTGCCGTCCCAGATGCTGTCAAGCTTGAACCTCTCTTCATTGAAATTAAATCCACAGAAGATGACATCAGATCTCATGAAACAAAGCGTGATGGGTTGCAAGATCAGATTGAACGCGTTAAACGAGACCTTGAATCATCAACCAAGCAATTCAATACTGCTTCAGACGAAGTTCGAAAAAATGAAGCCGATGAAAAACAGCTGACCAAAATGCACGAACAACTTGTTCGTGGTCGTGAAGTACTAGCCAAATTTGAGGAAAAGATTAGAAACAAACACATTGCGAATTTGGAAAAACTGATTCGTGAAGGCTTTGAAATTTTGCTGCGAAAAAAATCGTTTGTTAGCTCAATTTCAATCTGCCCAGACACCTTCATGTTGACGATAAAAATCGTAGGCGAAGGTGCGGTCCCCGCCTCAAAGTTATCAGCAGGAGAAAGGCAACTACTAGCTGTTGCAGTCTTATGGGCACTTGCACAAGCCTCCGGTCGGAAGTTACCAACGGTAATCGACACACCTCTTGGTCGACTAGACAGCAGCCATCGCAAATCATTTGTACAAAACTACTTTCCTTACGCCGGAGAACAAGTCATCTTGCTATCTACAGACGAAGAGATCGTCGGTTCTTATCACCGGTCACTGAAGAAACACACCTCACATCAGTACTTAATTGAATACGATGATCGAAAGCAGTCTTCAGAAATTGTTAAAGGCTATTTCGAATACTCGAAGGAGGTTGCATGATTGATACCGTTCGCGTTTCCGAAAAAGGAAAAGTTCAACTAATCACACTTAAACGTAGAACAGGCATTCAGAACTGGAATACTTTGTGCAGATGGGCACTTTGTATTTCGCTGAACGAGAACTCAGAACCTCCAAACGAAGATATTCCATCAGACAGTTCAATTGAAATGACGTGGAAGACCTTCACAGGGGGCGATGAGGAAATCTATCTAGCCCTAATCAAGCTGAGAGCACACAATGCAGGAATTTCTCTTAACAAAGAGTCCCTGACACGATATTTCCGGCTGCATTTGCATCGCGGCATTTCCTACATGTCGGGGAATCCAAAGTTGCTTAAAGTTGAAGATCTAATTAGACTTGCAGCCTAGAAGTAGCGGGGGCTCTTCTATTAGAGCTCCCAAAACGCCTTGTCGCGCATTTTGCGCACATGCTTATCACCATCGATGTAAAGACTGTAGTGCTTATCAAGTCGGCGGATTGTTTCCATCAAACCTTCTTGCTCGGCCTTGTCATCCTTGTTGAAAATCGCCTTAATGTCGGCGTTTTTAATCTCGGCAACACGGTGAACAACCCACGTCAGGATGTAAGAAGCGTAGTTATTTTCTCCGGTCTTAAAGTGCGTTATATCTTGAGTTGAAAGAATCACGCCAACACCATACTCACGCCCTTCTTTCAAGATTTTCCTCAGACTCTGGAAGTCTTCTTTCATGAAGTTGTCAGCTTCATCAACCAATATCATTTTGGTTATCTGACGGAAATCACCTTTAACAGTGGGCTTTCCTCTTTTTTGCATCTGGGAATAGAACAGATCAAGAGTTAGAGCAACTACTAAATTTTGAATCTGCGGCGAGTACCCCGCTAATTCGATCACCGTTACATCGTCGAGCATGTCGTAAAGTGATTTAACCTGCTGCGCGTTCGGTTCGAAAATTTGATATGACACCAAACTGTCCAGTGCCGCATACAAAGAGTCTTCTTCAACCTTATCTTGCTTAAGAAATAAATCCCAAACTGTAGCCAGCGTTGGAGCAGGAAGCTTCCATGTGGAACTGTCTGCTTGGACAATACCCGCGCCCTCGTATGCATCAAGAATCAGTTTTCTCAAGCGAAGTTGTTGCTTTTGACCAAGGCCAAATGCTTTAGCCATCGTTTCGGTAAAACCTGTGGCGATGTGCAATGGCAACATTGGCATGTCGCCATACAAGCTCAATGGGTTGTATGGAAGTCGATGAAGCTTTAAACGGTTAGCTTTCGTTGCACTACAAAAAGCGTCATCTACGTAGTCTGACTTGTAATCAAAAATCAACAATCCAATCGGGGCTCCATTCACATTTGAAGCCTTATTCCGCATCAACTGAGTTACCAATGACTTTGTGAATTGGGTCTTACCAGTTCCCATGGTCCCAATAATTCCAGTATTGGTATTCATGAACTTTGCTGTATTAGTTGGCTCCCAATACAGCGGTTGATTTCTGGCTGAGTCGTGTCCAATCAGGACCTGAAGTGGCCCTGTCTCTTCCGAAGCCTGGATAACAGGCTTACTCAAAGCTTCAACTACAGGAACTACTAGATTTTGAGACTCTTTAATAGGCTGTTCAGTGCGCACCTCTTCAGCAGGAGGTGCAGTTGATTCAGCTTTTGCAACAGGTTGCTTCGCCTGTAACTTGCCAAGCAACAAGTCCTCAGGAACATTACAAGTTTTAACAAGGTTGGAAAGTGCCTCGCCTGAATCTGCACTGATCAGATCGGGTAGCAATCCATATGGCAGCTGGATCTGGATCAAGCTTTCTTTACGTTCGTAGACTGGCGAGAAAAACGTACTGGATTCAATATGCGCAAGAACGATTCCCTCTGCAAAATCGGACACAGAGCCCAACTGATAGTCACCTTGTTGCCACCACTCTCGCCTATCAAGCAATTGATGAAGTCGCGTTTCATCCAAGACTTGATATAGCTTGAATTTTTCGACCTGCATCAGGACTTGACGAATAAATAGTGATCGATAGAGGCGTGAGGCAAGTGTGTCTGGACCAAGTACCTCTTCCTTTAGATAACGGCCTAATTCAAGCGCTTGCTGTCCAGCATAGCCAAAGTCAGGTCGTGAACCGGTTTTCACCTCCAAGGGAAGCAAATACAGTCTATCGTCTTTAAATCCTACAAAAAGTACATCATCAGAAATTGCACCCTTTCTGTAGCCATGAACGGCACGGGAAAACTCGCTATCGCTCATTTTCAAACCGATGTTGCCCGATACGCGAATCATCTCCGCTACAGATAAAGGAACCCAACTGATATCAGAGTCACGAAGCATTGCACTGACAAACTTGTAGGCACCAATGATTCCGTGTTTCTCTTTGCGTTCAGTAGCCTGGGCTGTCAACATTTTCAACAACCATTCACCATTGAATGCGTTGAATTCAGAAAGCAATCTCTCAGTTGTGACACGACTATCTTTGTTTAATAGATGTTCAAACAGGTCAACCTGCTTAGTCACTGTAATCGCGTCATATCCAGAGCTGCTTGTGTATTGATCAGAATAGTGGATCAACACGACATCTTTTTGAGCCGTGAAGAAATCTAAAGTAACTTTTGGATCGATGATTGTTGTCCAGAGGGCACTGTCATAGGACCTAGTTAGTAGCTCTTTGAAATCAGAGCTAACAGCCAATCCAATTCCTAACCCATGGTACTGAGCGTTTGGAAGAATAGACGGCCCCCACAGAGAGCCAATTGATTGCGCCAATCGAAGCGGTTGATTAGCCTCAACATCTACCTTTCTCAATCCAAATGATGTGAAGTAAGAATCGCCCTGAGTTTCAGCCGCCTCACCCGATATCAATCCATTGCATAAAACGCCACTCAATGACTCACGTATTTTTACGTTAATGCACTCAACGGGCGCATTGTTTCTAAAAAACGCCAGATGGGCATACTTCAGACTTTGACCTTGATGAGGCGTTTCAAATTTACTGTAAGTGAGCCGACCGCGAATCAAATCAATCAACAGGTCAGACTCAGCTCGGTAGTCACTCGAATTCAGTTCTAGCCAAACTTTCAGCTCGCCAAGTTTTCCTGATTCAGCAAACCTGTCGAAGTCGTTCTGCTGCAATCTGTCGTCATAAAGATTCACATGAATTGGAATTGACTTCTCTTTATGCTTTTTGAAATGATCAATCACCCCAAGGAACAATTCTTCTGCTTGCCCTTGGTGAATGGCATTGATGATCAGCGGCCCCGTGTTGCCAGCAGAAAAGATTCGCGAATAAGCGTAAATGAACTCCGAAAGCTTGTCCTTCACCAAGCGACGAACAAAACTATGGCTTACATCTTTTTGGGGAATGATGTCGAGCCAGAACCTGTTGTCACGTACGGGTGACAAATAAGCATAGCCGTGAACCGCGTGTGGCACAAACGGCATCAACCCAGACGCAACCAATCTATTGAGCGTAACGTCAGGCAACTCTGAAAAAGAGAAACTATCTGAAGATTTTTTCTCTTTTTCAATTGAAGACACTAAATCCAAGTGATAAGAGAGGACCAGCGGATGGATAGGCATAAGACGCTCTTTTCCATCACGTCGATGCAATCCAATTCGCATCAACATTTTTTGCTCAGTCGTCAGTACTCGATCGATCTCAATTGCATTAATTACATCTTCGTAAGCATTCAACACGTCACTGACAAGCCCACGGTACTCCGGCCCCCAAGCTACCAAACTAGGAAGCGTTTTGTACTTGGTGTAGTAATCAAACAACGCCTTGTAAGACTGATACACATCAGGATGAGTTGCTAGAAGTGATTCAAGACCGAGATCCTTATCACTATCATTAACAGCCAGCAGGCCTTTGGCAATCAAGTCGGCCTCATAGTCCAACAACTGTTGGCGAACTCCAATAACAGTGTGCTCTGCATTTTCAAAAACAATTCGATGCTTCCCCCTGGAATACTCGGCATTAGCTTCATCATTGAATAATTTGATCACTCGCTCTTTTTCGAAGAGAAGTGGAACGCTAATAGTTTCCTGAGCGCTTGGCCCTTCGATGTTTATTTTTAATCGATGCTGACCAGAAAGAATGATGAACTGAATCAGTTCATTTTTAGTTGCCTGCTCTTCAAAATCAACAAGAGCAAACTTAGAGCAATCAATTTCACTTCGATCCTCTTGCAACTTAAACTCGAGATCGCCTAGGCTTGCTATGCGGAAGTAATTTTCCTCAACCTGAAGAGTCACCTGCTCTTTTGCAGGCTCAACTCTGAAGCAATTTTTTACCTCTTCCAAGTGGAAGGTGTCTTGGTGCACGATCAAGCATCTAAATTTGTACTCTTCAGATGTATTCTCCCTTTTAAGCTCAACACTAAAAAACGTTGGGCTCCCAGAAAATGGGACCGCTAGTCGAACCCTAGAGTTTTTACCACCCATTCGACTAACTGAAGGAGTCAGGGTTTGCTGAAGAAATTTGTTGTGACGCAGAACGACTTGATTGTCTTGAAGGTCATTTCCTTGAAAGACAAACTCTAAATTTGCTAATACTTCGCCAGGAGGCACTTGTATGAGAACGCTCTGTTCTTTCTGACCAGCCTTCGTACCACTTTTAGCACGAGCAAATGAGCTGCCAGTTGATATATCAATTCGATCGAATTGAAGACCTTGTGCTTTGTTACTCTCTTGTGCACTAAGGTAATCTTCAAAGGGGAGACTTTGCCAGTCTTTTCTGTCGTAGAAGTGTTCCTGAATAAATTTTGGACTGAACTTCGGCAGCACAGTTTCAAGAATGTCACCGTAATGCTCTACCTGCTCTTCGATATGACGGCGAAGCTGTCTATTTGCATCAATTCGATTTCGTACTTGGTTAGGCTGCCCACCAAGTGTTAACAGAATTGGATCTTTAAACAAACTCAACTCTGCAAAATTTAGCTGCCCGCTCTCTAGTGAGTGAAACAGTGGTTTAAAGCCAAAAACTGTGGCACCTTCTTCCACAATGATGTCAAGTTGATCATCTAGAAGGCACTTAAAAAGTGAAGCAGTTCCACTACCAGGTGGAATTAATGCTTTCAGTTTTTCTGAGAACGTTGCAGGATGCCAAATTGCATCTCTTGTCGCAACGTCCATGGCGCTATTAATCAGCGTATCCAACATGCTGTTGTGAATGATGAACAACGCCGCAGATGAAAAAGCATCATTTCGGCTGGCAATTTGATCACGCAAGTGAGAGATGTAGTTTTCGGTAAACCCATTTCCATCTTCATGATGAAGCACAGGAATCAGCTTTGTCTCATTGCATTCAACATATGGATGCTGATGCTCACGGTAGGTAATAGTCTTCCCCCCAGAATGCTGAAGGAAAGCCTCGTAAAGAAGGCTTGAGTTATCGACATCAGGAGACTTGAACTGATAGCGAAAACCTGGCTGTATAGCCTCGCTGGCCCATTTGATCAAACAATTGGCAAGAAATTTTTCAAACTGTTTTGAGGACATAAACCGCATCTCCGCTATCACTCATACGCTCAACATTCCCCATGCGTTCGTAAAACGCAACCAAGGCTTGCTTCGTTTGGTTATCCACATAAAATCCTCGTTGCTCAAATTCAATAAGCAACTCGTGCAACCTTAGTTTTGGTCTTACACCTATGGCCAAATTAGTCATCAGGAGCAAGTAGTCTTGGTTAAGTACAAGTACGCGACCTGATCGCCCTCTAGACTGAATAAAGTCAGTACAGATTTTGTCTTCAAGCTCTTTGACATACTTCTTGTTAACACTCGCTCTTTCAGTTTTGGAGTCTTCAAACTGCTCGATAGCGACTTCTTCCATTTGTCTAAAGACTTGCTCAATAGTTTCAGGACTCGTCCGGGCTTTCAGTCGACGGTCTGCAGTAAAGTCTTCAACGTATTTTTTCAATTTGACGAAAACATCATCCTTTTCTGGTGAGTTTTCAACATCAGAATAGATTTGCCACAGTGGTCTTTTCTTATCTCCAACCTGCAAAACCTCAAGCGCAGACAAGACAGGAAAGAGAAACTGGCTCATTGCTGCAAATTTTTTGTACCCATCATGCTGAATCTTGTAACGCTCAAGACTTGCCTTCTCTGTGTCCAAAATGAAATAGAGAGGCTTGCTTTTGGGTTCACCATCACGCCAAGATCTGACATTTAATGCCAATTGAGAACAATACGAAAACGCATAAAGCTTCAATGTATTACCAAACTCTTGAAGTAAATAGTTTGGATGAGCCGCAAGGAAATTCATGTCTCGCTGAAATGCTTCAGCAAGATAAGGCAAATAAGGCTGCTCTTCACCAAAGGGATTATGAGTCAGCGGCTCAATCTTCTCCTTGAGAACATCAAGCATCTCTTGCTCGATAAAGTTCAATCTATCTTGAGGTGGCTTTGGAATTGAAAACTTTGCCAATAAGCTCGTAAATAGCGTTCCCAATCTCCAATTCGCAGGGCCCAACTTGCTTTTCCCCATGTTTGCGAACTGAGCATTGAATAAAAGAAACAGCGGAGAAAATTTGAAAATATCTTGATTCTCAAAGTAAATGCGATCGAGCACATCCCAAAACTCAGGAGATTCGAGGGACGAAAGTAAGCGACTTTTGCAGTCCTCACGGAACGCTTCAAACTCATACCTACTTACTTGACTTTTAAACGCATGACTCAAGACAAGGCCCGTGACCTTGTCCCAGTCAAACTCGTTACCTTTGTTACGCAAAGGAAAGTAACTATCCAACAGGTTATTGCGGACTTTGAGCTCACTTGAAATCGGAAACATTTACGCCCCCTCGCTCACGACGATCATTCCGTCATCTTGTCTTGCGGTGTAACGCACATCGCCGTCGTAAAACTTTAAGGTCATGCTTGATTTCGCCATATCAGTCACTTGCTCAACAATTTCATCAAGCAACACAATTGCATTTTTGTCGTACTTGTTGGGTCGATATCCATCTTTTAGTTTTTGGAGAAGTTCAAATAAATTCAAATTAATTGCAATTGGTTTTATAGATTGATCGCCCACTTTTAGATATGCCATGAAATGTGAGCTGGTGATGTGTGCTTTTTTATGAATTGCTTCGTAATCGGGCTTCAGTTCAACAGGGGCCGTCAACTTAACTTTGCCAAACGAACTAAGAAAGAGCTCGCCCTGAACATTTAGCAACTCAGGAGCATTCCTGTTTGCATATCTTTGAATTCCGTGGATGAGATCAAGTGAATAAAACTTACGAAGCTCTTTTTTCTTTTCTGCGCTGTTGTCAAACTCGTTATGAAGTCTCCAAACTTGTGCATAACTTTCCAAGAGTTCTTCTTCAAAAATAGATTTGAAATCGTGATGGAAATTGTTGCCGAATTCTTCATTTCTCATCAAACTAAAGAAACGAATCAATGAAGCCGCACTTCCTTGTTTAATGTTGCTCCTGTCTACAAAAATGCCTTCGTAAGCCATTACATCGAGGAATGCATTCAATCTTTCGTCAGGCAGTGAAAGCTCGTATTTCAAAACAAACTGATCAAGCTCTCTTGTATGAATTTTGACGGGATCAAATTCACTTAGACGGGCCACAAGTTCGTTGTCGTCTCCGATAAACAAGTTGTCAAAGAGATATCCAGGCCCAACCAATAGGTGATGAATTAAGTCCAATAGCGCCCGAGTTGTAATGAATTGATCTTTGATCAATCTCGCTTTGAACAGTTGAGTGATGATGAGCTCTTGAACACTTTCAAGTGATAACAATTTGTAATTTGCGACTACTCTTTGATCACCCCGACGCATCTCAGCATCTTTCTTTGCGACAAGAAAAAAAGGATTTGCTAGATCGGCACTAGTCAGCTTTTTCAAAAGCGTGCGGGCAAAGGCAGAGTAAGAACCACCTTCCTTTTGGAAGTTAAATCTCGCGTATTGTTCGAAGTCAAGGTAATAGACGTTTCCGTCAGGAATAGGACGCAGGCTTTTGTTCAACTGACCACTTAGAAAACGATCAATGGATTCTTTGATCTCCTGGTGACGCGCATCCCCTTCATTGGAGTAGTTTGCAAGCATACCGATGTTGATTCCCAGCACTAGAGGCTTAGATCCGCGCTTATGCTCATCAAACTTCTCATCAAGGGCCTGAATAGCTGATTGATGAGGCGCAAAGCTATGGGTGGCATCTAGATGAAAATCATACTTTTGCTGATACTCGCTAAAGCACCTTGTCAAAATTTCAGACTTGCCATCGCCACTGCTACCGCATAGAAAGACAATTTTTTGTGCGGCAAGGGAACCAAGCAGCGTTCTTAGATCGGTCTCGATGTCTTGCTGTACAAACAGCCAAGCCTTCATGTCATCGAGTTCATCCTTTTTTCTACTTGAAACCGTTGTCACGGAAAATGGGGATGACTTAGCTAGTACGCCGAGGGCTTTGATAAGAGAGATGTTGCTCATGTCCGTGGCTTTTTTTGCTTAGTAGTCGATTCTATCGAGCCGACAGTTCATGCTTACAAAATTGAGCTCCCTATCTGTCATGACAAACATTCAGACACGGGCTGCAAAATGTTAAGAGTGGAGGTACAACTCTTTAGATGTCTAGGCTAACAGCAACGAGGCTCACCATGTGAGCCCGGAATTTTTCACCTACGCAACGCTCCCAACTTTGCTGACTTGACAACAACAAGTCAAAATACTCATCGCCGAATCTGTGAGATACGACACAACTCTAAGACCAGAATCTTCTGCATTTGAGCAATAGAATCTGGGGCAACAATGGAAATCTTGAACTTCATTCCCCAAACAGCTGGTGAGCGCTTGTTTAAAGCGATCGCTCACGAGGTACTTGGCGCTGGAGATTACTTAGCAGTGAAAAAAGCAAGGTTTCTTCAAATTGGAGGAAGGTCAAGCGACTTTTCTGAATATCTCGTAGGGGTAAAAACTTTAAACCTATTAGGTAGGTTAGTAAAAAAATCTCAAAGAGTGCTCGAAATTGATGATGCAACTTTGCATCATGGAGAAATGGTCAACTATTTACAAACGCATCTCGAACTCGCCAGTGAAGGAAATGATCTTCTAGATAAGCTGGCTCGAATGTCTATAGACGCTGCCAAAAATTCAGGAAAACCCATTTCTAACAATACTAAAAAAATAGTTAGAAACGGATTGAGTGAGATTCCCTGTTACTTGTGCGGAATCATATGCCGTCAAAATACAACAATCGATGCGGAAAGAATAACGTATGACCACCTTTGGCCCGCTAGCTTTGGAGGTGACAGCACTCCTGAAAATTTACTACCAGCATGTAGTATTTGCAATAACAAAAAAGAAAACATGCTCTTATGGCATACCGGCGCATTATTTTCTTTTGTTTTAAAACCTAGCCCCTCTGAAGAGGAAGTAAAGTCAATTCGCCGTCGAGAAAAAATTGCTCGGCAAGTGCAAAATATTTTAATTAATGCAAATCAAAACAATTTTTCGCTCAAAAACTCAGCCATAGACCTTGGCCCTGCGAATTTCCAATCAATCCAATTCGACGACGCAGAAGATGCCGTTGATTATTTTAATTTTTCATTTCAAAGAGACTAAGAATGAAATATCCATGTATTATTTTCAAACAAAGGCAAACAGAGAATTCGCCGACATTTTGTATGTTTCATGCCCCCGCATCTGAAATCATAAAATGGTCGACCATTCCGCGAATTTCTGATGATCGAAAAGGCGTTCAAAGAGAAAAAAATGACTTTAAAGTCAAATCAATTTCGAACTTTTTCAGCCAAGATCCACGTAATACTATACCTTCTGCAATTATTGTTACATTTGCAGCTGGAGCGTTTGAAATTGAAGAAGTGGATAAAAAATGCTCAATAAAATCAATAACAATTAAAGAAGAAGATAAAGATAAGATATTTATAGTCGATGGCCAACATCGACTTCATGGAATAGATTCATTCGATCCAACGGCGTCAATTCCAATAGTTGCAATACTTGATGCGTCAGACGAAGAAAAAGCCTTTCAATTTATTGTAATCAACAATAAAGTAACTAAGGTTCCTGCTGACCACATTAGAGCTCTCTCTTTGAACTTTTCTGGCCAAGCCAATGAGAATCAAGATCTGGAGCAACGATTAAAAACTGCACGATTAACGCTTCATAGAAATATTGGTTATGTTGGATTGGCTGACGAATTAAAAGACAGTCCTTTTAACGGCCTAATTGACCTCCCTGGCAAACCAGATCAGGAGAACCGGTCTGTTGTTCCATCGGCTATTGAATCTAGCATTGCATTCATTCAATCAAAGAAATTCAAACAGTTAACGGAAGATGATGCTGCATTAGAATTCTTTTTAGTTCTCTGGTCAGTCATAAAGAGTGAGTGGCCGGATGTGTTTAATAAGAGTTCAATGATTTTGAAAAAAGTCGGATTAGTTAGCATGACAAAGTTTGTCACTGAAGCGCTTGACTCTTTATCTACTTACAGCGATGACCCAATTGATTTCGGGAATTCTGAGGATCTTGAAATTGGAATTAAAAAAATTCTTAGATTTCAAACTTCTGAGTTTTGGAAGCAAGAATGGACAACCCCGGCATCGGACACTAAAGCTTTTAGAGATTTAATTGAAAATTCATTAAAATTAATCCAACAGAATATACGAGATAAAGGAGTCTGGTCTGACGGCGTTGCGTTAGTTAAGAACTCATCCTCCGCCTAAGTAATATTCTACCAATCGATTATTTTAAATTAATTGACTGCCGCTCGTACCAAATTTGAATCGCATTAAGCATCAAAGTTGTTCGAATTGCATCTTGAATCAACTGCTTACAACTTATTTCTTTCTCATTTCCGAAGGGAGTAAGTACTGAGTCGGCGAGGGGATCCGCAACTCCTCCGGCAGGTGCGGAAACGGAGAGCACCCCACTTGAGTTGCCTTCTGACTTGTCGAGCACCCGCTCAACCACATCAGTACGGCTAGCCAACATACTAGACTTCTTGCGATAGTCATCAGAGATCTCCTTAGATATTTGGTTTTGAACTTGAGCCACATCAGTGGCGTGTTGCTCTTGCTTTGCTTGTGCAATTTGCACAGCTTGTCTCTCAGCATCCCAACGACGTTGCAGACGGGATTGCCCCATCTGCAGGCCCAGTAAAAACGCCATGAGAAGCAGCAGTCCCTTGAGAAACAAGGATTTATTCAATTCGAGAAACGCACGGATCCAGCTCATACGCCCTCACCGTCTAACGAGGCTAGGTTGTAGGTACCGATCAAACGGATGAGTTTGTCGGCATAGTCTGGATCCGTGGCATAGCCCGCTTTGAGGAGCGAGCGCGCAAAGGTCTGTGCTGTGACACACAGGAAGCAGTCTTTGTAGCGAGGGTTTCGCTTCAAGTAGGCTGCGTGGTCATCCACACTCGCCTGCCATGTCGGGTACTTACGCCACTTAGCGGGCACAGCGACCCACTGCCCTCGGATGAACTCCTTGGTTTCAAGCGTCACGGTTTCACCGCGCCACAAACTGTCTGCTTTAATTCCAAACAGGTTCTTGGCTGTCTTTGTAAGTCCCGACTCACCCCAGCCTGACTCAAGTGCCGCTTGGCTTACCGTGATGCTGGCTGGGACCCCCATAGACTTGTGACAAGCCCGTGCGGCTGGCCCAATGAGGGCAATGAAGTCTTGTGGTTTCACAGCATCTCCTTCACATCTTTAGCTACCTCATCAATCGAGGCATCGCGCCTCTCCACGATGAAGTTAAAAATCCACCGCACCAATGCCCAACCGGGCAAGCCGCAGGCAAAGATCAAACCGCCCATGGCACACAACCCCACCGTTGAGAACGCCCAGTGGTGAAGCTGGAAATACTCGATCGTGGTTGCCCCACCTCCAATGCTTGAAACGACCGTACTGATCAACCCCACTGTCCACTCGCGCTTATCGCGAGGTGGTGTCATGAGCATGACCACGACTGCGGCAAGCGTGGCACCACTGGCTGCTGCAGCAGCCGTTCCACCAAAGGCTTTGTATGCAGCGGCGGCTCCGGCCACTCCGCTGCTCGTAGGTTCTGGCATTTGATAACTCCCAAAAAATTACCCGCCTGAATCGCTTCAAGGCGGGTTGTAAACAACTCGTTCGTTTATGTTTGATCAGCGGTGTGAACTGCAGGGCTTTCTGCCACGCAGGTCATCTCCACCAAATCAGCCCGTGGTTTGACACTCATTACTCGCGCCATCTGGGCCCAGGTCTGCCCCACCCCAAAAGCAAAGTGCGTTCGCTCCTCACCTCCACCGGTTTGGATATCAACGCTCGGCGCCTGTTGCAAGACGGCATGCCTGTCAGTCGCACCGCGCGTCACACCAATCGGATCAGTGACTGAACCATCCAAGCGTCTGAGCGCGATGTAGTGATTTGCTCCCGCCAGCCAAGGTAAGCGCTCAGAACAGAACAACACCTTTGATGTGCCATCCCAAGACAGGGCCTCACCACTAATACCCCAGCTGGGCATGTCATGACTGATGGCCACTAAGTCCCCGTAGGTTGGAATCAACCCTTCGAGCTCCGTCCTAAAAGTGATGATCCGTCTGCGGTACCGATTGGCTGCAGCGATGTACTTTCCCTCACGTGCGGCTTGCGATCTGTCGGTACAACCAAAGAGCTTCAAGCGCGCAGGCTTGGACAGAGTGGAACCAAGAAGAGCGACTGTGATCTCGTCAGGTTTCCAGCTCTTGGGATTGAAGTATTCAACTGTGACCGCATCGGCAGTGGCATCACCGGGCATCACATACTGAATCTTCAAGCTGCTTCGGACGATGTTTCGTGTGGAGAACAAAGCCACAGGTATGGTCTTGAGCTCATCTCGAACAATTCGCACGATGCCACCTTGCAAGAATGGCACCGCACGCCCCGCTCTAGCAATCTGTCCCATGGCGTCCCAGACGGTTAGGTTCTGGTCGAACACACCATTGAACGTATCGCCACGCGCAGACCACACGCCATCGAGCCGAGCCAATGCATTGAGGTCAATCTTTGCATCAGGCAACCCCGCCCCATAACTCGCACGCGCCGCATCAGCAAATGCCCAAGCAATCGAGCGGGTGGCTTGCGGCGCACCCCAACCTGTGGTCTTTGACCAAACCGGGAGTTTGCGCGTCACCAAGCAGTTCACCAAACGCGATGACCGTTGAGACAAGTTGTCCGTTGCGCGCATGCGCAATGCCAGCAAGGTCAAATCAGAGGGCAATGTTGGATTGACCAGATAGCCCTTGGCCTGCCCCCACCGAAGTTCATGCCCAGCTCGGGTGCTGGTGTCTTTGGTGTCTAGCCTTTGAACTCGCACCTCGTAGCGCCCTGCACCCACCCCATATTTGTAGGTTCTGCGCTGCGCCGTGTTGGTCGCAGCAGAGTAGGACTCATCCGCAAGATGAATCCATCCAGATGTGGCGTCTCCGTCATCGTTAAGGGTTCTAGCCTCAACGCGCCATTGAACGGTTCGGCTATCCAGCGTCCCGCCATCAGTCGCGTAATACAACCCACGCATCATCACAACATCAATACCGATCTGATTGACTTGGGTGCCTACGGGACTGAGGGCGAATGGACCAATGATGCTCCCACCTGTATCAGCGACGGCAATCAATTCCTGCCCCGTCACTTCAGCAGCCGTCACCACATCGTTGTTGAACAGGGTGTTTTCACCGCCCGGCTCAATGACTTGCGCCTGCACTTCTTCAAACGATGCAATCGGACTGTCATCAATCGACAGCTCTTCAAATTGAAAGTGCCCAATGCCAATCACATGGAGCTGGTGCAGGTACTCCTCGTTGTCGACGTACTCCGTATAGGGCATTGCTGCCAAATCTGGATAAATCAGATGCTGACCGTACACAACAGGAATTGGCTGCGACAGCCGTCCGTAGTTGCCACGAGCCTGCAGCGAATAGGTTGGACTTGGGGAGGACGAACTCGCAGTCGCATTGGGCAGGCTCTGATTGGGTAGGGGCACCAGGGCGCTAACAATGATGGAACCCGTCACTGCGATTGCAGTTGATGCCACCGAAGTAGCTACAGCCCCTGAATACCCAAACGATGCGGCCAGCTCAGCGCCATAGGCATTGGCCACAACCAACACGGCAATCATCAAAACCGTCTGCAAGGGGTTCTTGCCCCCTCCTCCGCCCCCCTGCGGCAATGACACCAGTGCGATGACATCGCCAGCCTCAATGAGGGTCACGCAGCGTTCAGCCATCAGCACAGGCTTGCCGTTCTTGAGCACCAGAGTTGGTTGCTCAAAGACAATCTGCTCTTGGTTCATCCATTGGCTGATGGTTGGATTTCCCTGAACGTGATGGATATCACGCTCATGGGGATCGAACGGGTTTCGAAGCCAAACTACGACACCTTCATTGCTGCTTGGCATGGATCACCTCGAAATGCATAAAACCCTTCGATACGCCAGCCATGACGGTCTAGCGCCCACA
>JACCDY011341636.1_pt1 | contig 39216 bp, 27 predicted proteins | sample 7446391 | NCBI WGS metagenome assembly JACCDY01 (sample SAMN15323451, study PRJNA562643) | freshwater metagenome | isolation source: river surface water | place: USA:Blue River Watershed | collected 2017-08-18
ACGCGCTGCGCCGGCGCATCGAGGACCGGGGCACGCAGAACTTCCCCACCCAGGACGGGCGCAAGCTCTATGGCGAATTGACACTCCTGATCACGGTGAACCACGACGGCCGGGTGCTGGGCGCGGAGGTGGTCGAGAGTTCGGGTAACCTCAGCCTCGACCGCCGGGCGCTGGTGATCGCCCGCTCGGCGGGGCCCTTCAACCGGTTCAACGAGGCCATGCGGCGCCAGGCCGACCAGATTGCAGTCGTCTCGCGCTTCCGCTTCACCCGGGACGAGACACTCGAGACAAAAATGCAGGGGCGCTAGGGCTAGGGCCTGCCGGCCTTTCCCCTGCGCCACCCGAACGATAAGACCGATCCTGCCGTAGTACCCCATGAAGCAGTTCCTGCGCTGGACACTCCTGCTGGCCCTGGCCCTGGTCGGCCTGCAACTCTTCTTCGTGCTGCGCATCGCCAGCATGGCGCTCATCGCCCCCGAGTCCACCGCCTTCCAGCGCTCCGAGGCCTGGCGCATCGCGCAGGAGGGCAAGAACGGCCTGCGCTGGAGCCAGCAGTGGGTCTCCTACGCCCGCATCTCCGACAACCTGAAGCGCGCGGTGATCGCCTCTGAGGACGACGGCTTTGCCAACCACGACGGCGTGGACTGGGACGCGATCGAGAAGGCCTGGCAGCGCAACGCCAAGGCCGAGGAACAGGCGGCCCGGCAAGCCGCCCGGCAAAAGGGCAAGGCCGCGGCGGCGCCGGCCAAGGCCCGGCCGCCCAAGGTGGTGGGCGGATCGACCATCACCCAGCAGCTGGCGAAAAACCTCTTTCTCTCGGGCGAGCGTACCTTCTTGCGCAAGTCCCAGGAGATCATGCTCACCTTCGCCCTGGAGCATCTCCTGTCCAAGGAGCGCATCCTCGAGATCTACCTCAATAGCGTGGAATGGGGCGAGGGTGTCTTCGGCGCCGAGGCCGCCGCGCGCCACTACTTCCGCAAGAGCGCCTCGCAGCTCACCGCCTGGGAAGCGGCCCGCCTGGCGGTGATGCTGCCGCGGCCCAAGTACTTCGAGAAGCTGCCCAACTCCGCCTACCTCACCGGCCGGGCCGAAGTGATCGTCGGGCGCATGGGCAGCGCCGAGCTGCCCTGAGAGTCTCGCAGCGCCGAGTTGCGCTGAGGGTTCGGCAGCGCCGGGCAGCCTTGACCCCGGCTACTCCGCAGATCGCCGCAGCGTCTGCGCCACCGGCTGCCGCAGCACCTCGCGCAGGCCCCACCAGCCCGCGGTCCACGCGAGCAGTGCGCCCGCCAGGGCCCCCGCCAGCGGCACCCAGGGCTTGACCTGCCAGCTGAACTCGAACACCCAGCGCGCCAGCGCCCAGCCCACCGCGCTGGCCACGAAGCCCGCCAGCGCCCCGGCCAGCAGACCCACGCCGGCGAGCTCCGCCCGCTGCACCTGCCGCAGCAGCGAGGCCCGTGCGCCCACCGCCCGCATGATGGCGAATTCGCGCGCGCGCTCCTCGCGGGTGGCGGTGATGGCGGCGAACAGCACCACCAGGCCGGCGGCCAGGGTGAAGCCGAAGAGGAATTCCACCGCACGCACCACCTGGTCCAGCACCCGCTGCACCTGGGTGATCGTCGCGCTCATATCGATGCTGGTGATGTTGGGAAAGGCGCGCACCAGCGCGTTGTCGAAACCGGGCTGCGCCGGCGCGCGGAAGGCGCCCATGTAGGTGGCGGGCAGCCCGGGCAGCTGCGAGACCGGGTAGAGCGCGAAGAAGTTGGCCCGCATCGAGCCCCAGTCCACCTTGCGAAAGGAGGTGACGCGCGACTCCTGGCGCAGCCCGCCGACGTCGAACACCAGGGTGTCACCGAGCTTCAGGCCCAGGGTCTGGGCGATGCCGTCCTCCATGCTGATCGCCCCGGCTTCTTCGGCCTGCCAGCGACCGGCCACCAGCAGGTTGTGCGCGGGCAAACCGGCGCTGTGCGAGAGGTTGAACTCGCGGTCCACCAGGCGGCGGGCCCGGTCTTCGACGTAGTCCTCGGGGGTGACCGGACGGCCGTTGATGGCGACGAGGCGGCCGCGGATCATCGGGTACCAGTCGTAGCGGGTCACGCCGGCGCGGTCCAGCGTGGCGCGGAAGTCCTGCGCCTGCTCGGGCTGCACATTGATCACGAAGCGATTGGCGGCGTCGGGCGGCGTGGCCCGCTGCCAGCTCGAGACGAGGTCGGTGCGAAGCAGCACCAGCAGCACCAGGGCCAGCAGGCCCACCGCCAGCGCGCTGACCTGCACCACGGTGTAGACCGGACGCGCCGCCACCTGCCGGGTCGCCAGCACCAGCCAGCGCGGCGCGGTGGCCTCGTTCACCGCGCGCCGCAACAGGCGCAGGGCCAGGGCCGCCAGGCCCGCGAACACCAGGACCGCCGCGGCGAAGCCGCCGACCGCGATGCCGCCGAGCACCAGGTCGCGGCTGGCCGCCAGCAGCAGTGCGGCGAAGCCAGCGATGCCCAGCGCCAGCACGCCCAGCGAGGCGGGCTTCAGGCCGCCGAGGTCGCGGCGGATCACCCGCAGCGGCGGCACCTGCGCCAGCTGCAGCACCGGCGGCAGGCCGAAGGCCACCAGCAGGGTCAGGCCCACCCCCAGGCCGAACAGGGCCGGCCACACGCCGGGCAGCGGCAGGCTCGCGTCGACCAGTCCCGCGAGCAGCTGCACGAAGACGAAGTGCACCCCGAAGCCCAGGACCACGCCCAGCGCGCTGGCGGCCAGGCCCACCAGGCCGAACTCGAAGGCATAGGCGCGGGCGATGCTGCCCTGGCTCTGGCCCAGGACCCGCAGCATGGCGCAGTCGTCCAGGTGCCGGTTGGCGAAGCCGCGCGCGGCCAGGGCCACCGCCACCGCGCTCAGGAGGGCGGCCAGCAGGGCCACCAGGTGCAGGAACTTGCCGGCGCGGTCCAGCGTCTGGCGCATCTCGGGGCGGCCGGCGTCGAGCGACTCCAGGCGCACGCCGCGCAGGGGCTCGGCATTCGAGGCCGGCGCGCCGGAAGGGGCGTCCTTCTTCGCTTCTCCGCTCACGGGCTGGCCCGCGTCCTGGCCCGGATTTTTTCCCGCAGCGGCCGGGGCCTGCGCCCCCTGGATCTGCGACTGCGCCCAGTCCTGGAAGCGCTTGACCGCGCGGTCCTCGCCCGCGACGGCGAGGCGCCAGGTCAGGCGGCTGGCCGGTTGCACGAGGCCGGTGGCGGCGAGGTCGGCCTCCTGAATCAGCACCCGGGGCGCGAAGCTCATGAAGCTGGCGCCGCGATCGGGCTCGGCGGTGATCACGCGGGTGATGCGCAGCGAGGCATCACCGAGGGCCAGCGGGTCGCCCACGCGCAGGGCCAGGGCGTCCAGCAGCGGCGCGTCGACCCAGGCCTCGCCACGCGTGGGAATCGTGTCGGTGGCCGCGCCGGGCTCGCCCGCCGCCGGGGCGACCTGCAGCTTTCCCCGCAGCGGGTAGCCAGGCGTCACCGCCTTGAGCGCCACCAGCCGGGTGGCGCCCCCCTGCGCGTCCTCGGCCCGGGCCATGGTCGGAAAGGACACGGTTGCGGCGGACTTCAGGCCGAGGGCCCGCGCCTGCTGCGCGAACTGCGGCGGCGTCGGGTTGTCGCTCACCACCACCACGTCGCCGCCCAGGAGCTGGCGGGCGTCACGGGCCAGGCCCGCCTGCAGCCGGTCGGCGAAGAAACCGACCGCGGTCAGCGCCGCCACCGCGAGAAAAATGGCCGCCACCACCAGGCCCAGCTCGCCGGCGCGGAGGTCGCGCCTGAGCATGCGCCAGCCAAGTTGCCAGGGGGTGGGAGGACGGCGGGTGGGAGACATGGCCGATACGGTAACCCATCCAACCTGTCCAGCGCCGCGCCCAGGGCATTGGCCAATTCGCCGAGGCCGGGGTCGCGCATCATGGAGAAGTGGGAACCGCTGATGGCGGTCACCTCGATGCGTCCGCGCACCCAGCGCTCCCACCCCAGGCACTCGCCGGCGGCGAGGTAGGGCACTTCCGCCTCGCGGGCCCGGAACAGGTGCAGGTCGCCCGTCCACGGCGCCGGCTGGTAGCGCGCCTGCGCCCCGAGGAAGTTGTGGAACAGGAGCGCCTCGGTCAGCTCGGGGGGCAGGGCCTCGCCCCGCGCCCGCCGGGCCAGGGCCTGGGCATGGCGCGCCGCGTCCTCACGCCCCTGCCGGCGGCGCGCGGGCCACGCCAGGGCGAAGCGCGGCGACCAGCGCCGCATCAGCCAGAGGCGCCGCCACAGGGGCACCGGGCGGCGGGCCGCGACCGGGCACAGGGTGTCGATCATCGCGAGCAGCTCCACCCGCTCGCCGGCGAGGGCCAGCTGGCGCGCCATCTCCAGCGCGATCACGCCGCCGGCGGAATAGCCCGCGAGGCGGTAGGGACCCGCGGGGCAGGCCTCGCGCAGGGCGGCGAGGTACTGGGTGGCCATCGCCTCGATGCTGTCCAGGGGCGGCAGGCGCCCATCCACGCCCTGGGCCTGCAGGCCGAAGAAGGGCTGGCCCGGGTCGAGCCGGTCGGCGAGCAGGCGGAAATTGAGCACGTTGCCGCCCGCGCCGTGCACGCAGATGAGGGGCCGGCGCGCCGGGTGATCCGGGGGCGCGGGGCGGATGACGACCAGGGGCGACCAGGGCGTGGGGGTCGACGTGGGGGCCGATGTGAGGGTCGATCTGGGCAACGCGGTGGGCGTCGGATCGGCCCGATCGGCCCGATTGGCCCGATTGGCCGCTGCGGGAGAGGCAGGTACCGGCGCGAGTCCAGAGGTAGGCGTGGACGTGCGGACAGATGCAGGGGCAGGCGCCGGTGGGTCCGCCGTGACCGGGGATGTCGGGTCCACCACCGGCGGCGCGCCCTCCTGGGCCTGTGCGATCCGCGCCGCCAGCCGGGCGAGCGTCGGCGCCTCGAACAGCGTGGCCAGCGGCAGGTCCACGCCGAACTGCCGGCGCACCCGCGCGAACAGGCGCACCGCCACCAGCGAATGGCCGCCGAGCGCGAAGAAGTCGTCCCCGCGCTGCGGCGGCACCCCCAGCAGCTCCCGCCAGATCGCGGCCAGTGAAGTCTCCAGCGGCGTGAGGGACGAGCGCGGGGCTACTTCTCCCGCGTGCGGGCCGGAGGCCTCGCCATGCGCAGGCAGTTGGGGCGGCCGAGGGTCCGCGGCGTCGAACCAGGCCCGCAGGGCTGCCAGGTCCAGGGTGGACACGGTGAGCACCGGCTGTCGCGTGGCCATCGCGCGCTCGAAGACGGCGTCCGCGTCCTCCGCGCGCAGGCCGCTGGCCACCAGGCGCTGCAACGGGTTCGCCGGGCCAGGTGCCGTCGCCGGTTCGCGGGCCAGGGCGCTCGGGTCCACCGCCAGCATCCGCAGCCCCTGCGCCCACCCGAGCACCGCGCCGGTCTCGTCCTGCAGCTGCAGGTCCAGCGTGAGCGCACCGCCGGGCCAGGCCTCGCGCCGCGTGCACACGCTGACCAGCCGCGCAGGCAATAAAGAAGGCAGGACGGCGCAGCCCAGGGCCACGGGCGCGTACAAGGGGGAACGCCCCCCGGCGTCATGCGGCTCCCGCCTCACCGGCAGCCCCAGGGTGAGCGCGATGTCGAGCAGGGCCGGATGCCAGGGCCAGTCCTGCACCTCCTGCTGAAAGCCCGGGCGCAAAGCCAGGTGTCCGGCGGCCACCACCCCGTTGCTTGCCTCATCGGCATCACCACCGCCGCCATCGTTGCCCCCGATCTCCTCGGCCAGTTCCGTGACGCAATCCCAGCGCGGGCCGAGGAACAACGCCGGATGGCCCGCCTGCGGCGCGCAGCCCGGCGACCCTCGGGTCCGGACCCGAACGGGTGCCGGCGCCGCCCCGGCCGTCTGTCGCAGGATGCGGCCCCGCGCATGCCGCACCCAGCCCGCCTCGCCCGGCTCCTGGCTGTCGATACGGACCTGCCAGCCCGTACCCTCCCCTGGCACGGCGTCGAGGTCCACGCGCAGCCGCCGTGGCGCGTCGCCGAAAACCATGGCGGCTTCCCAGGCCCAGTCACAGACCCGCCAGGCCAGCGCCCCGGCGGAAGCGGGAACCCCAGCGGCCTCCCGTTCGCCTCGCGGACTTCCCTCGGCCATCGCGAGTGCGCAGGCGGCCGCGGCGCGCGCCAGCTCCAGGGAGGCCGTGCCGGGCAACACGGGTCGGCCCGCCACCCGGTGCTCCCGCAGCGTCCAGTGCAAGCGCGCATCGAGCGTGGACTCGAAGCGCCAGCCGCCTTCGCGCGCCGCACAGGGACCGAGCAGGGGATGCGACGCGCCGGCGGCGAGTCCCGCGTGACGCGCCGCCATGCCGCGGTCGGCCCACACGCCCCAGCGCAGCACGAGGCCGTCGGTGCGGCCGGCCACCAGCGACTCCAGCAGCCCATGGGCTGCCACATAGTCCACCTGGCCGGGCGGGCCCAGGCACACGCTGCTCGAGGAGAACACCGCGAAGACATCCAGCGGGCCCGGGAGCAGGCGGTCCAGCACCGCCGCCCCCCCGGCCTTGCCGGCGATCAGGCGGTGCATGTCGGCAAGCAGCCGCAGGGCCAGCGGCGCGTCGCCGATTTCGCCGGCGGCATGGAAGACGCCATGCATCGCCCCCCAGCGCCGGGTGCATTCGCCCACGACCTCCGCCATGCGCGCCGCATCGGCAACGTCGGCGGCGAACACACGCACCTCGGCGCCGTCGGCTTCGATCGCCTGCAGCAGCGCCCGCTGCGCCGGCCCCGGCGGGTGTCGCCCCACCAGGGCCAGCCGCGCCCGGCAGCGGCGCGCCAGCCACTGCGCCAACAGGAGCCCGAGCCCCCCCAGGCCGCCGGTGACGAGGTACAGGCCGCCTTGCCGAAGCCGCGGAGGAAGGGGCGGCTGGCTGCGCGGGGAAGCACCGCGTTCCGGGTCCTGCGGCCATGCCGCAGCACGCTCCCGGCCCGAGACCCAGCGCTGGCCTTGGCGCCAACCCGAGACCTGCACCTGCTCCTTCCTCTGATCCTTCATCTGCGCCGACGGGTGCCAGCCCTCTTCGCACCCGGCTTCGGCCAGCAAGGCCTGCGCCGCAGCCTCCGGCGCCAGGTCCGGGTCGAGGTCCACCAGACGCGCCTGCACCCCCGGCAGCTCTCTTGGAAAGACGAGGGCTGGCCCCAGGGCCCAGGCCTGCAGCGGCGCGCGCGGACGCTGGCCCGCCACGGGCAGGGCGCCCGCGGTGACGAACAGCCAGCGGGAAGGCATCTCGATGCCGGCGTCGAGCCAGTCACGCGCGAACCGGATCGCGTCGTCGAATCCGGACAGAGCGACCGCGCCGGGGGCAGGGCCCGGGTCCTGGCCGGCTTGCGTCAGCGCTCCCAGATGAATGACGACCTCGGGCGCCTTGCCGGTGCCCAGGTCCCGGGGGTCGAGGACGCACGCAATCCCTTGCGCCGCGAGCAGGCGCACCAGGGCCGTCCCCCACGCAGACGATGCACCCAGGATCCACCAGAACGCCAGCGCCTGCCGCCTCATGGCCGGTTCGGGCGGCAGGGGACGCGGCACCCAGACGTCGTGGGTGAACCAGTCCTCCGTGTCGGTGAGGCGAGGAGGCAGCGCCCGGGCCGGGAGGTCGCCCTCGCCCGAGACCGGCGGCGATGCGGCCGACGTGTTCGAGAGGCCCGGGTCGCCTGAAGGACTCGAGGTGCCGGGTCCATCGTCCGGTGGCTGCCGCACGTCCACACCACGTTCGCGCGGCGCCTCGATCCAATGGCGGTCACGGGCGAAGACCGTGGTGGGCAGCGACACGCGCCGGCAGGGCCGCTGCCCGCGCAAGGCCGCCCAGCGCAGCTCGGCGCCCTGGCACCAGAGGCTGCCCGCTGCGGCCAGCAGCGCAGGCAGGTCTTCTCCGCCCTCGCTGGGCCGGCCGGCCGACGCGAGCACGAGCCGGCGGCTGCCAGCATCGGGATCGGCATTCGCGCGGGCCAGCGCGCACAGGGCCTGACCGGGCCCGCACTCGAGCCAGGTGGCCTGCGGATGCGCCAGCGCCAGGCGGGCCATTGCGAGGTCGCAGCGCACCGGCTGGCGCATGTGCCGGGCCCAGTAGCCCACCTCAAGACCCTCCCCCGGCAGGACCCAGCGCCCGTCCATCGCGGAGACGAAGGGCCGCTGCGCGCGCCGCGGCTGCATCGCCTCGGCGTGCGCCATCAGCTCCCGCATGAAAGGCTCCACCGCTCGCGAGTGCGCCGCCACGGACAGGGGCAGGCGGCGGCAGGCGATGCCTTCGGCAGCCAGACACACAGCCAGCCCCTCCAGTCCCTCGGGCGGGCCCGAGACGGTGCACAGGCCGGGCGCGTTGACCGCGGCCAGGTCCAGGCCTTCTTCAGCCAGCCAGGGCTGGATGCGCGCCTCGCTGGCCTCGACCGCGAGCAGGCCGCCGCCGGCCTGGGCCAGCAGCCGCCCGCGCGCGCAGGCCAGGGCCAGGGCGTCGGGCAGCGTGAGCAGGCCGGCCACGCAGGCCGCGGCCACCTCGCCGGCGCTGTGGCCCATGACCGCGCAGGGCGTGATGCCGGCCGCCTCCCACAGGCGCGCGAGCGCCAGCTCGAGGATCAGGAGCGCCGGCAGGCCGCAGGCAGGCGAGGCGAGCCAGTCGCCGGCCGCAGGGTCGAACAGCCACCGCTCCAGTCCCTCGGGGGCCTCGGGCGGCAGGGCGGCCAGGCACTCGCGCACCGCCTCGGCGAAAGCGGGCAGCGCCATCAGGTCGCGGCAGGCGCCCGGCCGGTGCGAGCCGGCGCCGGGGAACAGCCAGGCGACCTCGGGGGGCGACTCGCCCGCATGCCCCTGCACCTGCAGCACCGTCGCCGCGCCGCTGCCGGCATCGCCCACGGCCGTGGGAGGCCGCGCACAGCCCGCAGCATCCGGCGGCAGCGCCTCTGCGGGCCAGGCGAGGCGAAGGCCTGGCCAGTCGCAGGCCACCCAGGCCACCCGCCAGGCCTGGTGCGCGCGCCCCTGCTGCAAGGTGAAGGCTGCGTGCGCCAGCGGCGGCACATCTTCCGGCAGGGGCAGGCCGTCGCGTCGCGCCGGCGCGGGTGCATCGGCCGTGACACCGGGCTCACCGCGCGCCGCGTCGGCCGCCGTGTTCCCGAGCCAGTCACGCCAGCGCGCGAGCAAGGCATCGCGGCCCGGCTCGTTGCGCGCGGACAGGGGCAGCAGCTGCCAGGGCGGCGCATCGCCGGCATCGTCCATCGCCGGGACAGGCTGCACGAACGCGGGCGGCTCTTCGAGCACCAGGTGCGCGTTGGTGCCGCCCACGCCCAGCGCATGCACCGCCGCGCGGCGGGGCCGCGCGCTGCGGGGCCAGGGCCGCCCTTCCCCCAGCACCCGCAGCGGCAGCCCGACGCCGAAGTGGCGGTTGGGCCGCTCGAAGTGAAGGCTCGGCGGCAGGTGGCCGTGCCGCAGGGCCAGGCAGACCTTGATCAGACTGGCCACGCCGGCGGCGGTGTCGAGGTGGCCGATGTTCGTCTTGATGGACCCGATGCCGATCGCGCCGGGCGCCGCGCCGGCATAGGCCTGCGCCAGCGCCGCGACCTCGATCGGGTCGCCCACCGGCGTGCCGGTGCCGTGGGCCTCGATGTAGTCGACGTCACGCCCCTCGAGGCCGGCCATGGCCAGCGCCTCGGCCGCCACCTGCACCTGCCCGTCCAGGCCGGGCGCGAGGTAGCCGGCCTTGGCATGGCCGTCGTTGTTGACCGCGGAGCCACGGATCACCGCCCAGATCGCGTCGCCCTCGCGCAGCGCGTCCTCCAGCCGGCGCAGGGCCACCACGCCCACGCCGCTGCCAAAGACAGTGCCCTGCGCCGCGTCGTCGAAGGCGCGGCAGCGGCCATCGGGCGAGAGGATCTCGCCAGGCGCGAAGCGGTAGCCCACGCGGTGGGGCAGCTCGATGCTGGCGCCGCCGGCCAGCGCGAGGTCACACTCGCCCGCGAGCAGGCTCTGCGCCGCCAGGTGCACCGCCACCAGCGAGGTGGAGCAGGCGGTCTGCACCGCCACGCTCGGCCCGCGCAGGTCCAGCAGGTAGGACACCCGGGTGGTGAGGAAGTCCTTGTCGTTGCCGGTGTGCCGCAGCAGGAAGAGGCCCATGGACCGCAGGAGCGCGGCGTTGGGCAGCAGGTGCCGGGCGAAATAGGCCTGCAGGCCGCAGCCGCCGAAGACGCCCACCGCGCCCGCGAAGCGGCCCGGGCCGCTGCCGGGCACATGGCCGGCGTCTTCCATCGCCTCCCAGCAGCACGCGAGGAAGTGCCGGTGCTGCGGGTCCATCACCGCCGCGTCACGCGGGCTGATGCCGAAGAAGCCGGCATCGAAGCACTCCATGTCGGCCAGCGGCAGGCAGGCGCGCACGTAGTGCGGGTCCGCCAGGTCCTGCGCGCTCACGCCGGCGGCGCGCAGCGCAGCGTCGTCCAGGCGACAAGTGGCCTCGCGCCCCTCGCGCAGCAGACGCCACAGGGCCCGCCAGTCGGCGGCGCCGGGGAAGTGGCCGGCCAGACCCACCACCGCGACCGATGCCGGGGGCGCGTGGCCTTGGTTCATCCATGCGCCTCAGAAGCTGTGGATGCATTCACGGCTTCTCAGCCCGGAAGGGGGGTCCGCAGCGCGCGCCGTGCCTGGGCACGGCCCTGCCCCGGCGAGATCGGCAAGGGGCCCGGGGGCGACGACGGCGACAGGGCAGTCCCCGGCAGCGGCAGCGGTACCCCGTCCAGCACCAGCGCCGATGCGGACAGCCGCTGCGCCGGCGTCTGTTGCCCGACGAGGTAACGGGCCTGGGCCGCGACCGTGGTCAGGCGGAACATGTCGGTGATCGCAATCTCGATCCCGGTGGCTTCGCGCAGCCGGCGCTGGACCTGGAGCACCGCGAGCGAGTGCCCGCCCATGTCGAAGAAGTTGGCCTCGCGGCCCACGTCCTGGCGGGCGAGCACGCCGCGCCAGATGCCACCGACCAGGGCCTCGAAGCGGCGCAAGTTGGCACCTGTTTCGGCGGTCGTTTCGTTCCCAGCTGCTGCGGCCGCGAGGCCGGCGTCGGAGACCGGCTCGGCCAACGCACTTGGCGAGCGGGACCGGTTCGGCAATTGCGGCGGATGCGGCGGCCGGGCCTGGCCCGAGGCCGCCAGTGCCTGCCGGTCGACCTTGCCATTGGGCGTGAGCGGCAGCCGGTCACGCAGCGAGATGCTCCGGGGCAGCATGAACTCGGGCAGCTGCCGGGCCAGCGCGCGTGAGAGGTCGAGCGGCTGTGGCAGCCGTCCCGGCTGCGCGGTCACGAAGGCCTGCAGCCAGCCCTCGCCCGCACCCGCCTGGCAGGCCACCACCACCGCCTCGCGCACGCCCGCCTCCCGGGCGAGCACCGCCTCGATCTCGCCCAGCTCGATGCGGTGGCCGCGGATCTTGACCTGGTGGTCCAGGCGCCCCAGGAAGGCCAGGGCGCCGTCCGGACGACGGCGCACCTGGTCGCCGGTGCGGTACAGGCGGCGGCCGGCGCAGAGCGGGTCGTCGATGAAGCGCTGCGCGTCGAGTTCCGGCCGTGCGTGGTAGCCGCGCGCCAGGCCGGCGCCGCCCACGCACAGCTCGCCGGGTACGAAGGCGGGGCACTCCTGGCCCCAGGCGTTGCGCAGATGCAGGGTGACGTTGGCCAGAGGCCGGCCCAGCGAGACGGCTTCCTCCTTCTCCCCTTCTCCTTCCCGCTCTCCGTCCCCCGCGCCTGAGCCACGCGCGGGCAGCGGCCAGGCGCTGCACCAGACGGTGGCCTCGGTCGGCCCGTACATGTTGAGGACTTGCCCGGGCACCTGCGCGCGCAGCGCCCTGGCCATCGCCGGCGGCAGCGCCTCGCCGCCCACCAGCAGCGCCTCCAGCTGCGAGAGGGCCTGCCGTCCCGCCGCGTCAGCCAGCAGGATGGCGGCCTGCGAGGGCGTGCACTGCAGGTGGGTGATGCGCGCGCGCCGGATCGCCGACGCTACCGACGCTACCGACGCTACCGACGCCGCGCGCGCCGCCGCGGGCAACGCCGGCGATGCAGTCGGCGCGCAAGTCTGGGCCTGGCGGGTCTCCCGCTGCGCCAGCTGCATCAGGCGGTGCAGGTCCGGCAGGTGCGCGAGCGCCTGGCTGGCGTCGACGCCGAAGTCGATCAGGCAGGCGATCTCGTCCACGCCCTGCGCCCGCAGCGCGTCGACCAGCGCCAGGCAGCGTGCCGGCGATCCGATCAGGGCGCTGCCGCGCCAGTAGCGCTCGAAGGCGTGCTCGAGCAGGGCCTCGGTCTCCTCGGGGGTGGGCGGGCGATCGGCGAGGTCGGACAAGGCGCCCGGGATCGGGCCGGTGGCCGTACCCGGCTCCGCCCCCGACGATGCGAAGGTCGGGAAGCGCCAGTCGGCCCGGCGAATCAGGTCCATCGCGCTGCGCAGGTAGGCCTTGAGCGGGCCGCGCGCGGCCTCCCGCACCGCGTCCTCGTCGTCGCCGACCAGGGCATGCAGCATGAGCGCCACCTGGCCGCGCCCTGGGTGGCCGGCCGCCTGCCAGGCGCCGCGGTAGGCCGCGATCTTGGGCGCGAGCTCCTGCGCCGACTGCCCCAACAGGTGCGTGAGCAGGTGGCAGCCGGCGCGCCCGGCCTCGGCGAAGGTCTGCGGGTTGCTGGCGGCCGTCACCCACACCGGCAGCTCGGGCTGCACCGGCCGAGGCAGGGTGCGCACCGACACCGTCCGGCCCTCCGGCCCGGGCCAGTCCATCGCCTCGCCGCGCCAGAGCCGCCGCACCGCGTCGATGCCCGCGAACAGCTGCTCGCGCCGTCCCGCCCAGGCCTGCGGCGCCAGCACGAAATCCTGCGGCTGCCAGCCGGCGGCGAAGGACACGCCGACCCGGCCACCGGAGAGCCGGTCGACCAGGGCCCAGTCCTCGGCGACCGACAGCGGATGGTGCAGGGGCAGCACGCAGCTGCCCGCGCGCAGCTGCACGCGGCGCGTCACCATCGCCAGGGCCGCAGCGGCCAGTGCCGGGTTGGGGAAGGGGCCGCCGAAGCCGTGGAAATGGCGCTCGGGCGTCCACACCGCGGCGAAGCCGTGGCGGTCGGCGAAGCGCGCGCCTTCGAGCAGGAGGCGGTACGCATCAAGGCCCACGCGGGAGTGCCCGAATCCCCCCCCCTCGGGACTTGCCGCCCCGCCTTTGCGCGATGCGCCGCCCTCGCCGCCTTCATTGCCCTGGGGACCGCCGGCGTCTTCGCTCGCAAAGTAGAAAAGGCTGAACTGCGTCACCGCTTCCGGCCGCAAAGAGGTGGTGGAGGCGATGACGGCCGGTGCGGGCTGCGCCGCGTCGTGGATCACCACCGTGTAGCCACGGGCCAGCGTCCAGAGCAGCTCCAGCACCGAGATGTCGAAGGACAGGCTGGTCACCGCCAGCCAGCGCCCCGCCGCCTCGGCCTTCGGCGCGAGCACGCGGTCCATGCCGGCGAAGAAATTGAGCACGCCGCCCTGCGTGACCTGCACGCCCTTGGGCTGGCCGGTGGAGCCGGAGGTGTAGATCAGGTAGGCGAGGTCGCCCGGCGCAGGGGCTGCGGGCCCGTCCGCACGGTCCTCCGCCGACATCGCAGAACTCGCAGAACTCGCAGAACTCGCAGAACTTTCAGACGCCAAGGACGCCGCGAACAGCTGCGGCGGGATCACCGCCTCGGGCGGCAGCTCCAGCAAGGCGGCCACGCCGGCGTCGCCCAGCACCCGCCGCAGGCCGGCGTCGCGGCACATGAAGCGCAGGCGCTCGGCGGGGTAGTGCGGGTCCAGCGGCAGGTAGGCGCCGCCACAGGCGAGCACCGCCAGCACCGACGCCACCAGCGACGCGCCGCGTGGCAGGCATACGCCCACCACCTCGCCCGGGGCCAGCCCCTGGCGGCGCAGGTCCGCCGCCAGGGCCTGCACCTGCGCCAGCAGGCCGGCCCGGTCCAGGCATCCGCCCTCCCACTCCAGCGCCACCGCCTGCGGCTGGTGGGACAGCCCCTGAGCAACCGCCTGCCAGACCCCACCCTGCAGGTCCACCGGCGTAGCGGTGTCGTTGAGGGCCTGCAGGCGCACCTCGTCCTGCGCGGGCAGCAGCGAGAGTTGCGACAGCGTGCCCTCGTGCGTGGCGAAGCGATGCATCCACACGCCGAGCTGCGCGGCGATTTCTCTGGCGACTTCCACCGGCCAGAGGCGCGCGTCGAACCGCAGCCGCCAGGGCGCCGGGCCAGTCCCGCCAGTCGCCGCGTCCTCAGGGACCATCAGGCAGATCTCGGGTGCGTCGAAGCCAGGGTCCTGGGGCGCCGCCCCCACGCAGACGCCGAACACCGGGTGCGCGGGCGCGGGCCGGCCGAGGCGCCAGCGCAGGTCGGCGCTCACCGGGCCGTCGGTCTGCACCTGCGCCAGCAGGCCCCGCGCCGCCTCGCGCAGCTCGCTGGCGCGCTGACCGGGACGGACCTCCAGCAGCAGGGGCCACCAGCCGAAGGCAAAGGGCGGCAGGCCTTCGCTGGCGCGCGCCAGCGCCGGATCGCGCCAGCGAAGGCCCACCGCCGGCTCGCCGGAGACGGCGGCCAGCCACGCGGCACAGGCCGCAAGCCAGTCATGCGGCGACCCATCTTGCACAGGCGCTGGCGCGGGCAGCGCCACCTCGAAGGGCTGCGGTGGCGAGGCGCTGGCCGGATGCAGGCGGGGGTGGGGCAGCTGGGCCAGCTGCGCCTGCGCGAGGGCGATGAGCCGCGGCCGCCACGCGACCTCGGCACGGGCCAGCGCCGGCCGCGCCTGCGCGAGCCGCTGCAGGGTGGAGGGCGCGAGGGCGTCGAGCCGCGCGCCGGCAGACAAGGCCGGCAGCGGCCCGCCATCGACCGCCTGCAGGCCCTCGAGCCGGAGCACGCCGCGGCCGGTGGCCAGCCACCACGTGGCCTCCCGGGCGGCAATGACGGTGCCGGGCTCGGCGGGCCGCCAGGCATGAGGCACGGTGCCGGCGGGGTCGGCCGAGGCGGTGGAGTCGGCCAGCTCGCGAGGGGCCTGGTCACGCGGGTCCGTTGCCAACGCGTCGCGATCGTGAGAGGCCACCGTTTCAGGCCCTGCCTCCCATTCGCCGCGGGTCGCCTCCTGGGCACCGCCCACACGCAGGAGCCGTCCCTCGCACAGCACCTTGGCACAGGCGAGCGGATTGGGCAGTGGACCGAAGTCCAGGGCGCGCACCGTCGCCGCCAGATCGGCGGCGGAACGCCGCCAGTCCAGCGTGCCCAGGGCCGCCGGCCGCTGGTGGCGGCCATGCAGCCGTGGCGCGCCGGCCGGTGCGCGAAGCGCCAGCGTGCCCTGCGTGATCTGCGCCAGGAGGGTGAGGAAGGACTGGTACCCCGCCTCGTGGCAATGGGTCGCGAGGCTGAAGGCGGTCTCGTCGGGCGAGAGGTCGAAGGACAGCTCGCAGGCGACGCGCCCGGCGTCGAGCGCGGGCGTCATCTCGTGCCAGGTGACGCCGTGGTGGCGGCAGCCCTCCAGCAGCGCCCAGGCCGGCGCGTTGAGGCCGCCGTGGCGAGGCAGCGGGCCGTCGTGGAAATTGAGCGCGAGCCGGCGGGCGCGCGCCAGCAGGGGCGGCGGCAGCCGGTGCAGCCAGCCGATGGAGAACAGCCAGTCGAAGTCGTCGCCCTCGAAGCGCGGCACCTCGCCCGCCTGCTCGGAGGGCAGGCCCTCGTCCTGCGCCCAGGCCAGGACCTGCGGGTCGGCGCTGGCCACGCGGACCACCCCATGGCCGGCGCGGGCGAAGGCCTCGGCGCATCGGACTACCAGGCTGCCATCGCCCACGAACACGGCCCGCATCGGTGTCAACATGACCACGCCCCGCCCCTCTTGGAGATGAAAAGACAAGGGGATGCTAGGGAGCGCCGCCCTGCGCATGGGCCGCGCCTTACACCTTGCGACGTCTGTCTACCGCAAGAGCAGGACATCCGCCTCGGCGGACTCTTTCAGGCCAGTCCTCCGGGGGCAGGACGTTCGGGCCGGTGACGCAGGTCCGCAGCAACCGCGGGTGGGTGGCCCGCGGGATGCCCGGGCGGGCTCAGGTGCCCTTGCGCTCAGGTTCCCTTGAAAAGGGTGATGGTCGGGAACTTGGACGAGTAGTCCTTGGTGCGCGCGGCCACCGCCGTGCCGACCTGGCGGGCCACCGCCTTGTACAGGCCGGCCAGCTGTCCTTCGGGCTCGGCCACCACCGTGGGCCGGCCGCCATCGGCCTGCTCGCGGATCGCGATGTGCAGGGGCAGCGCGCCGAGGTAGGCGATGCCGCGCTCGGCGGCGTAACGCTGGCCGCCGCCCTCACCGAAGATGTGCTCGGCGTGACCGCAGTTCGAGCAGACGTGCACCGCCATGTTCTCCACCAGGCCCAGGATCGGAACGCCCACCTTGTCGAACATGCTCACCGCCTTGCGCGCGTCAAGCAGCGCGATGTCCTGCGGGGTGGTGACGATGACGGCGCCGGTCATGGGCACCCGCTGCGAGAGCGAGAGCTGGATGTCGCCAGTGCCCGGGGGCATGTCGACCACGAGGTAGTCCAGGTCCTGCCAGTTCGTCTGGCGCAGCAGCTGGTCGAGCGCCTGGGTGGCCATGGGACCGCGCCAGATCATGGCCTGGTCGGCGTCGACCAGGAAGCCGATGGACATGACCTGCACGCCGTGGCCCACCAGGGGCTGCATGGTCTTGCCGTCGGCGCTCTCGGGCCGGCCGGCGAGCCCCATCATCATCGGCTGGCTGGGGCCGTAGATGTCGGCGTCCAGCAGGCCCACCCGGGCGCCCTCGGCGGCCAGGGCCAGTGCCAGATTGGCCGAGGTGGTCGATTTGCCCACGCCGCCCTTGCCCGAAGCCACCGCAATGATGTTCTTCACGCCCGGCAGGGGCTGCAGGCCCCGCTGCACCACATGGGGGACGACGTTGAGCCGGAAGTCGACCGCCACTTCCGTCACCCCGGGCACGGCGCGGCCGGCCTGCGAGAGGGCCCCGGCGATCGCGGCGTGCTGGCTGCGCGCGGGGTAGCCCATCTCGAGGGTGAGGCGGGCGTGGCCGCCCTCCAGGCGCAGGTCGTGGATCGCCTTGGCGCCGAAGGCCTTGCCGGTCAGGGGGTCCTGGACGGCAGCCAGGGCTGCGGAAAGGGGGGCGAGGGAGGCGGGGAAAGACATGGTGGACCCCAGTCTACCGCCGCGAACTAAAATTGCCGGCTTCCCCCGAGAACACCATGACCCAGCGCAAGCTCTTTGTTACGACCGCCCTGCCCTATGCGAACGGCAAGTTCCACATCGGGCACATCATGGAATACATCCAGGCCGACATCTGGGTGCGCTTCCAGCGCATGCGCGGGCACATGGTGCACTTCGTCGGTGCCGACGACGCCCATGGCGCGCCCATCATGATCGCCGCCGAGAAGGCCGGCAAGACGCCGCAGCAGTTCGTCGGCGAGATCGCCGCCGGCCGCAAGCCCTACCTGGACGGCTTCCATGTGCGTTTCGACAACTGGCACTCGACCGACAGTGCCGAGAACACCCAGCTGGCCCAGGGCATCTACAAGGACCTCAAGGCCGCGGGCCTGATCGCCACCCGCACCATCGAGCAGTTCTACGACCCGGTCAAGGGCATGTTCCTGCCCGATCGCTACATCAAGGGCGAGTGCCCCACCTGCCACGCGAAAGACCAGTACGGCGACAGCTGCGAGATTTGCAGCGCGGTCTACGCGCCCACCGACCTGATCGAGCCCTACTCCACCCTCACCGGCGCCAAGCCCGAGATCCGCAGCTCCGAGCACTTCTTCTTCCAGCTCTCGGACCCGAAGGTGGTCGACTTCCTCAAGGCCTGGACGCAATCGCCCGGCCGCCTGCAGGCCGAGATGGCCAAGAAGGCCAGCGAATGGTTCGAGGCCGGCATGGCCGACTGGGACATCTCGCGCGAGTCGCCCTACTTCGGCATCGAGATCCCCGACGCCCCGGGCAAGTACTTCTACGTCTGGCTGGACGCGCCGGTGGGTTACCTCGCCAGCCTGAAGAACCATTTCGACAAGGGCCAGGCCCGGGACCACTGGCACCCGGCCTCGCGCACCACCGCCTCCTTCGACGAATTCGTCGCCGACCCGCAGGTGGAGCAGGTGCACTTCATCGGCAAGGACATCGTGTACTTCCACACCCTGTTCTGGCCGGCGATGCTGCAGTTCTCCGGCCGCAAGACGCCCTCGCAGGTCAACGTGCACGGCTTCATCACCGTGAGCGGCGAGAAGATGTCCAAGAGCCGCGGCACCGGCATCGACCCGCTCAAGTACCTGTCGCTGGGCATGAACCCCGAGTGGCTGCGGTACTACATCGCCGCCAAGCTCAATGGCCGGGTCGAGGACGTCGACTTCAACCCCGACGACTTCGTGGCCCGCGTCAACGCCGACCTGGTGGGCAAGTTCGTCAACATCGCCTCGCGCGCGGTGAAGTTCATCCCCGAGGGCAAGCTGGTGGCCAGTGACGCCTCCGCCCTCAACCCGTCGAAGCTGGTCGACAGCGTCGCCGCCCTCTACGAGGCGCGCGAGTATGGCAAGGCCCTGCGCGAGATCATGGCCTACGCCGACGAGGTGAACCTGCGCTTCGACGGCGCCGCACCCTGGAAGCTGGTGAAGGAAGGCAAGGGCGACGAGGCCGCCGCCGTCTGCTCCGAGTGCATCGAGCACTTCAAGGTGCTGGCCGCCTGCCTGAAGCCCGTACTGCCGGCCCTGGCCGAACAGGCCGAGGCTTTCCTGCAGTGCGCGCCGCTGGACTGGGCCAGTGCCGCCCGTCCCCTGGGCGCCGGCCATGGGGTGGGCAGCTACCAGCACCTGATGCAACGGGTCGACCCCAAGCTGCTCGACGCGCTCTTCGACCTGCCTGCTGCCGATGCGGGCGCAAAGGTCGCCGATGCAAAGACCACCGCCAAGGCCGCCGACAAGTCCGCAGTCCCGGCAGCTGCCGTGCCCGCCGACGGCGCCCCGCTTCCCGGCGGCGAAGCCATCGCCGACACCATCACCATCGACGACTTCGCCAGGATCGACCTGCGCATCGCGCAGATCGTCGCCTGCGAGGCGGTCGAGGGCTCGACCAAGCTGCTGCGCCTCACCCTGGACGCGGGCGAGGGCCGCACCCGCAACGTCTTCTCCGGCATCGCCTCGGACTACAAGCCCGAGGAGCTGGTGGGCAAACTGACCGTGATGGTGGCCAACCTCGCTCCGCGCAAGATGAAGTTCGGCGTCTCCGAGGGCATGGTGCTGGCCGCCAGCCATGGCGACGAGAAGGCCCAGCCGGGTATCTACGTCCTCCACCCCTGGCCGGGCGCGCAGCCGGGCATGCGTGTTCGATGACGGACGCCTCACCGATGCAGACCATGTCCCGCCCCCAGGCGTCCGCCCCGCGTGGCGCCCTCCTCACCCTGGCCCTCGCCTTCGCCACCCTGCTCCCGGGCTGCGCGGTCATCGCGGTGGCGGACACCGCCGCCACCGTGGTGGTGGGGACCGTGGGCCTCGCAGCCGACGCCGTCATCGGCACCGCCCGCATGGTGCTGCCCGGCGACGACAAGAAAGACAAGAAGTAGCGCCCCTCAAGGCGCCCGTCGAGGCGCACAATGGTTTCAGCCATGCGACTTGCCCTCCCGCGCTTCCGCCCCCGCCTGATCGACGCCCTCCAGGGCTATGAAAGCGGACGTTTCCTCAAGGACCTGGGCGCCGGCTTCACCGTCGCCGTTGTCGCCCTCCCCCTGGCCATGGCCTTCGCCATCGCCAGCGGCCTCCCGCCTGCGGCGGGGCTGTGGACTTCCATCATCGCCGGCGCCCTCGTCGCACTGCTCGGCGGCTCGCCAGTGCAGATCGCCGGGCCGGCGGGCGCCTTCATCGTCATCGTCTACGGCATCGTCGAACGCCACGGCGTCGCCAACCTGCTCATCGCCACCGCCGCCGCCGGTGTGCTGTTGTTCCTGATGGGCCTGCTGCGCCTGGGCAACCTGGTACGAAAAGTCCCCGCGCCCATCGTGATCGGATTCACCAACGGGATCGCCGTGCTCATCGCGCTTTCGCAGTTGCGCGACTGGCTGGGCTTGTCCGTGCCCCGCATGCCGGCTGATTTCTTTGGCCAGCTGGCCACGCTGGCCACCCACATCGGCAGCTTCAACCCCTGGGCCTTCGGCCTGGGTCTGGCCACCGTCTTCGGACTGTGGCTGTGGCCGCGGCTGTGGCATGCCAGCTCCCCGCTGCGCGCCTCTACGGACACACCGCTCGTGCATGAATTCGCCAACGTAGGGGCCCGGGTGCCGGGGCCGGTGGTGGCCCTGGTGAGCCTGAGTCTGCTCGCGGCCCTGCTCCACTGGCCGGTGGAAACCATCGGCAGCCGCTTCGGCGGCATTCCCTCGGGCCTGCCCTTGTGGGCTCCGCCCGACCTGAGCTGGGCGGGCCTGCAGGCGCTGGCCCGTCCCATCCTCACACTGGCGGTGCTCGGCGCGATCGAGTCCCTGCTCTGCGCCCGGGTAGCCGACCAGATGACCGGCTTGCCGCCACACGACCCCAACCAGGAACTCATGGCCCAGGGCCTCGCCAACCTGGCCGCGCCCTGCTTCGGCGGCATGCCGGCCACCGGCACCATCGCCCGCACCGTGACCAATGCGCGCGCCGGGGCCACGAGCCCGGTGGCGGGTCTCGCCCATGCGGTGGTCCTGGCCGCCATCGTGCTGCTGGCGGCGCCGCTGGCGATGCAGGTGCCGCTCGCGGTCCTGGCCGGTGTCCTGCTGTTCACGGCCGGGAACATGGGCGAGTGGCATGAGTTCGCCCGCCTGCGCGGGCAGCCCTTGGCCCACGGCGTGCTGGTCGTCCTGACTTTCTTGCTCACCGTGGTGTTTGACCTCACGGTGGCCCTGGGCGTGGGGCTGGTGCTGGCCTGGGGGCTGTCCCTGCGGCGGCCTGCCGCAGGGGAACCGGCGTCCTGACGCCGCTCAGGGCAGCAGACGAGCGAGCGTGGGGCTGAGGCTGGGCGCTCCGGCCACCGTGTCGGCCATCATTTCGGCGGCCGTGAACTGTGTCGTCTCCGACTCGCCCCGGGCGAACTGCTGATAGACACCGCGGTGCCGGCTGACCTCGGCCTGCTCGCGCCGGGTCCATCCCCAGCCATCGAGGGTGTAGCTGTCGGCACGCCGGGTCACCTCATGGGCCTGCCGAGCCAGGCCGCCGGCTTCGTCGCGGGCGGCCTGGCGCGCTGCGCCCGAGGCCAGGGCTGCACGCGTCAGGGCGCTGGACGCCTGTCCCAGCAAGGCATTGGCCTCGCGGATCGCGGCCGGCGTGAGGCGATAGCGGACGAACAGCTCGGTCCCGTCCGGCACCTTGCCGTTGTCGCTCGGAAGCGAATCAAGAAAGGCCTGGCGCTGGGCATCACTCACCCCGGAGTCCGCAGGGAACAGGCTGTCCAGGCACCGGACTGCGTTGCCGCCAACCACGGTGGACGTCAAGGTGGCCTCCGACCCGGGGCGGAGCATGCCGTACTGGCGCTGGAGGGTCTTGCCGGCGGACAGGTTCAGGCCCGTGCTCGACTCCCGCGATGCGCCCCCCGTCAGCGCCTGCGCCCCTGCCGTCACGCCGACTTTCGCGCGCCGGATCTGGGTCTCGACCTCGCCGGTCGCAGAGGTCTTGAAGGTCGACTCGCTGCCCAGGGCCGCAGCGGCCTCGACCGACAAGGCCGCCAGCGTCAGGTCGGCCTTGACGCTGAGGCTGGCCCGTCCGTCGAGGGACTGGCGCTCGATGCGCTGAACCTGCTGCGGCGCCCACACGGCGGGGTCCATCTCCCCACCCGTGATCAGGCCGCGGAGCATGGACAGGCAGGACTCCCGGTCGCCGAAGCGCAGCTCGAAGCCTTTCTCGCGCTCGACCTGCGACTCCCCCCGGAAATTGACCAGTTCGGACAGCGCGGACAGGCTCACGCCATGGCGCACGGCGCCGCCGCCTTGCACCCGCACCACATAGCCGCCATCGGGCTGCAGCGTCACGCGGATACCGTTTTGCCGCTCGGCGCGCAGGTCGGTCGAAGTATTCACGCCAGGGACGACCGGAGACCCGACCGACACCGTGCCGTAGACGCCCATGCGGATGTCGAAGGCCTGACCCAGCGCCAGCTCCTGCACCTGCCGCTCCACTGAGGCCAGAGCGAGGGCCTGGTGGCGCTGGCCCTCGGTGACCGACACCGCCACGGGGGCGGGATCGGCCGTCGCCCCGCCGGCGCTCAGGCTGCCCCGCTTCGCACCGGTGACCCGCTGGAACATCCCGCGGAGCTTGGCGAGGCTCCCTTCGGGATCGAAATCACTGACCAGCTTGCCCATGGGGCGCTTGTCCTTGCCCAGGGCCCGGGCCGCGTCCTGGACCTCGTGCTTGAGGAAGGCGCTGGACCTCTGGGAGGAGATCCCGAAGGCGGCCAGTCGCTTGACGATCCGCCCGGTGTAGCCGCCGGTGCCCCCCGACGGCGTGGCACTGGGCGAGAACTCAGGATCCCCGCTTTCCAGGCCCACCTGCAGGATGGCGATACGCTGCAGGCGGTCCATCAACTGGGCGGCCTGCTTGCCTTGCTCGGCGCTGGGCTGGGACAGCTCGCGGAGCGTGGCCACGCGCGAGTGCAGCACGGGGAGCCGGACCAGCCGGTTCATCTCGAGCGCGATCTCACGCAGCTGCGAGACGTTGGGCTCGATGCGGGACCCCTTGTCGCGCCGCAGATTGGCGGGATTGAAGCCGGCGAGCGCCTTGCATTTCTGGGCGATGGCGTCGGCCAGCTCCTTGATCCGCGCCGGATCGCCGCCTTCCACCTTCAGCTCCTGGAGGCGGGAGTCGGCATACAGGATGTCGCGGACCATGTCATGGTCCTTGCCCGCCGCCGCCAGCTGGGCGGGATCGCCCAGCCACGACCGGTCGGCCTTGTCATGACCGGGCAACTTGTAGGAGACCCGGGTCAATTGGTCCAATGCCTCCTTGAGCTCCGCCCTGGACTGGACCAGGTCCTGCTCGAAGCGGATCCAGGGCATGGTCTCGTCCACCACGTCGGCCAGGGCCTGGTCGACTTCCGGACCGGTGGCAATTTCGGTCTTGCGGCCCGTCACCTCGCGGAACAGGTCCCGCACGACGCGGGAGGCATGCAGCGCATGGAAGCGCGTCTCGTCCAGGGAAGCCAGCAGGGTCGACTCCTGGCAGGCACGGGCGACGGATTGCATGAGTTCTCTGCACTCCACCACCTCCGCCGAGTTGCGGAAACCCTGGCGGATGTGCGCGCGCAGCAGGCCGGCGTCCATGCCCTGCTTCTGCAACTTGGCGAGGAGTCCGTTGACCTTGGCCTCGTCGACCTTGCCCAGCGTGGGGTCGTACAAGGAGAGGCTGATCCAGGCGCCGATCTGGGCCGACCGGGTGCTCACCTCCTCGGAGGCGTACTTGACCAGCCAGTTGATGACCGTCTCATCGGCCTGCACAGCGCCAAACAGGCTGACCGGCAGGTGCGCCTTGCCGGCCGCGTTCCGCGAAGCCATGAAGGCATCCAGATCGTCGGCCACCATCCGCAGGTTGTGCTGGACATCCAGGTTGCGCAGGGCCTGGGCATTGCCGGGGTCCAGGGTGGCCATCTTGAGCGACAGCGCATCGTCGTGCCAGTCGGCGCCCTTGAAGAGCGTGTCGATGACCACCGCATCGCCCCGGGCCAGGTCGTGCAGCCAGCGCGCCTGGTCCGCATGCGTGATCTTTTCATCGAGGTGCGCCATCAGGAGCGTCCGGGGCGTCTCGGGCAGGCGCTGCAGGATCGCGAGCAGCCCGCCGCGAGCCGGGAGATAGGCCTGCGGCGGCAACTTCGACAGCATCCTTCCCATCCGCGGCGCTTCGACCTTGAGCGCCGCCAGGTCCGTGTTCCGCGTCTCCACCAGCGTAATGCGCGACTGGAGGGCCTGGACACCGCTGCCCAGTGCCTGGCGGTCTTGGTCCTTGAGTGCGCGGCACAGGGGCAGGGCTTTCTGCAGGACGGCCAGCCGCTCCTGCAGAACCGGCAGCGCCGCCTTCACACCGCTCCAGGTCTTGGCATTCTCCAGATCGCCTTTGACCTCGGTCATCCTCTTTTCCAGGTCGGCCTGGCTCGGCTCGATCTGGCGGCGGCGCTCGTCCACCAGTTGGGCGCATGCGGTCCGATCGGCATCGTCCAGGTCCTGGAGGGCCGGCAGTCGGGCCTTGAGCACGTCCAGACGCTGAAGTCGGCTCTCGAACGCGCCGATGTCCGCGTTTGCCGGGCAAGCCTGTTCGAGCTCGTGCTTGAAATCGGCCGCGGCCTGCTGGGACCGTTGGCGCCGGGCCTGCGGGTCCTCGGCAGCGCGGACCGCCGGCGCCGAACCGGCCTGGCTGACCATGAGGCGCTGCGTGGGCAGGGTCGGAGGCTGCTCGGTCTTGGACTGCTGAACCGGCAGCACGCTGACCGTCCGGCTTCTCATGCTCGCAAAGCTCGGGAACTCGATCCTGGACCAGCGCTCCGTGATGTCCCGCTTGAGCGACTGGAGCCAGCGGCCGAGTCTTTGCAAGAAGCCCAGCTTGGCGGGCGCATTCTCGGTCGCGGCGGGCAAGGGGCTCGCACTGTGGGAGCGCTGGGACTGGCGGGCGGAGGAGTTGCTGGGCTGCATGATGGCGTCGCGGTCCGGAAGTGGGTTCCGGGGCTGAGTAACCCCCCTCGGGAGGCCGGTTCCGGCACGCCCGGGCGGCCAGGGCCGCCCCGCTAGAATCTTCGGATTCACCGGACCCCTGCCATGAGCCTCCTGCTGCGCATCTTCCGTCGCCCCGACTACAACTCCGAGGTCACCTCTTTCATTGGCGACCTCAAGGCCGCCAAGCCCGACCTGGAGGCCCAGCAGCGCGCCGGCCGCGCCCTGCTGTGGGACAAGCAGGTCGACCGCGAGCTGCAATCCGAGTGGAAGCAGGCCCGGGTGCGCCAGAAGGCCTACGTCTACGGCAGCGGCCAGTAAGCGCGCGCCCACCCTCTCGTCTCCCCCGACCTGTCCCCTTCATGGAAGACACCCCCGACACCCTGCCCGTCCCGCTGGACGGACAGCCGGGCCTGCCTGATGTGGTGGACCAGGTCGCGCTCGCCCGCCTGTATGGCGAGCCGCTCTTCGCCCTGCCCCAGGATCTGTACATCCCGCCGGACGCGCTGGAGGTGTTTCTGGAGGCCTTCGAGGGCCCACTGGACCTGCTGCTTTACCTGATCCGGAAGCAGAACTTCAACATCCTCGACATCCCGATGGCGGGCGTGACCCGCCAGTACCTGCAGTACGTCGAAGAGATCCGCAGCCGCAACCTCGAGCTCGCCGCCGAATACCTGCTCATGGCCGCGATGCTGATCGAGATCAAGTCGCGCATGCTGCTGCCGCCCAAGAAGACGGCCGAGGGCGAGGAGCCCGAGGATCCGCGGGCCGAGCTGGTGCGCCGCCTGCTCGAGTACGAGCAGATGAAGATGGCCGCTGCCCGCCTGAACGAGCTGCCCCAGGTGGGACGCGACGTGCTGCGGGCCCAGGTCTACATCGAGCAGTCGCTGCAGCCGCGCTTCCCCGACGTGACCACCCTGGACCTGCAGTCGGCCTGGCGCGACATCCTCAAGCGGGCCAAGCTGGTGCAGCACCACAAGATCTCTCGCGAGGAGTTGTCGGTGCGCGAGCACATGTCCATCGTGCTGCGCAAGCTGCAGGGCCGGCGCTTCGTCGAATTCGAGCAGCTGTTCGACGTGACGCGCGGCGTGCCGGTGATGGTGGTGACCTTCATCGCCACGCTGGAGCTGGCCAAAGAGTCCCTGATCGAGGTGACCCAGGCCGAGGCCTTCGCGCCGATCTACGTGCGGCTGGCGTACCAGCCCGCCTGAGGCGCACGGGCCGCACGGGCCAACACCCCACCCGAACTGCCTCACGCCCAAGGGCGCACCGACCCGAGCTGGCGAAGGCGTGCCTGTCAACGCGTCACCGCGTGCCCCCGCAGCGGGCCGTCACGGGCCACAATCGGCGCCCCTCTCGGGCCGCCTCCTCCATGACATCTGCCACTGCGCCGGACTTTGACGTGCTCGTCGTCGGCAGCGGCCTGGCCGGGCTCACCGCCGCCCTGCTGCTCGCGCCGGCGCGCCGTGTGGCGCTCCTGACCAAGCAGTCCCTGGCCGAAGGCGCCAGCGGCCGGGCCCAGGGCGGCATCGCCGCGGTCATGGCCGCGGACGACAGCTTCGAGGCCCATGTGGCCGACACCCTGGTGGCCGGCGCCGGGCTCTCCGAGCCCGCGGCCACCCGCTTCGTCGTCGAGCATGCGCCGGAGAGCATTGCCTGGCTCCAAGCCCTGGGCGTGCGCTTCACCGAGGAATCGGGCCAGCTGCACCTGACCCGCGAGGGCGGGCACAGCGCAAGGCGCATCGTCCACGCAACCGACGCCACCGGCGCGGCGGTGCAGCAGGCGCTGCTGGCGCAGGTGGCGCGCCGGCCGGGCGTCACCGTGTTCGAGAGGCACATGCTGGTCGATCTGGTGAGCAGCCCCGGGAACGGGCAGGACGCCGGGGCGCAGGCCCACCTCCCGACGGGATCGCAGACGCCGCACGCGCCCACGCCCCGCCGATGCCTGGGCCTGCACGCCCTGGACGAGGCCAGCGGCCAGGTCCGTACCTTTCGCGCGCCGCACACGGTGCTGGCCACCGGCGGCGCGGGCAAGGTCTACCTCTACACCACCAACCCCGACACCGCCACCGGCGACGGCATCGCGGCCGCCTGGCGGGCGGGCTGCCGGGTGAAGAACATGGAGTTCATCCAGTTCCACCCGACCTGCCTCTACCACCCGCAGGCCAAGAACTTCCTGATTTCCGAGGCGGTGCGCGGCGAGGGCGGGCGATTGCTGCTGCCCGATGGCACCCGCTTCATGCCGGCGCATGATGCGCGGGCCGAGCTCGCCCCGCGCGACATCGTGGCCCGCGCGATCGACTTCGAAATGAAACGCCACGGACTGGACTGCGTCCACCTGGACATTTCGCACCAGCCGGCCGACTTCATCCGCACCCACTTCCCCACCATCCACGCCCGGTGCCTGCAGCTGGGAATCGACATCACCCGCGCGCCGATTCCGGTGGTGCCCGCCGCGCACTACACCTGCGGCGGTGTGCTCACCGACCTCGCCGGCCGCACCGACCTCGAAGGCCTGCACGCGATCGGCGAGACCGCCTGCACCGGCCTGCATGGCGCCAACCGGCTGGCGAGCAACTCGCTGCTCGAATGCCTGGTGTTCGCGCGCGCGGCGGCGCAGGACATCCTGGCCCACCCGCTGCCCCGGCCATCACCGCTGGCTGCGTGGGACGAGAGCCGGGTCAGCGACGCCGACGAGGCCGTGGTCATTTCGCACAACTGGGACGAGCTGCGCCGCTTCATGTGGGACTACGTGGGCATCGTGCGCAGCGACAAGCGCCTGGAGCGGGCCGCGCGCCGCATCGCCCTGCTCCAGCAGGAAATCGCCGAGTACTACGGCGCCTTCCGGGTCACGCCCGACCTGCTGGAACTACGCAACCTGGTCACTGTGGCCGACCTGATCGTGCGCTCGGCGATGGCGCGCCCCGAGAGCCGGGGCCTGCATTTCAACCGGGACCACCCGGACACAGGGGCCAAGGCCAGGCCGACGGTGCTGCGGCCGGTTGGCGCAGCATCCGTCCGCAGCTGAGGGAGATGTGAGAGGAGCAGGCCGGGGCGGCAGAAGCCGCCCCTGACCTCAGGCCGCGCCGAGGTTCGGCACCAGCGCGCCGGCCGGCTGCCCGTTCTTGAGCGCCGCGGTGAAGGCCAGCATGCGGTCGATCGGCAGGCAGGCGCGGTCGACCAGCGCCAGATCCACCGTCACCTCGTTGGCGCCGGTCTCCAGCACGCGGGCCACGTCGGCCAGGCCGTTCATGGCCATCCAGGGGCAGTGCGCGCAGCTCTTGCAGGTGGCGCTGTTGCCGGCGGTCGGCGCCTCGATGAAGACCTTGCCCGGGTTGAGCGCGCGCAGCTTGTGCATCAGGCCGTTGTCGGTGGCGACGATGAACTCGCGCGCGTCCATCTCGCGGGCGGCCTTGAGGATGCCCGAGGTGGAGCCCACCGCGTCGGCCAGGGCGATGACCTCGGCTGGCGACTCGGGGTGCACCAGGATCCTGGCGCCGGGGTGCTGCTTCTTCAGGTCGTCCAGCTCGAAGCCCTTGAACTCGTCGTGCACGATGCACGAGCCGTTCCAGAACACCATGTCGGCGCCGGTCTGGCGGCGGATGTAGTCGCCCAGGTGGCGGTCCGGCGCCCACAGGATCTTGTGGCCCTTGTCCTTGAGGGCCTGCACGATCTCGAGCGCGCAGCTGGAGGTCACCACCCAGTCGGCGCGGGCCTTCACCGCGGCGCTGGTGTTGGCGTAGACCACGACGGTGCGGTCCGGGTGCTGGTCACAGAAAGCGCTGAACTCGTCCACCGGGCAGCCCAGGTCGAGCGAGCAGGTGGCGTCGAGGTCGGGCATCAGCACCCGCTTGGCCGGCGAGAGGATCTTGGCGGTCTCGCCCATGAAGCGCACGCCGGAGACGACGAGGGTCTGCGCCGCATGGTCGCGGCCGAAGCGGGCCATCTCGAGCGAGTCGCTCACCAGGCCGCCGGTCTCTTCGGCCAGGTCCTGCAGGTCGGGGTGCACGTAGTAGTGCGAGACCATGACCGCATTGCGCTCCTTGAGGAGGCGACGGATGCGGTCCTTCAATTCAGCGCGCTCGGCCTGCGAGGGCTCGGCGGGCACGCGGGCCCAGGCGTGGCGGGTGGAGCAGACGTCGCCCTCGGGCTGCTCGTACTCGACGTCCTTGAGCGGCGCCATGGCGATGGGAGAAGCGGCGCTCATCACAGTTCCTTGAATCGCATCGAGAAGTCGGTGGCCTGGACGTCCTTGGTCAGGGTGCCGATGGAGATGCGGTCGACGCCGGTTTCGGCAAGGTCCCGCAAGCGGGCCAGCGTGACGCCCCCCGAGATCTCGAGGATGGCGCGGCCGGCGTTGATGCGCACCGCTTCGCGCAGCGTGGGCAGGTCCATGTTGTCCAGGAGCACCATTTTCGCACCGGCGTCCAGGGCCTCCTGGAGCTGGGCCAGGGTTTCGACCTCGATCTCGATGAAGCTGGCGCGCTCGGACAGGCCCGGCACCGCGGCTGCGGCGGCCAGCACCGCGCGCACGCCACCGGCGGCGGCGATGTGGTTTTCCTTGATCAACACCGCGTCGTACAGGCCGATGCGGTGGTTGCTGCCGCCGCCGGTGCGCACCGCGTATTTCTGCGCCAGGCGCAGGCCCGGCAGGGTCTTGCGGGTGTCGACGATGCGGGCACGGGTGCCGCGCACCACCTCGGCATAGGTGGCGGTCTTGGTGGCGACGGCCGAGAGCAGCTGCAGGAAGTTGAGCGCGGTGCGCTCGGCGGTGAGCAGGGCCCGGGCCGAGCCCTGGATCTCGAGCACGATCTGGTCCTTCGCGCAGCGCTCGCCCTCGCCGACCTGCCAGGCCAGTCGGGCCTGCGGATCGAGGGCATGGACGGCGGCCTCGACCCAGGGGCGGCCGCAGAGGACGGCGCTCTCGCGGGCGAGGATGGTGGCCCGCGCCTGGCGGGTCACATCGACCAGACCGGCGGTCAGGTCACCGCGGGCCAGGTCGTCCCCCACGTCCTCGGCCAGGGCGCGGGCCACGTCGGCCTTCGCCAGCCGGGCCAGGGCCTCGGGGGAAAAATCGAAAAATCCGGACATCCTCCGAGCATAGCCTGCCGGCAACGGCCTTGACCGATACAGGTCAAGCGCGGCGCACAGGCAGCCGGCCACGGCCTGCCCCGCGCGGACAAGGGCGATCGCCACGGGCCGACGGCTCCACGCGAGCCTGGCCGCACAATGCAGCCATGACCACCCCCTACTCGGACCTGGACACCACCCGCGAAGCCATCGAGGCCCTGCCCGGCCCCACCCTGCTCGAGTTCGGCGCCAACTGGTGCGGCTGGTGCCAGGGCGCGCAGCCGCACATCGAGGCAGCCCTGTCGGGCCACGAGGGCCTGCGGCACCTGAAGGAGGAGGACGGCAAGGGCCGGCGCCTGGGCCGCGCCTTTGGCGTCAAGCTCTGGCCGACGCTGGTGTTCCTTCGGGACGGGCAGGAGGTCGCCCGGGTGGTGCGTCCCGGCAGCGCCGAGGACATGCGACAGGCGCTGGCGCAGCTCCAGGCCTGAGGCGGGTCAGCCCAGGCCCTCGGCCCGCGCCTCGCGACCCATGAGGGCAGCCACCGCCTCGGCGGGTCGCAACTGGCCGTCGAGCAGGCCCACCACCGCCTGGGCGATGGGCATCTCGACTCCGAGTCCGGCGGCGCGCTGCACCACGGTGCGGGCGCAGTAGACGCCCTCGGCCACATGGCCCAGCGACTCCACCGCCTGCGCCAGGGTCTGGCCCTGCGCCAGCAGCAGGCCGACCTTGCGGTTGCGGGAGAGGTCGCCGGTGGCGGTCAGGACCAGGTCGCCCAGGCCCGAGAGACCCATGAAGGTGTCGGCCCGGGCGCCCAGGGCCAGCCCCAGGCGGCTGATTTCGGCCAGGCCCCGGGTGATGAGGGCCGCGCGGGCGTTCAGGCCCAGGCCCAGGCCGTCGCAAAGGCCGGTGGCGATGGCCAGCACGTTCTTCACCGCGCCGCCCACCTCGACGCCGGCCAGGTCCTCATTGGCGTAGACCCGCAAGCTGGGGTTGTGGAAGGCGGCCACCAGGGCCTCGCGCACCGCGACATGGGGGCTGGCGGCCACCAGGGCGGTGGGCTGTCCCCGGGCCACTTCCTGGGCGAAGCTGGGCCCGCTCAGGGCGCCGGCCTGCAGGTGCGGCGCGACCTCGGCCTGGATCTCGTGGCCCAGGAGGCCCCGGGGCGGCTGGCCGCCGGCCTCGAAGCCCTTGCACAGCCAAGCCACCGGCACACGCACCTCGGCCAGGGCCTGCAGCGTGCCGCGCAGTCCGGCCATGGGCGTGGCGACGATGGCCAGGTCATGGGCGCCGGCCAGGCGATCCAGAGGACCGGCGGCCGGATCGGCCACCTGGAGCGAGGCAGGAAAGGCGAAGCCCGGCAGGTAGCGCGCGTTCTCGCGCTGCTCACGCATCTGCGCGGCCTGGGCGGCATCACGGGCCCAGAGCGTGACCGCGTGACGGGCGGCGGCATTGACCGCCAGGGCGGTGCCCCAGGCGCCGGCGCCGAGCATCAGGATGCGCACGGGGCGGTGTCCTCGTGGAAGGCGCTGAGGGCGCGACAGGCTGCCAGGGGCTGAGCGGCGTGCGCCGCTCAGGCGTTGGTGATGATGGGCGAGCCGGCCTGAGCGGCCTGCTGCTGCTCGTACATGGCCTGGAAGTTGATCTCGGCCAGGGTGACGGGCGGGAAGCCGGCGCGGGTGACCAGGTCGCTCACGTTGCTGCGCAGGTAGGGGAAGACGATCTGCGGGCACATGGCGCCGACCACGCCGCCGAGCTGGGCCTCGTCGAAGCCGCGGATCTCGAACAGGCCGGCCTGCTTGCACTCGACCAGGAACAGGGTGCGATCGCCCACCTTGGCGGTGACGGTGGCGGCCACCGACACCTCGAACAGGCCGTCGGCCGGCTGCTGGGCCTCGACGCCGAGCTGGATGTCGATGGTCGGGGCGGCCTGGTCCTCCAGGCGGATGGCCGGGGAATTGGGCTGCTCCACCGAGGCCTCCTTCAGGTAGAGGGTGTGGATCTGGAACACGGGGGCCTGGGCTTCGGACATGGGCGCTTTCTTGGAAACGAGGCGGCACGGCCGCTGGTGCGGCGGGCCGTGTGGAAAAGATCGGGGGATTATGTCAGGGGCCCCGGTGGCCGAGCGGCCAGGGAACCCGAGGGCGAGCCCGCGCGTGACGGGCCGAGGGGAATGAACCCGCGCGGGGCGGCGCAGCAGCCACGGGAACGAGCCCGCGCCTGGCGGCCCGGGATCAGGCGCCCTGCAGCAGGGGCATCAGGCCGCCGCGGCCGTCGAGCGCGACCAGGTCGTCGCAGCCGCCCACGTGGGTGCTGCCGATGAAGATCTGGGGCACGGTGCGGCGCTGGGTCAGGGCCATCATCTCGTCGCGCCGGGCGGGGTCGGTGTCGATGCGGATCTCCTCGATCTGCTCCACGCCGCGGGCCTTGAGCAGTTGCTTGGCGCGCACGCAGTAGGGGCAGACGGCGGTGGTGTACATCTTGACGGCTTGCATGGGGACTTCCTCAGGACTTCTCGACGGGCAGGTTGGCGTCTTTCCAGGCGCGCAGGCCGCCGGCCAGGACCTGGGCCTTCTCGTAACCGAGCCGGCGCGCGGTGGCGGCGGCCTTCTGGGCGCGCATGCCGCTGGCGCAGACCATCAGCACCGGCAGGGCCTTGTTCTTCACGGCCTCAGGCAGGCGGGATTCCAGGTCGCCCAGGGGGATGTGGCGCGAGCCGGCCACGTGGCCGGCGGCGAATTCCTGGGCGCTGCACACGTCCACCACCACCGCCTTCTCGCGGTTGATCAGGTTGACGGCGGCCGCCGGCGGCAGGCCGGAGGCGACGCCGCCGCGGATCACGGGCAGCAGCAGCATCACGCCGGAGGAAAGGGCCACCAGGAGGAGCATCCAGTTGTCGATGATGAATTTCACGTCGGGCGGGTCCGGGCAAGGGACCAAATGGGCGGGTCAAAGGGGAAGGAACGGCTGATTTTAAAATCCCCGGCTTGTCCCTTCCTTCCGCAGGCGCTTGCCCATGTACAAACTCGTGCTGATTCGCCATGGCGAATCGACCTGGAACCTCGAAAACCGCTTCACCGGCTGGACCGACGTCGACCTGACCCCCACCGGCGTGGAGCAGGCCAAGAACGCCGGTCGCCTGCTCAAGGCCGAAGGCTATGACTTCGACCTTTGCTACACCAGCGTCCTCAAGCGGGCCACCCGCACCCTGTGGCACACGCTCGACGAGATGGACCGAACCTGGCTGCCGGTCGTCCACAGCTGGCGGCTCAATGAGCGCCACTACGGCGCCCTCCAGGGCCTGAACAAGGCCGACATGGCCAAGCAGTATGGCGACGCCCAGGTGCTGGTCTGGCGCCGCAGCTACGACACGCCACCGCCCGCCCTCGAGCCGAACGACCCGCGCAGCGAGCGGGGCGACCGCCGCTACGCGGACCTGGGCGCGCAGGGCGTGCCGCTGACGGAGTGCCTCAAGGACACGGTCGCCCGGGTGGTGCCTTTCTGGAACGAATCCATGGCCCCCGCGATCCGTTCGGGCAAGCGGGTGGTGGTCGCCGCCCACGGCAACTCGATCCGCGCCCTGATCAAGCACCTGGACGGCATCTCCGACAGCGACATCGTGGGCCTGAACATCCCCAACGGCATCCCCCTGGTCTACGAGTTTGACGCCGAGATGCGCCCGATCCGCAGCTACTACCTGGGCGACGCCGAGGCCGCCGCCAAGGCGGCCGCCGCGGTGGCCGCCCAGGGCAAGGCCTGAGGCCCTGCCCTGGGCGGCGCCTGTGCGTCGCCTTCGGGCCTCGCCCGTCCCGAAGTCCCGCCTCACCGGGTGGAAAGGGCCTGCCGGGCGCGGGGAAACACCGACCCCGGGTGTATATTGCCCCCTGAGGATCCGGACCCCCTCACACCCCCCATGCGACAGAAACTCAAGATCGCCGGCTGGATTTCCGTGGGCGCGCTCGCCGGCGCCCTGACCACCGTATCGCTGCAGACCGTGGCGCGCGGCGCGCTCGCGCCCTTGCCGCTCGAGGAGCTGCAGCAGCTGGCCGCCGTCTTCGGCATGATCAAGAGCGACTACGTCGAACCCGTCGACGAGAAAAAGCTGATCAGCGAGGCCATCACCGGCATGGTGGCCAGCCTCGACCCGCACTCGCAGTACTTCGACAAGAAGTCCTTCGCCGAATTCCGCGAGGGCACCACCGGCCGCTTCGTCGGCGTGGGCATCGAGATCTCGCAGGAAGACGGCCTGGTCAAGGTGGTCTCGCCGATCGAGGGCTCGCCCGCCTTCCGCGCCGGCCTGCAGCCCAATGACCTGATCACCCGCGTCGACGACACGCCGGTCAAGGGCCTGTCGCTCAACGAGGCGGTCAAGCGCATGCGCGGCGAGCCCAACACCAAGGTCGTCCTGACCATCCTTCGCAAGTCCGAGGACCGCACCTTCACGGTCACCATCACCCGCGAGGAGATCAAGACGGTGTCGGTCAAGGCCAAGGTGATCGAGCCCGGCTACGCCTGGATCCGCCTGACCCAGTTCCAGGACCGCACCGTCGACGACTTCGTGCGCCGCATCGACGAGATCTACAAGGCCGAGCCCCAGCTCAAGGGCCTGGTGCTCGACCTGCGCAACGACCCCGGCGGCCTGCTCGACGCCGCGGTGGCGGTGTCCGCCGCCTTCCTGCCCGAGAACGTGACGGTGGTCTCCACCAACGGCCAGCTGGCCGAGAGCAAGTTCACCTACAAGGCCGCACCCGAGTACTACCTGCGCCGCCCCGGCAACGACCCGCTCAAGAGGCTGCCGGCGGCCCTGAAGAAAGTGCCCCTGGTGGTGCTGGTGAATGAAGGCTCGGCCTCCGCCAGCGAGATCGTGGCCGGCGCCCTGCAGGACCACAAGCGCGCCACCATCATGGGCAGCCAGACCTTCGGCAAGGGCTCGGTGCAGACGGTGCGCCCGCTCGGCCCCGACACCGGCATCAAACTGACCACCGCCCGCTACTACACCCCCAGCGGCCGCTCCATCCAGGCCCGAGGCATCGTGCCCGACGTGCTGGTGGACGAGAGCGCCGAGGGCAACATCTTCGCGGTGCTGCGCACCCGCGAGGCCGACCTCGACAAGCACCTGGGCAATGGCCAGGGTGGCGCCGAGAACAAGAACGTCGCCCTCGAGGCCGCCCGCGAGGCCGCCCGCAAGCGCGCCGAGGAAGAGGCCCGCAAGCCGCCGTCCGAGCGCACCCTCGCTCCCGAGTTCGGCGGCGCCAAGGACTTCCAGCTGGCGCAGGCGATCAACCAGCTCAAGGGCCGCCCGGTCATCGTGAGCAAGACCCAGGTGATCGAACGCAAGGACGAGAAGAAGGACAACTGATCGCCATCGCGTGACAGGAAGAGCCGGCCCCGGGCCGGCTTTTTCTTGCGGGGGTTTGAGAGACCATGACCGACGACGAGCTGCTTCGCTACTCCCGCCACATCCTCCTCGACGAGATCGGGGTGGAGGGGCAGGCGCGGCTGCTCGCGAGCCATGCGCTCGTGATCGGTGCAGGCGGCCTGGGTTCACCCGCTGCGCTGTTCCTGGGCAGCGCCGGCGTGGGCCGCATCACCCTGGTCGACCCGGACACGGTGGACCTCACCAACCTGCAGCGGCAGATCGCGCATGCGGTGGACCGCGTCGGCCGGCCCAAGGTCGAGTCCGCCCGCACCGCGGTGGCGGCGCTGAACCCGGGCGTGCAGGTCCAGGCGCTGGCGGCGCGCGCCGACGCCGCCCTGCTCGACCAGCTGCTGACGGATTGCGACGTGGTGCTGGACTGCTCGGACAACTTCGACACGCGGCAGGCAGTCAACGCCGCCTGTGTGCGGCACCGGGTGCCGCTGGTTTCCGGATCGGCCATCCGTTTCGACGGGCAGCTCTCCGTGTTCGACCCGCGCCAGGCCGCGTCGCCCTGCTATGCCTGCCTCTTCCCGCCCTCGCAGGCGCCAGAGGAAGTGCGCTGCGCCACCATGGGCGTGTTCGCGCCGCTGGTGGGCGTGATCGGCAGCCTGCAGGCGGCCGAGGCGCTCAAGCTGCTGGCGGGCGTCGGCGAGCCCGCGGTGGGCCGGCTGCTGATGCTCGATGGGCTGCACATGCGCTGGAGCGAGATCCGGGTGCCGCGGCAGGCGGGCTGCCCGGTGTGCGGCGGGCACTGACGCGCCCGCGGTGCTGCCTCGACCACCCGCGCGAGCCTTCGGCGCGGCGGGAGTGGCTCGAGGACAGATCGATCCATCAGTCGATCAGCTTGTTCTTGAGGGCGTAGTAGGTGAGGTCGCTGTTGGAGGCGAGGCTCATCTTCTCCATCAGCCGGGTGCGGTAGGTGCTCACCGTCTTGACCGACAGCGACAGGGCCTTGGCGATGTCGCCCGCCGTCTCGCCCTTGGCCAGCTTGAGGAAGACCTGGAACTCGCGCTCCGAGAGCTGCTCGTGCGGCGCCCCGCCCTCCTTGCGATTGAGCTGCTGCGCCAGCAACTCGGCCACCGCCGGCGAGATGTAGCGCCGGCCCAGCGCGATGGTGCGGATCGCGTTGACGATCTCCATCGGCTCGCACTCCTTGTTCAGATAGCCGCTCGCGCCCTGGCGGATCAGGTTCATCGCGTAGTGCTCCTCCGGATAGCCCGAGAGGATGAGGATGCCCACGTCGGGCGCCTTCGCCCGGATCATGCCCAGGGCGTCGATGCCGCTTTGGCCGGGCATGGACAGGTCCATGACCAGCACGTCGAGCTCGGTGGTGCGCACCAGGTCGATCGCCTCGCGGCCGCTGGCGGCCTCGCCCACGACCCGCAGGTCGACCTGCTCCGAGAAGAACTGCTTGAGACCTGAACGCACGATGGCGTGGTCGTCCACGATGCCGACTTTGATCATCTTCCTACGCTTTCCTTGGCTGGCATGCCTGGCCGGATGGGGGCTGCCCGGTGAAGCCTGTCTCCCGCCAGAACACATCTATTACAACTACAGCGGCAACAGGAATGAATCACATTCTATTCATTGGGGTGCGCCTGTGGCGTGCTCGCGCCTGAGGCGCAGTCGGCCTACGCGTCCTGTGCGCGGGGTCGCACGGGGCCTCGGCCTGCGGGCCTATCGGGACCTCCAGCACGGCCGCCTAGGCTGGCCTTCCAGTCATCAAGGAGGGTCCGGCCATGTTCGATCGCCCGTTTCGCCATCGGTCGCGGGAAGCCATGGGCGCACGCGCCCGTGAAGGCGCGCAGCGCTGGGCCGAGGAGGCCGGCCAGGCCGGCAGCAACCTGGTCGACAACACGCGCGAGTTCGCGGCCCAGGCGCTGGAGCGCGCAGCCAGCCGCATGCGCGACCTGCGCGAGGGCGTGGCCGACACCGCCAGTGCGGCCCAGCGGCAGATGGGGCAGTACGCCGACGTCACCCGCCGCTACGTGGCCGACCAGCCCCTGCGCTCGGCGCTGATCGCTGCGGCGGTGGGCGCGGCGCTGGCCTGGATGGTCCTGGCGATGCGCCGGCGCGGCGGCCGGTACTGAACGCGCGCACCTTCCGCCGATAAGCCACGCTCGCATCCGTCACCGCGCGCCCTCCTCGACCACCCTGCCGCCATGCTGCACCCCGTCTTCCGGGTCCTGATGCGCCGGCCCGAGCTGGTGCTGGACCACCTGGCCGGCTACGCCGAGTTGCTGCGCGAGCAGGCCCGCTCGGCCAGCGGGCAGCTGGTGAGCCGGGCGCTGGCCTGGGCGGTGGCGGTGCTGGGCTTCCTGATGTTCCTGGTGCTGGCGGGGGTGTCCGCCATGCTCCATGCGGTGCTGGGTCACAGCCACTGGATGCTGTGGCTGGTGCCCGGCGGCGCGCTGGCGATTGCCGGTGTGGCCTTCCTGCAGGCGCGGCAGGCCCTGCCCCACGCGCCGCTGGACGCGCTGCGGGCCCAGTTCGACGACGACGCCAGGGCGCTGCGCGGCGCGAGCGGACGATGAGCGCCGCCGCCGATCGCCTGGCCCGAAGCCGCGCGGCCCTGGTGGCCGCGATGTCCTCGCCCGATGCCGGCGAGTCCGCGCAGCGCGGCGGGCCAGGCCGGGCCGCCCACCCTCACGACGAACAGGACGGGGCGGAGCACGAAGGCCTTTTCGAAAGTCTGCTGGGCCGCGTGCGTCGCGCCTGGGAGGCGCACCCCGCGCATCTGGCGGTGGAATTGGCCGGTCCCTTGTTGTCACGCTGGGCCACCCGCCATCCCGAGCGTCTGCTGGCCCTGGCCGCCCTGGCGGGCGCGGCGCTCGTGTTCGCCCGGCCCTGGCGCCTGCTGCCGGCGGGCGCGCTGGGGGCATTGGCCTGGCGCGCGGGGCTGCGCGCAGGCTCGCGCGCGCTCGGGCTGCCCGCGTGGCTGATGCCGATCGTGACGCGCATACGCCGGCCGGTGGCGGCGCCCCGCCCCGACCCCCGTCACGCCGGGCTGCCCTGATGGCTGCAGGGCCGCCGGCTTGACCCGAGATCCCGTCCCTGCCCCCTCCACCCTATCCAAGGAGAACCCTCATGTCGAACCGCTCCCTCTGCCGCCCCCTGCCCCCCCTGCCCTCCGCCCTGCGCGGGCCGCTCGTCGCCCTCGCCCTCGGCCTGGTGGGCAGCGTCACCCTGGGCACCGCCGGCTGCTCCGTGTTCCAGGGCCAGCAATCGGTCGGCACCTACATCGACGACAAGACCATCACCGCCGCCGTCAAGGCCAAGTTGGCGGACGACAAGAGCACGAGCGCAATGGCGATCGACGTCGACACCCAGGACGGCAACGTCATCCTCTCGGGCTTTTCCAAGACGGCCGCCGAGAAGGCGCAGGCCGAGGCGCTGGCGCGTGGCACCAAGGGCGTGAAGAACGTGCGCAACCTGCTGGTCGTGCGTCCCTGAGGAACTGCCGCCGGGGACGGCACGCGAAAGCACCGGCGGTACCGGTCCGCGCTGCCGGTTTCGCGCGCTGGCGACAGGACCGGCCGGAGGAGGAGGTTGGCACGGTTAAGCTTGGCACCATGTCCAAGCTGTCCCGGGCACTGCCTTTTCTCGACTGGCCCCGCCCCAATGCGGGCCTGATGCGCAATGAAATGGTTGCCGGTCTCACCGTCGCGGTGGTGGTGATCCCGCAATCGGTCGCCTACGCGGGCCTGGCCGGCATGCCCCTGGTCACCGGCCTCTACGCGGCCCTGCTGCCCATGCTGGTCGCCGTGCTGTTCGGCCGCTCCACCCGCCTGTCGGTGGGTCCCTCGGCGCTGAGCGCGGTGCTGATCGGCGCGTCGCTCAGCGGCATGGCCGAGCCGGGCTCGCCGCAATGGGTGCAGCTGGCGGTGTGGCTGGCCCTGCTGTCCGGCGTGTTGCAGGTCGCGGTCGGCGCCACGCGCTCGGCCTGGGTCCTCAACCTGATCAGCTCGCCGGTGCTGGCCGGTTTCACCCAGGCGGCTGCATTGCTCATCATGGCTTCCCAGCTCCCGGCCCTGTTCGGGCACAAGGG
>JACCDY010464979.1_pt1 | contig 39180 bp, 48 predicted proteins | sample 7446391 | NCBI WGS metagenome assembly JACCDY01 (sample SAMN15323451, study PRJNA562643) | freshwater metagenome | isolation source: river surface water | place: USA:Blue River Watershed | collected 2017-08-18
AATAGGTAATCACCGGGCGCACGCTAATAGAGAGAGCATCGGCCCAGCGGACCCCTGAGCGCTGGCCTTGGGCATGAACGGACTCCTTGAGTGCATCCAGAGCACCGGTGCTCCATGCAAGGTCGGCTGCCGCGCCAATTTCCGACATGCGCTGAGCGCCGCGAAGCTTTTCGAACTCAATGGCTTTGTCTTGCATCGCTAGCTCATGGCCGCGCTCTCCCTTGCGATCGAGCCACTTGAGCACCTCAGGCGCGAGACGAAACGCACCGCCAAGTAATCCGCCAAGTAGTGTCTCGATCATTGCCCACCTCCATAGATCTTTAATTTGATGGCCAACCCCACGATCAGCGCCGCGAGAATTCCCGTGGTGACCACCTTGACCGTGGTTTGCCAAGCCGTCTGGCGTGCCTGTCGCCATGCCTCAATCAGACCCCGAAGGTCCCGAATGTCTGCGGCAGCATGGCCGTTCTCAAGGCCAAGATGGGCAAGACATCTCTCTGCACCTCGCTCAGCAGCCCGAGTCAACAAGTCATCAAGGTCCTCTGGCCGAATACTGATCAGACCATCAGGTCCGCTGGTTGAATGCTTGTCAGTCATACAATCTCCAAAGTAAAAAATCCCGCTCTGGCAGAACCAGGCGGGCATCTAACGAAGAACAACTCAAATATCTGCTGAGTGGACTAGGCTATTTTCAGCAACACAGGTGACTTCGACCTGATCTCCACGGGGTCTGATCGTAATGACCCGGGCCAGTGTGGCCCAGTGATCTGCCCTGCCAAACGCAAAATGCGTGCGCTCAGAATCTGTTGCGATCCTTATATCGACGCCCGATGGATCCTCAAAAACCACTGAATTCGGAGTCCCAGCCGTCACTACAACGTAAGGGCCAGCAACACTTCCGTCGCGCATCCTAAGGGCGATGACATGGTCTGTTTGCGCCTCAAAGCTGACGTCTTCAGATAAAACCGCTGTGCGGCTGCCGGGATCCCAACTCATGAATTCACCGCCGGTACCCCAGCTGGGCATGTCGTGAGAAATCGCAACTAGGTCGCCGTAGGTTGGAATCAGCCCCTCGAGTTCAGTTCGAAATGTCACGATCCGCCTTCGGTAGCGATTTGCCGCTGCAATATAGAGACCTTCTCGAATAGCGTGGGCCTCGTTCGTGCAACCAAACAAACGCACTTTTGCTGGATTCAGCGACTGTGACCCACCTAGTCCAACCGTGACTTCATCTGGTTTCCAGGTTCGACTACTGAAAAACTCAACGGTGACCGAGTCTGCTGTCTCATCACCGGGCATGATGTACTGGATTTTTAAACTGTTTTTAACGATATTCCGAGCGCTAAATAATGCAACCGGTAAAGATCGGGGTTCGTCTCGCACGATACGCACGATTCCCCCCTGAAGAAATGGCACCGAACGCCCACAGCGTGCAATTCGTGTCAATGCCTCCCAGACCGTGACGGACTGATCAAAGATTGCATCAAAGTTATCCCCCCGGTCGCTCCACACTGAGTCAAGTTGTGCCAGCGCAACGAGATCTATCCTTTCATTGCTCAGCTTGGCTCCGTAATGGGCTCTGAGAACATCGGCAAACGCCCAGGCAATTGCCCGCGTGGCAATAGGTTCACCCCAGCCAACTTGGGGGCTCCAAGTCGGTAATTTTCGTGTAACTACACAATTGATCTGCCTGCTTGACCGCTGCGAGAGGTTGTCTGTCGCGCGCATCTTGATCGCTAGTAGGGTTACTTCAGGTGGAAACCCCGATTCTGCGACATAACCGCGTGCTTCAGCCCAGCGAACCTCATGACCGACGCGTGAGCTTGGATCCTTCGCCTCAAGGCGGGTGGCTCTCACCTCGTAACGCCCCGGTGAAACGGGATACTTGAAGCTAAGACGCTGTGCAGTGCTATCTGCCAAGGTGAGACTCTCGGCCCCCAAAGTGAACCAGTCCCCTAGGGCCACTCCCTCGTCATCGATTTTTCGGGCATCAAATCGCCATGATGCTGTTTTGGCGTCGAGTCCGCCTGAGTCATTTGCGTAGTAAAGACCTCGGGGCAAGATCACGTCCAAGCCAATGTGAGTGATCTGCGTTTCTGAAGGGGTGATGGCGAATCCGCCTACAAAATCCCCGTGAACCAATTCCTGCCCCGCCACCTCGGAAGCTGTCACGACATCCGGGTCAAAGAGTGTCACATTCTGCCCTGGAGCAACGATCTGATACTCAACTTCATCAAAGACAGTAATTGGGGAGTCCTCGATACAGATTTTCTCAATGTCGTACTCACCAAGCCCGATGCAATGCAACTGGTGCAAAAACTGATCGTTAGACACGTACTCGCCATATGGCGTAGCCGCAAGATCGGGGTAAACGATGTGTCTGCCGTAAATGACCGAAATCGGCTGAGACAGACGTGCAAAATTCCCTTGGCCCTGGAGGCTGTATGTTGGTGAAGGCTGCGCAAGCCCAGCGCCAGACCCTATCGCTGGGAGACTCGGTGAAGGTAGCGGGACAAGCGCACTAACCAACACCGAGCCAGCAGTCATGATCGCCGCTGAACCAACCGCCGTTGCCATGCTCCCCGAAAATCCGAGACTCGATCCAACGGGTCCCGCATAGACGGTGGCGACCACCATAACCGCGATCATTAAGACAGTGCGCAAAGGGTTCTTACCACCACCCCCGCCACCTCCGCCCTGAGGTAGGGTCACAAAAACTACGATCCCATCAATTCGAGTTGAGGGCCAACATTCGCGCAGAACCGGTTGACCATCTTTTAAACAAATAGTCGGCTTATCGAACTGCAAGATCTGGTTTGCAGCAAGCCACTGGCTAATCGTCTGATGTGGTTCCGATTGCAAAACATCGCGAGTAGCCGGGGCAAACGGATTACGCAGGATGATGACCGCGCTTTGCATAGATTGAATCAAGAGCGCTCCATAAATTGATAGAACCCTTCGACTCGCCAGCCGTGAAGAAGTAGCTCAGGAATCTTTTGATACACAACACCTGAGTGTTTTACGCAATGAAGCACACCCCCACCATCAGCTTCTAACCAGATACCGACATGAATCGGGTGGCGAGACTGACGCAACAAAACGGCATCACCGGTCGATGGTACGGTTACCAACGCCCAATGCTGTCGCTCGGGGTGGCTTTTAAACGTGCCAGCTATTGCGCGCAAATCTGTCGCATCAACCGGAATCTCGGGTAATTGGCGACCAAACTGAGCACGCTGTATGGCAAGAAATAGCCCCCAGCAGTCGTAAGCTTGGGGGCCGCGTGCGCCTGCCCGCCATGGCAACCCAATGTAGTGGGCTGCCCAATGCAAACTGGAGCTCATCGGGTCAGGCCGGGAAACGATTTAGCGCTGTAAATAACACCTGGAAACGCTTTGTTACCGATATCCAACATCCGAGCTCTACCAGACACTCGGAAGATGTCCGCCTCCACTTCTGTCAGCACCAAGTGAATGGGTGGATCCATCTGAGGGCCTTCGAGATCAGTAGAAAGATACGGACGGTAGGTCACCTCAATCACAGACTGTGACTCGGCTGCAGCATCCAGGTGCTTCACGATCTCGCGAGAGACGTTATCGAGCGTCACCGATATCTCTGGCACCGGCATCGTGTCGACCGGCGGAAGGTCAAGCTCGAACCCCATGGCAATAAATCGAACAATTTCACCCGCTTGTATCGGGGCGCTGGCTTCCAATCTAGCAAGCAAATCGACATGGTCGCGAACCACCCGGATCGCCGTAGGATTACCGGCATCATCAAAAAACGCGGGGTGCCTCAACTCGAGCGTGTGCAAGATGATTTGCTCAGATGGCGCCGATGCATAGGCTTCCTTTATCGCCTGGGAAAGCGCTGGATTAGGCATGACCGCTAACCTGCAACAACCGGCACAGGGAACGCCTTCGCGCGACCACTAGCTCCCGCCCCCGAGTCTTTCCGTTGCGTTCCAAAAATGTCTTTTCGATCCTCTCGGAAGTCGCCCTCGATGTAATAAGGTGCAAAACCAGTGAGGTATTCAACGCTGGCAACGAGAAACGGTATGTTGTCGCTGTAGGCGTTGTCGCACCCCGCATCCCAGAGAGGGCCCTCTAAAAACATGCAACTTCCCTGACAAAGCTGTAGCACTGGACAGGATGGGCAATCTTTACGTTGACTCCAATGCGTGGCGGTATTGAGCTTAATTTCTGAAAAATTCGATACATGTCCAATCTTGTTGGACTTACCATTGGGAGCAATTGAGGCTGCAGAGACGTTTTGACATGTCAATACATTGCCTTTGAGGTCGACTGCGATATTGTCCGCACGATCCATTGAGCATTTTTGGCCCAGCGTGTAGGCATTGCGCTGCGATCGAAGCGAGTACAGAAATCCCTGGAGCTTCGACTTAACAAGATCAAATTGCTTAAGTTCACCAGAGCGCAATTCGTTTAATGACCGCTTGCGATAACTAATCTGCTCATCATCATCAGTGAGACTGCTAGCTATACCGCCAGCGTCATACGGATCAATCAGTGCGCCCTCTCCAATTGACACACTCTCCCCAAAGCGACTCACCCAAAAATCACGGATTGCTTTTCGGGACTGATTTCCTCGATGGAGCATGCTGTTGATACTGATTCGGCCGGATGGTTTCAGGCGCCGGTAAAGATCCACAATTCCAGCGCGTGACTCCTCATCCTCCAGCGGGTCTGGGCCGCGCACCGGCTGGCCCATTGCGTCATGCGAAATCCCAACCGAGAACCCCAGCCGATCGAGCCATTCATTAAGCTCAGGATTGAGCAATGCTCCATTAGTGATGACCGAAAATGAGCTGTCGGGATACATTACTCGTAGCCGCTCGGCGAGCGGACGCAAAGTTTTCACATAGACCAGCGGCTCTCCACCCCAGAATTCAATCCGCTCTGGTGGTTCCGTTACCCAGGCATGCAGCCCATCCAAAAATCCATCAATGTCGCTCTTGTTTGTCTCCTGCGATCGAGGGACAAACCGTTGACTGCAGTATTCACACTCGTAGTTACAAGACAGGCCAAGGCTGATTTTTAATACCCGTGGTGATGACTTTTTACCTGGGTTATTTTTTGCCACGGGGACTGCAGTGCTCTCAGAAGAGGCAAGATCTTTCTGAACAATGTCCCGGCCATCCGAGGTCATCAGTCGCGAGTTGATGTTGTCGTATAGGAACATGACCTCCGCACCATCATGTTCCCGGCGTGACCATAGTTTAAAAATTGCCATTAAAAAGCTCTCCTGATCGAACGAGGTCATAGGGGTGTGCACGCCCGAAGTGATCGTTAAGGCGCCAGAGACCCTGCTCTGGCTGAAAGTCCAGCCAAGGGGTCACACCAACAATTAGATTTGTTCGCTGTATCGTGCTAATGCCAGCGATATAGGCCCGATGCGGGGTGTCAGTGTTAACAACTAACGCCTTTCCCCGCTGAAATATTCGAGCGGGGTGCCCAAGGTACTGGATACCAAACAGGTCGCTCTCGGTTAGACAGAGATTGACCCGGAGCACCTCAAAAGGTGAGTCGTCCTGGTGCATCCCACCATCACCCGCAATACTTGGATAAGTAAGGCACCCATTGATTGTCCTGACGGTCGATCGAACGACTGGTGCCCTGAATCTGTTTAAGTAGCCGGAAAGAGCTGGTTTATCTGACAGCTCAGGCAGCAGCGCCCGAAAGCCAAGGCTATCTAAGTAATCGTCTTTGACCCGGTTCTGAAGATCTCGCTCGACCGCACGGAAGTATTCATAGCGAGAATAAGACCGATAGCGCGGGTGTCCAAAGGAGCCGATGTGCCAGCAATCTCTTGCATGGGCGGGGTTATAACTAAGGGAGAGTCCGTATAGGGACAAGCCTGGCTGGGAGCGCCAAGCGACGGCACCCACATCCCTGTAAAGCTCATAAACCTCGGCGCACGCTGCCTCCGAATTGATCTTTGGATCGAAGCTAAGATGAGGCTCAAAGCGCTGCCCAATGTCTTGCACAGCTTCATCCCAGGGGCACCTTGTCTTGATAAAGTCCAGAACCGTATGGGTCTGCGGGATCTCACTATGCAACCATTTCGATTCGTGCAAGGTTTGAGCTCCACTTAAAGCCAAACTCCACCGTGACCGTCTCACCGCTCACGAGTCCCAGGGGCATGTAACGAAAAAGCGCCTTACCGTCCGCGTTTGTTAATCGTTCAACAAAGGGAAGAAAACCACCGTCCGTCTTTGCATAAATCTTGACGCCCTCACGTCGAATCGGTTTTGCCTGTGAATTGACTAGGCTTACTTCTATGTCTCCAGAGTCTGTGGCTACGGCCTTAAGCGTTGGAGAGACCAAGCTGAAAAATGCCGCATAGTCTTTCACGACTTCTTTTATTTCGACATTCGACTGATAGCCGATCTCCTCGCCATAGGTGATGCGGACAGAACACTCAGAGATTTGGGCATCTCGAAATGGGATATAGATCTGGCCAATCACATGCTTATCTAACTTGCGGGCATGGTCATATCCGCTTGCCTTGACCCCAAACGACTCAGCCATCTTGTTATAAAAGGGATCAATCTTTCCGAAACTATCCGCTACGACATAGATATTGTCCCGTGCAGAAAGCTCCTTTGCAGCAAGTGGTGGCGATGGAAAGTCATAGGTTCGACTATCAATCGTGCTGCCATCTGCCTTGTATGTATAAAAGCGAATGGAGCCCTCTCTGACCTCAAGGCCTACCCCGAACTGTAGGACAAATAGACCATCGGCAACTGAACGTGCAATTTTCTTCATAGTGATTTCCTAGCCGTTTCCGCAGTTACAGTTGCAGTTACAGTTGCAATTTGTTCGGCAGTTAAAAGACCCGCAGTTACAGTTGCGGTAGTTTCGGCGCTGCTCTGATCCGCCGATCTCGTTGGCTGCTTCGTAGTAAGAGTCGTAGTTAAAACCAACGCTCACGGCATAAAAGCTCTGAGACGTACCCCCAGCACCGTCATAGCTACCCCAGTTAGCGCAATTACTTGTCGGAACACCCGACACACCCCACTGCCACCAATTGCCGTGGGGCGGACGCCACCGTGAGTCGCCAGCGCAATTGCCGTTTGGCAGATAACCATTGCAGTTCGTCGCATGATCATCGTAATACTGTGTCGATCGATCGGCCTCGCCGATATCTACGCCATTGGCATTTTGAAAGCCAGTGTCTCGGGCATTTTCTGAAGTTCGACTTGATCGGACGTTAGCCGCCTTAAAGGTTCCACTTAATGTATTCGTGACATTAAGTTTTTCCTGTACATCATCGGCGAGTCCCGCCAAGGGTACTTTTGTAATCGGCATTTACTCACCCACCTTTCCGTAGGCGTCCTCATATGCCGCCTGAGCAACCTCCTCTAGGGCAACATCTTCAGCCTTTGCAAGAAAAAACTCTCCGATCAGTTGACCCTCTTTGCCAGCCACGACCATGTGCCCCTCCGAGGGGCCCACCTCCGTGAGCTCAACCAGATGCATTGGATGATGTTTCACTGTTTGTTCTCCTATAAGTAACGAACAACAATCTTTGCGCCACTTGGCGGTGGCGCTGTAAATCGCAAGACAGCTCCCGCATCAGCGAGATCGTAGGCGTCAAACATGTCTTGTAAAACTGTGTTGACCGTGACCAGGATGGATTGCCTGTTCTGTGCGGCAGAGGTCAAGCCAAAGTCGGTTTGCGTGCCGTTTGCTGTGAATGTGATTGGTGTGCTGTTGGCCGCTCCGCCTGCACTTGCTGCAAATGCCTGCGCTTCGTTTCGGAAACCCTGCGCTTCGTCTTTGTAAAGGAGCGCCTGCGCCTCGCTATCGTCCGCGGCCAGAGCTGAGGCGGCGGCGTCATTTTTATGAGATAAAGCAGAAGCCTTACTTTGGTCAGCTGCAGATGCACTGTCCGCTGCCTCGAGTGCGTAGTGGCGGGCAGAGAACAAGCTTGAACCGCTGACCGCTTGATTTCGGTCTTTTGCCGCCCACTCCAGCGCCAAAGCGGACCCCGCCTGGCTCTCTTTATCTAGCCAGCGAACCGAGATCATTACGCCCACGGCGATAGGTGCGCTGAAGATAAGTTGATTGCCTGACTCAATGTTGTATGCGTCCAGTGGGGTTTGGGTCACCCCTGCACACTCAACCAGAATCGCCCCGGCGTAAGACACGGATCGATTGATTGTGTAAGAGTCACTGCCGTCACCGACAATATTCTGAGTCGGGATGACCGTGTTCGTTGTCGTTGTGTCGGCCGCCCCTTCGGCCCGGTCTCGGGCAAGCTCCGCGGCAATTCGCTCCGCTTGCGCAAGACCCGCCGACACCTCGGCATGCCCTTCACTAGAAGCCGCATTGGCTGCCGATAACGCCGCCTGCTGCGCACTTTGCGCAGCTTCACCAGCAGATGTACTTGCTAAGGATGCGCTTGTAGCCGCTGCACTGGCTTTTTCTGAAGAGACCGCCGCCTGACTGGTTGCCGTCGCTGCATTTGAAGCGGACGCAGACTGGGCAATTGCTGCCAACTGGGCACTACCGGCCGCCTGCGCCGCACTCTGACTTGCTGAGTGAGCGCTAATCTGCGCGCTATCGGCGCTCATCGCCGCCGCAGTGGCTCGATCGTCGGACTGGGCCTCGCTGTCTGCAGCAGCGGAAGCACTCAGAGCGGCAGCCTGCGCACTTTGAGTTGCCTCGCTGGCTTTAGCCACCGTTGAAGCAAGAATGCCGCTAGCCTCACTGTTGATTCGATCATCAGCATCCTTCAGAAGTTTGGCGACGGTATTGAGGTCTCCGCCCTCTGTAGTGACCGTCTCAGAGTCACTACCGTGAACAACCTGGTGGAACAAATCACTGTCTACGGCGGTCTGGGTAACGGCATTTTCAAGGGTTGTTTGTAGAGTCATTTCTCTCCTCAGTGCTCTGGGCTATGCAGTGAAAGCGAGTCGGTGATTTGGGTATGAACAAATGTGTGCATCTGTTCGGACAGCGACACCACATTCTGGGCACCAATATTTAGAACAAGATCAAGGGCATCGCTACTTAGGGTTGGGCGGTCCCGGATCTCGAGCTCGCTCGTTACATCCCAGAGGCTGGCGTGTATTAGTCGTGCTTCAAATTGGCGGGTAAACCTAGCCTCATGGGGTAATAGTCCAAGCCCGCCTCTCAGATCGATCACAAACCACTGGCCGCCTTCGTCCGCTTTGTATTTGTACCAAGCCTCAAAGGTCGCAAACTGAAACTCATCAAACACCCAATGCACGGATACCCGGCTAGGAGTCTGTCGAAACCGACGGCGCTGTCTAGCGGGTCCCGTATCCATGTCAGTCCTCAAAATGGCGTCTTGCGGAGACACCACATAGCCTTCAATGGTGGGGAGCGGCAGATGCATTGGCCAGGACACAGCGCTCATCGCATCGCCCCGGCCGCCGGATTAAGACCATAACGACGCTCGAGCGTAGGTGCTAAACCAGTTCCTTGAGAGATGGATCGAGCCATCTTTGACTCGATTTGCTCCAAGATAACGTCCAAGCGCGTTGAGCCATCTGGCTGTTGACGATGTTCAACTCGGGCAGTTGCTCCGCCTACGTTATTTTGAACGTGAACCTCAACGCGAACGTCCGATCGCCCGCCAACCATGCCGCCTAGCGCTCGTAGCTGTCCAGGGGTAAATATGGCTTCCCCTTTTTGAGCAATGATTGGGACCTCATTTCCAACGATTCCGCCACCGTGAAAGCGGGGAGCATTCGCGAACAGAGCGGCACTAGCACTGCGGGAGGCGAATTGATCCACACCGACCAAGCCGCCAGAATGCGCAAGCATTGTAGGTCCGCTTGCGGGGCTACTTGGCGCCATGAATGCACCAATCGCATTTGCAAGGGGCAAGGTAATCATCCGCTGAATCTGAATGCGAATTAGATCGGAGATGATGCTGTCGGCAAGACTGCGAAAATCAAGCTTTCCAGTCTTTACAAACTGAACCAGCGCCTCGGTCATTCCAGAAAACGCCCGTTTTGTGGCATTCTCCATTTGCTTACCCACTTGTTGCGCCTCGTCGGCCACGTCTTGCAGGGCCTTGGCGACACCCGCACTTGGATCGGTGAGCTCAAAGGCGCGCTGCCTAAGGGAAGCTGCGCCATCAGCCGCCCGTCTCGCTGCCTCTTCAATTTTCATAAATGCATCGGCAAGGCGCTCATTGCCTGGCGCTGCTTGAGCCACCTCTTTGGCCTGAGCGGCAAGTTGCGCAAGCTGGGTAGCACTTTGCTGCCTAGCCTCAGCAAGTCGGTTCAGAGACTCGACCTCGGAGATTGCGCGCGCGTCTCTTTGCGTGCGGATTTGCTCTTCAATGGCACTGAGCTCTAGCTGACCGCGCTGCGCCTGCTCTTGCAAGTCCCTCAATGTTTCGACGGGCTGGCGAATCGATCGCTCAAGTGCAGACTGCTGGGCTTCGCGTTCGATTTTTTCACGTTTTGAGACGATCTCAGCAAGCTTTTCTTCGAGCTTCATTCGATCTTGGGCGGTCTGCGCATCAACGGCCAAGCTTTTACGAACAATCGCCTCTTGGTCTGCATACAAGGCGCGCACTCGGTCGAGATACTCTTGCTGCGCAGAGACCCGTAGTTCGGTGGCTTGTTTAAAGCTGAGATACCCGGCACCCTCTTGTAGATCCGTTACCTTTTGACGGTCTCTAAAAAGAGTGGACTCTTCGTCGACCAGTCGCTGCAGAGCGCGCAGTTGCATCTCCATAGCGGACATTGCATTGGCCGACTGTGAAGTGCTCGCGGTGTTGTAATTCAGAGCCTTGCGAGGGTTACTCAAAGCCTCTGCTGCCGCATTGGCTGCATCGGCACCGCTTCGAATCTCTTTAAATCGCTCGGTCACGGCATCGGCAAGCAGCGGCATCTCCCAGAGATCAACGTAGTTTTTATTGGCCTGAGAGACGATCTGGTTGCGTTTCTCTAAGGCTGCCTGCAAACGCGCCCGGTTTTCTTCCGAGAAGGGGTTGATGCCCTTTCCACCCGCAAGAAAAGTGCCTGCGAGTTCAATGTCCGCCCATACCGCCCGAAAGCTACCGATGACAGACTTGATGGTCTGCCCGATACCTCGCAGGGCATCAATGACAACCGCCAGAGCATACGCGGTGGTCTCTGCCCAATTCGTCAAGGTGCCATCTTCACGCAGCCGCATGATGCCTTTGACAGCGTCTTGGCTTCCAAAGAACACCCGGCTTAGCTCCTGACCAAGCGCAGACATAGCCGGGACGGACGCGGTGACAAGCGTCTGGGCGATAAAGCCACTTTCGGCCTTCAGACGCGCGAGCGCCTTACCCGCACGATCAGCCTGCTCGACCTGATCCGCTGTCAGGCGGATATTGAGATCCTGATTCTCGGCCAAGTCCTTGAGAAACGGCAGCAATGATGCGCCTGACTTCCCAAAGAGTTCCATCGCAATTGCCGTCTTTCCGGCGCCATCCTGGAAATCCGCAAGCTTAAGTGCAATGTCATTCATGACCTCGGCTGGGTCACGAAGATTGCCGCTACTGTCCTTGGCACTAATGCCCAAAAAGCGCAGTGCTTTCGAGGCGCCTGCGGTTTCTTCATCAATTCCCGCAAGGCCCTTTGAAAGTCGAGACAGACTGGCACCAACGTTTTCCATGGACGTGCCAGAGATAGTTGCAACAGGCGCAAAGCCCGAGAGCGCCTCTACGCTTGCTCCTGTCTGCTCGGAAAGTCCTTGTAGCGCTGAGGCTGCCTCGAGAGTTTGATTGACGAAGTCCCGAAGTGCTGCAACGCTGGTTACTCCGATCGCCACCGCAAACGCCGTCTTGGCAACAGAAGCAACCTGAGCCAAGGATGACTTGATCTCATTGGTGCGCTTTTCGACCATGCGGGCACTCTTGCCCAGATCCGCATGAAACTCTGCCGTTTCGGCGGCAAGCTTTACGACGAGCGAGCCAATATCAGCCATTTTTCTTCACCAGATGCGAAAACATTACCTTCAGACGCATGGCATTGGACTTTGCGTCTGACACGCTGGGCTGTCTTTCGATAAAGGGCATAAAGTCCTCTGGACTAAATGGGGGGCTGTCTTTGTGTCGATGGGCATTGGCAAAGGTCGAAGTCATCAAAGCACTGCGGTAATCGGCTCGAAAGTCACCAAAGGGCTCGAGTTGGTAAAAGGCCATCCACTCCGAGAGTTCATCAGAGCCAAGCTTTGCGAGTAGCTCTCGCACCGTCATGCCTAAAGACAGGGCAAGCCGAAACACAAATCGTCGGGAGGGGTTGGCCGTTAGGTCTTTTTTGCGGCTTCTACCTGCTCGGCGCCAATGCCGTTGAGTCGCTGGGACACCGCAAATAGTCGATCGAGCGCTTTGGCGCTCTTACTGCCAAGCGCCGAGATCTCATCATCCGTGAACAAACGATCCCCTGACTCCGAGCAAATGGTGAGCGACACTAGGCGGGCGCGAACATTCTCTAGCCGCCCATCCTTGCCAATGAGGCTTGCCTCAAATGCATCTCGGTCGGTCCCTGTCATAGTTCGGACATAGACATCGCCGCCCCACTCAGGAACATTGACCCGTTCTTTGGGAAGATCATCAGCCGCGAGGATGGCATCTTTAGTCAAAATAACCATGGGCTTACTCCTCCGTGATGCTGCCATCGATTTCAATCGTCACCGAGGCTTCAACGACCGCATCCACTCCACCCTGAACGCTAAATTGCGTCACATAGCCGTAAAAGGTCCAGGTTGCAGGAGGTGTCGAGTCCGTAAAGGTGATCTTGTATTGCCGACGGGTATTCGCAGCACGGTCTGCACGCATGGCGATATGTACCGGATCGTCTGGGTTGAAATGAAGTGAGAGAGATAACTGGCCCTCATCGCGAAGCCCGACACGCTTTTCTTTCGCGGTGGAGGCAAGATTCGTCACATCAATCACCGAGGCTTGCCCACCAGGACCTTGAAATGACACAACATTGGGGATCGTCTCGAACGCGGTGGTTCCAAAACGGGCAATAGTGATTCCCTGCGAAGGGACCGCAGAACTAGGCATCGTGGTATCTCCTAAGATTGATCCCAGGCGTTGCTGGGGTTGTGCACCTATCGGTGGTAGGTGTAGTCCACCGAGACGCGATAGCTTCGTGTCTCGCTTTCAAAATCTGTGAGCACCATCCGAACATCGGAAACGGTGTTCTTGGCTGCGAGGATGGCCAATAACACTTCGTCCTGAAGCCCCAGTGCCTCGGCATAGGTTTTTGCGTAGCAATCCACCTGCACGCGTATCCGCTCTAGACCGTGCAGACCGTTAATCCCAAGAATCTGTTCGCCCGATACGGGGGTGTAGACGATAAAGGGATAGGTTGATTCACTTGGTGCAATCAGGGCGTAGACCTGACCGTCCGCAAGGTGCTTGATCGCATCGTAAAAGTCCTGCATTAAAGCCCTTTGAGTTTCTTGGCCTCAAGCTCAATACGCTGGGCAAGCCGAGACTTAATTGCATCGGCCGCCTCATAGCGCTTAGCCTCTAGCGCTGGGCGAAGAAATGGACGAGCCGCCATCTTGCGTGTGCCAAACTCGATGAAGCGCCAGTACCAGGCGTCTTGCGATAAGTTCTTCTTCTTTCCCTGGTTGCGGTATTTCTTGCCATGCCGAACAGTCACGAAAAAGGTCTGCCGCGTGAGGCTCGAAAGTTCCCGGATGTGCTTCATGATCACGGAGCGACGCAAGGTCCCGGGCGGTGGCTGGTTGGGCATCGACTGCTTTGCAATAGGAGCACGGCGCTTTGCCTCATCCCTCACAACCTTAGCCCCTGCATAAACAGACGCTCTGAGTCCATTTCGAGCGACCCGATCCGGTAGCGCCTGTAGGGCCTTGACCAACACTGCAGCACCCTTAACCTCAAAGCGCTCACGTTTGGCCATCGTCAAGCCCCTCTGCAGCCCAAAGCGTGACCAGCACACCTTGCTCGCCTTCGTTGATCGCGCCAAAGATTCTGAAAACCCGGTTCTTGTAGAGCGCCCGGTACTCCGAAACAAGTGCGGCGTTGGAAAACGCTGACTGAAATCGCACCGTGATGATGTGTGAGATCTCATTTGAGATCCTTTGAGCAGAGATTAGGTCACGCGCACTTAAAGGCTCTATATTTGCCCAGACAGTTACTGCGTCTACCCATTCTCTGCGCGGTGCGCCAAGACTGTCTTTGACCATAAACGGTCTTTGAAACCGGATGCGCTTATCCAGCGTGCCTGCCGATAGCGCGCTCATACGAGAGCCACTCGATAAGGATCAAGAAGTCCGTCGACAAATGGCAGCGGATCAATTCGCCCTTTGCTTAAGATCGACATTTCCTCTCGATGTGCATAAAGACTGCCGATGCGCAGCTTGATCCAACTCTTTAACCCCTCAGGCACATCGCTTGGTGTGCCGTACCCCGCATCAAAGACAACCCTGACCACGCCAATTTGCGACAGCGTAATTGGCCATGTGTTGCCAAATCGTGGCGTGATTCGGGCAGGCTCCGAAGTAAGGTCCGAGACGTAAATAGAAGGGTCAAGCGTTTGCCACTGCCCCAACTGGTCTTGGTAGCTAATCTCTACGACAGACTGCACCGGGCAGCGATGCAGGTGCAGCGACGAGTACGGAAAGCCATCGAGTGTGCGCATCCACCGGGCTGTGCAAATCTGACGGCCAGTCAACGTCTCGGCTGCAACCCGTGCGGCCGAGATCAAAGACTCAATCAAAGCATCGTCATCGTCAAAGTCCACCCGAAGATGAAGCTTTGCCTCGGCAAGCGAGACAGGCTCCACTGTGGGTGGGGTGATAAGACTTAGGGACACGCCAACCGCCCTTAGACCACCTGAGCTACCGAGGCGATGTTTGAGACATTGGCTGGCAAGTTACGTGGGTCCACGCCAATAATCTGCGCGGCCACTTGGCTTGCTGCCGTGGCGGTTGTGATCGCCAGGCGAACAAAGCCATAACCATTGACCGTATCGAGCTCTTCACCACGGACATTGATTAGGACTTGACGGTTTGAGCCGTTGTTAGCCTGCTCTAGCGTCGTGATGGCCTTTCCAGCTACATCCTTGGCTCCAGCGCCGCTGGCATCGGTTGCCTGTTGTAGCTTGGCAGCCAGGGTGCCATTGGTGCCCATGGTCCCAGTCTGGATAAACGCCAGGAGGGAATGAAACTGGGCACAAGACACCCAATCCGAGTTGCTTGTGCCTGCGGCCTGACTAGCGGGATCGATGGATGCGAGCACGGCGAGTTGCTCGCTACCTTTTGCGTTGGGAAGCATAGTGAATCTCCTATTTGATGGGGACGCTTATCGCGCGCCCAGTTGGATGAACGGTGACATCGATGCACTGCCTTTTGCGGGCGAGATCGGCGCGGAGATCTTGGACTGGCCATCCATACGGAAGGTGGTCCTAAAAGCTGTGAGATCCGAGTCGAAGTACAGGTGCATGGAGGTGGCCGTCTGAATACCGCCCGCCTTGGTGATGGTCTGGTAGTAAGACAAGTCGACCAAGAGCACATCGCCCTGGCTAGAGAAGCTATTGGCGTGCTGGGAGACAAACACTGGGCGGCCAAGCAAGGTGCCGTATGGCGAGACTTGAATGCCACCAACGTTGAGACCGTTGGGCAGATAGATCGGGTAGTTACCCAGCGTCAGGGTAAAGAGTGCTGGAAGCACATCGTTGTTCACGATCCACACGGACTTGGCAAAACTTCCGGGCGGTAGACGCGAGATCATCTTGGCCAGGTTCTGAGGCACGAGCGTTTGCGTAGCCTGACCTGTCTCCTTAGCCACAGTTACCGTTGCGCCCGCAGTCAGAGCACCAATCGGAACACCGTTACCGGCTCCAAAGAGGATGGACTCGTTCGTTTTCCAACGAATCGAGTCTGCAACCTTTTCAGGCAAGTAACTGGTGAGTGCGTTGGCGTCGTCAAGCAACTCGTCGGTGGTGGGCACAAGCGCCATCAGCTTTTTCAAGCGCAGGGTTGATAGCCCCAGGACCGGCTTGGTGGGAATGGCGGTACTTGCCTCGCCCTGCCAGTAAGCGCGAATGCCGTTGGTTCCCCAGGGTGTGGTCTCATCCCGGGGAAACGCCATGCTGTTGCCTGTGATCTCGACGTTATCGGTCAACGGCAGCATGGAATCCTCTTGCAATGAGAGCTTAAAAATCTGCTGAGAGAACTGAGGCGGGACCAAGAATCCACCGTCTTGGCCCGCAGATTCGTTGGCAAAGGAGCCAGGCGCAGCGGCCGAGCGACCAATCAGCAATCGCTCATCGGGTGCTTTGCCAGGCTTCTCGGCTTGAAATACTGCCTGCATGAATTCACCAACGGTTCTGAATCCATGGGCTGGATCTGCCTCACGGTTATCCGTGACGGTGATAAAGGATGCGGCCTCTGCGGTGTAAGTCATAGCCATGGATGCCTCCTCGGCAATAAGCGAAGCCTCACGATCAATGGCGCTTGAGGCAGCCTCGATGCGGGACTTCAGTTCGTCGAATGCGCTGACCTCTTCGTCGGTCAGATCGCGGTTATCAGATGCCGCCTGTTCGGTCAGGGCGCGAGCCTCTTTAACCAAGGTGGCTTTGCGGGCTTGAAGCTCGCGAAGTTTTTTGCTCATTTCAAATCTCCATAAATGAAAAAACCGCCTCTCGGCGGTTTGTCTGGGGTGACCTTTGGGTCGGTTGATGAAGGCTCATCGAAGCCTCATGAATACATCCAATACATCTTTAAATGGCGCTAGCGAGCGCGAGCGAATTTCTCGCTTGCGCAAGGCGGCTTGCACTTGAAGTCTTTTTTGCTGCTCGAGACATCTTTCTTAAGACCTCGTCGAAAGTCATGACTCCATCCACCATGCGTTGCTCCAAAGCGGTGTCTGCGCCAAGCACTCGCCCTTGGCCCATACCATCACGAACATCACTGAGCGACACACCCCGTCCTTTAGCTACCGCTTTAGTAAATGCGGCGTAGTACTCATCGACTCGGCTCTGCATAAACCCAAGCGCCTCCTCATCTAGGGGCGCATATGGGTTGCCCTCGACCTTGTACTTTCCGGCTGAAATCAATGTGGGTTTAACGCCCTCTGATGCGAACGCCTCGGAGTAGTCAAAGTGGGCTTGCCACACACCGATCGAGCCAACTTCTCCTCCAGGGGTGACGTAGAACTCAGAGGCTGCGCTTCCGACCCAATAAGCGGCCGATGCGGCAAGCGAATTGGCCAGGGCAATAACCGGCTTTTGCGATCTGGCGCGATAGATCTCATCGGCAAGCTCGGCCACACCGTAGACACTTCCTCCTGGGCTATCGATGTCAATCAAGATCTGACCCACCGATTCATCCGCTAGGACCTGCCGAAGCGCGGATGAAAACTTCTGCGTGCTCGTCGATCCAGGTCCTGAGACATCATCGACCATATTGCCCCGTTGGGTTACTACGCCGTAAAGCGGCAACACCGCAATTCCAGAGCCTCCGCTTGTTGGCAACGATGCTTTGCGCTCGGCGCGAAGCTGTCGGTCCGCCTCAATCTTTGCTAACGTCTCTTCAGTAGGACCAACTCCGGCAGACCACCTACCCATTACGGCTGCAAAAGCATTTAATCGCTCGGGCATCATGGCCCAGGGTGTGGCTAAAAACTCAGCGGCAAGAAGCTGACGATTCATGGTTTTTTCCTAACTCGATCAGTGATCGGGATAAATCTTGTTCAGTAAGGGAGGCGAGTTCTATCCGCGCCGCCCACTCGTCTACCTTTGCTATTGGCAATGCGAAGGCGTCGGACAACAACGCTCTGTCCTTGGCATCAAGCTGCTTGGATTTCGCAAGCCGTCGTGCCCAGCGGTTCGCAGTGCTGCTAATTAGCGCATCAAGACGTGCGGCATCGGCAGGCTCTGAAACAATCGATTCCACCTCTGCTGGATCGTCGCCATCTTGTGCGGCGTGCTCTTCCACCATGTTCAATGGGCGAAGCGGCTCATCAAGCCCATCAATGGGGTTTAGGTTCTCTGCCGCGCGAGCCTCGTTGCGGGTTAGCCACCCGTTTTGAATGCCGCTTTGATAGTAAGCAGAGCGGCTTGCGGCATCACCTCGCATGAGGTTCGCAAAGTTAAACTCCACTTCTAGGTCGTCTGACTCCAGCAGTAGCTCAGAGGCAATCGAAGCCTCCCAGCGCTCAGCCCAGGGTGTCATCGTGTGCATCACAAACTCGAGGGACTGCTGCTCAATATTTGAAAACGTCGCGCGGTCTAGGTCCGCAATCATGTGAGGTGGCACCCGAAAGAGCCTGGCCACATCCGTCATTTGGAACTTACGAAGCTCGAGGAACTGCGCATCCTTGTTGGTCACGCCCACCTCATGAAACTTCATCCCGTTTTCAAGCACCAGAACCTTGCCCCGATTTGCTCCTGACTGGGCTGCTTGATAGGAGTCTCGAAAGACACGCTTAGCTTCAGCGTCTTTAAATGACCCGGGAAACTCGATCCAGCCGCCGGTTGGCTTGGCATCGTTGGCGAAGAACCGTGCGCCGTAGTCTTGGGCCGCCAAGGCCATGCCTAAACTCTCTCGTGCAAGCTCAATGGGACTCATACCAATTAGACCGTCCGATGAAAGCCCTCTCAGATGCCAGACATCCTCCCGGGGCAGCACCGACTCCTTGCCGAATCGGTCCGTCACCCGGTAGCGGTAGTCTCCGCTTGAGAGGAGTTCGAGCTTGATACGGTCGGGATGAATCGGGATTAGCTCTGCAATCTCGCCGCGTGGATTGGTGATGATCTGACAGTAGGCATTGCCACGCAGTGCGAGGTGCCCTTGGAGCATCTCGCGCCACTCAAAGGCGTTCTGGTATCGATTGGGTCGCTTAACGAGGAGTCGATAGAGCCAGTGATCCGTGTCTTTGTCTTTGCCACCATCCGGGCGTCTGCGATAAACCACGATCGGGAGCGACGCCATGGTCTCGGCCAGGATTCGCACACAGGCATACACCGCCGCCAAGCGCATGGCGCTGTCAGCAGAGACGCGTGCGCCACTTACAGTACGAACAGAAACAGGCTCAAACCAAAAGTCACCGTAGGCAGATCGATCCTCGCTTGACGCTTTGAATCGATCGAAGAAATTAAATAGACCCATGTGATCAGAGCAGCATCAGTTCGTAATCGGACCCAAGCACCACCGAGTCGCCCGGTTTGATTGCGCGTGATAGCGCCATGATCAGTGCCACGATTCCATCGATCTTGTTTTCTGCTCGCTCCTTACGGGGGTAGATGTTGTCTTTCGCATCCAGATGCGCCACCACGTTGCTGGCCATCCAGCCAAGTACCGGGTCGCCATCGTGGGCTAGCTTTCTCTGAAGCACCAAGGCCTCAAGCGTTTTCATGGGCTCACTAAAGTTGAGCACCGTAGGTCTCACCTCAATCATCGGTAGCCCCTCGGCCATCATCCGCGTTGAGAGTTGTGTTGCCTGAAATGGATCAAAGGCAACTGACTGAATTTCAAAGCGCGATGCAAAGTCCATCAGGTCCGCTTCGATCCACGAGAAGTCGATGACGTTGCCAGGCGTCACGGTTAGCCGACCAGTTCTCATCCAGCCGGAGTACTGGCTATTGGCTGAACTGCTCACCGTATCTTCGGGCAAGTAGTACTTCCCAAAGACGACGAATGCATCCGCAATCTCAGGATGGGCGAATAACAAGATGAGCGCGGCAATATCTGTCTTACTCGCAAGGTCAAGCCCTACCCAACAAGGCTGCCCAGCAAACGTATCAAGGTCCAGGCTCGCATCCGCGCAAGCATCCCAAGCGCGCATGTCCATCCACGCCGTGTCGGCGTTGACCCATTCATTAAGGTGCTTGGTCTTAAAGTTGTTGACCGCACTGGGTAGTTGCATTGCTTTAGCCTGCAGAGGCCCCAGCACCTCAGGTCGAACTGAGATTCCCCAGTTGGGATTGGCTTTGATCAGAGCATCTTCGCTTGTCCAATCATCACCATCGTCAAGCCCGTAGATGATCCCAAACTGTGTGTCATCGGCTACAACGTTTTCCAAGACTTTGCTCACAAAGGTACGAACCTCGTAGCAGATGCCTGAGCGATTGCTGCCTGCCGTGGTTATGACCCACAACAAGGAGTTATCGCGTTTACCCGTACCGGTCTCGACCACGTCATAGACCGTTCTGGTCTTATGCGCGTGGAGCTCATCAACACAACCAAAGTGAATGTTCAGACCGTCTAGGGTTGAGCCTTCGGCAGAGAGCGCCTCAAACTTCGATCCCGATGCGAGCACATGAATGTTGTGGGCCCCAACATTGACATCAAAGCGGCTGCGAAACCCAGGGCTGCGTCTGGCCATCATTTGGGCATCGCCGAAAACGATTCGCGCCTGATCTCGAGTTGTCGCCAGCGAGTAGACCTCGGCGCCCCCCTCACGATCCGCAGTGAGCATATATAGACCGACAGCCGATGAGAGGGTCGACTTGGCATTGCCCCGAGGCACCTCAATGTAGGAGCGTCGAAAGCGCCGCTTGCCATCGTCTCTGACCCAGCCATAGACGGTTGACAAAATGAACACCTGCCACGGCTCAAGTTTGATTAACTCACCTGCAAGCGGTCCTTTGACGTGGGGCAATCGCTCAATGAACGCGCAGAGATTATCTGCCGGGTAGTAATCCCGCCCATCGCGATCAGTCAGTCTTGGGTTGAATCGGAAGGGGCTTGCTTTTCCCTTAAATCGAGTCAAGTCATCAAGCTGCCTTTGGCACGCAAGCTTGACCCACTTACAAGCCGATAACTCACCCGCGACAACCGCCTCGGCATAGCGCTTGGCGATGACCGCATAGTCCGTCATTGCCATCTGTCTCTATCCTGCGATGTCGGCCCATGGATCAATCTCATCGTCCACTGCTTCCATAGGCAGGATGACTCGCGAGCGTGAGGCTGGGGTAAAACCCATCTCAACGGCCGCCTTCGTCATGATCTGCGCTTGTTTATTTGCAATCGCTAAGTAAGGCGACTGCATCGGCACGCCGGTGTTTGGTGCTTTGATAAGCAATCCCGTCTTACTAATGCCAGCTTGCGCCTTCCGGTAAAGATCTGCGGCGCATGCCCAGATCTCCAGCACAGACATATCAAGCCGCTTAAGAAGATGCGGGGGAGCGCACTCCAGGGCGTATCGCCATGCGGACTTCGCTCCCTCGGTCATGTATTCCGGCGGCTCAACCAGATCACCATCGGGTTTCGGTTCCCGTGGATTGGTTCTGCATTTTTGCAGCGTTCCTTTGATCTGCTTAACTTTTGTCGGTAAAGGTTTTCGACCCGCCATAAATCCTTATTGAGGGGGACCCCCCCTTGTTTCAATTTGCACGCACAAAAATTTGGGCTGACGCGCGCATCGCCGCCACCCAACCTTAGAGATTTAACCCCCCTAGGGGGTCTAGCGCCTGCCAGCCGACTCTTTTGCCGTCTTGCGGTTGTGGCATGAGACGCAGAGAGGCTGCAGGTTGGCGCGATCAAACCGCGCTCCACCGTCTTTGAGCGGCACGATGTGGTCCACAACCCCAGCCACAACGACGCGCCCAGCAACCTCACATTGGGCACACACAGGCCTATCTCGCAGGACTTGGGCTCTGACCAAGCGCCAGTCCCTGGACTGGTAGAAGCCGACCTCGGTGTCAAAGGCTCGCCTGGCCCGTCCGTAGTCACGATGCACTGCGACACGGTGCATTGGGCAATAACCCGGCTTATCGAGCACCGCCCCACAACCGGGGTAGCGGCAGGGAGTCGGCGCACTTTTGGGCATCAGGGCAGGTAATCAAGAAATAAGCAACACGATGGCCTTATTGACTTGGCTTTCCTCGGAACTAGAGCGTTCATACGAACACCATCAACCAAGCAAAAGGAAGTAGCTATGTCCCATAAGCTCACCACCACCCAACAGGCCATCCTCACCCAAGCTCATGAGCATCACGACGGGAAGGTCGAATGGTTTCCGGAAACATTAAAAGGCGGCGCGAAGGCAAAGACTCTTGAGAGTCTGACTAAGGCTGGACTGATTGCACAACGTAAACGCGCCATCGTCCTTACCAAAGCCGCCTACGCTGCGCTTGGCATTGATCAGCCAAGCCAGCCCGCAAAAGCACCTGGTGAAACCAAAACACGCGAAAACAGCAAACAGGCTCAGGTCATCGCACTACTAAAGCGCCCGGAGGGAGCAACCATCAAACAAATCTGCGAAGCCACCGGTTGGCAGCAGCACACAGTGCGGGGTGCCTTTGCAGGTTCGTTTAAGAAAAAGCTCGGTCTCGTGATCACATCCAGTAAGGATGACAACTCCGAACGGGTATACCGAATCGCCTAACGCGGTTCGTCAGCAAGCGCCTCATCTTCCACCGGCTGCTCGGCCCCATGCATCTGGGCCTTTTGGCCGGTGTACTCTTCCCAGCGCTTCACAATGACATCAACGTACTTCGGGTCAAGCTCAATGAGCCTGGACCGGCGTCCAGCCTTTTCACAAGCAATGAGTGTCGAGCCCGAACCACCGAAGGGGTCAAGGACTAGGTCCTTGGTCTTGCTGCTGTTCCGAATAGCCCGCTCAACCAACTCAACCGGTTTCATTGTTGGGTGCAGATCGTTCTTCGCAGGCTTTTTCACATTCCAAACATCACCCTGGTCACGCGCGCCGCACCAGTAGTGGTCGTTACCGTCTTTCCATCCATACAGGATTGGCTCGTACTGACGTTGATAGTCGGCGCGCCCAAGGGTAAAGGTGTTCTTTGCCCAAATAATGAATGTCGACCAACGTCCACCTGAAGCTCGAAATGCGTTCTGAAGGGTATCGAGTTCGGAAGAGCTCATGGCCATGTAAACCGCGCCTTTGGTGTAAACGAGGATGTTGGCGCAGGCATCTTTGAGAAACTGCTCAAAGCCATCGCCCAGGTTGTCGTTCAAGATGGGGCGGTTTTTGCCGCGCATCTTGTCTTTCGCTGTATTGGCGTAGTTCACGTTGTAAGGAGGGTCGGTAAAGGTCATGTCGACCAACTCGTCACCCAGCAAACGCTTGTAGTCATCGAGCTTGGTGGCATCGCCACACAAAAGCTTGTGCTCGCCTAGTACCCATAAGTCACCAGGCTTCGAAATGGTCTCCACCACCTCTGGCACAGCGTCCTCATCGGTGAGGCCCTCTTTGTCTGTCTCTTCGCCTGCGATCAGAGCTTCCCACTCTTCTGTTGAGAAGCCCGTGAGTTCGAGATCAAAGCCTGCGTCCTTCAGTTCGGATAACTCAATACCCAAGAGTTCATCTTCCCAAGAAGCGTTTTCACCAATCTTGTTATCAGCCAAGATCAGAGCCCGACGCTGCGTATCCGTGAGATGGTCCATGGAGACAACAGGCACCTCAGCCATCCCTAGTTTGCGTGCGGCCAAGAGTCGGCCGTGGCCTGCGATCACATTGTTGTTTCCATCGACCAGGATCGGCGCACCCCAGCCAAACTCACGAATGCTGGCTGCGATCTGTGCAACCTGGGCATCAGGATGTTGCTTGGCGTTGCGTGCGTAAGGAATCAACGCCTCAACAGAGCGGTACTCAAGCTTGAGTGGGTTCATAGGACCTTGGAAAAAGAAAAACCCGCGCAAGCAGCCTTGGGCGGGTTTGGGGGATTCAGAAATGCAAACGCCCACAGGGATGATCCGTGTGGGCGCTTTTTTAGCGATTAGTGAGAATGTACATCATCGATATATACCGGTCAAGGTTTTTTATCGTGAATATCCGTAGTGAACGGCAAGCATGCCAAGTGCGGCCACTAAGATGCCTTTGGCCTCGTACTGATTCAGTGTGCGTCCGTTCCAGCCTTCAAGCAAAGACCACTCTTTAACACTTCGGCCAAGACCGGCCACATGCCAGACCGCACACCCACCCGGGCTGCAGACCCCGCCCACCGCATCCAGCGCTTGCCCTAAGCGCTTTCGTGACCAAGCGACGCGCTCGGTAATGGTGTCTTGCCAATGGCCACCCGGGATACGGTCAAGGGGTGGCGAACCCACGGGGTTGAGTTGGGCGTAGACAAAGTTACGGTTGAACTCCTGCCCAGCATCGTGCATCTCTTGCGTGATCGCTCCGTTTCTCAAAAGCAGACCCAGGCTATCAACGCACCGGAAGTGCTCGGTCCGATAGCTCGTGCCTTCTTCCTCTAAAGACTCCCACTGCGCGACGCGCCCGCCAGGCAGTTCAACGACACTGCCATGCATTAGAGGCTCAAGCTTGGGGTGCTTCTTACCCATGGCTTGCCTCCTGATCCATGGCCCAGTGAAGGATGGCAAGAGCATCTGCTTCGTTGTCATCGGCTGGCTGATAACCCTTAGCCCGCATGGCCTCAATTATGAGATCTTTACCGGCGTTGCCTTTGCCGGTGGCGTGTTTTTTAATGGTTGCGACCGGTACGCCCAGGTACGCAACCCCATGGGCCTCGCACCACGCAGACAACTGTCCCAGAAATGCGCCATAGGTGTGAGCGGCCGCCGTGCCTTTGTGTGCGCGAACCTCCTCAAAGTAAACCCGGGCGATCGGCCCACTTTGCTCATGCAACTCCGTGAGCCACCGGCTAAAGCGCAGCATCGACATGCCACCACCCTCAAAGCGTCCAGGCTTAAATCCATGACTTCCCGAGTGGGTCAGACCGTTGGCCTGCAAAGCCCATCCAGTCGTTTGTCCTAGGTCAAGCGCCAAGACCACGCCCAGCGGTGATGATCCCGTTGCCAATGCCGGTTTAATGCTGTCTGGCGGCAGCTTTGTGCGTATGCCCATGGGCGGGTCCTCCTATAAGTGCACGAGGCGACTTGGAGGAGCACCACTGCACACCGGGTCAGGGTCTACAAGGCTCCTTCACGTCCGAAGATCGTTCGGGTACGTGTGACGACTTATTTCAATACTTCATTCTTTCAACATAGATCCCATGGTGGTGGGTCTATAGATATTTCAATATTTCATTCTTTCAATATAGATACCTTTTTCTCTTTCTCTCTTTAGGTGTGTATAGAGACCCACTTTAAAAATGTATATATAGGATGTGGCCTTGAAATTTGAAGAAATTGAAGAAACTCTGGGCCGCACCCGAAACCCATTGATTTACAAGACTTTGAGCCATTGCGTGGGCCTGCCTTTCGCTTGAAGTAATAGCGACTCCACAAGCCTTGCCTCAGCCAAGGTGCGCAGCACCCCATCTCGTTGGCGGTGATCCATGAACTGGGTTCGTCTGGTGAACTCGCTTTTTGACATCCCGGCTTGGCCTGCGTCACGCAAAATCTGCAGTGCCCGCTTGTGGTTTGACTCCACCAGGTTCTCAGAGACTCGAGCGGAAGCCTCACGAATCGTGAGTTCAGCGCAGTGCCGTGAGAGCATGATCCCCCAATGGGCATCGTGATCTTCGATCTGCGGATCGATGGGGTCGCGCGATACAGCGCGTATCAAGGCAAGCTTGGTGGCGTTTTCCTCGATACGCGCCAGGATGGACGAGTAGCCCGTGCCCCGGGTTGTTCTGAGTCTCGCCACCAACTCATCATCTAACTGCCTAAATGCAGCCTTTGCAGCCGGTGTCATGGGAACAACTCGAGGGTCCACCATGACCTCGTCGATAGCACCTACATCGGTCAGGTTGCCGCTTAACTTGCCTCCACCCGTGTGAATCAAGATCAGCTGATCGATAAGGTCTTGCGGCGGATCAATGACACCGAACTGCTCATTACTGTCTGGGAAATCCTCCTCGCTCTCCATAATGAGAAACCGCGCCAGCGACCCATCGGCCACGTTAGAAGCCTGTAGCGCCTGCCAAAAGTGCAAGGGCGTTGTGGTGCCGTAGATGCAGGCGCAGGGCTGGTGAATCGCCCGGTGGGAGTTGTTGTGCTGATTGCTTGCGTACTCGATGCCGAAATAGGTCGTGCCTGCGGTGGTATAGAGCTCGGTCATCAGATCCAAGATCTCGCAGACATACCGTGGCGATCGTTTGCGGTCGGCTGCCGCAGACAAAAACATGCCGAACTCATCCAACTGAAACAAAATGGCAGGCTGGCGTTGGATCGCATTTAAAAGCCCTGAGCCCGAGGCAATCTTATTGCCACCCAAGTACTGCAAAAGGCCCGCCTTGCGAAAAAGCTCGTTGACCACGACACGGCTGTGATTCTTGCCTGCACCACTTTCCGCAATGCCCACCACATAAAGGTTTGAGCGGGTATTGCTCTCAGTGCGGTACTTGCGCCCCATCAATGCGCCGATCGCACACAAGCTTGCACCAAGCGCTAAGACTGGCTGCGGACGTTTGGCGGTGGCGGCCATAAAGGCCATCAGATCGGCAATGATGCCGCCCACCTTATCCCAGCCGAGAGGCATAGGCTTTGGCGGGGGTGGGAGCGCCTGCTGCTCTTCAATGGTGATGGGGTCTGCCGCCTGCAACGACTGCAAGAACTCCTTTGCTGGGTGGTTGCCGTTGACCACGATCTCACCGTTTAGGCGAATGTCGGCGGCAGGCTCCCAGCCGTTATCAAGCGCAAGCTTATAAATCGTTCCAGCCCCAATCCGATCCGGCGCAAAACCACGCCATGTCTTTGCCGTGAACTTCGGGTCGTTCTTTCCTGAGGAAGCTGACCACGCATCAAACAGCGACCAGCCCTCATCTCCAAGCGCACCCTTAATGGCGAGCCCAATCCGAACCCAGCTGTCGTAATCCAGATCAGCGTTTGGAATGTGTTGTAAGGCATCTTCGACCGCCGCAAAGGTTCCCCGTTGTTCTGGCAGTGAGACCTGTTCTTTGACAGCGGTGTGCCCGGCCACCAAGGTCTGAGGTCGCTGCGCCGGAGGTATGAGTTCATAGGCTTGCTTGGCAAACTCACGCGCCTGGGCCTCTGTAATGGCTGGCAATTCGTCCGGCGTGAGATCGGCCAGGGTCGTGACGGGCCACTCATAGGGCTTGCCCGTGTCGGGGTGTACCCCGTACGCAATGAACTGCTGCCCGACGCCCAACACCTCGATAGGCGGGTATTTAAACCCAGAGAAAGGCTGCGCTGCGCGGTAGACCAAGAGCCGTTTAGGCGCATGTCCGATGCGAACCGCAGGGGTGTCGCCCAAAAGCCGCTTGGCCAAGCCCTCAATCTTCTCAGCAATTTCTTTTGAAAACAGAACATCGATATCAATACCGATGACACGGCCAGCAGCAATGCCGATACCCGCCTGCGGCCAGTTACCCCATATGTCGACTTCGTTGTCCGTGGTGTCACGGTCGCAGTGCCGACTCCACTTGGGGTACTCATGCCACTTGCCCTTGCGATAGACGCCCGGCTTTTTGGTGTTGGGTTGAATGGGCAGAATCGGATAACCGCGATCGACCAATGTGGCCCCAAGCTGAGCCATGTAGTTGTTGTTTGTCATAGGGCTCCTTAAAACGGTGGGTCATCGCCATAAGACTCCCGCAAGGAGTCTTGAAACGATGTCACGATCACATCAATCAACGTCGCCCACTCCTGCTCACTCCAGGTCACCAGATCCGTTTTGCCGGTGAGCTCCACGTAGATCCCACCATCCCGACCGGCAGCAGCAAGCGCCGTCTGTTCGTGTTTGTTTGGGTTAATCATTCCTTTAAGCCTGCTTCCAATATCAAGACAGCGCATAGAGCAGTACTCCGTGCGCGGCCCCTCTTGTCTGGTTAAGGCGGGCTCGTAGCCAAAGCCTCGGGGTGCCCGCCGACATATCGCGCAGATCACTGAAAGCGCGCCCCGACAACCTCCATGTAGCGGCCTGATGACCGCACTGCGATCTCGGCTGGGCACTTCAACTGTTGCGCGCAGGCCAATGCATCATCCACCCGCTTGGGTAACGGCAGCCCCGGTGCGCGATTAGCCCACCAAGAGGCAGCCTTTTGCCGTGGATAGCCGGTGTGCTCGATACAGATCCATTCGCTGTGGTGAGCCAGGCCACTCCAGTAATCCACTCGCAGTGATGGGGGCTTGCCGGGCTTGTCATGCTTGGCATAGCTCACCCGAGTGACAGGCACCCATTGCGAGTTGCGGTTACTCAGAATATCCAGCGTGCTGGCTTTGGTATCGATCTTGAGCTGTGGTGGCGGGAAGATGTGCCCGCAGTCCGGACACTCGCGCACCGATGCATGAACGATACTGTTGCAATCAGGACAAGCTTTCGTGGGCGCAACACCATCGTCACCACCTTTAGGGCGTTTAGGCTTTACAGCATCTATGGGGCCGTGGCGCGCAATGTTGCCTGCGAAGTCCAAAACCAAGCAATCGGTCTTGCCTGGTGCAAGCCTGCAACCCCTGCCCACGATCTGCACATAAAGGCCTGCCGACTTTGTGGGTCGAAGCATCGCAATCAGATCAACTGCCGGTGCGTTAAAGCCTGTCGTCAAGACATTGGCGTTGGTTAGGCAGCGAATCTTGCCCGCTTTAAAGTCAGCGATGATGCGCTCACGCTCATGGCTTGGCGTATCCCCCACAATCGTCTCGCAGCTGATGCCTCGAGTGCGAATCGCATCACGAACGTGGTGGGCGTGCTTCACTCCGGCGCAAAACACAATCCAGCTCTTGCGTGTCTTGCCGTACTCCAAGATCTCGTCGACCGCCGCCTGCGTGATGCTGTCTTTATCGACAGCCGCCTCAAGCTCCTTGGCGACAAACTCACCGCCTTGGGTCCGAACCCCGGTAACGTCAAGCTCGGTATTCATCTTCTTCGAAACGACCGGTGCCAAATAGCCCTGATCAATCAACTCCCGTACGGTCGCCTCATAGGCGATGTCGGTAAACACGGCATCGTCGCCCTCATGCAAAAGACCAGAGTCGAGGCGATACGGGGTGGCCGTGAGCCCAATAACTTTGAGATCGGGGTTGAGTCTTTTGAGCCCCGCCAGGAAGGAGCAATACCGGGTGTTGGAGGTCCGGGGGATTAAATGCGCCTCATCAATCAGAACCAGATCGCACTGCTGCACCTCATAAACGTGTTTGTAGATGGACTGAATACCCGCAAACAATATGCGTGCATGGATATCGCGCTGCTTTAAGCCTGCCGAGTAGATTCCGGCTGGGGCCTCGGGCCACAAGCGCATGAGTTCCTTGTAATTCTGCTCGATGAGCTCTTGCACATGGGTCACGATCAGAATGCGTTGATCAGGGTAGTTCTTTAAGACACCCTCTACAAACTTGGCCATCACCAGCGACTTGCCACCAGCGGTCGGAATCACGACAAGCGGATTACCGGTGCTTTCGTGAAAGTAGTTGTAGATGCCATTGATGGCGGCGTCTTGGTACGGGCGTAAAGTGAGTGTCATACGGTTGCTCCTATAGTCGGTTGCGTTTGCTTATGAATGCCAACGTCCCGCCATAAGCGGCCGTCGGCCATCTGGTACTCCACCCACTGACTGCCAGCATCCACCTGGATGCCGCAGACTAGCGATGGCAAAAAGAGGTGGTGCTCACACGCCTGGCGCTGATCCATCTCGCTTAGTTTTTTTTGGTGGCGCTCGCACTGCCAGCCGCCCTCAACCGGGCTTGAATGCAAGCAAGTGCGGCAGTTAATTTCGGCCGCTGAAGGCGCCGCGCTTGAGCCATGACAAACCGCTGCGTGATCACACATACGGCACTGATACCAAGAGGGGTCCTCTGAGATACGGGCAGGCGCATCTTTGGCAAAGATGATCCGCTCGGCCTTTGCAAGTAAACCCTTGGCGAATTCCGTGTTGACCTCCACACGCTCGATGTAAAGGTCGTCGTTGTCTTTGTTGACCGCCATGTACATCGCACGCGTCATTCCCATGAGATGCATATAGATCTGCATCTGTGCGAAGTGCTGGGGTTTACTCTCGCGCACGGTTTTAGCTACGAGATCGTTAAAGCTTTTGTTGGAGTGGGTCTTAAACTCCAGGACATGCCACGTCTTGGGTGCCTCAAGCAGGTTGATGGCCACGCCATCTAAAGACCCGCCGAAGTGTCCGCCATGGGCCTGCACACGAAACTGCCGCCCTGTTTCTGGGTCGACCTCGAGCACCGTGGCACCGACACGACGAAGGTTCAGCACGAGCCTAGCTTCTTCCAGCTGCCCGGTCTCAAAAAGCCGTAATAACCGGCCCTCGTGCTTGGCGTGCGTCACCCAGCGAAAGTCGTAAAAGAGCGCCCGCTCACAGGGCTTTCCGATCAGCGAGGCGCCGAGGTGACTGCGAAAACCGTCACCGCTTTCGGCCTCATACGCGGAGAAGATGGCCTCACGCGTTGCGCAAAGCTTGATTGGCAACTCAGCCATGACTGGCCCCTTGGGTATCAGCCAGCTGCTTTGCGCGCTGAACCAGGCTCGCCCACTGCTGATCATCAAAGTCAGAGCGAACCACCTCGATGATGGCGTCCTTTAACTTCTCCCGGGGCTTGTCGCAGCCAGTATTGAATTGCGCCAGGCGGGCATTGATCAGCGCCTGCTCCTGTTGCTTTAAGCGAAGCGCTGTCTTTGCCCTGTGATACCAACCCGCATCCAGTGTTTTTTTCTCTGCCTGCCGACGAATGTCGGTCGTGGCGATCTGAATCCGTATGGATGAGATTTCGCCCTGCAGAGCGGCAAGCCGCTCCTTGCAGGCTTGTGCCGTCTCAGGAATACGAATCTGGTCCTGGGTGTGGAAGGTATCTGCCATATGAAGCATCTCCATTTACGCCTGGCGTTTCCAAGGCAAGCCGTTGGCAGCCGGTGCGTTGGGCGTTGCCACCACGCCTGCTCTTGCCACTGGGGCTGGGGCGGCAGCGGGTGTGCCAACGGGCTGGGCTGCACCACTGCGCGGCAGATAGCGAATCGAGTTTGACTCGCCATACATGCCCTTTGGCGGACGCACACGCACATCTGCAATCAGAGGAATCAGGTGCAGCTGCTCAGAGTTACTGACCTGGAGCTTGCCCACCGCTCGGCAGATCGATGACAGCGTGCGCTGCGCGATCTGAACGGTGTCAGGGTTGGCGTTAATGAGGTTGAGCCGATCGAAAAGCTTTCGGCCTGCGTACTGACCGTCCAAAATGTCGAGCTCAAGATACAGATACTGGCCGTTACCATCCTTGGTCACGCGCATCTCAGAGTGTGTGATCTGGGCGAGGTACTTGCCGGGTGGATAGATTTCGTAGCCATTGCTGGGTTCAATGGAAGATGCGTCAAAGGTTTGTCCTAGAGATGCCATTTCGATACTCCTTTTTCAGTTTCAGTTGGCGGGGGTTGCGTGGGTAGAAATCAACATGTGTTGAACGCTCGGGGGCATGGCCTGCGCAAACGCCTGCCATTCAAGGGGCAAGGTCTCTGGCAGTCCATAGCGGTTCTTTGCAAGAAAGGCTGGCTTTTCTGCGGTGTGGATCACACGCTCGCCTGAGCCCATTGCACGATTCACTTTCTTGTTAAAGCCAACATCGGCCTTAACCGTACTGATGCGGTAGTTGGCAAAGAGCACCACATCGGAATGCTCTAACAACAAAGCGGCCGCACGGGTATGCAGCTTGATGACGTAGCGGTCGTACGGATCGTGTTCGGGCGAATCAAAGCGCTTGATGTCGGTGTGTGCAATCTGGACAACCGCCATACCCCGCTCATCTCTTAGCGCGTTAAGCCCGTCCACGTATTGGCGCCACAGGCCCAGGCAAGCCACGTAGCCTTTTCCGTAGCCCGCATCCTCAATCGAGTTCCAGCCGTTATCGCGACAGGCTTTTGCCCACACGAGCGGCTCAAGCCAGTCCACGCTATCGATCACCACGGTCCTAAAGTCGTGGTCCTCTGTATAGAGCGAGCCCAACGATTCAAGGACTTCTTCGTAGGTTCGTGCCAGGGGGAAGTGGGTAGCCGGTAAGGTGCCCAGCCCATCTTCGGTCTGAATAAATACCGGATTGTTTGCCTCAGAGGCAAAAGTAGTCTTGCCGACACCTGCCACACCGTGGATCAAAATGCGTGGGGGTTTAGGTTCTGCTGCTCGGGTGAGCTGTGCGAGTGTGATGGCCATTAGTGGTTTCCTTCGTAGTGGGGGTCATTGGCTGCGGCGGGCATACGGCTAACGTCGATTTGCTCCAACCGATAACTGGGCTTGCCGGTCTTTAGCGTTCGTGCAGGCTCAAAAAGCGCGCGTACTGCTGGCGGCCAGGCGTTGTATTTCGACTCGGAGACCGTGACCTCGATACCAACGTAGTTGTTCGGGTCCTCGCCCCACTTGCGCAGTGCGTCAACAGCATCACGTAGCTTCAGTTGGTCGTACTCAGTGCGTTTGGGTAGATCAGCAATAACGACATACCCATCGTTTTCAAACCGAACCCGGCCGGTATCCTTGCCCTCGTCCTTGCGCAAGGCGTGCGCCCGCTCTGCAAATCGACGGTTGAGTTCAGACTGCAGGAGTTGCTCGTAGTGACGGGCTGTCTCCTTGGTGTGATTTGTTTTTTTCAATAGCTGGTCAATCTCGGACAGTGGCAGGCCCTCAAGCTCTGCGACATACAACTGCCCAATTTCATCCAGCACGTCAGACTCAGGTGTCATGGGAGCTCGCTTTCAGTTGGCGTGGTTGGTGGGGGTAGCGGTTTTGAGACGGCTCCTGATTTCAGGCGGCGTCAGTGAGGCGCGAGAGCGCATAGCCAAGTACAGGTAACGCTCCTCGGAGATTTTTTGACTGAACAAATGAACAAGCCCTAGTTCACAGGCGATCCAGGCTCGTCTAGCGACTGCGTGCAGACGGTTGCGATCCTTGGGGTTTAAATCGGAGACATCGGATGCGCGGTCACGAAGTAACATTCCCTCGTGGTAGACGATTGCCTGCCCAACCATGGCTGATGCAATCCAGTCGCAGAGGGCCGCCTCTGTTATGGGTAGCTCAGGAAAATAGGTTGCATTAAGCGCGGACTGAGCAACTGAGTGTCGGTGCCTTGCATTTAAAGTTTGTTCTTCTAATTTCTTGACTGCCGACACGTTGACCTCCGTGATGTTGAGCGGGTGTTGCTCATTCATACGGATTGACCTGGCAATTTTTCTCAGGGCACTCATGCCGCAGCCCTTAACCCAAACATTCTCAGGTGCATGCTTAGGTCTTTGACCCGACGGTAGAAGGTTGCCGTCGACAACCCCGATGCCTTGCACGCGGCCGGAAGGTCCTGATGGTGGCCGAGCAAGTTGATCAGCTCGAGTTCTGATGGGCTTAGGTATGCGCAGGCAACCAAGAGGTCGTGCAGCGTGCTGCTGTCGGAAAAAAGGTCGTGATCAATACCGCCTTCGAGCATTTGCCCGTCAAGCAACCCCTCTAAGGTTGGATTGATTTCCGGGTCATTGGCAGCATCAATGTCAGCTGAATCTGCATTGGGCGGAAGAAACCTGGCCCTCGAACGATCAAGTGTGAGTTTTTCTGATATGTCCGCAGCGATATGGCGAGACACCACACCTGTAAACGTATTGACTGACCCTTTAGCTGGGTCGTAGCGGTCAGCCTGCTCAAGCAGGCCAAGCACGATGGTCTGCTTGACGTCGTCAAACTCAGAGTCGCTCAGCCTAAAAGCATTGCGGAGCGAACTGGCGCGTACCTCAGCTGCTGTGATGACTGAGGCAATAAGGTCGGTGGCGTCTTCTTTCGGTTGCTGGTTCATGTGTGCGCTTTCGGTTACGTAATGCGCACATCTTCGAGAATCCAATTCGCCAGCGATACATCTCGGGCCAGCCCAGCCGGTGTGTTTGGTGAGCAGAGCAGGCTCTCAAGGGAGCCAAAACACCCCTTTTGGGTACCCTAACAGGGTATGGTTTTGCTTAAATTTCCCCCTTGCGACGGCCTGAGACCCATCCCTCGATAGTTTTTACGGAAAACATCTCCAACTCCTGCGTTCGAGCCTCCTGGTCGAGCCATTGCCAAAGGGCCGTCGCGGCGCCAGCAATACTCTTGCCCTGCAAAATGGCGCTTTGTTGATATTGCTCTAACACCGCATCTCGACTTCTGTTTCTGCTTGCCAAGCTCTTTTCCTTACCAATCCTTCCCCACTGACTCCGCTGTTCTGAGTCAGCTTTCTTGATTTTTTCAAGCTCCTCAGTAACAGCAGCCGCCTTCAACTCCTCGGCCCGATTCAGGGTGGCCTCGGTGATTTCAGTTAACTGACTGAATTTTTTTAACCCCTCAGCGTAGGTCACGGCTTCCATCGCATCAATCAAAAGACTTGCAAATCTTGAGACCTCATGCGGCTGATACGCCTTTGTCGATCGTTTCACAGACTTCATCTGACTGATATCGAACACATACTCCAACGACCGTAAGTAGCTGCCAATCATTGCCAAAGCCATAGCGGCAAAGTACTCGTACTCCTTTGCATCCTGAACATCCGAGTGACGAAGAATTTCCATCGTCTCAAAGACTTCCTTGGCGGCGTCGATTGCCCGCGTGTTTTCGCTGGTTCTGATGTCATAGTCGTCTGAGGCCTCTGGTTTGATCGACCATCGCTCGCCCTCATCGTCTGACTCGAGAAGGTCATAACGCCCCTCGCGTTTTAGCATCTCAATTGAGTTTGTCTTTTCATCATCGAAGTAGGCATCAATCCAGCTATCAAGCTCGGTCCCAAGCCACCTCACGTCCTGGGATGTTCGGCCACGGAGTACATAACGAGCACGCCAGGCGATTTCTCGAGCTTCTTGGAAAGGCGCCCAAGAAACCTCGTCTTTCATTGGGTCGTAGTCATTTAGGTCCGAACTGTAGAAACCCATCCTACCTCCGTATACGCGTACTTTTGAGCGAATGTTCCATTTTAAATTACGCACCCAGACGCGTGAGAAAAACTCGCTATTCGATCCGTATGAATGGGAATGGAAGTCACATTCACCCCCCTTCATCCCGATGTCATCAGTCGACTGGCTCAAATTCTGGCACCCGGCGCCACACGCCGCATTGACGCTCAGAAAGGACTTGCTGAACGGACCGAACAGAGCGTTAGTACAGGTGTTTTGACCACCCAGGAGGACCCCCATGACGCTCAGTAGTACCTTGGCCCGCGTGGCCGCCCTTAAGTCTGCCCCGATTAGCGACCTGCGGCGGATGTGGGAACAGTTGTTTCAAAAGCCAGCACCGCAGTTCAATCGCCAGTTTCTTGAGAGCAGGCTTGCCTACCGCATACAGGAGCTCGCCCTGGGCGGACTCAAGCGGGAAACCATCAGACGCCTTGAGCGGCTCGGAGATGAGCTAGACGGCGGGAAAAGGCACGTGCGCAAGCGTCGCCTAGACAACCGCCCAGTCGCCGGTACGCGGCTCATTCGGGATTGGAAGGGAGTGACCCATGAGGTGACTGTTGCCGATGAGCACTTTGTCTACCAAGGCAAGCCCTACAAATCGCTCTCAAGCATCGCCAAAGAGATCACCGGCACCAACCGTAACGGCTGGGCATTTTTTGGCCTTCAGAGCTCAAGGGGTGGCTGATGGCAACGAACCAACGCAAACTGTGTTGTGCGATCTACACCCGCAAATCAACCGACGAAGGGCTCGAGCAAGACTTCAACTCACTCGATGCGCAGCGTGATGCATGTGAAAACTACATCCTGAGCCAGAGGGCTGAAGGGTGGCTCCAGCTACCTGAGAGGTATGACGACGGTGGCTACTCAGGCGGCAACATGGACCGGCCTGGGTTACAGCAGTTGATAGCCGACATCAAAAAAGGGGCCGTAGACATCATCGTTGTCTACAAGATCGATCGTCTGTCTCGATCGCTAGCCGACTTTGCAAAACTGGTGGAGATCTTTGACGGGCATAAGGTCACGTTCGTCTCCGTAACGCAGTCTTTTAACACCACCACCTCCATGGGTCGGCTGACCCTCAACATCCTGCTCTCGTTTGCTCAGTTTGAACGTGAACTCGCCGGTGAGCGCGTTCGCGACAAGATCGCCGCCTCACGCCAACGCGGGATCTGGATGGGCGGGATGCCGCCGCTTGGCTACGACGTGTCTGAGCGAAAGCTTGTCCCCAACCCAACGGAAAGCAAACTGGTAGAGGAGATTTTCCGTAGCTTCGCACTAGTTGGATCGATGGCTGCGCTTGTGAAAGACCTTCGCGCCAAAGGCGTGACCTCCAAGTCATGGACGACCGCAAAGGGTGTGGAGCGAAAGGGTAAACTCGTCGACAAGGGCTACATCTATAAGATTCTGAATAATCCCGTGTACCTGGGTATCGCCGCCTATAAGGGGCAACACTTTCCAGGCCAGCATCCAGCAATCATCGACCAGGCGCTCTGGGATCAGGCGCACACTGCGCTCACCCGAGATCGTGACAAGAAGCAAAAAAAGGCGGCTTGCTCGCAGCGCGACTCGAAGGCGCCTTGCCTCTTAAAAGGGCTTCTATACTCCGCAGAGGGGCGTTGCTTTACACCGGGCTACACCATTAAAAAGCAGCGCTACTACAGGTATTACATCAACACCGATGCCATCAAGCTTGGGTCAGCGGCGTGCGAAGTACAACGCCTGCCAGCAGGCGAGATTGAAGCCGTGATCGTGGAGAAGATCAAAGAGATCCTGCGGCTGCCTGAAATTACTGCAGCGGCTGTAGCTGAAGTCACAAGGCTTAGACCAGACATCGAAGAGGACGAGGCGATTGACGCACTTCGGTCTATCGACGCCGTCTGGGACGAACTGTTCCCGGCTGAGCAAGCCCGGATTGTTCAACACCTAATTCACCGCATCACGATTCGCCCGGATGGCGCCGCAATTGAGTGGGCCACGGATGGAATCGCAACGCTAATTAATCAAACGGTTAGACCAAGAGAGACCTTACTGGAGGCGGCATGACAACCACCAACATTGCAATGAACTTTTATCGCCGGGGCGTCAAAACGATCATCATCAAACCCGATGGCTCGAGGGTCCTCGAGCGCAAGGAGGCAAAAGTCGACAACAGTATGGTGAAGGCGATTGCGCGAGGATTTCGATGGCAGCGATTAATGCTTGATGGCGTCTACAACACGATCTACGACATAGCCGAGAAGGAAAAGATCTGCCCGTCGTTTGTGAGCCGAATCTCAAGACTAGCGACCCTCTCACCGCGAGTTGTTGAGGCCATCGTCGAAGGCAAGCATCCGCCGCACTTAACGATGAAGGATTTATTCAAGCCGTTCCCAAGCGAATGGGCGCTGCAGGAGCAAGTGTTCTTGAGCCTGACGCCTATCGAATGGACAGACCAATAAAAATCCCAACCGCCAAAACAATGATGAGGATCAGCCAAGATGGCGCGCCAGAGCTCTGGTGAGGGGTCTGTGGATCCTGAATGGTGGGGTCTGAATCAGGTAAGTCCAAACGCTTTCGATATGAAAGACCTGTGCCCGGCAGCCCTACATTGCCCGTGAGCTTTCCATCCCTCGCAGTAACGCTCGCTCCACGCCTACCCACAGTCCAAGAGATGCCGGTCTTACTCACGTTAAGACGCAAGCCAGGAAGGATTTTGATGCGTTTTTGGAAACGGAAGCTCATCTCAATAGAACCAAACTCGGCACCGCATCTGGGCCACACCAAATGACGGCGTTTTGCTCATAGGCCTTGCCTAGCGACTTAGCCGCTTCTAACGCAAGCCCGAGCACGAGGAAGCTAGGCTCTCCGGGCCAGTCTCCGGATGGATGCTGGCCAACGCCCTCAAAGAAGCTCAAGCTTCTGCGTTTCAGTTCAGCAGCGAGCTCGGCTTGGCGCTTTGCGTTATCGGCGTCACTCAACTCACAACTAAAGGGGTTACACGCCGTTATGAAAGCGGCGCAGGAGGCACCCTTCGCCTTGTAGAGGCTGGCAAGTTCGGGGCTAGGTACATCTACCCTGAGCACTAAAGGATGAGCCTGCGTGACCCTGTACTCGGTCTCAAGGTATGCATTGATTAATGACGCGTCTAGTTCGGACTGCACAAACAAAAACCCTCCGTTTCTGGGGAGGGTCGACGCTCGCTCGATTGGTTGCCCCTTAAAAGGCCACATCCGCTTTCGCGATCCACCTTGCCCCGGGGGGGCAGGTTGGTATGGGCGTCGACCCAACTCTTGATGCTGGCGGCAGTTTAACGCGTTCAGTCTGAACGACGGGAAGCTCATCCAGTGAGCCTGCTGCACGGCAGCATGATCATTCTTTGCAAAGATTGGACTGGTTTGCCCTATCTTCCACTATACTGACCATATCCATTATGTGGGAGAAATCCGATGGCCGAACAGCCGCCGCCCGCCATGACCGTCCGCGACGTTGCAGGGTTCCTGGCCGTGGACGAGAAGACGATCTACCGCCTAGCCCAACAGGGGAAGCTACCCGGCTTTAAAGTGGCAGGCACCTGGAGATTCCAGCTGCAGGATATCCAGGGGTGGATTGATGAACAAAAAAGACGGACACGTACAAAAGAACGCGCAAAGGTTTAAGGAAAGATAATGAAATGGATCGCCCCATCTGAGAAAGACACCGCTGCCTCTTGGCGCGTCGAAAAAATTCGTTTCGGCTTTGTTTTCTCAGAGTTTGTGCACGACGGACACAAACCTTTCGCCAAGAGATCCGCAATCCGTCTCTTGTTTGCCAACCATTCTTCTTCAGGAACAACCCTACCAATACCTCCCACCGGTACGGGATAGTCCGGCGTCAACAGAAAGGCCCTGCGACATTCCGCCTTATTCAAGGCGAGATACATCGACCATTTTTGCTCTCGCTTTTCCGGAATTGTCGGTTCATGATCATCGATATATTTGGAGATTCCATCGATAGCGGCCCTCCACAAGCGTGCAAAATCTTCCCATTGCTCAAATCCAAGGGAAATCCGGGTCTCTTTCACAAGCACCCCAGCGTCTCTATAAGAAGGATTGTGAATCCCTAGTAAGTAATCTAGGAACCGCGACTCAACCTCGGACAATCCACATTTTTCTGCAAGCATCCTTGATTGCCCGGCGTTTTGCTGTGACAGGTTTGGTTGCATATAAAAATTTTGGGTAAGCGGATTAAATGGTTGATCTTACCTTTGCATGAGAGTGAGACAGACCGGCATCTCATCGGATTATCTGGTTGATGCTTCACCTACTGCTGGTGCATGTTTCCTTCGCTAATTCCAGCAAGAACCCCACACGCCTCAACTTCCCGGTCATCGTTGCAACTCGCTCTCAGTGAAACGAGTTGTTTCTCAAGCGCTTGCAGAGCGGTTATCTGCGACCGCACATGAGAGATGTGATCATCGAGCAAGGCGTTGAC
>JACCDY010169341.1_pt1 | contig 39172 bp, 12 predicted proteins | sample 7446391 | NCBI WGS metagenome assembly JACCDY01 (sample SAMN15323451, study PRJNA562643) | freshwater metagenome | isolation source: river surface water | place: USA:Blue River Watershed | collected 2017-08-18
CCCGATTGCACGGCGATTTACTTTGTCAGCGACCGTGGCGGTGCGCCCCAGATTTACCGCATGCCTGCATCGGGCGGTCCTGCCAACCGCGTGACCTTCAACGGTACCTACAACATCTCACCGGCGCTTAGCCCCGATGGTCGTTGGTTGAGCTACATCTCCCGCATTGGCGGTGCGTTCAAGCTGCATGTGATGGACATTGCCAGTGGCAACGTGGCCGCGATCACCGACAGCAGCCGTGACGAGCGGCCCAGCTTTGCACCCAACAGCCGCTTGATCGTGTACGCGACCCAACAAGACGGCCGTGAAGCCCTGATGACCACCACCTTGGATGGACGCATCAAAGCCCGCTTGTCTGGTCAGGCAGGGGACTTGCGTGAGCCGCATTGGGGCCCGTTCAGCAAAGCATTGCCTTGATTCTTTTTTCTTTTTACAAAGTCCTTCCTATGAAAAAACTTCTTTTGCTCGTGTCTGTGGTGGCTGTGTTGGCCGGTTGCGCGTCTGGCGTCAAGCTGGATGAGGTTCAAGTGGACGACCGCACCGGTGCCGCCAGTCAGGTGGGCGGTGTGAACGCCGGCATCGGTGCCCGCGGTTTGGGCGCGATGCAAGGCATCAAGCAAGGTCCTGTGGGTGTCGAGCACATCATTTACTTTGATTTGGACAGCTACAGCGTGAAATCAGAGTACCAATCTGCACTTGACGCACATGCCCGCTTCTTGCGTGCTGACCGCAACCGCCGCGTCAACCTCGAAGGCCACACCGACGAGCGTGGCGGCAGCGAATACAACTTGGCCTTGGGCCAAAAACGTGCCGAGGCCGTGCGTCGTGCCTTGAGCGCCTTGGGTGTGCCCGAAGGCCAGATGGAATCGGTGAGCTTTGGCAAAGAAAAGCCTGTGGCGCAGGGTTCGGATGAGTCCGCTTACTCACAAAACCGTCGTGCAGCATTGAATTACCAATGACATTCACATCGTTCTTTTCTGTTCGCTCCGTGGCCTTGGCCGCGGGTCTTTTGTTGAGCTCAGTGGCCCAAGCGGGCCTGTTTGAAGACGACGAAGCGCGTCGCGCCATCTTGGATTTGCGCCAACGCGTGGAGCGTCAAGCTGAAGAAATTCAGCAGTTCCAACGCAGCTTGCTCGAACAGCAGAATCAATTCGAAACCTTGCGTTCCGAAATTGCGCGTCTGCGGGGTGAGAAAGAAGAACTCAGCCAAGAACTGCGCCAAGCCAAAGAGTTGTCCCAAGGCGTGGACGACCGCTTGAAAAAGTTTGAGCCCACCACCGTCAAAGTCGACGGCGTGGAGTTTGTGGCCGACCCGTCAGAGACCAAAGCGTATGAAGACGCCTTGGCTGTCTTCCGCAAGGGCGACTTTGCAGCTGCGGGCAATGCCTTCAACGAGTTTCTCAAGCGCAACCCACGTACCGGCTACACGGTGTCGTCGTTGTTTTGGTTGGGCAATGCGCAATACGCCAACCGCGAATATGCAGCAGCAATTAAAAACTTCAACGCCTTGTTGAGCAAAGCCCCGAACCACACGCGTGCGCCAGACGCCATGTTGTCAGTCGCGAATTGCCAGTTGGAGTTGAAAGACACCAAAGCAGCCCGCAAGACCTTGAGCGACTTGGTCAAGGCCTATCCGCACACCGAGGCTGCGAGTGCGGCCACCGAGCGTTTGGCCAAGCTGAAATGAGTGAACTGACTGCGCTGACCCAGGAGGTCCTTTGGGCCTTTTTTTTGGGTGGTTTGCTGTTGGGTGCCATCAGCCAACGCACCCACTTTTGCACCATGGGGGCTTTGTCTGACGTTGTGCACATGGGCGACTGGACCCGTGCGCGTCAATGGATCAGTGCCATCGGCGTCGCCATGATTGGCTTTGCAGCGCTGTCGGACTCTGGTTGGATCGACCCCAGTAAAACCTTGTACGCCAGCCCCCGCTTTTTGTGGCTTTCAAGCTGCGTGGGGGGGCTGATGTTTGGGTACGGCATGGTCATCGCCTCGGGCTGTGGCAACAAAACCTTGGTGCGCATTGGCGGCGGCAACCTCAAATCGCTGGTGGTGTTTGTGGTCATGGGCATCAGTGCCTTTGCCACGCTCAAAGGCATCACGGCGGTACTGCGTGTGCGCACCGTCGATACGATCGCTTTGGACATGCCCGCGGGCGCCACCTTGTCGGCGCTCGGTTTGCCTGGCGTGGGCTATGTGTTGGGTGCCTTGTTGCTCTTGGCTGTGTGGCGCCACAAAGATTTTTGGACCTTTGACAACATGCTGGCCGGGATCGGTATCGGCGGTTTGGTCGTGGCCATGTGGTGGGTCAGTGGCCATGCGGGTTTTGTGCCCGAGCATCCCGAAACCTTGGACGCGGTATATGTCGCCACCAGCTCTGGCCGCATTGAAGCGCTGACGTTCACCGCCCCCATCGCCCACACCCTGGATTGGTTGATGTTCTACAGCGATACCTCCAAAGTCTTGACAGCCGGGGTGGCTGCAGTGGTGGGGGTGATCGCAGGCGCCGCTTTGTCGGCGTTATCAAGCCGGACCTTCCGCTGGGAAGGCTTTGCGAACCCGCGCGACTTAGGACAACATTTGATCGGCGCCGTGTTGATGGGCGTCGGAGGCGTGACGGCGATGGGTTGCACCATTGGCCAAGGTCTGAGTGGGGTGTCCACCTTGAGCCTCAATGCGTTTGTGGCGCTCGCCGCCATCGTCGTGGGCGCTGTGGTGTCCCTGCGTCAACAAGCGGCGCGCATGGAACGCACGGCCTGTGCTTGACCCCTCTTTGATCGACCGGCGCTTTGGCGGCTTGGACCGCTTGTATGGCGTGCAGGGGGCCGCGCAGATTCGTAGTGCGCATGTGGTGGTGGTCGGCATCGGTGGCGTGGGCTCATGGGCCGCTGAAGCCTTGGCCCGCAGCGGGGTGGGGCGCTTGACGCTGATTGACCTTGACCATGTGGCCGAATCCAACATCAACCGACAAATCCATGCGCTCGACACCACCGTCGGTATGGCCAAAGTCGAGGCGATGCGCCAACGCATTGCGCACATCAACCCCGCTTGCGTCGTGACCTGTGTAGAAGAATTTGTGGAACCCGAGAACTGGCCACATCTCCTGGGGGATACGCAGGTCGATGCCGTGATTGACGCGTGTGACCAAGTCAAAGCCAAAACAGCCATGGCCGCATGGGCGTTGAAGCAGCGTGCGTGCTTCATCAGCGTGGGTGCAGCGGGCGGTAAATGCATGGCCCACAAAGTGGATGTGGACGACTTGGCTCACACCAGCCACGACCCCTTGTTGGCCAAGCTGCGGTACAACTTGCGCCGCGAACATGGTGCAGCACGCGACGGCAAAAAAATTGGCGTTGCGTGCGTCTTCAGCCGCGAAGCAGTTGCCCCGCCCGATGCGAGCTGTGCAGTGCCAGGCGATGGCTCATTGAACTGTCATGGCTATGGATCGGTGGTCAGCGTGACAGCCACGTTTGGTCAATGCGCTGCGGGTTGGGTGTTTGATCAAATTTCTTCACGCACACTCGCAAAACTGTGAAAAATAGGTTATACTTTCAGGCTTCGCAGGGTACGAGATTTAGGTCTCATACGATGCGTGTTGGGACCATAGCTCAGTTGGTAGAGCAGCGGACTTTTAATCCGTTTGTCGTGGGTTCGACCCCCGCTGGTCCCACCAAAATTTATAATGAAAACAAGGACTTAGAGAAATCTAAGTCCTTTTTTCTTGCCTGAAAACAGTCAAGCCTCGTGTCAAGTTTGACTGGCATGAAAAATGCACATCATCTGCTCCGATTCCCTCGTTTTGAGTTGGGATCAAGAAAGAGTAGCAGATGTCTAAAGCGCAGATTTTTCAGATTTTTTACGATGATCAAAGCAAAAGCCAGCTAGATGCTGGATTTAAAGGCTTAGATAACGTATCCGCGCATGCCGATGGATGGTACGAATTTAGTCCGATATTCAGCTTTTTAGAGTCAAACTCTTTGACAGATGACGTTTGGTACGGATTTTTGTCACCCAAATTCAAGTCCAAAACAGGCTGCGACTCTGCCTATGTGTATGACTTTCTGAATCGCATTCCTCCCAAGGCGGAAGTTGCCATTTTCTCGCCCGGATGGGACCAGCTCTCTTATTTTCTGAACCCCTGGGAGCAGGGCGAGATTTGGCATCCAGAGATTGCTCAGATCACCGAAAAATTTTTACTTGCCACACACCGCGATGCCAATTTGCAGTCCGTGGTCACAGATCTAACTTCTGCGGTCTTTTCGAATTACTTCATCGCCAAGAAAAGGTTCTGGATGGCATGGCTCGACCTGGCCAAGGATTTCAAACAGTTCGTCCTCAACCACGAGGAATACAACGCCCAACTCATCAGTTACGGGAACCCCAATAACCAAGCTCCGATGAAAACCTTCATTCAGGAACGTTTGGCCTCTTATCTATTGGCCACGGGTGATTTCGTGTCGGTGGCGTCCCGTCGCGCACATGCCAGACCCGTGATGAAACGGATCTTTCCAGATGGTGATGCGGACAGAAAGCTCTTTCTTTTGTGCGATCGATTGAAGCGCCAGTATCGAACAACAAAAAACAAGGCCTTTTTGGATTCGTTCTATTTGGCGCGTCAACACATCGCCTTCAGGCGACCTTACTGATTAATACCTACAAGCTGTTATTAAAGTTTTCTGTGGATCTGACGAGTTGCAGATACACGAGATCGGGATCAAATGGATAAGAAAAAAGAACTACATCTGTATATGACTGAACTATTCACTGGGGCTCAGACGAGCGCCGGTGATGTGTCGCATTACATCCGCTCACTCGTTGAGCGCGGAGACAAGATCTTCCGCCAGGGGGGGGATCTCGTCAGACTCACGGCGGATGGCGAAGTGATTCGCGTGGAGGGTTTTTTCAATTTGGCTGATCAGCTCACAGCTGAAAGCGTCGAACTCGATGCAACGTTGTCATGGTTGCTTGCTCAGAGCCAATTCCCAAGCGGACAAGCTGTATTGGCTCAAGCGAGCACAGGCACCGTTTCAGATGCCTCCTCAGATGCAGTTCAAACCTTGTCAGAAGACAAGCTCATCGCCAAGGTCGCAGAAGTCGTTGGTTCAGTTAGCGTGATTCGCAATGGCACAGTCGTGCAGTTGTCTACAGGTGATGGTATCTACTTGGGCGATGTTGTTGCTACGCAGTCCAACTCCAAACTCAAACTTAATTTCGTCTCGCCAGATCTCAACACGCCAAGTACCGGGAGCGCTGTCATCGCTGACATGACGCGTGTCATGGTCTCAGGGCAGCTGGTTGACAGCGGCTCTGGAAAATACTTACAAGCAAACTTAAGGGTTGACACAGGCGTTGTATCCATCAGCAACGTATCAGCAGATATTCGGGTGTATGTCGACACACCGGCAGGACAAGTGTCTGTTCCTCCTGCGGGTCTGAATGTGGAAGTGCAAGCCGCAACTGCACAAACAAAGGTCAACCTGCCTTCGGGCGCACAAGCCTCTGTTCCAGTTTTGTATGCCAACGGACAAACTGGTCAACTGTCTATCGGGCAAGAAGCTACCGTACTGGCTCCACAACAAACTAGTGTTGCTTTGCAGGGTGCTCAAGCTGCAGCTTCACAAGCTGGCGTTCAGCCCGCAGCTGGCGCTGCTCAGGCAACACAAGCGGCTCAAGACTCTGGTTCCGGCGCTGATGCACCGCAAGCAGCTGGCACAACTCCGTCTCAAGCAGCTGGGGCTCCAGCTGCAGTTGCACAAGCTGCAGCACGACAAGCGGGCGTTCAGCCCGCAGCTGGCGCTGCTCAGGGAGCTCAAGCCGATCAAGATTCAGGCGCCGATGCACCGCAAGCAGCTGGCACAAGTGCGTCTCAAGCAGTAGGGGCTCCAGCTGCAGTTGCACAAGCTGCAGCGCGACAAGCCGGGGTTCAGCCCGCAGCTGGCGCTGCTCAGGCAGCGCAAGCCGATCAAGATTCAGGTGCAGATGCACCGCAAGCGGCTGGCACAACTGCGTCTCAAGCGGCAGGGGCTCCTGCTGCTGTAGCGCAAGCTGCAGCGCGACAAGCGGTCGTTCAGCCCGCAGCTGGCGCTGCTCAGGGAGCTCAAGCCGATCAAGATTCAGGTGCAGATGCACCGCAAGCGGCTGGCACAACTGCGTCCCAAGCGGCCGGGGCACCCGCTGCAGTTGCACAAGCTGCAGCGCGACAAGCCGGGGTTCAGCCCGCAGCTGGCGCTGCTCAGGCCGCGCAAGCCGATCAAGATTCAGGTGCAGATGCACCGCAAGCGGCGGGCACAACTCCGTCCCAAGCGGCCGGGGCACCAGCTGCAGTTGCGCAAGCTGCAGCGCGACAAGCGGTCGTTCAGCCCGCAGCTGGCGCTGCTCAGGGAGCTCAAGTCGATCAAGATTCCGGTGCTGATGCACCGCAAGCAGCTGGCACAAGTGCGTCTCAAGCGGCCGGGGCTCCAGCTGCAGTTGCACAAGCTGCAGCGCGACAAGCGGGCGTTCAGCCCGCAGCTGGCGCTGCTCAGGCAGCTCAGGCCGATCAAGATTCAGGTGCCGATGCACCTCAAGCGGCTGGCACAACTCCGTCTCAAGCAACTGGGACTCCTGCTGCAGTTGCGCAAGCTGCAGCGCGACAAGCGGTCGTTCAGCCCGCAGCTGGCGCTGCTCAGGCCGCTCAAGCCGATCAAGATTCCGGTGCAGATGCACCGCAAGCAGCTGGCACAAGTGCGTCTCAAGCGGCCGGGGCTCCAGCTGCAGTTGCACAAGCTGCAGCACGACAAGCGGGCGTTCAGCCCGCAGCTGGTGCTCCTCAAGCCGCCCAAGCCGATCAAGATTCAGGCGCTGATGCACCGCAAGCAGCTGGCACAACTCCGTCTCAAGCAGCTGGGGCTCCTGCTGCAGTTGCGCAAGCTGCAGCACGACAAGCGGGCGTTCAGCCCGCAGCTGGTGCGGCTCAGGCAGCACAAGCTGCACAAGATTCAGGTGCAGATGCACCGCAAGCAGCTGGCACAACTCCGTCTCAAGCTTCTGGGGCACCCGCTGCAGTTGCGCAAGCTGCAGCGCGACAAGCCGGTGCCCAACCAGCTGCTGCTGCGGCTCAGGCAACACAAGCTGCACAAGATTCAGGTGCAGATGCTCCGCAAGCGGCTGGCACAAACACGTCGCAAGTAGTTGTGGCTCAAGCTGCAGTTTCTCAAGCAGGTGCTCAACCCGCAGCACAAAACGCACAAGCTGCTGCACAAACTCCCCAAGTTGCAGCCAACTTACTGCAGGCAGCTGCAGCATCGGAGGCACAAATCGAGAGACTTGCAGCCGCAGCGCCGTCGCCTGTGTTGAATCCGAATCTTGTGAGCCCCATCACGGGCAGTCCACTGGTCAGCCCAATCACCGGTGGCAACCTGATTGCGCCACTCTCTTCGGCGCCAACGCTTGCAGCTGTGACACAAACTTCTGCAAGCACAACCACATCTGTTGTTTCAGCTCCTGCTGCACCACTGCCGTCCATCATTGACAGGGTCGTTCCCAAAGTTGTCAAGCCGGCCAATGAACTTGTGCCGCCAGTGATCCCCAAAGTGAGCTTGAGCACCGAATTTGCGCGTGTCGATGAATCTTCAGGCAGTTTGTCTTTTGACATCAAACTGTCCTCCCCAACTAGCTTGTTCGTGAGCTACAGCCTCGAGATTGAGGCGCTGGATGCCAATAATGCCGCCGATGCGCGTGTGGCCGGTGGCACTTACAACCGCACAATTCGAGCCGGTCTGGCGGGTGAAACGTTCACTTTGCCGATTGACATCAACACCGTTCGTGAAAACAGCATCACGGTGAAGGCGACCCTCACGGGGTTACTCAACGGTGTGCCCGACGGCACTTATGCCGAATTTATTTTGGATGACCTCTTGCCCATGCAAGGCGGGGACACTTCCGATGCCATGGTGGGCGATGCAACTGCTGAAGAGCTGCTGGGCGGCGGTGGCAACGACAGCATTCAAGCTGGTGGTGGCAACAACACCGTCGATGGCGGCACGGGTGCCGACACCATCGTGGCTGGCACAGGTGCTGACTCGCTGCAAGGTGGCGAAGGCAATGACAGCATCGATGGCGGCGATGGCGCCGACATCTTGCTGGGCGGCGTCGGAGACGATATTTTGGTGGGCGGCAACGGCCTTGATGCCGTGAGTTTTGACGGCGTTTCCACGCCTGTCACCGTCAGTCTGGGGTTGAACAATGCCGCAGGCTCTAGCGTCGATACCACTGCCGGTGGTCAAGGGACGGACACCTTGGTGGGCATTGAAAACGTCTTGGGTGGTTTGGGTGCAGACACCATCACCGGCAACGAAGGCGGTAACTTGCTCGATGGCGGTTCAGGTAGCGATTCGATTGATGGTGGCGCCGGTGCAGACACCATCCTGGCAGGGGTAGGTGATGACATCATCACAGGGGGCGAGGGCAACGACAGCGTCGATGGTGGTGCAGGCAATGACACCGTGCTGGGTGACGCCGGTAACGACACCCTGAGCGGTGGCGATGGCATCAACACACTCAATTTCAGTCTAGCGGCGCCCACCGATTTGGTGGTCAACCTGGCCGCAGGCACGGTCAGCAGTACGGCGACGGGCTCTGACAGCGTCAGTAACTTCCAAAACGTCATCGGTGGTACGGGCAACGACAGCGTGGTCGGCAGTGCACAAGCCAACGTCATTGACTTAGGCGCAGGCAACAACTCCGTGGATGGTGGTGGCGGCGATGACAGCATCATTGCTGGTGCGGGTTCCGACTTGATTGCAGGCGGTGCAGGCAATGACACACTCTCAGGTGGTGCGGGCAACGACACCTTGGATTACAGCGCCAACACCAGCACTCAAGGTGTGGTGGTCAACCTGTTGACAGGGCTCGCCAGCAGTGACGGGCTGGGTGGATCCGACAGCGTCAGTGCATTTGAAACAGTTCAAGGTGGTTTGGGCGATGACCAAATCACAGGTGATGCAGGCAGCAATCTCTTGCTCGGCGGCAGTGGTGCTGACATTTTGCTGGGCGGCCAAGGCTCAGACACCCTGCAAGGCGGTGTCGGCGACGACAGCTTGGTGGGTGGTGAAGGCGTGGACACCTTAGAGGGTGGTGATGGCAACGACCGCATTGCACTCGACCTGGCAGACCGCATCGTCGGTGGCAGTGGCGCTGACGTGTTGGTCATTGCTGAAAGCGAATTCAACTTAGCCAACAGTGTCTTCACCAACAATCCGGCGTTGATCAGCGGCATGGAGGTGATTGACCTCTCTGCGCCCGGTGCAACCCGCGTCAACCTCGGTCGCGATTTTGTGGCGGCCATGTCGACGGGCAATACCACCCCCAACATCATCACCATCGAAGGTACTGCTGGTGATGTGCTGTCCTTGGCGAACGATGCTTCGTCACCAGACTCTCCTGTTTGGCAGTTGGACACCTCAATCAACGTGGCAGGCTACAAAGCCTACAAGAGTGTCGACCCCAGTCCAACCGTGACCATCATGGTGGCCAATGCTGTCACCGTCGGCAGCACGGTACAAGGCTCGGCCTCGGCGGACACCTTGCTCAGTGGCCCTGGCAGCGACACGCTGGTGGGCGGTGATGGCATCGACATCGTGGATTACTCCCGGGTGGCCAGCGCCACGGGTTCTGGCTTGGACACCGTGCCGTCGTCTGTGGGCATGTCCGTCGACTTGGCCAACCAAACCGTACAAACCACCAATGCCAACGCCAGTGTGTTTGGCGTAGACCGCTTGGTGGGAATCGAAGGCGTGCAAACCGGTCGTGGCAATGACAGCATCAGGGGCAGCTCGGCAGCTGACATGATCATCACCGACTTGGCTGCCGACACCGTGGGCAGCTCTGACACCGTGGACAGCAGCGGTGGTGCTGACACCATCAGCACCGGTGCGGGCAGTGACTTGATTTACTACAACCCACTGGCGAGCATCAACGCGGGAACAGGCACCGATACCCTGCGCATGTCCGGTACTGAAATTGACATGACCACCGACGCCGGCGTCGTTCGTGGCGTTGAGTTCATCGATCTGCAAACTGACAACGCGCGTAACCATCTCACGCTGGACGTGACAGACGTGTCCCAAATGGGTGGCTCTGTCACCATCTTGGGCACAGCCGACGATGAGGTCACCCCTTTGGGTACATGGACCGCGAGCGGTGGCTTGCAAACCATCAACAACCTCACCTATCAGGCCTACACCAGTGGTGCTAACACCATCTTGTTGTCGAGTGATATTCGTGTGGTCGGTTTGAGCCTGAATGGCTCTAGCACGCCCTCTGTGTTGACCGGCAGCGGATTGAATGACACCGTGTTGGGTGGCAGCGCGGGTGACACCCTAGACGCGGGTTCGGGCTCTGACAGCATCGTGGGGGGGGTGGGTGCAGATGCCATCGTGTTCGATGCCAATGACGCCACAGTGAATGCGGGCGCAGGCATAGACACCCTGTTGATTCGCGAAGCGACTGCCGACTTCACAGCCACTTTGGCTGGTGGAGGCACAGTTGCGTCCAAATTCAGCCAATTTGAAGCCCTTGACATGCGCAATGGCGACAGCAACACACTCACGCTCAATGCAGCCAGTGTGACTGCGCTGACGCAAGGGGGCAGCACAAGTGTGGTCACCATCAATGGTGATGGCACTGACAACCTGATCTTGACCGACAGTTGGACAGCAACCGGCAGTCCACAACTGCTCAATGGTGTGGCTTATCAAACCTACACCAACGGTGGCTTAACTCTTAAGGTGTCGACAGACATCAACTTGCTCAGTCCTCAGCTGGGCACGTCCTCCGACAATACACTGACTGGTGCAGCCAGCAGCAACGAGTTTTTCGATGCAGGTGCAGGCAACGACGTCATCAGTGCCGGTGCCGGCAACGACGTGTTGCGCGGTGGCGCAGGTGACGACACGTTGGACGGTGGCTCAGACACAGACACTGCCGATTTCAGCGACAACAGCAATCCCGTCATCATCAACTTAGGCGCGGGTCCTGTCTCTGGCACCTTGGGCTCCACGGCGGTCACCGTCTCGGGCTCTCAGGCTCAAGGTGTTGACAGCGGCACAGACAGCATCAGCAACATTGAAAACGTCAATGGCGGTGGTGGCAACGACATCATCGTTGGCAGCAGTGGCAGCAACCGTCTTGCCGGTGGCACGGGCGGCGACACCTTAGATGGCGGCTCCGGTGACGACACCGTCAGCGGTGGTGACGGCGGTGACAGTGTCCTCGGGGGTGCAGGTGCCGACTTGGTCGACGGCGGTGCTGGTGACGACCGCTTGGACGGTGGTGCAGACAACGACACGGTGCTGGGCGGCGCAGGCGCTGACAGCATCTCTGGCGGCTTGGGCGATGACTCCATCGATGGAGGTGCTGACAACGACACCCTCGATGGTGGTGATGGCAATGATTACCTCTTCGGTGGTGCTGGCGATGATTCGATTTCTGGAGGTGCCGGCAACAACACCTTGGACGGTGGCATCGGCGCCGATGTGCTCTCGGCCACCAGCGGGACCAACACCTTTATTTTCGATAGCAGAGACGTCTCCATCACTGGCGGTAGTGGCACAGACACGGTTGACTTGAGCACCTTTGCGACCAGTCAACTCGACAGTGGCCCGGTCATTGCAAACGTGGAAGTGCTCAACCTTGCAGGGGGCGTGGCCAACACACTGACCTTGAACCGTGCCAGCTTTGAGCGCACCGACGGGTCGACCGCTATAGGTCTGGTCTCGACATCTACAGGTGCCGTCACCGTGTCCGGTGACGACAACGACACCTTGTTGCTTGATGGTGCGTGGGTCAAAGACAGCACCATGGTCAACGGGTTTTTCAAATACACCTTGGCCAACTCCGTCAGCGGTCAGGCTGCGCATGTGATCTTGGTAGATCCGGATGTTCAGGTGGTGACACAGATCACGGGCTCTAACAGCGCCGACTCGCTCGCGGGTTCCGCTGCGGGTGATTTGATGTTCGGTGGCGATGGCCCCGACACCATCAACGCGGGCGCCGGCAACGACACCGTGTCGGGTGGTCCAGGCAATGACGTCATTTCTGGCGGTGACGATGTCGCCGCCGGTGTGGACGCGGTCGACTACAGCAATGCCACGGGCAATCTGACGATTGCTTTGGGTCTCAATGGCGCTGCAGGAAGCAGCACAGACGCTCTGACCGGCACGGGCAGTCAAGGCAACGATGTTTTGTTGGGCATAGAAAACGTCACGGGTGGCAGCGGCAGCGACAACATCACAGGCAACGAAGATTGGAACTTGATCGACGGCGGCAGTGGCAACGATGTCCTGTCAGGCGGTGGTGGTCAAGACACCTTGTTGGGGGGCGCAGGTAACGATGTCCTCGATGGTGGTGCAGACAACGACTTCTTTGTGGGCGGCTCCGGCAGCGACACCTTCATTGGCGGCGCAGGCATTGATACCTTGGACAATTCTGCAGCCACGGGCAACCTGACCATCAATTTGGCAGCTGGCACCAGCAGCGACAGCAACACCAGCACCGTGACAGGCTTGGGGAACGACGCCATTTCGGGCGTTGAAAACCTCATCACCGGCATTGGTAACGACCGCATCACGGGTTCCAACGACGCCAACCTCATTCAATCGGGTGCCGGCAACGACTTGGTTGCAGGTGGCGCCGGTAGCGATACGCTTGAAGGCGGCGCAGGGAACGACACCCTTGACTACAGTGCCAACACCAGTGGGCAAGGGATTGTGGTCGACTTGTCCGCGGGCACGGCCAACGACGGACTGGGCGGCGCAGACAGCTTCAGCAGTTTTGAATCGGTCAGCGGTGGCTCAGGCACCGACAGCATCACGGGCGATTCGGGCGCCAACTTACTCTCAGGCAACACCGGCAATGACACCTTGGACGGCGGCTCCGGCAACGACACCCTCAGCGGTGGTAATGACCAAGACGTGATCTTGGGCGGAGCTGGCAACGACATTTTGTTGGGTGACACAGGCAGCGACACCCTCAAAGGTGGCACAGGCAACGACGTTCTCTCGGGCGGCGATGACATTGACACCGCAGACTTCAGCGACGCCACCACAGGCGTGACCTTGACCCTTGTTGCCGGTGCCGGTACGGCCACGTCCAGCACCACGGGCACAGACACCCTCAGTGGTATTGAAAACCTCATCGGTGGTACCGGTGCGGACAGCTTGGGGGGTGACACCAACGACAACATCATTCAAGCTGGTGAGGGCAATGACACCCTCAGCGGCGGCGCAGGCAGTGACACCCTCAGCGGTGGCGCTGGCAACGACAGCGTTGACGGTGGTGACGGTTCAGACCTCATGCTCGGTGACGCCGGTGATGACACCTTGAGTGGTGGCACCGGGGATGACACCTTGGACTACAGCGGCGTCAGCGGCCCTGTGGCGATCAACTTGGGCAGCACCAGCATCGGAGCCAGCATTGGGGGCAGTGCGGTCACTGTCGTCAGTGGCTATGCCCAAGGCGCTGGTACCGACCGCTTGAGCGGTTTTGAAACGGTGGTGGGTTCTGGCGGTGCCGACACCATCATGGGCAGCAGTGCGGCTGATCTGATCGTCGGTGGTGCAGGTCCTGATTCGATCAACGCGGGTGATGGCAATGACGCCGTGATTTTTGATGCCAACGACACCAGTGTGATCGGTGGCGCAGGCACTGACACGCTGCGTGTCAATGGCAGCATGAACATGATCGACTTCACGCTGGTGCGTGACGACATCTTCTCGCAGTTTGAGGTGCTCGACCTCACGGCAGCGCCGAGTCAGTCGGTCAAGATTGCCGATGCTGACGTGTATGCCATGACAAGCACTGGCACGCTTACCCTGAATGCCAACGCCGACGACGGTGTCCGCTTGGTGGGTAATTGGGCCTTGGACAACAGCAACAACACCGATCCGCTGTACAACGCTTACACCACCACATACACACCGTCGGGGGGAAACCCTGTCAACTTGACCGTGTTGGTTCCCATCGCTATCACCCCGGGTATGTTGTATATCACCGGCGAAAGTGGTGATGTGCCTGCGAGCACATCCGGTGATGACGAATTCCGAACCAACGGTGGCGCTGACGCGGTCAGTGCAGGCGCCGGTAACGACAACATTGATGCAGGCAGCGGCAACGACACGGTGATCGCGGGCTCAGGCAACGACATCGTCATTGCAGGTACAGGCAACGACGTCATTTATGGCGGCGAGTCCTCCAGTGAATCCGGTTCTGGCAATGACAGCATCGATGCTGGTGACGGCAACGACAGCGTGGTGGCAGGCGATGGCAATGACAGCGTCGACGGCGGTGCCGGTGACGACAGCATCAGCGCAGGCGCGGGCAACGACTATGCCGATGGCGGCGACGGCAGTGACAACATGTCGGGTGGCGCAGGTGACGACACCTTACTCGGCGGCTTCGGCAGCGACACAATGTCTGCGGGTATCGGCAACGACAGTGTCGATGCCGGCATTGGCGACGATGTGGTCTTTGGCTACAGCGATACCGACACCGTGTCGGCCAGCAACGGCAACGACACCCTGGAAGGTGGTAACGGCACTGACACCCTCAACTACTCAGCGGTTTCTTCGAGCAGTGGGTTGACCATAAACTTGGCCACTGGCGTGGCCAGCGGTGCCGCTGTCGGCACCGATGCCATCTCGGGTTTTGAAAATGTGGTGGGTGGTTCGGGTGCTGACAACATCACCGGCTCTAGCCTCAGCAACGTCATTCAAGGTGGATTGGGCAGCGACACCATCGATGCAGGTGGCGGCAACGACTGGGTGCTTTATGACAGCGCCGACGCGCGTGTGGATGGTGGCAGCGGTGTGGACATCTTGGCCATCAATCAGGCCGGCGTGACCAATTTGGTCAACAACACCCGATTCCTCGGTTTTGAAGAGATCGATCTCACCAACGCAGTCAATCAAACCCTTTCCTTGGACACGACATCGGTATTTGCGATGTCTGATACCACCGACACCTTGAAGATTCATGGCAGTGTGGGCGACACCCTGACCTTGTCCGGCAATTGGATCGCGGCGGGTACGCAACCGGTGATCTACAACAACGGCGCAGCGCGTCAATACAACAAGTACACCTATTACGACGAGGTCAACCAAACCACTGCCACGGTGTTGCTCAGCCCCGATGTGACGCTGACCATTTCGTACGCCGGTACCACTGGCAACGACGTGCGTATCTATGACCCCTCCGACTTGGTGGTCGATGGTTTGGCAGGGACCGACACCTTGCGCTTTGACACCGTCAGCGCAGCGGATGTGGTGCTGGATTTGGGTGATCCCGCCGGCCGACCTGGCATCCTGCACACCGAAGTCATTGACATTGGTGGCAAGGCGGCCAGCAGCAACTACCTGGTCGTCAGTCCGGGTAGCGTGTGGGATGTGGCCAGTTCATCCTCAGTGGCAGGCAGTGCCACGCTCACCGTCGATGCGGATACTGCAGGCGACACCGTGTTCTTGGACGGCAGCTGGACTTCCGCAGGCACCTCAGGTGGCTATCAAATCTATACCAGCACCTACAACGGAAAAACCGTGACCTTGCAGGTCGACTCCGTGGCTTCTGTCACTGCGATGACCGATGGCGCCACCTTGGGGGGGGGCGCCATGGATGTGTTGCGTGGCTCCAGTGGAACCGACATTTTGAACGGCGCAGGCGGCGCAGACGTCTTGCGCGGTGATGCGGGCAATGACGTGTTGATCTTTGATGCCAACGACCGTCTGATTGACGGTGGTGCAGACACAGACACGCTGCGTGCCGCAGGCGACATCAACCTCACCACGCTGAGTGATGAGGTGATTCAGAACATTGAGATCATCGATTTAGCCAACCACGCGGGAGCCACCACGCTGACGCTGAACGCCACCGATGTCTTGGCGATGAACCCCCTCGGCGAAATGAAGGTCACCGGCAGCAGCGGCGACATGGTGCGCCTGACCGGTGAGTGGGTCCAAGGTGCCAATGCCAACGGTTTCACCACCTACACCCTCAATGGCGCCAGTGTGCTGGTGCAAGACGGTGTGCTTCCGGTTCTGACGGGCACCACAGGTCGCGACGAACTGACGGCCGGTGCCGGTATCCAGTGGATGGACGGCGGTGCTGGCAGCGATGTGCTTGACGGTGGCACAGGGGCTGACACGCTCAGTGGTGGCGATGGCGATGACGTCCTCGTGTACGACAGCGCCGACATGAGCGTCTCCGGCGGCGCAGGCACCGACACCTTGCGTGTGGGCGGCAGCAGCGTCACGCTGGACCTCACCACCACAGGGGTGGTGAACAAATATGTGAGCGTCGAAAAGATCGATCTCACGGGCTCTGGGGCCAACACCTTGATCGTGGGAGCCGACCAAATCCACGCCATGACGGGTGGGGCAGAGCGCCTCATCGTCAGTGGCGACACTGGCGACATCGTGCGTTTGTCAGGTTCAGGATGGCAGTCGCGTGGTTCTGAGCTGGTCTTGGGCATCACCTACAACAAATACACCAACTTCGCCAGCGATGGCACGCCCGTCAGCATCTTGCTGGGGCTGCAAGTCACCAAAGGTGACCAAATCGTCGGTAGCAACACCCCATCGGTGTTGTCGGGCGGCACGGGCTCAGAAAACATCACCGGCGGCAGCAGCGCCGACACCATCAACGCCGGCGTGGGCGCCGACATTGTCGACGGCGGTGCAGGCGCCGACGTCATCACCTATGACGCCAAAGACATTTCGCTCAGCGGTGGTAGCGATTCGGACACATTGAAGGTGGCTGCAGGTAGCTTGCTGGACTTGAGTGACATCACCCGTCCCACCGCAGGTGCGACACGCCCTGCGTTGCAGAGCTTGGAGGTGTTTGACTTCAACAATGCCACCACGGTGAATGGTTCAGGCGTTGACACCTTGGTCATTGACCCCGCCAGCCTCTTGGCCATGGGCAATGCCAACAACACGCTGACGATCAATGCGGAGACCGCAGACAAGATATTTTTGAACAACGTCACCGGCGCCACCTGGAGTACTGGCACCGATCAAGGCAATGGTTACACACGCTATACCGTGACGTACAGCGGAACACCGCTGACGGTGGATGTCAGCAACGGTGCAGGCCATGCCCCCACCGTGGGTACCGTGACCAACGGCAGCTCCGCGGGCGAAACACTGGCCAGCACAAACGGTGTGGACATTCTGAAGGGCGAGGGCGGTGCCGACACGCTGAGTGGCGGTGCCGGTGCTGACGTGATCGATGCAGGTGCTGGCGATGACCGCGTCACCTACGATTTGGCCGATCAGCGTATTTGGGGCGGCAGTGGCACAGACACCTTGGTCATCACGACCGGTTTGACTGCAGGCGTTCCGGATGTAGACTTGTCTGGCAAAGCCGGCACCCAAGTGAGTGGCTTCGAGAAGATTGATTTGGGCAGCACCGGTGCGGTGATGCTGGATGACGCCTCTGTCTTGGCGCTGAATGAAACTGGCCGTGTCACCGTCAATGGCACCAACGGCAGCACACTCAAGCTATACGGTGGTTGGGCCTTCATGGGCGTTGACTCCGATGCGACCGGTGCTTTGTTCAAGGTGCTGCAAAAAGGTAATGCGTTCATCACCGTTGCAGACTCTGTGACCCTGGACATTCAAAACGAATTGGGTGGTGCCGTCACGGTGGGTGGGGCAGGTCCTGACACCCTGAACGTAGGGGCTATGCAAGGTGCGATGACGGGGGATGGCGATGACGTCGTCAACGTCACGAATATGAGTTTCGCCGCCATTGATACAGGTCGTGGCACTGACACGATCCGTTTCAACATGACGGGTCAGGTGAACACCACACTGCTGCCGCCCACGGGTTTGACCAACGTGGAAATCTTGGATGTGACGGCCAATGCCGGGGCCAATGAACTCGTTTTGTCACCCGAAAAAGCAGCGCAGATGAGTGACGCCAACAATTTGTTGGTGGTCAAAGGCACGGCTGGCACGGACACCATGTTGCTTTATGGCGCATGGACGATGACGCAAAACGTCACCTACAACGGTGTCACCTACGATTTGGCGACGGGTAGCAATGGCGTCAAGGTGTACTACACCGACAACATGGTGGCCACCATCTCGAACCCACCGACACCACAGTTGTCCACTTTCTCGGTGTCTTACAACAACGGCACTTATCTGGTGAGCAAGGGCATTGACGCGTATGCGGGCTGGAAAGTAGACAACGCGGGCGATATCAACCACGATGGTGTGGAAGACCTCATCATCAACCAAGCCGGTTCGGCTTATGTCGTGTTTGGTCGCGATGACTTAGCAGGTCAGATTGATCTCGGCAACATTGGCAGCGATGGCTTCAAGGTCACCAACATTGACTCGAATGCCTTTGCCAGTTTGAACCTGGACAACTCCGCCGTCACCAATGCGAGCTATGCGGGCTATCAGAGCTACGCGTACAACGCGACTTATCAATTTGGTTTAACCGGCATCGGTGATATCAACGGTGATGGCTGGGCCGACATGGCCGCCAATTTCAAGTACAACAACACCGACTATGTGCGCGTCATCTATGGTCGTAACAATTGGAGCGATGTCAACATCGCCACCCTGAACAACTCGGCCACGGATGGTTTCACCATCAACGCCAGTGCGTTCTCGACAGTCGTCAATAACTACAACTACTACAACAACTATGGTCTGAGCCAATTGACCATCGAAGGTGTGGGTGACGTCAACAACGACGGTTATCAAGACTTTGCCATTGGCAATGGTTTTGCTACCTCGTATGACAACGCTGCAGCGACGGGTAAAGTGGCATTGGTGTTTGGTGGCGCCTACTCGGGCGGACTTAATTTGGCGAACATGGGCTCGAAGGGCATCACGATCTATTCGGATGCGGCGAACCCCACCAACATCGGCACTTCCATCTCAGCGTTGGGTGACGTCAACTCAGACGGTTTTGCCGACTTCGCTTTGGGTGGCCCCAGCACCAACGGCGTCCAGGGCGACTACCTTGATCGCAGTGGTGCGGCCTTCGTGGTGTTTGGTAAAGATGTGGGATGGGCCAACACCATTGCGGTGTATCACGACAACGACCGTGCAGCTCCTACCATCAACTCAAGCAACTTGAGCTCAAGTTTTGGTGCCAGCAGCAACATCACGCTGTCTTTCAGCGAGCCTGTGACCTCGAGAGTGACCACGGCTTCTCAGTCGTACGTGCAGCTCTACAACCGGGACACGGGTGCGTTGATCGAAAAATTTGACCTCTTTACCGGTCAAGGTAGTTTGGGCGGTGTGATGCAGGTCAGCAGCAGCGCCATTTCGATCAACCCGTTCCGAACGCTTTCGGGCAGCACGCGCTACTACATCAACATTGACGGCAGCACATTCCAAGACGGTGCTGGCAATGTGTTCAGCGGCGTCAGCGGGAATTCGTCCCTGAGCTTCACAACGGCTGCGACCGCCGCGTCGACCGACGCCACCGCGCCTACCTTTGTGATGGATGCCACCAGTGTGAGCGGCAGCGAGGCCACGGACATCATCAATACGACGTCGTATTTCTATGTGACGCCGTATGACACCACCTTCAACAATTCTGTCGCAGTGAACGACGCTTTGTACGGTTGGAACATCTCGTACCCCAGTGCCGTCCGTGACGATTACCTGAATTCGATTGCTGTCGACAGCCGTTTCTTGGTGCCTGTGGCGCCGGTGCAAGGCAGCTCAGCTTCTGGCGTGTGGCGTGGCGAGAATTTCTTTGTACAACTCAATTTGACTGAGGCGGTCAAGCCCTATGGACGTGTGCTGATTCAGCGCGTGGACCATGCAGCCAACCAAGGTGATCCTGACACGTACGTCACCACCGAAAGCTTTGACTTGCAAACCGGTCGCAGCGACAAGGGTGGCAGTATCGGCTACGACACGACCAGCGCTTTGGGGGAAAACAGCAGCTTCAAACTCTATTTTGGAGCCACCTATAAAGGCAGCACGGACTACCGCATCGTTCTTGACTCGGTGCAAGACTTGGCTGGCAACATCAGCACCGCGACAAAGACCTTCTCCACCGTGGCAGACACAGTGGCACCCAATTTGTGGGATTGGACAAGGTACAGCAACTCCCTGCTGGATGGCACAGTGCACCGCAACATGGCGGGGCTGCAAGTTGAATCGAACATCACTTTCACATCGCCAGAGACGTTGGTCATGGCCAGTACGGGCCATATCTACTTGCGCCGAGGCAGTGTCAACGGCACCCCAACTGTGGTGGAAGACTTTGACCTTTCGCAACAAGTGGTGAGCAATGGTGTTGTCACCATCACCAATGCCAGCACGGGCAGTGTGCTAACCCTGAACAACCGCACCATCACCATCAACCCGGGCTACGCGTTGAACTACAACAACACGTATGAGGTCACCACCAGCACTGGCGCCCTCAAAGATCTGAGTGGCAACAACGCTGTGGGTCTAGAAGGTGGCGCTACCGTAGGAAGCTCTCTGTACTTCAGTACGCAAACAAACTTGGTACTGAATACGGGTACCAATTTGGCGGACCACTCCCTCAAAGTGGGCTTGACCGACAACCTGACGCTCAATTTCAACCAAACGGTTCAAGCAGGTGCATCGGGCAGCACGGCCAAGCTTTATAACAACGCTGGCGACTTGCTTGAAACCTTCACCTCCAATGGCACCCAATTGACAGGTGACCGCGGAGGGGTGGTGACATTCAGTGGCAACAACGCCATCTTCAACCCCGGCAGCGATCTGGAGCGTGCCACGGGTTACTCCATCACATTGGGTGGCACCTCCATTCAAACTGCGATGGCAAGAGCCGACGGCACCAAGACCACTTTGGCAGGTGCCGGTATCGATCTCACGCACAGTTTCAGTACCGAAGCTGCAGCCCAGATTGATCCAGGGCTGCAAAACTACACCGTCACGCAAACCAACCAGTACTCCACCAGCGCTGTACAGGTGAACCCCTCGAACCAACCGGCGTACCAGCAAGGCCAAGCTGCAGGTATGCAAGTGCAGTCGGTGGGTGACGTGGACGGCGACGGTATCACTGACTTTGTGTTTGGCTCGGCCAATACCGCTTCACTCAGCGGCGCGCCTAGCAACACGGGATATGGTGTGTATTACTTGGTCTTCGGTAAAGCCGGCGAATGGGCTGACTTGCAGTTCATTGAGCAACTCAAGACCGAAGGTCGTGTCATCACCTTCTACGGCACGATCAACAACCAAATGACGGGCATCAGCAAATATGGCGATGTCAACCACGACGGTTTTGCGGACTTGTTGATTCAAGCCGGTGGTCAAAACCCGTTGGTCACCGACAACACGGCCAGCGACTTTGCCGATACCGACAGCGGTGCGGTGTTCTTGGTCTATGGTCAATCCAGAACAGATTGGAACCAAAGCAAGCTGCTGAGTGCCGACAACTTGGGCGCCGATGGCTTGGCGATTACCGGTGGTCTGCCGCAAGATGAATTTGGTTTCTCTGTGGCGGCAGGCGACTTCAACGCCGACGGCACGATTGATTTGGTGGCGGGTATGCCAACCAACCAACGCGATGGTTACAACTCGGGTGAAGGCTTGGTCATCAATGGCGGTGACTACTCTGAATCTCTGATTCAAACCGGTACCACAGGCGCAGACTTGATGATCGGTGACTTCAACTCCAACCGTTTGGCTGGTGGTGATGGCAACGACAGCATTTATGGCTTGGGTGGCGCCGACATCATTCGTGGTGGTGGTGGCAATGACGTGCTCTCGGTGACCGACTTCAACTTCCAGTTGATTGACGGCGGCACCGGCACAGACACACTGAAGTTTGTCGGTCGCAACATCGACCTCGACATGACCGGCTACGCAGGCCAAAGCATGCGTAGTTTGGAGACCATCAACCTGGATGGTGACGGCAACAACCACCTGACCATCAACTACCGCGAAGTGGTGGCCTTGCTGGAGCGACAGCTCTATGTCGCCTACGGCACCAACGTGCTGTTGACGGTGGACGGCACGGCCTCGAAGAACCCGTCCATGACCCTCGAAGGTCCGTGGGCAGTGATGTCGCAAGACGCCAACTATGTCACTTACGCGCTTGAAGGTATTTACGTCAAGGTCGCGACCGGTGTCACAGTGGACTTGATCGACTGGACCATTCCTTACCAGGGGGCCACGATTGACTTGCAGGCCGCGCAGGCAGGTGTGGCGGTCAACTTGGCCAGCAGCACAGCCACGGATGCATCAGGCGCCACAGACAGCCTCACCGGCATTGAAGTGGTACAGGGCAGCTACGGTGCTGACACGATCACAGGCGCTGCCAATTCAGACACCCTGATTGGCTATGTCGGCAACGACTCGATCGTGGCGGGCGATGCCCAAGACAGCCTGAGCGGTGGCGGCGGTGATGACCGTTTGCTGGGCGAAGGTGGGGCCGACGTCATCGACGGCGGTGCAGGGCAAGACACGATCTTTGGCGGCACGGGCAACGACAGTTTGCAGGGCGGCTTGGGCAACGACTACGTCATTGCAGGTGCGACCACCGTCGGCAGCGAAAGTGGCAATGATTGGTTAGACGGCGGCACAGGGAATGACACCTTGATGGCTGGCGATGGCGATGATGTCCTGCTCGGTGGCACAGGCACCGACTCGTTGCAAGGCGAGGGCGGTCAAGACACCTTGGATGGTGGTGCTGGCAACGACAGTTTGTCGGCCGGTGCCGGGGATGACTTGGTCATTTTTGATACTGCCGACGGCAGCATCGACGGTGGTTCGGGCTATGACACCTTGCGCGTGCAAGACGGTGTGGTCGACTTGACCAGCCGGACGGCCACACTCGACAACTTCGAAGCCATTGACCTGAGGGGCAACGGCGACAACTGGTTCCGCATGAGTACCGCCAACCTGACGGCCATCACGACCAGTGCACAGACGCCACTGACGGTGCATGCCGATGCTGGCGACAGTTTGATTCTGGGGGGTACCTTGGTATGGCGAAGCGCCGCTGACACCACGGTCGATGGACTGCGTTACCGCGGTGCAGAAATTTACAGCGGCAGCACCTTGATCGCCACTTTGCAGTTGAGCGACAACTTGCAAGTGCTGACCGATGGAGCCAACCCGACCTACGCCAACCAATTGGTGAGCGATACCCTCACCTGGAACACGTTCAGTGGTGACCGTGAGTCAACCATGATGGGCAATGGCGGTGACGACTTCTTGACCCAATCTCTCAGTGCCGACACCTTGAACGGTGGCGACGGCATTGACACCGCAGACTACTCCACACAGTTTGGCAATGTCATTGTCAACCTCGGCACCACAGATTTCGCCAGTGTGGGCCTGCCCAACGGCACTTTCACCGTGCCATCAGGCACGGCTGAAGATGGCTTCGGCAAGGTTGACACGCTCATCAGCATTGAAAACGTGCGCACGGGCTCAGGCAACGATGTGGTGATTGGCAGTGCCACCGCCAACCGCATCGTGACCCATACCGGGCGCGACAGCATCAATGCCGGCGCTGGTGATGACACCGTTTATGCGGGGGCAGGCGACGATGTGGTGATCGGTGGCGATGGCCACGACTCCATCGACGGTGGCACAGGCCACGACAGTGTCAATGCCGGAGCCGGTGACGACACCGTGCGTGGTGGCGCAGGCCACGATACCTTGGTGGGCGGCGACGGCACCGACGTGTTGGATTACAGCGACCAAACCACAAGCGTACTGGTTAACTTCTCGTCCTCTCTCTATCAGGGTGTGGCTGCGGGCAAGGCCGACGACGGCTTGGGTGGCATTGACAGCATCTCCGGTTTTGAAGCGGTGATGGGCGGCTCAGGGCGCGATACCTTGATCGGCGCAGCAGCCATGACCCTGGACGGCGGTTTGGGGTCGGACATCTTGATCGCCAATGCCTCGGGCAGCGCTCTGGTTTTTGACGCGGCAGATGTCTCAGTTGTAGGCGGAGCGGGCACCGACACCTTGTTGGTGAATGACGCCGCAGTTGATTTCAGGACGACCTGGGCGCTGCCGACAATCAGCAGCATTGAAACCATCAAACTCAATGCAGAGTCTCCGCAAACGCTCACACTCGATCAAGATGCGGTCTATCGCTTGGCGGGAACAACGACCTTGCATATCCAAGGTTCAGCGGAAGATGCGGTGTCCTTGCTTGATAACGCAAGTAATACCTGGAGCGCTTCTGCTGGCACCTACACCAGCAGTTACTCTGTGGGTGGTTCGACAGTCACGCTGACGGTGGTGCTGGATTCTCCAGTGAGCTCTGTCAACGTCACCCGCACGGCCAGCGCCAGCGCAGACACCATCTTGGGCACTGAACTTGCCAATACCTACAGCGGCGATGCCGGCAACGATTCCATCGCAGGCTACGCAGGCGATGACGTGCTCAATGGCGACGCAGGCCTTGACACCTTGCTGGGTGGCACTGGCAACGACACGCTCAGTGGTGGCGCGGACAACGATTCCCTCAGCGGTGGTGCGGGCAACGATTGGCTCGATGGCGGCGCAGGCACTGACACACTGGATGGCGGCGACGGCAACGACACCTTGGTCTGGGATGTCTCAGGAGGTGACGACAACCTCAACGACAGCAACGCCAGCGATGCTGCCGCACAAAGCGACAACCGCCTGAATGGCGGGGCGGGCTTTGACACCTTGCGCATGGGCGGCAACAGCCGTGACTTCACGCACAGCAACAGCACCAACATTGACAACATTGAATTGATTGATCTGCGTGGCCGTGATGCCACCACCGTGGTACTCAGCTATGCCAGCGTGTTGGACATGACTGATTCACGGGGTGTGTTGCAAGTTGCAGGTGACAGCGGGGACACGCTGGCCCTCACCGATTGGAGTATCTGGACCTACCAAGGCGAAGCCATGGTTGCCGGTGCCCCAGCACGCATTTACAGCGCCACCCAGAGCGGACAAACCGTCACGGTGCAGTTCAGCAGCGCCATGAACTTCACCGACACCACGGTGAACAACGGTCAAACCAATCTGCAGTTGGGCAACGTATTTAACGCCAACAACACCATCAACATTGGTTCCATCACGACTTTCAATGTCAGCGCTTTGGACACGACATCGGCCGTCACGAACTGGAACTCCGCTTCAACAGCATCTGCGTCTTCTGCTTACAGCAGTGCAGTGGTTCGCAATGGCACCGCGGGTGCCGATGCCATGGACTTGGACTACACCTCTGGAACCATCGACGGTGGAGCAGGGACAGACACCTTGACCATCACCCAGCGTCTGGCTAATTTGAATGTGGCCAGCATGCCGCAGTTGCGTAATTTTGAGGCGATCAATTTGGATGCCAATCCACAAGGTATTGGCAACACCTTGATCATGGGAGCGGACCAGGCCTACGCCATGAGTTCTGCCGGTACATTGACCGTCGAAGGCGCATTGGGTGACAACTTGGTATTGACAGGTTCAGGTTGGCAGCGCACCACACAAGTTGTGTCTTCCATCACCTACAACAAGTTTGTCAGCGGCAGCACGGTTGTGTTGGTCAACCCCAACGTCAGTGTCAGTGCCAGCTTGTGGGTTCAGGGTCAAAGTAACACCGCGCAGTCGCTCACTGGCACAAACTATGACGATTTGTTCAGCGCGTTGAACGGCAATGACTCCATCAACGGTGGTGCGGGCATCGACACGGTCGATTACGGATACACCAGCTCAGCCCTGAATGTGAACTTGGCGACAGGTTTTGTCACAGTGGGAAGTGGCGGAGAGCTGGACCAGCTCACCAATGTGGAGGTGGTCACTGGAGGTTCCGGCAACGACACCTTGTTGGGCAGTGCCAGCAACGACGGTTTGAATGGCGGTGACGGAACCGACAGCCTTTCCGGTGCTGCGGGCAACGATACCCTCTCAGGCGGTGCCGGCGCCGACACATTGGTGGGTGGCTCTGGCAGTGACCTGCTTTACTTCGATGCGGCGGATGCCCTCATCGATGGCGGAACCGACAGCGTTGCCAGCATTTCCTTCACCACAGTTGCTGGTGATGTCAGTGCCAATGCCACCTTGAGTGGCAGCAGCAGCCACGACCAGCTCGATTTCAGTGCGGTCACGTCTTCTACCTCACTCACCGTCAACCTGTCGGGCGCAGCCTACCAGGGGGTGGCGGCAGGCACCAGCAGCGATGGATCGCTTGTGAGCGTCCTGAGTGGGTTTGAAGCCGTTCGGGGTGGTGACGGGGCAGATGTCCTGATTGGCGCCAACAAAACTGTTTTGTACATCGATGGGCGTAAGTTTGTGGCCAACAGTGCCACGGCCACCAGCTTGACTTCGTCGTCTGCGGTCGCCAACACATCGGCCGGTTCAGATGCCACCTTGGCACAAATCACAGTATCAAGTGTGGTGTTCACGGCGACTACTGCTGGTTTGACTGGTGTCACCACGGGTGCTTTGGGTGCCAGCTTTACCTCCTTTGCTGAAGGCAATGGCACGACACCCGCAACCTTGGTGTTGACACTTGGCGGACAGGCCTACACGTTTGTCAGCGGTACCAACGCGGTTACCACTTTGGCCATCACCAATGCAGCAAGCGTGAGCGCGGCGACAGACGGCGTGAACGCCGTCGCTGCGAGTGCAACGGTGGGCGGCGTGGCGTTCACCGCTGAAGCCGCCGGCGTCTTTGCTTTCGCCGCAACCCCTGTGGTGTCAAACATACTCAATGCTGGGGCCGTCACGTTGGATGGTGGCGCTGGCAGCGATGTGCTGATCGCAGGCGCCCATGGCGATGCCTTGGTCTTTGATGCCGCAGATAGCAGCGTCACAGGTGGAGCTGGCAGCGATACCTTGTTGGTGGATGCCAGCCGTGTGGACTTCATTGCCAACACGGGTTTGCCTTCGGTCACCAACATCGAAGCCATCACCCTTAGAAGCAGTGAAGCCCAAACCCTGTTGCTCGACCAGGCCGCGGTCTACCGCATGGCAGGATCAGCACACAGCTTGACGGTGACGGCCGGTGTTGAAGACACGGTCTTGGTGCGCAACACAGCGGGTAGCACCTGGTCATACGACAGCAGCACGCAAAACTACACCAGTAACTACACGGTTGGGGGCAACACCGTTGCACTGACGGTACACGTGGACACCACGGGTGACGCAGACACGCTGGTTATTGCTGGCGAGGGTGAAGACCTTTCCAGTGGTGGCCCCAACTTGAGCGGGATTGAAGTGATCGACATGGGGTTGGTTGGCGCCGGTGGTGGCGTGGCCAATAGCATCAAGCTCACAGCCTCCTCGGTGATCGGTATGACGGGGGCAGGCCACGTGCTGCGCATTCATGGTGACAGCAATGACAGTGTGGAACTGTCAGGTACCTGGACTGCCGGTGACACGATTGAGGGCGCCACGTCGTGGACCCAGACCTCCAACAACCAGACCGCCACGGTTTGGGTGGACAGTGCCATCAATTTGGATGTGGAGCGCGGCAACTACAGCAGCTCGGAGACTTTGAGCAGCAGCAGTGGCGCCAACTCTTTGTTGGACTACTCAGACCTTGACAGCGCCCTGTGGATCAACCTGAGCGGTTCGAACCAAAACTTCTTCGGTACCAGCATGGCCACGGGCTTGGCGCGTACCACCGTCAGTTCTGCTGCGGTGACGGACACCATTTCCGGATTCGAATGGATTCGGTCCGGCGATGGTGATGACGCCATTTTCGGTAGCACCGGTGCAGAGCGCATTGACAGCGGAGCCGGCAACGACTGGATTCGCGGCATGGCGGGTTCCGACACACTCATCGGTGGCGCAGGCTATGACACGGCGGATTTCGGTGATCGATCAAATGCACTGACCATCAGTTTGTTGACGGGCACTGCCAACGATGCCACAGCCAACACCACCGATCTGCTCTTTGGTATTGAATCCATCGGCGGTGGTCTTGGCAACGACACGATCAGTGGTGATAGCAACAACAACTACCTGTGGGGTAATGCAGGCCATGACCAAATTTTTGGCATGGCTGGCAATGACTTGCTGAACGGATACACCGGTAATGACACCTTGATGGGGGGTGACGGTAGCGACACCGTCAGCGGCAGTGACGGCAACGACCACCTGTTGGGTGGCAACGACAACGATCACATGTCTGGCGATGCTGGCGATGACAGCTTGGAAGGCGGCGATGGCCGTGATTTGCTGTACGGTGCCGCTGGGGTGGACACCATTGACGGGGGTATCGAACGTGACACCGTGTTCGGTGGCGATGGCAACGACTTGTTGCGCGGCGGCGATGGCAATGACCGTATGGGTTATTTTGAAGCCAACCTCTACAACGGCGATGGCAACTACATCTGGTGGGAATACCAAGCTGAATGGGGCAATGACACCCTAGAGGGTGGTGCGGGTGACGACATACTTGATGGCGGTTACGACAATGACAGTCTGTCGGGTGGTAGCGGCTTTGACACCCTGTACGGTGGCGATGGCAACGACTCATTTGACGGTGGCGCCGATGCTGACGCGATGTACGGTGGTTGGGGCAACGACTCCATGGTTGGCGGTGATGGTGCTGACACTGTTTATGGTGAACGCAACGACGACACCCTGGCCGGTGGGCTCGGCTACGACTACCTGCATGGTGGCGATCACGCACGTGATGCCTGGAATCAAGTTACCGCGTATTACTACGACACGGTAGATTACCGCGGCTCAACGCGCTCCGTGGTCGCCAACATTGGGGCGACCGATGTGACGATTGGCAGCACCACTGTCGTTGCGGGAACTGCGATCGACGGGTTGGGCGGTGTCGACACCGTGGTCGACTTCGAGAACATCCTCGGCGGTCAAGACAACGACATCTTGATCGGCTCGACCTTCACCAACACCCTTGTGGGCAATGGCGGTGATGACACCATTTACGGTGGTGAAGGTGTGGACAACTTGTACGGCAGTGCCGGCAATGACGTGTTGTTCCTCGATCTAGGCGATGCCACGGTCGATGGTGGTGATGGCATTGACACGCTGTACACCCGCTATGTCAACACCGACTTGACGGCCAACAACGCCGTGAAGTTGCTCAACATGGAAGCCATCCACCTCAGTGCCAACGCCAAGGATGTCGGCAATACCGTGGTTTTGAGTGCAGCCAAGGTCATTGAGATCACGGACTCCAACAAGACTCTGCGTGTCGAAGGCGAAATCGGCGACAGTGTGCTGTTTGCAGTCGAAGCGGGCATCACCTGGACCGAGGACCTGGCACCTGCCACGCCCACCGGCGGCTCTGGCAGCTACCGCAAATACACCAGCAGCAACGGCGCGATCGTCTACGTGAAAGACGTGGTCAGCACCGATGCGCTGCGTGGTTCTGCCACCGTGGCCGATAGCCTGAGTACCAACAGCTACGTGGTCACTGGCAGCAGCACCATGCTGGACTATGCAGACCAAACGCGTGCTGTGCGCGTCAATTTGTCGTCCAGCACCTTCAACGGTGTAGACACCAACACGGCGGTCAACAGCATGAACACGCTCACCGCAGCCAACGGGGTCGACACCTTGACGGGCATTGAGTGGGTCAAAACAGGTGCGGGTGATGACTGGTTGATTGGCTCATCCGGCGCCAACCGCTTGGAGGGCGGCTTGGGCAATGACTGGCTACAAGGCGGTGCTGGCAACGACACCTTGCTGGGTGGCCTGGGCAACGACTGGGTCGATTACTCTGACGTCACTGGCGGCGGCGTGACGGTGGTCATCAGTGATTTGGTCGCTGGCGAAGTCCATGCGGTAGGCTCTACCGTGGCCCGCAGCACGGGCAACAGTGGTTCTGACGCGCTGTACAGCATCGAAAGTGTGCTCGGCAGTAACCAAGACGACAGCATCACCACCAACAACGAAGCCAACTGGCTGGATGGTGGTGGCGGCAACGACACCCTGTTGGCAGGCGCGGGCAATGACACCGTCGTCTTTGACAGCGCTGACGGCAGCGTGGATGGTGGCACCGGTACCGACACCTTGTGGGTGCGCGAAGCCACGGGGGACCTGACCACGCTCAGCAGCACCAACTGGACGGGTTTTGAAGCCATTGACATGCGCAACGGTGGCAGTTTGACCACCTCGCTCAAGTTGGATCGTGCGGCAGTGATCAACCACATGGGTACGAGCGGCTCCGTCACGGTGTTTGCCGATGCCAATGATCTTATTGACTTGGCCACGGTTTACAACGCTGGCACCGTCGGGCGTTGGAGTGCAGGCGCGGATACCGTCGATGCCAGTGGCAACGTGTATCACACCTGGAGTGCTGACACCGTCAGCGGCAGCGCCAGCGCAACCGTGGTGATCTCTGCGGAGACCCAAGTGCGCTTGGTGGGCACGTCCAATGCGGACTCCTTCTCTGGATCTTCAGGATCCGATGTGCTCACCGGTTTGGCGAGCAATGACACGATCAACGCAGGTGCCGGCAATGACACGGTGTTGTCCGATGCCGGCGATGACTCCTTAGACGGGGCAGCAGGCGACGACCTCTTGGACTTCAGCTTGCAGACCAGCCCCATTTCGATGGACTTGTCAGCCAGTGTGTCTGGCACCACCAAAGGCAGTGTGGTGGCCTCAGATGGCACAGACACGGTCTTCAACTTTGAACGCATCTTGGCCACTTCAGGCAACGACACCCTGTTGGGCGGCTTGAATGCGGATTGGATCAATGCCGGCGCAGGTGCCGACAGTTTGACGGGTGCGGCTGGCGATGATGTGTTGCTCGGCGCTGCGGGGGCGGACACCTTGTTGGGTGGCGACGGCCTTGACCAGCTCGATGGTGGCGCTGACAACGATTTGCTCGACGGCGGCGCAGGCACCGACGAGCTGATGGCCGGTGCCGGCAATGACACCTTGATGTTGGACACTGCGGATGGCTTGGTGGACGGCGGTGACGGCACAGACACCTTGCGTATCGCCAACGCCAACGTGGACTTTGTGCACGACAGCGTGCCACGCATCAGTGGCATCGAGGTGCTGGACCTGGTCAACGCCAACACCGGCTCGACCACGGGCAATAGCCTGACCTTGGATCTCGCCACCGTGCGTGCCATGTCGGGCAGCAGCGAGCAACTCTGGATTCAAACCGACACGGTCACCAGTGGTGCTACACGCGATGCCTTGGTCTTGCAAGACTTTGCCAATTGGGTCACGCTCAGTGCCGGTAGTGATGTCATCTACAGCCAAGACGGTGTGCGCTTGCGTGTCAGCGGCGGGGCCAGTGTCTCGGCGGCCAATTTGTATGGCTCAGGCACCACCTACAACGGCACCACGGGCTCAGAAACTTTGGGTGGCAGCAACCTCAACGACAGTTACACCCCCTTGGGTGGTGCGGATACCGTGAGTGGCGGCAACGGCAATGCAGATCAGGTGATCTACACGCCTCAGATCAAGGTCGACACCATCAGCTTTACAGGTGGGTACGCGGGCGGATTTGAGTTGGACAACAACAGCTACTTGGTGGCTGTGGGTGACGTCAACCGCGACGGTTTCATGGATTTCGCGATGCGTGATGCCTATTCCAACATGACCACGGCCAGCTACGTCAGACGCGATTACTACGTGGACAGCTACAACTACGACTACTACACCGTCAGCCTGGGTACTTACAACTTCTATTCGGGCGATGTGTACTTGGTTTACGGCAGTGCCAGTGGCTTGGGTGGACTCACCATTGACAAGTCGCAAGACCTGTTAGGCGAGCAAGCGGGCTATATCCGTCTGAGCAGCTCGGCATCGGCCAACGAGGGCTTTGGTAGTTCTGTGGGCGCCTTGGGTGACTACAACGGCGATGGTGTGTCGGATATCTTGATCGGTGCCAGCAGCGCGGCCAACTCGATGTCGTTCATCAAAGGTGACGACTACATGACCAACTACTGGGATGCCGGTTGGGCGGGTGGGGGCTACCGTTGGGAGGTGTACAGCACGAACGACGGTATGTCTTCTGACCGTTGGACCACCACGTCCGAAGGGCGCCAATACCTGTTCTTGGGTGGTAACAGCACACTGACAGATCGGGTCTCTGGCTCGGTGACCACCACCTCGTTGACCAGCAATGCCACCGACGCCACAGGCCAAGCCAGTGCCTTGGCCACGGCTGCCAACAACACCAACGCCAACTATTGGTGGAGCAACCGTTCCGGCTACACGCCTCTGTATGCCAACGATGTTCCTGATATGAATGCGACCTACACCTACACCACGACCAACACCTCCGCGGATGTGGTCTATGTGGGGGGAAGCACATCGAGCAGCTTGGGCAACGGCTGGACGCCTGTCGGCTTGGGTGACATCAACGCCGACGGCTATGACGACTACATCTCCGGTGGCACAGGCCAGTTGAACTTTGGTCAAGCCAGCGTAGGCAGTGGTTTCAATGCCGCGACGTCGGCCATGGGCACGTCCCTCCTGCTCAACGGTGCAAACGGCCTGAGCCGTGTCGCAGCCTTGGGCGACGTCAACGGTGACGGCTACGAAGACATGATGGTGGCGCGGACTTCCACGTCAGACAACTTCATCGTGTACGGTCAATCCGGCTCTTGGACGGCGCCCACCACGTGGGCGACTGCCGCCGCCAGCGGTTCTGTCCCTGCCATGACCAAGGTGATCCCTGAGGCAGGCTACACCATCAGTGGCACATACAGCTCGTTGGGCGACATCAACGCGGACGGCTATGACGACCTGTTGATCTCGGGCTATGGCCTGAGCAGTGAACCTTCTGACTACAACGCCAAAGACAACGGCGGTATGTATGTTGTGTTTGGCAGTGCTGACCGCTGGTCGGGCGCCGATTTGGACCTGACCAATCTGTCTGCCACGCGCAAAGGCTTCCGAATCACCGGTTCGGTGGACTTTGAATATGCCGGTAAGCAAGGCTTCACCGGCGTGGGCGACATGAACGGTGACGGCTTGGATGATTTCATCTTCCAAGGTCCCGGTGACACCGAAGCTGGCAATGCCGTCAATGGTGCACAGGGCTCGTCTTACCTGATCTTTGGTCGCACCAGTGGCTGGGCCGACTTCAACTTGCTCGAGATGCAGGACTACGGTATCCAAATACTGCAGACCGGCTTCACGGGCACCAACTGGTCGGCCGTGGGCGACGTCAACGGTGACGGTTTGGCCGATGCGGTCTTGACCAGCGCCAGCCAGATGCAAGTCTTCTACGGCAATGCGGCGCTCACCGGCGACAGCAACTTGGCGGTGCAAACCATTGCGGGAACAGGGGGCGAATTGCTGACTGCGAACGCGGTTTCGACGCCAGAGAACATCAATGCCGCCGACCGCTTGATTGGCAACGCCGGGGGTGACACCTTGGTCGGCAACGGGGGTTGGGATGTGCTGCTCGGCGGCGCTGGCAACGATTTGATGAAAGTAGCGGACAGCACCTTCTTCAAGATCGATGGCGGTACTGGTGTTGATACTTTGGAATTCAATTTTGCGGGTGCCATGAACTTCACCAACATCCGCAACGATTTGGTGGAAAACGTCGAAATTTTCAAACTGGGGGCTGGAAATCAGACCTTGACGCTAAACCAATTCGATGTGCTGTCGATCACAGGGGAGACCAATACGGCAATTGAAAACTCCACCTATCAGAAAGGACATGTGCTGGTCATTGAAGGTTCAGGAACAAACAACGCAGGTGATGTGGTCAACCTCACAGGGGGTTGGGCAGACACAGGTGACTCGGTGAACGTGAGCGGCTATGCAGGTCAAAGCTTCTCGGTCTACCAGCATGCCAGTAACAACCTCTACGTTGCTATTTCGGATGGAATCGATGCATCGTCCAGACATATCAGTTAATTATGAAAAAGGAATTCCTTGGCAGCTCCGATGAGAAGGGCAGTGGTCGCTCATGGCTGGGCCTTGAGTGGCTGCGCCAACTCACCGGCACCAGCGCAGGCGCGACTCGTGCATGGCCACGCATGGACAAGGAATACCTTCAGACTAAAAAACAAGAGGTCGGTGAAGCCATCACTGTGATGGGGCAGGAGGCCCGCAAGGGCGCCAAGTGGGGCTGGCATTTCATTGCCGATCCCGACCCCAAAACCGACTCCCAGCTCCAGTCCTTGCCGGATGTCCAGGCCCAGCAGGACTGGTTGCGTGAGCTGTTGTGGCCTTACCGCTCGGCCTACCGCCAGGCCTTGGCCCTGGCATTTGCGATCAATATCTTGGGCTTGTTTGCCGCGGTGTTCTCGATGCAGGTGTACGACCAAGTGGTCGGTCATGCCGGTTATTCGACCCTGGCTGCCTTGGTCATCGGCATGGCGATTGCAATTGTGATGGACCATTTCTTTCGCGCTGGCCGTGCCTTGCTGTTGCAACGTGTGGGCGCTCGGGTCGAGGTGGAGATGGCGCGTGCGACCCTGCACCGCATGTTGAACATGCCCACGCTGACCTTGGAAGGCCGTTCGGCTGGTTTTTGGCAAGCGGTTTACCGCGACATCGAAATTGTGCGGGCCACCTGTTCCGGGGCCACCGCCATGTTGTTGGTCGATCTGCCCTTTGTTTTGTTGTCTTTGGTGGTGGTGGCGATCTTGGCCTTGCCGTTGCTGCCCGTGGCTTTGTTGACCATTGCCGCCTTCATCGCTTTGGCTTGGCGTTCGGGTGAGGCCACGCGTGGCGCCACCGAAACCGAGCGTGAACAACTGGTGAGCCGCGACATGGTGCTCAATGAGTTGGCTTCGGTCCGTTTGAGCCTGAAAGCCTTGGGCGCCAATGAGTCGGTGCGCCGCCGCTGGGAAGACCACTACGCCCGTTGGATGAACGAATCGCTGGCACGCAGCCGTGAGGCCGACCACTACCGTGAGCTGGCCCATGGCATGACGACCGCCAACTCGGTGCTCACCACCAGCTTGGGAGCGTTGGCTATTCTGAATCAGCTCATCACCATGGGTGCACTCATCGCCACCAACATGTTGGCGGGCCGCATGGTGTCACCACTGGTTCAACTGGTGGGCCAGTGGCGCACCTTTGGCCAGTTCCGTGCTGCCAAGAAACGTTTGGATGCCTTGTTCTCAATTGAGGTAGACCGGACGGAAAGCGTCATCGGCTTGTCGCGCCCCAAGGGCGTCATGCGCATGGAAGAGGTGGCCTTCAAGTTTCCGCAATCTGAGAACTTATTGATTCAACCCATCTCGGGCGAGATTGGCCCTTGCGGCTTGCACGCCATCGTGGGCTCTAACGGCAGCGGCAAAACCACGTTGTTGAAGATTCTGCGTGGTCTGTACCCTCCCAGCGAGGGTCGGGTGCTGATTGACGGGGCCGACCTGCACCAGTTCACGCAGGCTGAATTGGCGCAACGCATTGGTTATTTGTCTCAAACCAACCAGCTGATGTCCATGTCAATTCGCGACAACATCGCTTTGGCCAACCCAGATGCCACAGACGCGCAAATCATCCTGGCGGCCGAGCGTTCGTGCGCCCACAGCTTCATCATTGACTTGCCTGATGGCTACGGCACCCAGGTCGGTGAGGGCGCCCAACGCTTCTCGGCCGGTCAAACCAAGCGCATTGCGATTGCACAGGCTTTGTTGAATGACCCGCCCGTCTTGCTGTTGGACGAGCCAACGGCCGAGCTGGACCGTGATTCCGAACTGCGTTTTGTTCAAACCCTCAAAGAGTTGGCCAAAGAACGCACAGTGATCGTGGTGACGCACAGCCCGTTTTTGCTCAGCCACTGCAACGGCATCATGGTGATGAACAAAGGCAAATTGGTGGCCGCAGGGCCGGCCACTGACATCCTTCCAAAACTCGGTATGAATATTGCTAAGTGATGATGGACATGTCAAAAAATTCTCAACCTATTTCGTTAGACCGGGTCCTGGAAGACCTGGGTGAACCCCGATGGCGAGCGACCCAGCGTCGCTTGTTGGCGCTTTTCGTGATCATTTTGTTGTGGACCCTGATTGGGCGGGTGGACCGCGTGGTCACGGCGCCAGGCAAGGTCATTCCTTATGACAAAGTGAAGGTGATCCAGCACTTAGAGGGCGGCATCATCAAAGACATTGTGGTCCGTGAGAACCAAGAAGTGAAGGCGGGCGACCCCCTGGTTCACTTGGATTTGGCCACTAGCGGCATCAACAGCGGGGAGATGAACGCCCGCATGGCGTCGCTCAAACTGGCAAAAATTCGCCTCGATGCCGACGCTGTCGGGGCCGAACCCATCTGGCCAGAGGATTTGGCGGCCAAGTTCCCGAACTTGGTCGAGGCAGAAATGCACAACTTCCAAAGCAAACGCGATGAACGCCGCAACTCCTTGCAGGCGTTTGACAACGTGGTGACTCAAAACCGCCAGAAGTTGGCGGAGTCGCGTGAACGGTTGGTGGCCTTGGAGGCCAGTTTCAAAATTGCCAAGCAAGAAGTGGCAATTTCTGCGGATCTGGTGAAAGACAAGCTGACTTCACAACTCGAGCATTTTCAGCGTCAAAGTAATTTCGAGCGACTCAGTGGTGAGATCGCCTCTCTGCGTCAATCCATCACCGGGCTTCAGGCCGGCATCAATGAGTCCATTGCTCGCCGCCAGCAAGAGGAAGCCCGTTTCAGTCGCGAAGCGTCGAACGAAGCCACCGACATGGAACGAAAGATGGCCAGTTTGTCCGAAGAGCTCAGCCGAGCCAATGACCAAGAAGACCGTTCCGTGATCCGTGCCCCCATTGATGGGGTGGTCAAGAACGTGCGTTTCCAAACGGCGGGCAACGTGGTCAAGCCAGGTGAACCGATCATGGAAGTGGTGCCTCTGAAGGACCAATTGGTCATCGAAGTCAAGCTCAACCCCAGTGACCGTGGCTACATCAACATGAAGCAAGACGCGCTGGTCAAGATCTCGACCTACGACTACCTGCGCTACGGCGGTCTGGATGGCACGGTGACAGGCATTGCGGCTGACACCGACCTGGGGCGCAACGAGGAACAGTTTTACCGCGTCATTGTCAGCACCGACAAATCGTGGCTGGGCAGCAAACAAGGGCAGTTCCCGATCACACCAGGCATGGTGGGAGAGGTCGACATCAAAGTCGACACGCAATCCATCATGTGGGCACTTTTGAAACCGGTATTGAAGCTAAAAGCAGATGCATTTAAAGAGATTTGAGGCACGACAAATGAAAAAGAACCTAATTTGCATGGCCATCGCCGGTCTGAGTGTGTCGCAGCTACAGGCTGCGGATTTGCAATCCGAGCTGATTTATTTGCGCGACAACCACCCCATGTTGCGCGCTACCAGTTTTGCGTTGACGGCAGCCGAACGACGCGAGACAGCAGCCAAAGCAGGCTGGTTACCCAAACTCGATGTGGCCGTGGAAAGTGGCCCTGAGAAGATCGCCACCACACCCTCTTCAGCGGGTGCTCCAACACAGTCCACTGATTTGCAGCGTAAGAAACAAGCCGTCACGGTGACACAAAACCTCTTCAACGGTGGACGAACCCTGGCGACCACCGGTGTTGCCAAGATTGAGCGTGAAATGAAAGATGCAGATCGCAGCGCCACTTCCCAAGAGGTGTTGCTAGAGGCGATCACGGCCTATCTGAATGTGTTGAAAAACCAGATGCTCATCAGCCTGAGCGCCATCAACGAAGAAACCACCAAGCGTCAACTGGAGATGGAAAAGCAGCGTGTTGAGCGTGGTGGTGGCGTGATCGTGGACGAATTGCAAGCTGCAACGCGTCTGCAAATCGTGCGTGAACGCCGTGTCGTGTACGAACAAGGTATGCGTGACGCCGTCTCTAGCTACGAGCAGGTGTTTGGAAAGACGCCCGAGCTGAAACAATTTCAAGACGTGGACATCATCAATTCGCGCATGCCGGCGTCTGTCGATACGGCCATCGAGGATGCGGACACCAACAACCCCCGTCTCTTGGCGGCACGACTTGCGACCGAACGGACTTACCGTTTGATCAGCATGGAGAACGCAGGTTTCATGCCGACCGTCGATCTGGTGGGGACGCGCAACCGTGAGACTGGTGCAGGTCAGCTTTTGCGAAAAGAAGAAGATTCGGTCTTGGTCAAGATGAGTTGGAACCTTTTTGCAGGTCGGGAAACTTTGAGCCGTGCCCAAGCGGCGGCGTATGACTATCGCGAGAGTTCGGAAAAAGAAAAGAACGTCAGCAACAAGACCAAAGAGTCTGTGCGCGTGGCGTGGAACCAATACAAAAAGGGCCTTGAGCGCCTGGAGTTGCTCGAGTCGGCCGTCAAAACCTCACAAGGCGTGATGCGCGGCAGAAAGAAACTGCGCGATGCAGGCAAAGAAACCGCGTTGGCGGTGTTGGACTCCGAAGTTGAACACTTTGGTTTGCTGGCCAACAAGGTCAACGCCACGATCGACGCGAAGTTGGGCAGCTACCGGTTGCTGAACGCGTTGGGCAAGTTGGACATCGAGTCACTCAATTTGGAACAAGGCACCTTTGAAATCCCCGTGAAGTCGATTGACCAAGCGGTGAAAGAGTTGGTGGGAAATGAGTTGTTGGTCCGATGAAAATCTTATTCGTTCATCAAAACTTTCCCGGCCAGTTTGTCCATTTGGCCCCGGCCTTGGTCAAAGACGGCCACGAGGTGCATGCCCTGGTACTGAAAAAAGAAGCGCCCCAAGAATGGTCGGGGGTGCGCATTCACACGTACCAACCCGCCAAAGGAACGGCGCCCGGGGTACACCCATGGGCGTTGGACATGGAAACCAAAATCATCCGTGCCGAGTCCGTTTTCCGCAAGTGCTTGGAGCTGAAGGCTGAAGGTTTTGAGCCTGACGCCGTGGTGGCACACCCCGGATGGGGCGAAAGCCTGTTCATCAAGGACGTGTGGCCGCAAACCAAATTGGGGCTTTACTGTGAACTGAACTACACAGAAAAAGGCAATGACGTGGGCTTTGACCCCGAATTCAGCAGCAGCGATCCTGGTGATTCCTGTCGTTTGCGTTTGAAAAACATCAACAACGTCATGCACTTCGATGTGGCGGATGCGGCGATTTCGCCCACTCACTTTCAGGCCGATACCTACCCCTGGCCCTTCAGGGGCAAGATCAAGGTGATGCACGATGGCATCGATACCAAGCTCATCGCGCCCAACGAGATGGCCACCTTTCAGCTGCCGTCAGGCAGAAAACTGTCCCGATCAGACGAGGTCATCACCTTCGCCAATCGCAACTTAGAGCCTTACCGTGGTTATCACG